>LULX01000356.1_pt1 | contig 10629 bp, 10 predicted proteins | sample 729511 | NCBI WGS metagenome assembly LULX01 (sample SAMN03860278, study PRJNA289734) | marine metagenome | biome: seawater column; feature: ocean; material: water; isolation source: Red Sea water column Station 91 - depth 500m | place: Saudi Arabia: Red Sea | collected 2011-10-15 | depth 500 m
ATTTTCTGCAACAGCACCAACTACACAATCAGATGGAACAGTACTTGTTAATAATGACTTATGGATTGATACTAGTGATTTAGAAAATTATCCAAAAATTTACAAATATAATACTTCTGCAACATTAAGTTCATCCAACACATCAAATAATGTAGTAGTAACTACAACTGGTTCAGCTTGGGTATTAATTGACAAAACAGATCAAACAACAGAAGATGGTATCGTTTTTGCAGATGCTAGATGGCATACAAGTACAGAAAAAGGCGCAGACGGAAATACACAAGCTGGTACTTCAAGTTCAATTAAAGACTTGTTAAGTGACAACTTCTTAGATCCAGATGCTCCAGATCCAACATTATATCCAAAATCAATATTACTTTGGAACACTAGACGTTCTGGATACAATGTTAAAGAATACAAAAACAGTTACATAACAACAACAAAATATCCTGGTTCAGGATCAACTGGTTTAGGTAACATTAGATTCAACAGTAACGAATCTGTTGCAGGTTACTATCCAGACAGATGGGTTACTAAATCAAGTAACAATGCTGATGGTTCTGGAACTTTTGGAAGAAAAGCACAAAGACAAGTTGTTGTAACACAATTACGATCAGAAATTGATACAAACCAAGCAATAAGAGAAGACCAAAGAGGTTTTAACGTAATTGCTTGTCCTGGTTATCCAGAAGTAATTGCAAATATGATTAGTCTAAACTCAGACAGAAATAATCAAGCATTTGTTATTGGTGATACGCCAATGAGATTGGCTGGAACTGCAACTGCAATTAGCAATTGGGCTAATAATACAGCGGCGGCAACTGATAATGGTGAAGACGGATTAGTAAGTTCAAGTGATTACTTGGGCGTATTTTATCCATCAGGATTAACAACTGATAATAGCGGAACTTCAATTGTTGTTCCACCATCACATATGATGATTAGAGTTTTAGCAAACAACGATAATCTTGCGTATCCATGGTTTGCACCAGCAGGTACAAGACGTGGAACTGTAGATAATGCTACATCAGTTGGATATATTGATGCTTCAACAGGAGAATTTCAAAGTTTAGCAGTTACAGAAGGCGTTAGAGAATCAATGCATACTGTAAAAATTAATCCAATTACTTTCTTCTCAGGAACAGGTATTGTTAATTTTGGAAACTTAACAATGGTATCTGGCACATCTGCTTTAGATAGAATTAATGTTTCAAGACTAGCAGTCTACTTAAGATCACAATTAGATGCGATAGCAAAACCGTTTATATTCGAACCAAACGATGAATTAACAAGAAACGAAATTAAACAAGCTATTGAATCATTCTTATTAGAACTGGTAGGACAACGAGCATTATATGACTACTTGGTAGTTTGTGATGATACAAACAATACTGCAACTAGAATAGATAGAAACGAATTGTATGTTGATATAGCAATTGAACCAGTTAAATCAGTTGAATTTATTTACATACCATTAAGAATTAAAAACACAGGAGAGATTGCAAAATTAGGGAACTAATTTTTGAATAAATAGGAGAAACACATGGCAATATCAACACTATCAAAATTTACAGTACCTTTAGCAAACGATCAAAGTTCAAGCTCACAAGGCTTGTTAATGCCAAAACTACAATATCGTTTTAGATGTATTCTAGAAAATTTTGGAGTATCAACACCAAGATCAGAATTAACAAAACAAATAATGGATGTTTCAAGACCTAACTTGACATTTGATCAAGTTACGTTAGACGTTTATAACTCAAGAGTTTATATGGCAGGTAAACACACTTGGGAACCAATCTCAATTACAATTAGAGATGATGTTAATAACGCAGTTACTAAACTTGTTGGCGAACAAATTCAAAAACAATTTGATTTCTTTGAACAATCAAGTGCGGCATCTGGTATTGATTACAAATTTACAACTAGAATTGAAATGCTAGACGGTGGTGGTGGATCATCTAAACCAAATGTATTAGAAACATTTGAATTATATGGTGCTTATATTGACAACGTAAATTACAATACGTTAGCTTACACTGAATCAACTCCAGCAACAATTACCTTAGGAATAAGATACGACAACTGTATACAAACTCCAACAGGTACAGGAATTGGAACTGCTGTAACAAGAACAATTGGTACACTAGCAACTGGTGGCGGACAATAAAATTTAAACCTGCAATTATAACGAAAGAAGCGCCTTTAACGGCGCTTTTTTTGTGGCTATAAATAACTGGTATGCCAAGTATTAATAACTTTCTTAAAGGATTTTCAGACGGCCTTCCAGGCATGAAAGATTATCGTCATGCGTCACGATTATATATTGATGACAATTTTAAACTAGCACCAAAGGCAAAATTTCATTTCCATGTTGTAATTGATACAAACGAAGAAGTTATAGCTAAAAATTATCCACGTAATGATATGGCACATGAACGTTTAGAATTGAATATGTTAGTTAAAGCCTGTCAACTACCAAAATATGATATGCGATTAGAAGAAAAAATACAATATAACAAAAAAATTTATCCCTCAACTGGTATTGCATACGCTCCAGTTAATATTACTTTTCATGATGATCATGCTGATACTGTAAATGCCTTTTGGAAAAAATATTATGAATATCACATAGCTGATTCAGTAAATTTAACAGAAGGTAGAGAAGCGGCAATGAAAGACGATTATTATGATCATAAAGACAAAAGAGTAGTTACTCGATTTGGAAAAGATACACCTACACAAAGAAGAAAACCATATTTAAATTGGATTATGATATTTGTATTACATAAAAAAAGATTTACTTCTTTTAAACTTGTAAATCCTGTAATTGGTTCATTTAATCATGATGATTTAGATGCGGCAGATGGAACAGGAATTTTAGAAAATACAATGCAAATTCTATACGAAACTGTGCTTTATGGTGCAGGCGTAATAAAAAAAGGAAATCTACCACGTGGATTTGCTACTTTACATTACGACAACGAACCTTCTCCTTTATCAGTATTAGGTCGTGGTACAGAATCTTTATTTGGACCTGGAGGTATTGTTGGTGGTGTAGGTTCTGTAATACGTGATGTAAGAGACGGAAACTTTAATTTAGGTACAGTTCTTACAGGTATTAACACATATAATAGAGCTAAAAGATATAAAGGTAAAAAAGCCGCTAAAGAAGAATTAAAGGGAATAGCTAAAAAAGGTGTACTTGAACTTGGCAAACAAGCAGGAACAATTACAAATCCTGTAGGTGATTATTCAGTAGGAAATGCAACAGCGGCCGCAATAGCATCAGGAGCCTTAATTGCAACAGCAAAAGGAACTGTTGATAATGAAAATAAAAACAATGTAAAAATTATTAATAATTCAAACGTTGATACTACTATACATTTATCAGCTAATGAAAGTTATAATTTAATAACTGGAAATAGTACAATTAAAGACGAAATTGCAAGTCATATCTATTATAAAGATATAGGTTCACGAAAAGGATTAACAGTTGCTGAAAGTGACGTTGAATATACCGGAGCAACGGATACTGTTAAAACAGTTTATAGAAGTAAAGCAGTAACAAATGTTAGAAAACTTGTTACCGAAGGATATATAACAATTAACAGAGAAACCAATGATGTATCAATATCAACTGAGAAGGCAACTTTATAATGACATACGTATCACCAAACAATCAAAATTTTTATACTAACTTACCACCAAAAACTAAAGAAGCGTTAGACAAAACTATTGAAAAATTAAAAACTACAACTTACGTCGAATCTTTCGAACTTAATGCTGGTGAACTTGATGCCGCAATTGCTTTTTTTGTAAAAAGAGGATTTGGCCGAACTGCGGCAGAGTCAATTGCTTATATAATTTTACAACAAGCTAAAATCGATTCTATATCCCCGCAGGAAATATTAGACAAAATAACTTATGCTAATCCGGCCCAACTATCAGAACTAATAACAATTGTATTAAATGCTAATAGATACAAATCTAGTAAATTGGGAGTACGACAAAACCGAACTACAAAAGATACTGTATCTAGAAACATTCTAGATTAATGACTATACCTAAATTCGCAAGAGGAAAATTTGCTTTTAAAAATAAAGAAAAGTATGTTGGATTAAAAACACCAACTTATAGATCTGGTTGGGAACACGCATTTATGAGATTATGTGATGAACATCCTAACGTATATAAATGGGCAAGTGAATCAATACGTATTCCTTATAGACATCCACTTACAGGAAAATATACAATATATGTTCCAGATTTTTTTATTGTTTACAATGATAAAAATGGACGTAAACACGCTGAATTAGTTGAAGTAAAACCTAAAGCTCAAATGACTTTGGAAAATGCTGGACGTAGTCATGCAAAAAGAAAACAAGTTGTAATTAATACAGCTAAATGGGAGGCGGCAAACGCATATGCTCGTCAACATAAAATACGATTTAGAGTTGTATCAGAAGAACAATTATTTCACCAAGGTACACGTAAATAATTAAAATGACTAAAAAGTTAGAAGACATATTAAATTTACCAAACGTCAAAGAAGCGTTTGCTCAAGCAGATGCAAAAGAAAAAACTAAAGATCAAAAAAATACTGTTAATGGTGTTCAAAAAAATGTTGATCCCGAAACTGCAAAAAATTTAGAAAAAACATACGCTGAATTTGATAAGATAGCTTCTGCTTTACCTCGTGTAAAAGGACTAGGTGAATTATCAGATTTAGAGCTAGATAAACTGGCTGTAGAAGCTGAAGAAAGTTATAAAAATTTAATGGACCTAGGTATGAACGTAGACTCACGTTATTCGGGTCGTATATTTGAAGTTGCAAGTACTATGTTGCGTAACGCCATAGATGCTAAAGGCTCTAAAATAGACAAAAAGCTAAAAATGGTTGAATTACAACTTAAGAAGCTTAAAATAGACAAAACAGGCAAAGACGACGGACCGATAGAAGAAAGCGACGGTTTTGTTATATCCGATCGTAATGAATTAATGAAAAAACTGCTTAAAAAGGATAACCCTGAAGACAGCAAGAAAGACTAAATACTTCTAATATGAGCACGTTTACAAAATATTTAACAGAAGCTACTAAAACTTACGAGTATAAAATCAAAATAGCGGGTGATATTGACAAAGATTTTGGCTCTCGTATGGAAACTGCACTTCAAAAATATGAGGTACAGTCATTATCAGCAGGAAAGAAAACACCAATACAAACACTACCTTTAGACTTTCCAGGACTTTCAAATCAAGCAGTTCATATTTTTGATCTTAAAACATCGTATCCATCTTCAGTTCATGAACTGAAAGAATATATTGCTGATCATATGAGATGCTCTCCAGACATGGTTGTTGTAAGACGTGCAGGAGAACCAACAGAAGAATATCAAGACCAAATTCAAGTAGCAAAAAAATCAGAATACAAAAACAAACTTCATGACATAGAATATAAAGACGCACCAAAAGTAAAAGCCGCAGATTGGCATTCACATCAAGCAAATATGAGTTTGTTAAAAGAATTATTAAAAGACAGAGATCTTAATAAGGAAGAAACTCCAAAAGAAAAAGAAAATATTACAACTAAAGAAGACGAAACAGCTATGTCTCCTTTAAGTAAATCCACTAATCCACACCCTGATCCAAAGAGGAAATAATCATGGAAATGATTGACGTTTTAAAAACATTAAAAGAAATTGAAAAAACAAAACCTGAACTGGTACAAGACGCAGTTGACAGTGTTCAAAAAATTAATCCAAAAGAAGTTGCTCCTCCGGGAAGAGAAAAGCAAGTAAAAGCATTAAAAGGAAAAGTAGACAATCCTTATGCAGTTGCTTGGGCATCTTACAATAAATCTAAAGGCAAAAAAGAAGCAATAGGTGAAAATTTTGCTAAAGAAGGCGGAATGTCAGACATACATATTGGTGCACAAGAAGCCGTAAGCGAATATGTTAATCAAGACGGAAACTTAGATAGACCAAAAGCAGATGTACTTCAAGATATGGCAAATAGAAAAGCAAAATTACCTTTCCCACAATCATATGAAATTGAAACTGCAATGAAAATGATACAAGATGATTTTGATGACAACGGTCAAGCAAAAGCAGAATATGAGCCTGATCCGGACGAAATAATGAAAGATGCAGTTGCAACAGAAGAAGCAGGAGAACTTTATATAAATGGAATGACAACCGAAGAAGATGTTATTAGCATGATTCAAGATACTATAGATGCTGGTAAAGGCGAAGATGCAAAAGATTACCTAGAACAGTTTAAACAGTATCTATTTGTAAAATCAGGTGGACGAGCGGAGTCAAAAGAACTAAATACAGAAACAATGAAAAAAGAAGATAAAAAACCCATTAAAGAAGCAATAACAATGACTGCTGATTCACCAGAAGAAGCAGGTATGTTAATGCAAATCATGAAACTTGCAGGTGTACAACAAGTAACACCTGATATGGTTGGTGCAGAAGCACCAGCAGAAAACGATGCAGATCACGACCATGATGGTGATGGTGTACAAGACCACGCACCACAAGATTGTCCAAGTGACGATGCAGTTGGTTCAGGTGAAATGGGTAAAATGAGAGATATGATTTCTCAAAACGACACTGACGAACAAGCAGACGAACAATTTGCAAACGAACCTGAAGAAAAAGTACATGACGTAGAAAAAGCGTTACAATCAGGCGGGTTAGGTGCAAGTAGAAAACAAGTAAGAAAAGAATATCCAGGCGACAATCCTCTTGCCGCTGAAGATAAAGTTACTGAACAAGATCTAGCAAATAGCTTAAGAACACAATACGAAGGTTTTAAAACATCATATCAAAAAGCGGCAAATGAAGCTAAAGCAAAACCAGACTTTTTAGATATGGATAAAGATGGCAACAAAAAAGAGCCAATGAAAAAAGCTATTGCAGACAAAAAATAATCAAAAAATCAATTTATGGCAACATCAGGTAAAGTAAAATGGTTCAATGGAACTAAAGGTTTTGGTTTTATTGCACGAGAAGGAAACGAAAAAGATGTATTTGTTCACATTTCGGCGGTTAAAGCCGCTGGTTTAAGAGACCTTAAAGAAGGTGATCAAATAACATTTGATATCGATATGGCGGCAAAAGGACCTTGCGCCGTTAATTTACAAAAAGTATAGTTTTCCAATTACAATAATAGCATTAAATACAACACTATGGCGTATGTATCGTTAGACAGTGAACAGATAAAACGTGCCCATAAAAAGCACAAATATACTAAAGATCAAGTTCTTAAACTTGAACAATGTATGCACCCTAAAAATGGACCGTTGTTTTTCATGGAAACGTTTATGAAAATACAACATCCAACTAAAGGAGAAATGGAATTTCATCCTTATCCTTTTCAAAAAAGATTAATTGAATCCTACAATAACAACAGATTTTCAATATCAATGTTACCACGACAAACAGGAAAAACAACCTGTGCGGCAGGATATATTATCTGGTACGCTATGTTTTATCCAAACTCTTCAATATTAATTGCGGCACACAAATACGCAGGTGCATCTGACATTATGTCACGTGTAAGATATTCTTATGAAATGTTACCTGAATGGATTAAAGCAGGTGTTGTACAATATAATAGAAACTCAATTGAATTTGATAACGGCTCAAAAATAATGGCAACTACTACAACTGAAAACACCGGACGAGGTATGTCCTTAACAATGATATATTGTGATGAGTTTGCGTTCGTACAACCACCAGATAAAGCAAAAGAATTTTGGACTTCACTATCTCCAACATTATCAACTGGAGGTAAATGTATGATTACATCAACTCCAAACTCTGATGAAGATCAATTTGCTATGATATGGAAAGAAGCAAATAAAAGATTTGATGAATATGGCAACGACAAAATAGTAGGAACAAATGGCTTTTATGCCATGAAAGCTCACTGGAGTGAACATCCAGATAGAGATGAAACATGGGCAGAAACGGAAAAAGCAAGAATAGGTGAAGAAAGATTTAGACGAGAACACGAATGTGAATTTATAATCTTTGACGAAACATTAATTAATTCTATCACTTTAGCAGATATGGAAGGTACTAATCCAGTTGAAAATACAGGACAGGTACGTTGGTTTAAACGACCTACACCCGGACACACATACATGGTAGCACTAGACCCAAGCATGGGTACAGGTGGAGACTTTGCGGCTATTCAAGTATTTGAATTACCTACATTTGATCAAGTGGGTGAATGGCGTCATAACGAAACACCAATGAACCAACAAATCAAAATATTACAAGGTATTAATAAACATATACACGATACAATCATAGAAAAAGATGCCAGTGCAAATCCACAAATATTTTATAGTATGGAAAATAATGCAATAGGTGAGGCCGCTTTATTAAGAGTTATGGATATTGGCGAAGAAAACATTATGGGTATGTTCTTATCAGAACCTATAAGAAGAGGACATAGAAGAAAATTTAGAAGAGGATTTAATACAACTGCTAAACATAAAATTGATGCTTGTACAAAATTTAAAGAACTTGTAGAAAACAACAAATTAAAAGTTAATTCTAAATTACTTGTAACTGAACTTAAAGATTTTGTAGCAACAGGTCTAAGTTTTAAAGCTAAACCAGGACAACACGACGATTTAGTTAGTGCTTGTTTACTAATGACACGTATGATGAAGGTTCTAGCAGATTTTGATCCTAAAATATTTGAAAAATGGACTGATAGAACATCCGAATGGACCGCACCTATGCCGATCTTTGCAAACCTATACGGATAATAAATACACTATATGAACGCAAAAATATCATATGATTTGTTTAATAAAATACGATCGCAATTTAGCAACATTCAAATAGGCGATTCTACAGGACAGCCAACTGCTGATCCACAAGAAGCAGTATTTTTTGACTTTGAATTTAAAGAAGACGCTGATACTTTTGGACGTGTGAGTATATCACTTGCAGATGGCGAAAATATGAAAGTATTTTATAACCGTGATTTGGTGTCTAAAATAGACGAAGACAGCAGAGACGAATGGTATGCATTTTTAAAAGAACTAAAAGACTTTGCAGTAGAACATCAATTAGCTTTTGATGTGCGTGATATAACTAAATCGAACCTAACGAAGCAAGATTATAAGAACCTAGCAGATACGAACGCAACGGTAAATACTGATGGAATGTCAGAAGAACTAAACAGAATTACAAAATTAGCAGGCGTTGAGGTTAAAGAAGGTTTAACAGGAACGTCAAAATCTTCATACGAAAACTTAGATAAAACAAGATTAATAATTAGACACTCAGGACCAGTTGATGAAACTGTACCTGGTTCAAGATCAAGACATATTAATTCATTATACATTGAAAATGAAGATGGTGAAAGATTCAAATATCCAATTACTCATTTAGCAGGTGCAAGAGCAATGACAAGACACGTTGCTAACGGTGGAAGACCACATGACGAATTTGGACAACACATTATCAAAACATCAGAAAATATTGCACAATTAAATTCTTTTTCTAGATATGTTTCGCACAAAGATCAATTAAATGATAATGCTGGTGATATTATTGAACAAACAAAATTAAAATTAGAAAATTTAAGAGCATACATAAAAAACTTAGGCAAACAGACGCACTATGATGAAGCAAGTAAAAACTTTAAACCTTCAGCAATTGCAGATTTAAGTGATGACGAAAGAAGTGCTTACAGAGAAAAATTTACAATGAAACATCTTGACGACAGAGTTGAAAATGTTTTACCATTAATTCATAACATTATGCAAGAATATGAACCAGAACCTGCAGGAGAACCTGAACCAAAAACAGAACCAATTGTTGATCATGGAGCAGTAGTACAAGGATTTTTAAGTGACCCAGCAAAAAAATTAGTATTAAGAAAAGACGACTCAGCTGATAGAATGTTATCGGTTACTAAATTTACAAATAATAATACAATGTTAGGATCAATTCTTTCAGATATAGCATCACGAATGCTTACAAGAGATGACAACGAAGAAAGAGTTGCCAATTTTGCATCTAGAGTTGCTGATGGTTTAGAAAACGAAGGTGAATTATTTAATAATGGAGCATTTAAACCTAAAAAAGATAGATCTGGAAAAGCAAAAGAAGACGCTTTTGAACAATGGGCAGATAGTATTGTAAATCCTGTTCCAGAAAAAGTTGAGGAGAAACCTTTTAATGGTCAAACTTTAACTTTTGAAGATATTAAACCTTATGTGTCAATGCAAAAAGATAGTGATGGAAAAACAAACTATGTTGTACTTGATAAAGATGAAAAATCTATATTTCAATCGTTAAATCCCAAAGACGCAATGAATTTTTTATCTAAAAACTTTAATGCATTAAGACAAGGCGGAATGAAACCAGTAATGCCTGCACATTGGGAAAGCAAATCTTTAAAAGAATCAAGAACAAAAATAGTAGAAGCAATTAAATCCAAAGCAGACGGCCATGCACAAAATATCGCAGGCATTGAAGGCGATCACGATAGAATAACAGGTGAAGCAGGCCTTCAAATTGCTAGAATAAAATATCTTTCTAATTACCAAAACTAACCGGTAGACATTTAATAAATATAGTAGTATATTAT
>LULX01001030.1_pt1 | contig 10623 bp, 10 predicted proteins | sample 729511 | NCBI WGS metagenome assembly LULX01 (sample SAMN03860278, study PRJNA289734) | marine metagenome | biome: seawater column; feature: ocean; material: water; isolation source: Red Sea water column Station 91 - depth 500m | place: Saudi Arabia: Red Sea | collected 2011-10-15 | depth 500 m
AGCTTTATGTGTTCCTGATAATGCATGATCACTTACTACAACTTCTATTGGGATGGATGTTACATCATCAGTAAGTGAAAGATTAGATAGTTCAATATCAAGTAATATATCCGAAAATGTAGTTGTGAGGTTACCGTTTACATTAATCTCAATCGGACTGCCAATTGAACTATCCGTTTTGATTACTGTTAGTATAACTTGTTCTGTTTGACCTTTCCCCAAGATGATTTCTTGTTTATCAATGTCAATAGAAAGTGGGAGTGGGATTGATGTGTCTACGACACCTATATTGTTTTCAACCCACTCAGTAAACCAAATTTTTTTGCCATCAGGTGCAAAATCAAATACTTGTGCAACTCCACAATAATCAATTCCTTCACAATCAGCCCAATTTGGATTCCTGGAGGGAATTGTATATTCTATCAATGTTTCAGTGGATGGATTGAACACACCAATTCGATTTGCGGTTTGTTCATTCATAATGATATTACCATCATAGTGTTCAATCCAATATGGTCTTGACACAGGATTTTTTATAACGCCAGATGCATTGCCGTAAGATTCAATCGTAGGAACAGATGTTACGTATTTTGTAAATTCTTCAGTTTCAGGATCAAAACTGAAAAAGTAGTTACTTGATGTATCAGCTAACCAAATCTTCTGTTCTGGTCCAACTGTAACACCATTCGGTGTAGTAAGTCCTGGTGGAAAATTATACCATTCAACAAAATCTTGTAAAAGTAAACCCTGAGTTACTTCACCCTGTGTTAATTGAAACTCATAACCAGGATAATCAAACTTAACTAGAATGCCTTGACCGCTTGGAACCCAATTTGTATACCAAACATTCTTGCCTGAATCAATTGCAAAATCACTGGTAACAGCATCTGGTACAACAGATGGAATTGAGTAGTGACGTAATCCTTCCCTATCTTGTGCATAATCCAAAAATGAAAGCCTGCCTCCAGAAAAATCATTAATAATAAATTTTGAGCCATCTATAACTAATTTTTGTGGGAGTGATGATTTACTATCATCGGTGTTTGAGTAGGAGATTCTATCGTATGTTTCTTCATCTATTGTGAATTTCCATATTGCATCTGTGGTTTCATCAGTAAACCAAATACTTCCATCAGGAAAATAATCAATTCCCCAGATCATAGAACGTAATTTTGATGGTTGCACATTGTTTTCAAGTGCAGACATAATGAATATCTTTTCTACATCTTCCCATTCTGTGTTATTATATTCAGTGAAAGTTTCCGTTAGTGGATCAAATTTTGCAACGTCACCAGTGTTTGTTTCTGCAAACCACACCTTACCATTATGATCTACTGTAATTGCAAGTGGTTGTGTGCATTCAGTAGGTATTTTGTATTCTTTGACATATTGATTTGATAATGCCTGATCATTTGTAGAACAAAATTGTAATTTTTCACCAGGATTATAGCCTAGATCCAAGCCAAGTGTATCAGGATCAAATGCATCAAATTCTTCAGCAGTTGGAATATTGATATCATCCTCAAGACCAGAATCCCCAAACCATTGTGCAGGGTTTACCGCTAGTGTAACTGCAGAAGTTAACATAATTCCAGCAACAACTGCAAAAAATAAAATCCCTTTTTGTCTGGTTTTCATAATAACATGCGAATCTATCTACATTATATCTGATTGGGAGTGAATAACAAAAAATTATAAAAGTTTTAAATCTCCAGTGATTTTATCAATACTTTCTTCAGGTGCAGGACCAATTGATATGCAAGTAGTTGTTCCAGGAGCAATCTGTGTATGCCCAGCGTCAGTGACCTCAGACCATGGAACACCAAGTTCAATAGCATCCTGTTTTACTTGCTCAAGTTCCTTTAGATTTACAACTTTCAGCACAACTTTTTCTTGACCTGTCCACCATTCGGAAAACCATTCAGGATTGGATTTTCTAACATGTTCAGCGCCCAATACACATGCATGACCAACCTGGGATGCAATCTTTCCTTTTCCCATATCAAGATCAGTCCTTACTACAATAACCTGCTTTATTGCCATACACATGCATGAACTATGTATTATGAAAAACTTTGCGATTTATTCGAAACATAATTGTACTAATAGATATTTTGAGTGTTTATGGAGGAATATGATGCGGTAATTGCTGGTGGTAGTATTTCTGGATTAATGGCTGCGAGGGAAATCGCAAAAAAAGGACATTCTGTTTTAGTTTTAGAAGAAGGGTTCGAGATTGGAACGCCTGATCATTGTGGAGGTTTAGTTAGTACATCAGCATTATCTGAATTAGGAGTAGAACCAACACAAAAGACATTTGATTCAACGATTGATTCAGCTCTAATTTATGCACCTAGTGGCAAGAATATGGAAATCAATTCAAAAAAGCAGAAAGTTATTGTGATAAATAGACGAGAACTTGACAAGCAAGTGGCTAGGCAAGCTGAACAATCTGGTGCTGAGATTAGAGTAAAAACTGGTTTTAAAGAAAAAACGAAATTTGGTGTTAAAACAACTGATGGTGAGATTAGATGTAAAACTTTAGTAGATTGTAGGGGAGTTGGTGCTTTGATAAATAATGAGAGAGATGGTGTTTTACTTTCTGCCCAGTATGAAGTTTATGCAGATTGGATAAAAGATGGTAGAGTCGAGGTGTATTTTGACAATATAAAATATCCTGGATTTTTTGCATGGATAATTCCATCTGGTAATGGCACTGGTAAAGTTGGTATTGCTGGCAGAGAGATTAATGTATCAAACATGATGAAACAATTTCTGAAGAGTAAAGGAAATCATTCGACTATAAGAAAGATTTTTGCTCCTATATGGATCAAAGGACCAATCAAAAATTTTGTCACTGGAGATATAGTGATAGCTGGTGACGCTGCAGGACAATCAAAGCCAACCACAGCAGGCGGAATATACTCCTGTGGTATGGGTGGAATTTTTGCAGGCAATGCAATAACAAAATATTTAGAATCTGATGATAAGTCACATCTTAAACAATATCAAAAAGACTGGCATGACAAATTTGGTAGGGAATTTGAAAAACAACGTCTTGCTAGAAAAATTCTTGAAAGGATAGACAACAAAACAATCGACAGTATCTTTGATACGATCACACCAGAGATCACAGATAAGATTTCAAACAAAGATGATTTTGATTTCCATGCATCATCTATTGTAAAATTACTCGGTATGCGTAAATCACTAAATGCAGCTCAAAATATAATTAGTGCAGAAATAAAACATATCCTAAATTATTCAGCAACTAGGTAAGCAAGGTATAAATGCCCTTGTAAGACAGCGAGTTGTATATGTCAACAAATCTTGAATTACCAATATGTAGTTGCTGCCACAGATATATTATGCCTAATGATAAATGTGTGAAATTTAAATGTCCAAACTGCGATAATGGTGATCTGTTCTGGCGATGCGAAAGTTGTAGAATATCTGTAAGAAGCTATACATGTTCGTCTTGTAATTTTCAAGGTCCTTAAAAATTGGCACAGTTATTATTTATCACAAAAATTCTTCCTACTGGAACAGAGATAGACTTGAACAAGCTGGTTGAAGAAATTAAGGTATCGTTAAAGGATGGTATTCAGCTAAGAAATCACCAACTTGAACCACTAGCTTTTGGCTTACATTTTATCAAGGCTGAATTTATCCTAGATGACAAGGAAGGTCAGATGGATTCGCTAGAAAATGCAGTGAAATCTGTAGATGGTGTTAGTGAATTTGAGGTTCTAAATATGAGTAGAATGTCAGTTGACATGAAATAGGTGATTTCTTGGTCGATGAAAAAATTCTATTACAAATGAGAGTGATGAATCTAAGCAAAGAGATGTTGGAAAAAGAAGAGCCAGAATTGGTCACAATGCAATGGACTACCTACATGTTGCTCCAGGAGATATTATTGAAATAAAGGGTACTAAAACAAGTTGTGCAATTGTATGGCCATCAGATGAGGATGAAAAAAACCCTGACTCTATTCGTCTAGATGGGCAAACTAGAAAAAATATTGGTGCAGCTATAAGTGATGTAGTTTTTGTGAAAAAAGTTAAAGTAAAAACTGCAAAGAGTGTCAAACTGATGCCAGTAAATGATGTTGTTACTATAGATAAGGAATTTACTGATTTTGTAAAAAACAGATTGAAAGGATTGCCCCTCACTATAGGTGATGAAATATCAGTAATGATTCTTGGAAATTCAATGGAGTTTAAGATTAGCAAAGCTACACCAAAAGGAATTGTTAAGATTGAACGTTCTACTATTCTAAAAATACTTTCTGAGACATCAACTGACAAAAGAACGCGGATTACCTATGAGGAAATAGGTGGATTGGGTGATACAGTTAAAGCTATGCGTGAAATAGTTGAATTACCTTTAAGACATCCAGAATTATTCAGTAGGCTAGGAGTTGAACCACATAGCGGTGTGTTACTTTATGGTCCACCAGGTTGTGGAAAGACACTACTTGCAAGAGTTATTGCAAGTGAATCAGATGCTAACATGTATCTCATTAATGGTCCGGAAATTATGAACAAGTATTATGGAGAAACTGAGGCTAAACTTCGAGATATATTCAAGGAAGCAAAGGATAACTCACCTAGCATAATATTCATAGATGAAATTGATGCGATTGCGCCAAAGCGAGAAGAAGTTTATGGAGATGTTGAGAAACGAGTTGTCGCGCAGCTTTTAGCATTGATGGATGGGCTTACTGATAGAGGAAATGTAATTGTGCTTGGTGCATCAAACCGTCCTGATAGCGTGGATCCAGCACTACGAAGACCTGGAAGATTCGACAGAGAAATGGAAATATCTGTACCTAATACAGACGGTAGATTAGAAATTTTACAAATACATACACGTGGAATGCCTCTTGCAACAGATATTGATTTGAAAAGTTTTGCAAATGATCTTCATGGATACACTGGCGCAGATATCAAATCATTATGTAGGGAAAGTGCCATAAAGGCAATACGACGCTACTTACCTGAAATTGATCTTGAAAATGAGCGTATACCAGCAAAAATATTGGAGTCAATGGAAATAAAACTTCGTGACTTTTACGATGCAACATTAGAAGTAATTCCAACAGCTATGCGAGAATTTTATGTTGAACGTGCAAAAGTTTGGTGGGATAATGTTGGTGGATTAAATGATGAAAAAAAGATATTGGAAGATAACATGGTTGCTGCTATCAATTCTCCGAATAAATTTAAGAAAATGGGTGTAAAACCACCTAGAGGTGTGTTACTTTATGGTCCACCAGGTTGTGGAAAGACACTATTAGCAAGGGCATTAGCAGCCGAGTGTGGTGCAAACATGATTTTGGTTAGAGGACCAGAAATACTATCAAAATGGGTTGGAGAATCTGAAAAGGCAATAAGAGAAATTTTCCGAAAGGCAAAAGCATCTGCTCCATGTGTTGTTATTTTTGATGAGCTTGATTCACTTGCAAAATCTAAAATGAAAGATGAACACAATCATGGAGAAACAATACTTAGCCAGATGTTAACTGAAATGGAGGATAGTGGTACATCGAATATAATAATAGTTGGAATTACAAATAGACCTGATTTAATTGACAATTCAATGTTACGTAATGAAAGACTTGACATTGTTTTGTTTGTTCAGCCACCAGATGAAAAAAGCCGATTAGAAATAATTAAGATACTAACTGACAACATGCCACTTGCAAGTGACGTTAACTTGAATGAAATTGCAGTATCTACACAAAATTATACTGGAGCTGATTTGGCTTCATTATGTAGGGAAGCAGCAGTTAATGCTATGCAAAAAGATTCACCAAAGATTACCAGTAACGATTTTGCTGTGGCGTTAAAGAGAGTTAGACCATCAATGACTAAAGAAATTGATAAATGGTACAGCGATATTAAAGCTGAGGTTTCAAACATAATTCCCAAACCTGCAGGGGATACATTCTATCGATAAAATTGACTGTAAAATATAAGAATATAGTAATGGAGAAAGTCGAAGAAAAAGGTTCTATTACTGATACAGCACTAATTAAAAGTCTAGTGAAGGATGGTTATCATATATCGGATGATCTTTTCAATAAAACATTACTAGATATGGAAATAATGGGTCTGCTAAATGTAAACTGGCTTACTAAGGACACACGTAGAATCGAAATTGTTGCTAACAAAGAAGAAGATGATGTTGAATTACAGAATCAGAAATCATTAGAAAAAGACTATGAAGATAGTTTTCCTGAACCTAATGATAATACCAACTAAAATCTAAAGTGAAAAGCTGCATCTAATGCAATACCTATAAAAATTATAGTAAGATAGGGCGCAGTTACTTTGTACGCCTTCCACGCAAAATCTGACGTTGGTGTTTTTGTAAGCTTATAATGATATGCCAACATGAGACCTCCTGCAATTGCTGCAATTATGGTATAAACAATACCCATACCAAATGCATAGAGCATCAATGAATACGGTAACAGTATAATCGTATTTGCGAGTATGTACTTTGATGTTTTTTCCATACCAATCAATACAGGAAGCATCGGTACATTCGCTTCTGCATAATCATCGCGTATTTTCATGGCAAGACACCAAAAGTGAGATGGTGTCCATACAAAAACCAGAAATCCGATTAAAAATCCGAGGATGTCAATAGACCCAGTCGCAGCAGACCATCCAGCCATTGATGCAGCACTTCCCGCAAATCCACCAATTACGATATTTGAAGAATTTGAACGTTTAAGCCAGACGGTGTATATTATGACATAAAAGAAAATTCCCAAGGCAATAAAGAAAGTAGCTACATAATTGAGTGTGAACGCTGCATAAATAACAGATGCTGCACTAACACCAAGTCCATAAATGAGAACTGTCGTATCTTTACTTCTTCCTGATGGTATTGGTCTGTTGCTTGTACGTTTCATTTTCAAATCTATGTCCCTATCGTAAAAGTGGTTTAATGCACTTGAACCAGCAGATGCAAGCGATCCAGCGACTATAATATGTAAAATTCCTAGGTAGTCTATCTCAGGACCAACAAATTTACTTCCAGCATACATGGATGTAACAGCAGTTATTACAAGTAGAATTATTATTCTGGGCTTTGAAACCTCGAATATCTCTTTTAATCCCAACGATTGTTGAGATTGACCTATGTGATTTAATTTATTCGAATCGATCAATTTCTGTGCAAAACGATTAATTATCTAGAATTTCTCATCAAGCTTAAATGAGTAATTGGGAACTAGTCATGCCTGGTGGTGGGCTTAGTGCAATTGGGCTAGCTGGTATAGTTCTATCATATGCTGGATTAGCACATACATTCATTGATGGAATGCATGCACTTTCAGGCTTGTTATTTTTTATCGGATTAATATTCTTGGGTGCTGGAATTCTAGATGGCGGAGTATCAACATCAAACAGAACAAAAGCCACTGTCCTGGTTACAATGTCAATAATTTTGACATTTGGTGCTGGAGGATTTGTAGGAAGTGAAAGTACTACATTACCAACAGTTGCAGGACTTCTGATTATGGTTTCAGTACCAGGTATCGTAATTGCATATATGGCTATGAAGATGCCGCAGTATGTCAAACCTGTTGGTCTTATCTTCATATTTGCAATTGGTTTAGGTATCACGGTATTTTTTGGCTTTGGTATACTAGGACCAACTGGATATCTTTTGCCAGAAGTTGTTGAAGAGGCTGTTGAGGAGATTGTTCAAGAAGTTCCTGAAGGTGAAATTTTTGCTATTTCAATTTTAGCTGGTTCATCAGAACAAGGAAACCCAGATTATGATCCTGATGTTGCTACATTAGAAAAGGGCGGCGTAATACAATGGACAAACGATGATGTAGACATGCACACCGTAACTAGTTCGTTGGACTTTGGAGAAACTTTTGATTCTGGTTTGCTTAATGCAAATGAAAAATTCCTTCTTGATTCAGGTAAACTGAGTATTGGTTCTTACGAATACCTGTGCATAGTCCACCCTTGGATGGTTGCAAGCATTGTAATAGAAGAACCTGTTGAATAAACACATTGGAATGTATAGTGTTAACGCAAAAAGAAAAAGATAAGCTGATTACTCATGCTATAGAGCAACAACCCAATGAATCATGTGCTATGCTACTCGGAGAAAAAATTGATGATGTTTGGAATGTTAAAGAGGTTTTTCTCACAGAAAACATAGACAAATCACAAACAAATTTTACAATTTCTCCAGATGAACTATTGAAAGGGTATAAACTTGCTGAAAAAATGCATTTAGAATTAGTTGGTGTGTTTCACTCCCATCCTAACTCAGATGCAACTCCATCAGATACGGATAAAAAATTTATGCAAAATAATCCCGTACCGTGGATAATATTTTCTGGTGTGACTAATGATCTTACGGCATACTTGTTGGATTTAGATGTAATAGAAATTCCAATAAAATAGATTGATTGTTTAGATTAAATATCCCTAATTTTATGCAATATTATGGCAATGGATATACATGTCTACGATACTTATGTTAAAGCCAAAGACGGTCATACTATGCACTTTGATGTTATAACAGATGTGCAAGATCATGACAAAGCAATTGAATTCGCAAAACAATGGCTAGCAACAGTTGGTGAAGACGGAGCAAAGGTGACAGGAGAAGAATGCCAATTTTGTCACACACAAGGTGCACCAGAACCAGTTGAAAAAGAAATTAAAGAAAAAGGTTTCTTTATTCAAAAAATGGAAGGATGCCCTTAAACTCTTTTTTTAATTTACAATCCTGGAATTATAGTAACAAATGCGGCAACGAAAACTATAGCTACTGTATTAAGCAATTTTATGACTGTATTTAGTGCAGGCCCTGCTGTGTCCTTGTAAGGATCCCCAATAATATCACCAACTACTGCAACTTTATGCTCCTCAGTTCCTCTCTCACCCTTCATTTCTATGAGTTTCTTAGCATTATCCCATGCACCACCAGTATTTGCTAAATGATAAGCAAGGAATATTCCAGTAACCACAGCGCCCAATAACAAACCAGCCACTGCTTCAGGACCTAGTAAAACTCCAAGAATGATAGGAGCAGCTACAGCGATACTTGCGGTTTTCCATAGTTCTTTGATTGATGCCACGGTAGCTATGTCCACACATCTAGCATAATCTGGTTTTGTCTTACCAGTAAGTATTCCAGGATTTTTCTTGAATTGTGCTCTTATTTCGTCAATAAGTGTGAAAGCCGCACGTGAAACACCACTAATTAACCACGTGAAACACCGCTAATTAATTGACCAGTAATAATGAAAGGGATTAAGCCACCAACCAATAGACCTACAATAACTGAAGGATTTGATAATGAATAATCAAATATTACGTGGAAATATTCTGCTGCCTCATACTGGAAAGCCTGAATCATAGCTAATGCAGCAAGTCCAGCGCTAGCTATTGCAAATCCTTTTGTTATTGCCTTTGTTGTATTTCCTACAGCATCAATTTCGTCAGTAACTTTACGGTTCTTCTCTCCCATACCAGTCATTTCTACAATTCCACCTGCGTTATCAGCGATAGGACCAAAAGCATCTATGCTTAACACAATTCCTGCAAGACTCAACATTGCCATCGCAGTAAGTGATGTTCCAAATATTCCGTAAAGTAATGGATCGGAGCCTTCAGGCGCTGCTGAAGAACATAAAGCAAATGATACGATAATTGCAACTACCAATGCAATCATGAAAGGACCAGTAGAACGCATGCCTTGTATGATTCCCATTAGAGTCAATGATGCATAGCCCCACTTTGCAGACTCTGCTATTTCATTAACTGGTTTGTACTTGTAATTTGTAAAGTTATCAGTAATTTTTTGTATCACAGGTACAAGAATCACACCAATTACAGTAGCTCCAAATAATGCGTATGTAAGGTCTGATTCTCCAAGAAACAGACGAGCAAAAATAAAGTTTAATGCAATTGCGACTGCTGCTGAAATGTAAAAAGCTACGTTAAGAGGTTTCATTACATCCTTAATCTTTCTAGAGTTTATAGTGGCTGCACCGATTATCGAAGCAATTATTCCTGACGCACCAACAAGAATTGGATAAATTACAATATCAGGAAATCCTATAAGAGCTGCAATCAATAAAGACGCTAACATAGTAACTATGTAAGACTCGTAAACATCAGAGCCCATTCCTGCTGCATCACCAACATTATCACCTACATTGTCCGCAATGGTAGCAGGATTTCGTGGGTCGTCCTCTGGAATGTTTGCTTCAACTTTTCCGACTAGATCTGCAGCCATATCTGCCGCCTTGGTGTAAATTCCACCACCAATTCTAATGAATAATGCGATTAGACTCGCTCCAATTCCTACACCAGCTATTGAGATTGGATCTGGATATATCATATAGAGTACAGCCATAGCGCCTAAGGCCATTGCTGGTACTGAAAGACCAACAGTTGCACCACCTCTGAATGCTAATGCAAAAGTGCTTCCAAGTCCTTTCTTAGTAGAATGAGCTGACCGTACTGCTGCCTTGACAGTAATTTTCAATGAAATTATTCCGGCAACTGCTGAAAGTGCTGCACCAACAGCAAATGCTATTCCGTTAGAAGAACCTATGAAAAAGCCAATAAC
>LULX01000640.1_pt1 | contig 10561 bp, 5 predicted proteins | sample 729511 | NCBI WGS metagenome assembly LULX01 (sample SAMN03860278, study PRJNA289734) | marine metagenome | biome: seawater column; feature: ocean; material: water; isolation source: Red Sea water column Station 91 - depth 500m | place: Saudi Arabia: Red Sea | collected 2011-10-15 | depth 500 m
CCTCCGCCGCCGGAAGCGGTGGCGGGTCGGCGCCCAGGAGCCGGCACAACAGGTCGATCGGTACCGTCGTGACGGCGAGGGCGACCAGTTCCGTGTAGCGACCCGGACCCAGCGCCTCGATCGCCACGGCCGCCCACGCCGCGTCGATACGTCCGGCGTCGACGGCCACCCGACGGGCCACCTCGGTCACGACGGGCGAGAGGACCGGATCGGGCTTGGCGGGGAGGGAGCGGAGGTCCGGCACAGGGGTGCCGATGGGGAGCGACTCGGCGGCGCGGATGGCCTCGACGATGGCCAGTCGCTCCGACCCGGTCCACCAGGTGCCGGGCGCACCGAGCCCCGCCCAGGCGTGCTCGACGGCCGACGTCGTGCGTTCCGGGAGCACGAAGGGCGCCATGCGATCTCGGACAGCGACCATGCCGGGACCGTAGTCCCCGGCCCGGTCGTGGCCGTACCCGTGTCCACACGTACGCTCCGCCGGTGCCGGCGCAGGACCCCTCAGGAGCACCCGCCCAGGACGGCCGGAGCGGCCTCCAGCGCCGGACGCTCGGCGTCCTCATGGTCGCCATCCTCCCCGCAGGTGCCGCCATGAGCGCCGGCTACGGCAGCGCCGCCATCCTGGGCGAGGAACTCACCGGCAACGAGGCCCTCGGCGGCCTCGCCGCCGCCGCCATGACCACCGGAGCGGCCCTCTCGGCCGTACCCCTCGCTCGGCTCATGGCCGCACGGGGCCGCCGACCCGGCCTCACCTGCGGCTATGCAGTCGCCGCCGTGGGTGCGGTCCTTGCCACCGCGGCCGCCCTGTCGACGTGGTATCCGCTCCTGGTGGCCGGCATCCTCGGCATCGGGACCGGGAACGCCGCGAACCTGGCTGCCCGCTTCGCCGCCGCCGACCTGGCCGAGGAGGACGACCGGGCCCAGGCCATCGGCTCCCTCATCTGGGCCTCGACGTTCGGCACGGTGCTGGGGCCGACGATCGGTCTGGGGCCCGCACCGGCCGTGGCCGAGTGGATGGGACTCCCTCCCCTCGCCGGGCCCTACGTGCTGTGCGTCGTGCTGTTCGGGGCGGCCGGGCTGCTCGTCTGGCGGCGGCTGCTCCCCGACCCCCTGGCCGTCGTCGGCGGAGTCGGTCTCCCGGCAGCCGAGCGGCCCCGCTTCTGGGATTCGGCCCACCTCCTTCGCCGGTCCGCCGCCGGCCGCCTGGGCGTCCTCGGCATGGTGTCCGGCCATGTCGTGATGGTCGCCATCATGACGATGACCCCACTGCACCTCCGTCACGGCGGCCACCACCTCGAGGTCGTCGGCTTCGTGATCTCGCTCCACATCATCGGCATGTATGCCTTCTCCCCCGTGGTGGGACGCCTCGCCGATCGACTGGGCGAGCGGCCGGTCCTCGTCGCTGGCAGCGTTCTCCTGCTGGGAGGCGCACTGTGGACGGCATCCACCGGCGAGGGTGGGGTGCTCGGTGTCTACCTCGGCCTGTTCCTCATCGGCCTGGGATGGAGTTGCGGGATCGTCGCCGGATCCTCGCTCCTGGTCGGGGCATTTCCCCCGGCGCGACGCGTCCAGGTGCAGGGGCTTGCCGATCTTGCGATGACGGCCGCCGGAGCGGCTGCAGGGCTGGCCTCGGGGTTCGTGGTGGCCTGGACGGACTATGGGGTGCTCGCCCGGTGGAGCGGCGTCCTCGGACTCTCGGCCACTGCGGTGGTGATCATCGAGGCCGTTGGAGGGCGTCGTAGCGGCGTGCTTCGGCCCTAGCGGGCGTCGTCGTGCCCGGTCGCCAGTTGGCGGCCCTCGTCGACTGCCACGCAGGCGGCGACTCAGAAGGCGAAGTAGATGAAGGGTGCGACCCCGTCCGGTCCCAGCAGGTCGATGCCGAGGATCGCCACGACGACCACGGCTGCCTGCACCAGCACCGGCGCACGGCCCAGCGCGGACCAGGCGGGTGCAAGCCGGCCACGTGGGGCGAACTGCAGGAAGAGTCCGAGGAGCAGCAGCGCCACCACGCCACCGTCGACGGCAGGTGCCGAGGTCCACGAGCCGCCCAGGGCGCCGAAGACCTCGAGGGCCCGGTCGAGGTCCACGGCACGGAAGAAGACCCACCCGGCACACACCAGGTGGAAGGTGGCCAGCGTCCGGAGGAAGCGACCGACCGGGCCGTATGTCTTGGCGTTCTCGCCCCGCCGGTCACGCACCCAGCGTCCCAGCACCAGCCCCCCGCCGTGCAGGAGGCCCCAGAGCACGAACGTCCAGCCCGCCCCGTGCCACAGGCCGCCGAGGAACATCGTCACGAGGAAGTTCCGGTAGGTCCGCCCCCTCCCCCGCCGGCTGCCCCCCATCCCGATGTACAGGTAGTCCCGCAGCCAACTGGAGAGGCTGATGTGCCAGCGACGCCAGAAGTCCTGCAGGGTGACCGCCCGGTACGGCTGGTCGAAGTTGTCCGGGAAGCGGAAACCCAGCAGCAGGGCGATCCCGATGGCGATGTCGCTGTAGCCACTGAAGTCGCCGTAGATCTGGAGGGCGTAGCCGTAGACGGCGAGCAGCGTCTCCAGCCCCGTCGCCCCACCGGGATCGGCGAAGACGCCGTCGACCAGCCGGGCGCCCAGCACGTCGGCGAGGACCACCTTCTTGAACAGGCCGCCGAGGATCAACTGCATCGACCGCCCGGTATCGAGGGGCGCACGGTCGTTCGTCGCCAGCTGTGAGAGGAAGTCCCGGGCCCGCACGATCGGGCCGGCCACCAGTTGTGGGAAGAAGGCCACGAACAGGGCGAAGTCGCCGAGGTCCCGGGTCGGCTGGAGCACGCCCCGGTGGATGTCCAGCGAGTAGGACATCGTCTGGAAGGTGTAGAAGCTGATGCTTCGTGGCCAGGCTCAGCGTGAGGAAGGCCCGTCGACGACCACGGTCCGTGGAGGCGGCGATGGCCAGCCCGGTCCCGTAATCGACCAGCGTCGAGATCCAGATGAGGCTCAGGAACCGCCAGTCCCACCAGCCGTAGAACACGTAACTGGCCAGCAGCATCGTGAGCTTCCAGGCGCGTGGCCGATGCAAGAGCACCGTGTGGGCCGCCAGGACGAGGGTCAGGAAGACGGCGAAGGTGATCGTCGGGAAGAGCATGGCCGGACCGAGTCTGCCATCCCGCGCTCCGGGGTACGGCGACGGCGCCGCAGGGACCGCTCCCCGTGCCGGCCGCAGCCCGCCGGTACGATCCGGCGACGATGTCGGCTCTACCACCACCGGACGAACTGCCCGACGGCGACCTCGACGCACTCATCGGCGCCTCCGGGATCCGTCGCGTCCACCTGCTGGCCTGGCGCGACCTCGACGACCCGGAGGCCGGCGGCTCCGAGATCCACGCCGTGCGCCGGGCGGGGCGGTACCTCGTCTTCCCCCGCGCCATCGCCGCTGAACTCCTCGGACTGCACGGTCGCCGTGACGCACTGGCCGAGATCTGGAACGGGGTGCCGTTCTTCTCGCCGCTGTGGGCAGCCTTCCCCCGGATGGCCTTCCTCCACCACCACCACGAGCTCCTGTGGCCCATGGTCCTCTCGCCGGGGCTGGCCCGGGTCGGCAGCCTCCTCGAGCGGCGCATCGCTCCGCCCTGCTACCGGAACACCCCGGTCGTCACCCTCTCCGAGAGTTCGCGGGCCTCCCTGGTCCGGGACCTCCGGCTGCCGGCACGTCGGGTGCATGTGGTCGAGCCCGGAATCCATCCGCGCTTCTCCCCCGGCGGCGACCGCTCTTCCACGCCCCTGGTGGTGGCTGCCGGGCGCCTCATGCCCTCGAAGCGCGTCGACGCCCTCATCCATGCGGTGGCCGGCGTCCGAGAGACCGGCCTCCCCGCCCGGCTGGAGGTCCTCGGCGACGGCGAGGAGCGCGACCTCCTGCGGGAGCTGGTCACTCGACTCGGCGCCGAGGAATGGGTGGCCCTGCGGGGACACGTCGACGAGGCGGACGTGGTGGACGCCTACCGGCGGGCCTGGGTCGTGGCCAGCGCCTCCTCGAGCGAGGGCTGGGGCATGACCCTGACCGAGGCCGCCGCCTGCGCCACACCGGCGGTGGCGACCCGCATCGCCGGACATGAGGACGCCGTCGACGACGGGATCACCGGCCTACTGGCGGACGATGACCGGGAACTTTCGGCCCATCTGGCCGACCTGCTCGGCGACGCTGACCGTCGATCGGCATTCAGCGCGGCGGCACGTGACCGTTCCGCCCGGTTCGACTGGGACCGCACGGCGACGGAGGCCTTTCGGGTGCTCGCCTCGACCGTTCCGGCCAACCGGTGACTGCGGTCCTGCGGCGCCTGAACGGCCGGACCCCTGCCGCCGGCCAGGGGGATCGAGGTCAGGTCCTCACCCTGGCGGCGCTGTCCTGGATTCCCCTCCTCCTCACCCACCGCGGCATGGTCGCCGCCGACACCAAGCCGTACCTGACCCTCGACCCGTGGGGACTCCTCCGCGACGCCACGTCGATGTGGCAGCCGGACTTCGCCATGGGGACGGTCAGCCACCAGAACATCGGGTTCCTGTGGCCCATCGGGCCCTTCTTCGCGGTTGGCGACCTCCTCGCACTCCCCGACTGGTTCGTGCAACGCCTCTGGCTGGGTTCGATCCTGTTCGCCGCCGGACTGGGCCTGCGCTGGTTCCTGCGCACCCTCGGCTGGCGGGGGGCACCCGTCCTCGTGGCCTCGCTGGCCTACATGCTCAGCCCGTACCTCCTCGACTACGTGGCCCGCATCTCGGTCATCCTCCTGCCCTGGGCCGGCCTGCCGTGGATGCTGGGGCTCACCGTCCGCTCACTGCGCACGGGCGGCTGGCGGCATCCCGCCCTCTTCGCCCTGACCACCCTGACCATCGGCGGCGTCAACGCCACCTCCCTGCTGCTGGTCGGCCTGGGGCCCGTCCTGTGGATCGCCTGGAGCGTCCTCGAGGGTTCGGTCCCGTGGCGGCGCGCCCTCGCGGTCGCAACCCGCATCGGCCTCCTCGTCGCCGGGACCTCCCTCTGGTGGATCGCCGGGCTGCGGACGCAGGCGGCCCACGGTCTACCGACGCTCCGACTGACGGAGACCTACGAGGTCATCGCCGAGGCCGCCACCGCCCCGGAGCTGTTCCGGGGGCTCGGCTACTGGTTCTTCTACGGGCAGGACAAGCTCGGTCCCTGGATCGAACCGGCCCACGCCTACACGCGCTGGGCCCTGCCCCTCTCGTACGCCCTTCCCCTCCTGGGCCTTCTCGCTGCAGCGGTGACCCGGTTCCGACACCGTGGCCACCTGCTCCTGCTCTTCGGCATCGGAATGCTCACGGCCATCGCCGCACACCCGTTCGACGCCCCCTCCCCCCTCGGCCGGGTGTTCAAGGCCTGGACGGAGACGGACGCTGGCCTCGCCATGCGCAGCACGCCACGGGCACTCCCGCTGGTGGTGCTCGCCACCGCCGTGTTCCTTGGCGCCGCGGCCGCCGCCCTGGCTTCCCGGCTACCGGAACGCCGTCGGAGCATCGCCGTCGTCCTCTGCCTGGCGATCATCGCCAACCTCTCGCCGCTCTGGACGGGCCAACTGCTGGGCGACAACCTCGAGCGGCCCGAGGAGGTGCCGGACCACTGGCTCCAGGTGGCGGGTTCCCTCGAGTCGCCGGCGCCCCACCAGACCCGCGTCCTCGAGATTCCCGGCAGCGACTTCGCGGCTCACCGCTGGGGCAACGCGGTCGACCCGATCCTCCCCGGACTGACCAACCGGGGACACGTGGCCCGGGAGTTGGTGCCCCTCGGCACCCCGGCCTCGGCTGCGCTGGTCGTCGCCCTCGACACCGAGGTCCAGGAGGGCCGCCTCGACACCGGTGCCCTCGCCCCCCTCGCCCGGCTGATGGGCGTCGGCGAGGTGGTGTTCCGCGGCGACCTCCAGTACGAGCGCTACCGGACCCCACGGCCACCCGACCTCTGGGCCGAACTGCTGGAGGCCCCCGGCTTCGACGAGCCGCGGCAATTCGGGACGGGCCCCCCGAACCTGCCCTTCCGGGAGCGGCCACTCGTCGACGAGCACACCCTCGACCGTCCACTGGAGGCGGCCGTTCCCCCCTACACCGCCGTCTTCGCCGTCCAGGACGCCCAGTCCATTCTGCGGACCGCCGATCCCACCCGGCCGATCATCCTTTCGGGCGACGCCGAGGGCCTGGTGGCAGCCGCCGGGGAGGGCTTCCTCGAACCGGGTCGACCGGTCTTCTTCAGCGCGTCCCTCGCGGAATCGCCCGAGGTCGTGAACCAGGCCGGTGCCCTGCTCCTCATCACCGACACCAACCGCAAGCGCGGTCAGCGCTGGGGGACCATCAGGGAGACGCAGGGCTACACCGAGCGTGCCGACGAGGTGCCCCTGGCCGACGACCCGACCGACCAGCGCCTCGCCGTGCTCCCTGACGTCCCCGGGAGCCGCACCGTGGCCGTGCAGCATGGCGTGCGGGCCTCGGCCACCGCCTACGGCAATCCCGTCACCTTCGTCCCCGATTCCCGCCCCTTCCACGCCGTCGACGGGGACGAGAACACGGCCTGGAAGGTCGCTGCCTTCTCCGACGCCCGCGGGGAGCGCCTCCTCCTCGAGTACGACGAGGCGATCTCGGTGTCGGGACTCGACCTGCAGCAATTCTGGGCCGCCGGCCAGAATCGCCGGATCACCGAGGTCCGCATCCGCACGGACCATGCCACCGTCGACGCCACCCTCGACGAGCGTTCACTACCGCCGGGCCGGCAGCGGATCGACCTTCCCTCCGGCACCACCGACCACCTCGAGGTCGAGATCCTGGCCACCAGCGATGCCGGACGCCGGTGGTTCTTCGGCGCCAGCTCGGTCGGGTTCACCGAGGTCGACCAGTCACCGGTGGCGGCCGACGAGACGATCGCCCTGCCGAGCGACCTCGGTGCCCTCGTCGACGGAGACCGCGGCCAGGAACTGGCCGTGCTCCTGACCCGACTCCGGTCCGACCCGCTCGACCCGGTGCGCAACGACGGCGAGACCCACCTCGACCGCACCTTCACGCTGCCCTTCGGGCGCAACTTCGGCCTCGAGGGCGAGGTCAGGCTCTCGGCGGTCGCCCCGGAGCAACTGGTTGACGACCTTCTGGGACGTGACCCGGGGATCGTCGCACACGGGTCGACCCGACTCTCCGGGTCCCTGCGGTCGGGCGGAGACGCCGCACTGGACGGAGACCCCGCGACCGCCTGGATACCGGCCTTTGCGCCACAGGAGGGTCAGGTCCTCACCGTCCGCTTCGACGAGCCCATGGCCGTCGGCGACCTCCAGGTGTTGGCACGCCGCGCCGACCACCACTCCACGCCGACGCGGATCGCCCTCTACGCCGACAACCAGCATGTCGCCACCAGCGGCGGCGTTGCACTCGACGAGGACGCCGTCGCCTTCGACCTGCCCGTCGATCGCCAGGCCACGTTGCTCGAATTCGTGGTCGAGGCGGTCGACCCCGTCGTCACCCTCGACTGGTACGGCAGCCATCCCGTTGTCCTGCCGGTGGCGATCAGCGAGGTGCTCGGCCTCCCCGCCGTCCGGGCGGCGGCCATGGTGGATGGCGCCTGCCGGGAGGACCTGCTCGAGGTGGATGGTGCCGCCGTGTCGGTGCGGGTCGAAGGTGCGACGGCGGATGCCCTGGCCAGGAAGCCACTCGGGCTCTCCCTCTGCGACGGCCCACTGGACCTGGGTCCCGGCGAGCACCGCCTCCGGACCGCTGACGGACGGCATACCGGCATCGACGTCGACCAGCTGCTCCTCCGAGACCTGGTGTCGTATTCCGGGGCGGCGCCGACTCCACCGACCGTCGCCTACACCGACTGGGACAGGACCGCCCGGGACCTGGTGGTGGCCTCCGAGGGTGAGCCCTTCTGGCTGGTCCTCGGGGAGAGCCACACGGACGGCTGGCGACTCTCCAGCACGGACCTCGAGGTGGAGGCGGCGCCGGTGCTCGTCGATGGCTACGCCAACGGCTGGCTCGTCGATCCCGACGGCGCCGTGGGTGACGTCCGCCTGCGACTGGCGTGGACCCCCCAGCGCCTGGTCACCGCCGGCCTCCTGCTCTCCCTGCTGGCCGCCCTGGCGTGCCTCGTCCTCGCACGCCGCGGCCGCCGGGACGAGGCAGGACCCGCAGAGGCCATCGTCTCACTCGTCGATCCCCGGGGCTCCCTGGCGGCGATCGGCACCCGCGGTTCGATCACCACCGGGCTCCTCGTCACCGTCGTCGCCTGGCTGAACCTCCCCGCCTGGCCAGTGGCCGCCCCCCTGCTGGGGCTGCTCACCGGCCTCGTGCTGGCCGGCCGACTCTGGCGGCGACTCCTGCCCCTGCTGGCCACCGCCTCCATGGCACTCGCCGCCCTGTTGATCGTGGTCGACCAGGTTCGGTACCGGTACCCGAGGGACTTCATCTGGCCGGCCTTCTTCGACCGCTACCACGTCCTCGGGGTACTGGCGGTCCTGTTCGTTCTGGCCGAGGCGATCCGCGCGCTCCTCGCCCGTCGACACGTGCGCAGCAAGAGCGGCTGACGGCTCAGAACCGGTCGGACGTCCCGGTCCAGAGCCAGGTCACCAGCACCGCCCCGACGGCGACCGCCGGCACGGCGCCGACGAGCACCCGGGCGGCACGCGTCGAGAGGGCCTCGAGGCGCGGCACCGCCCAGCGAGGCGACCAGGAGAGGGCCATCAGCGGCAGGAGCGGCGCCGAGTAGCGGGCCATCTGGAGCCCGATCGTGTCATAGGTGGCGTGGTCGGTGAAGTACACGAAACTCGAGGCGTAGAGCACGACGACCAGGCCGGCGGCTCCCAGGCCGAGCAGCCAACGATCCACACCCACCAGGCCGCGCAGGTCCGGGGCGTCGAGGCGGAGGACGGCCACGAGCAGGCCGGCCAGCAGGACCCAGGCCAGGATGCCCGGCAGGTCCGAGGGGAAGAATCCGAAGGTCCGGAACCATCTCTGGACGTAGTCGTCCAACTCGGTGAACCAGGTCTCGACCGTGGCCCACAGGAAGCCCGGCAGGTCGCCCAGGAGCCGTTCCCGCTGCAGGGCGGTGTCGAGGTGGAGGCGGTCGTCGATCATGGTCGAGGAGACCGCCTGGTAGTCCGTGGAGGAGTTCAGGAGTGTGACGAGGAGCCCGAGGCCGAGGGTCCCCAGGCCGATGCGCCCGACGAGGCGTCCCGACGTCGTGCCCAGTCGGAAGCCCGTGGCCGGCAGGAGTGCGAGGACCAGGAAGTACGGCGGCTTGGCCAGCGCCGAGAGGAGGCACACGGGCAGCAGCATCCGGAGCGGGATCTCGACTCCGGCACGGAGCCGCGTCCAGACCGCGAGGACCAAGAGGAGCGCTCCGAACGTCACCGCGTCGGGCGAGATGGTGCCCCCAAGGGCGACGTGCATCGGAAGCAGGGCCCCCGCAGCGAGGGTCCAGCGGAATGCTGTTGCTGAGCGGACCGCCAACCAGGCCAGCGCCAGATAGGCGGCCAGGTTGGCGAGGCGACCCGCCCACATCGCCACCACCGCCGGGGCCTCCATCTGGACCGGCACGACCATGCCGACGGCGGCCGGCAGGTAGGCCGTTGGTGGTGCCGCCTCGGTGGCGCGAAGGTCCACGTTCACGGTGCGCCCGTCGGGACGGCTGGCCAGCAGGTCACCCGTCGAGGAGGCCGTCCAGGGAGCGTTCCCACCCAGCCAGTTGGCGATGACGATCCCGCCGTCCTCGACGTAGGTGGCGGCAACCGGTGTCGACGAGACGCCACCGTGCTCCCCGGGTGGATCCTGCAGGTCGCCACGGCTCGGGAAGAGGGAGCCGTCGGCCATGTCGGTGCCCCGGAGGAAGTGCGTGTGCTCGTCCCACCCGGTCCACGCCGGGGTGAACAGGACGATGAGCAGGCCCAACGGCACGCCGACGGCCAGGAGCAGGCGCTGGGGGCTCACCGGGCCAGCGTACCGAGGGGCCTCCCGGCACCCGGGGAGGGCGGTGCCCCCAACTACGGTCCCCCGTCGTGTCCGTACCGCCCGTCGTCCTCGTCCACGGATTCGGTACCTCCCACGCCGCCACCTGGGTCGGCAACGGCTGGACGGCGCTCCTCGAGGACGCCGGCCGCACCGTCGTCGGCATCGACCTGCCCGGGCACGGATCGGCATCGAAGCCCCACGACCCCGAGGCCTACCGGGACCTCGAGGCGCAGGTCCTGGCGCAACTGCCCGACGAGCCCGTCGACGCCGTCGGCTTCTCCTACGGCGCCCGGACGCTCCTCGTGCTGGCGGCCCACCATCCCGACCGCTTCCACCGGCTGGTCGTCGCCGGGGTCGGCGCACGGCTCTTCGAGTCCGACCCGGCCCGGTCTGAGGCACTGGTCGAGGCGGTCCGGACCGGTGAGGCACCACACCCCCTGCTGGCCTACTTCGCCCGCCTTCCGGAGGCGGACAACGCCGACCGGGAGGCGCTGGCAGCCTTCCTGCAGCGCCCCGACGGGCGCCCGCTCGACGCCGCCCTCCTCGGCGACGACGACGTACATGGCCAGCAGGATGGGGGCAGGACCGTTGATGGTCATGGA
>LULX01000456.1_pt1 | contig 10533 bp, 8 predicted proteins | sample 729511 | NCBI WGS metagenome assembly LULX01 (sample SAMN03860278, study PRJNA289734) | marine metagenome | biome: seawater column; feature: ocean; material: water; isolation source: Red Sea water column Station 91 - depth 500m | place: Saudi Arabia: Red Sea | collected 2011-10-15 | depth 500 m
CAACATAGTGTTGTAGTGCTGAGGCTAGACTATCTGAGAGTGAATAGGCGTCAACTTCAGTCGTCTTTTGGAAGCTGGGGTAGTCGTATCCGCCTCCCCAACCACTGTTTTCAAAGCTCTTTAGCTCCTCTAGTCCGAGGCCGGGATCGATGGTCCCACAGGGTTCCCATCCATGTTGACTAGCAAGCGCCCTTAAATCGCTCCATTGATTATTTGTAATCGCTATAAACCGGCCGCGGTGAGATCGGGACATACTCTTAAGGATCACAATCGATATCTTCAGGTAGAGCGTTGTTGTTAATAAAAATCTCTCATCAACCCTCACCGTCGGTCGCCGATCTTCTAGAAATGGTCGGGGCGAGAGGATTCGAACCTCCGACCACCGCAACCCCATTGCGGTGCGCTACCAGACTGCGCTACGCCCCGTACAATATTTCCGACCAAACTATGATCGCAGGAGTTCCGAAATATCAGTAAGTTCCTCTATCACCTGACTGTAGAGGTTTTTGTTTAGCCCTTTACTGCTCTTTTGTTTTTCTTCTCGAAGCCGATTACCAGCACCGCTGATCGTATAGCCTTCAATATAGAGCAGTCGACGGATTGTTCTGATTAACTCGACTTCATGCCGTTGGTAATAGCGGCGATTGCCTCGACGTTTTACAGGCTGCAATTGAGGAAACTCTTGTTCCCAGTACCTTAGAACATGAGGCTTCACAGAACAAAGCTCGCTTACTTCACCGATAGTAAAGTATCTCTTAGCCGGGATCGGTGGAAGTTCCTCTGAAGAGGGATCGAGCATCGTCATAACTCGTTTGCCTCAGGCTTTCCATCCGATGCCGATACATTGTTTTTGGCTATCCGATCCTTGACTTTCTGACTTGCTTTATAAGTAACCACTCGCCGTGGTGTTACAGGTACCTCTTCGCCAGTCTTGGGATTTCGCCCTGGGCGACTCTTTTTGTCTCGTACGCTAAAACCACCGAATCCTGAAAGCTTTACTGACTCACCACTCTCTAATGATTCTCGAATTTTTTCGAAAAATAATTCGACAAACTCTTTAGCTTCCCGCTTGTTCAAGCCAATTTGCTCAAACAACGTATTTGCGAGATCTGCCTTGGTGACAGTCATCGATCTTCCCTTCCTCTGGCGGTCTATTTATTTCTGAGCTTCGAGCCCAGTTTTTTCTTTAGGCTGTCGAGAATCTCCTCCATAACCTTCTCGATATCCTGTTCCGTAAGATTGCGGGAAGTTCCTTTCAAGGTCAACCCATAAGACAAAGATTTTTTGTCTTTTTCTATCCCAGCACCCTGATATACATCAAACAGCTCGATTGAGTTCAATATGGACCCACCGGATTCCAGGATAACTTCTCTGACTTCGTCCGCTGGGGTAGCTATACCCACTGTTATTGAGAGATCACGCTTTACCGAAGGAAACTTCGGCATCGGGCTATAGGCGGGTAGATCGCGTACCGCTATGCATTCGGCATCTAATTCAAAAATATATACCGCTTGCTCTAAGTCAAATGCTTTCATAACCTTTGGGTGGAGCTGTCCGAGCCACCCGACGACTTGGCTACCATGGGTTATCCTCGCGCTCTGACCGGGATGAAGTGCCGGATGAAGAGCCGGCTTAAATTCTGTTTTTACGGACTTAGCCGCTAGTCTAAACAGCCCTTCAACATCACCTTTAACATCATAAAAGTCTATTGCTCGAACATGGCTGTCCCAGCCCCTGCGAGAAGCATTACCGGTTACGGCCCCAGCAATTCTCTTGATTTCGGATCGATTATTGATAATGCCATGAAATACATTACCGGTTTCAAACAGTCGGATCCGTCGCCATTGTCGGCGATAGTTAACAGCCAGCGCCTGCAGCAACCCTGGCCAGAGACTTGTGCGCATGACCGACATGTTTGACGCAATCGGGTGGTTTGACTCCCGTTCGGGCGTGTAGGCGACAACACTCTTAGGGTCGCGGGTAGGTACATTGTCATAGCCATATACCCGAACCACCTCCTCCACCAGATCATGCTCTTCTTCGATATCTGTCCTCCAACTCGGCGGACGTGCCTTCCAGCCTGATTTGAGAATCCGAACTCTCATCCCCAGAGATTCAAGAATATGCTTGACTCGTTTGTCGGGTATTGTATGCCCCAACACCTTTTCCAGACGCGATCTGCGCAATGTAATGGGTATCGGGGTAGTCCTGTAGGATTCACTGGTTTCCTGAAACACCGGGCCTGGGTTACCTCCTACATAAGCACTGATCAACTGAGTTGCTCGCTCTATGGCGGTCCGTTGGTGGGCGGGATCGATCTTCCTTTCAAAGCGATATGAGGCTTCCGACTGTATCCCGTACTCACGAGCCTTGCGTGCTATCGTGCCGGGGCAGAAATAGGCCGCCTCGAGCATGATGGATGTAGTCTGCCCATCAATACCTGAACTCATTCCACCCATGATTCCCGCCATACCAATGCACTTGTCGGCATCCGCGATCATTAATGTTTCAGGTGTTAGTCGAATGGACCTCCCATCAAGTAGATCTAGCGTTTCTCCTTTCCGAGAGTGTCTGACAACAATTTTTTCATTAATTTCTTTCAAATCGAATGCATGCAATGGCTGACCGAGTTCCAACATCACATAGTTGGTAATATCGACAACGGCACCGATGCTTCGAAGACCACACCGCCTTAGTCGTTCGCGCATCCAATCTGGTGTCTTGGATTGTGAGACGATGCCGTCCATTACTCTTCCAACATATCGCGGTGCATCGTTTGGTGCTTGTATTTCCAATGGAATAATATGCTTACTTGTCGCCTTCACAGTTTTCAGGGCAGGTCCGACAAGCTTCTCACCAGTTAGCGCATGCAACTCCCTTGCGATGCCTTGTACACTGAGACAGTCGCCACGATTTGGAGTAAGGTCGATATCAATTATGTAATCATCGACCTGCAGATAATCGTTGAGTGTGTTACCCGTCGGGGCTGTCGAATCAAGTACAAGAACACCAGCGGAATTATCTGCACTGTAATCTAGATTCAGATCATCTGCGGAACACAACATCCCTCGTGATTTCTGACCGTTAAAGTCAGCGACACGAATTGATTCCCCACCTGGCAGGGAACTGCCTGGCATTGCCACGACCACCCGATACCCAGCTTCAACATTGGACGCTCCACAAACTATGTCGACATTTCGGCGTTGGCCAACGTCTACTTGACATATCTTTAAATTGTTATTGCCGGGCAGATGACTCGTGGACATTATTTCAGCGACTAGGATCTTGTTCGAAAATCCTGGCACCTCGGTAATAGAACTGACTTCAAGGCCTGCTGTAGTCAATAGATCAGAAAGATGCAATAGATCCAAATCTACCTTTATCCATTCCCTCAACCAGTTGAGACTGATAATCATTGGATGTTCGTGGGCAACTACTAGCTGAACTGATTCAAAAACGACAGTTCGTTATCAAAAAATAGCCTAAGATCATCGACTCCATATCGAAGCATCGTGACCCGTTCTATACCCATACCGAATGCATAGCCGGTATATTTCTCGTTGTCGATACCAACTTGTCTAAACACTTCGGGATGAACCATGCCGCAACCAAGTATTTCTAACCAGCCGGTATGCTGACAGACTCTACAGCCGGTACTGGCACAAAAAACACACCCCATATCGACTTCCGCTGAAGGTTCGGTGAAAGGAAAGTAAGATGGCCTGAATCTTACCGGCAGGTCCTGCTCAAAGAATTCGCGAACAAAATGAACCAGGATCCCTTTTAGATCGGAAAAGGTTATGTCCACATCAACTGCTAATCCTTCCACCTGGTTAAACATAGGAGTATGAGTAACATCAGAATCACACCGGTACACCTTACCCGGGGCTATGACCCTAATCGGGAGTTCTTGATTTTCCATATATCGCACCTGGACAGGCGATGTATGAGTACGGAGGACTACACCTGGAGATAGATAAAAGGTATCGTGCATGGCTCTAGCTGGGTGATCCTCAGGAATATTCAGCGCACCAAAGTTATGGAAATCGTCTTCGATTTCAGGGCCATCCGCGACATCAAATCCGAGCCGTCGAAATATGGTAGTAATCCTGCGTACAGAACGACTTATTGGATGCAATGTGCCATGCTTTATGGCTCGACCAGGCAGTGATACATCAATGATGTCTCGATCTAGCGCGCTGGATTGCACTTGCTGCTCGAGAAACTCGACTTTTCTATCGATAGCTACTGCCAGTTTTTGTTTCGCACTATTTAGCGCTTGCCCATATGCTTTTCGTTCTTCAACCGGCAGACTCCCGATCTGCTTGAGCTGAAGTGTCAGGTATCCCTTTCGACCGAGTTGAGCAATCCGTATGGCTTCCAGGGCAGAGAGCGTGGTTGTGCCCGATACCGCTTCGATCAGTTCAGTTATTTTGGCGGATAACTCATCGCCTGCAGATTGTTGACTCACTGTAGTCCCTTTCTACAAAAAAAAAGGAAAGGCCAAAGACCTTTCCTATTGTCTACTTACGTATGCCATGGCACTGCCACGGGCAACGTTAAGCTACCAGTGCTGCCTTGGCTCGTTCCGCCAAAGACTCGAAACCTGCTTTGTCATTAACGGCCATGTCAGCCAGTACCTTTCGATCTATTTCAACCGCTGCCTTCGAGAGACCGTTAATCATCTGACTGTAATTAATCCCGCTTAGCCGAGCTGCCGCATTGATCCGCACAATCCACAACGCTCGAAACTGACGCTTACGCTGTCTACGATCTCTGTACGCATATTGCCCAGCCTTCATCACAGCTTGTTTTGCGACTCGATAGACATTCTTGCGGGCACCACGATACCCTTTAGCATTCGCCAACACTTTGCGATGTCTGGCTCTGGCTGTTACCCCTCGTTTTACCCTTGGCATCGGTCCACTCCGTAATCTGATGTATTAACTGTAAGGAAGCATCCGCTTCAGCGCGGACTCATTTGAGGGGTGAACGATTAACTGCGACCGTAATTGCCTTTTCCGCTTGGTCGACTTCTTTGTCAGGATGTGGTTCATATATGCCTGTGATCGCTTAAAACGACCACTTGCTGTCGTCTTGAACCGCTTCGCAGCACCCCTATTCGTCTTCATTTTCGGCATCTTGACTGTCTCTCGAATGACTCTTAATTTACTTCTTAGGCGCCAGGACCATGACCATCTGTCGACCTTCCATTTTTGGCATTTGCTCGACCACTCCCAGTTCATCCAGATCCGCTTCGACTCGTTTTAACATTTTCATACCCAGTTCCTGATGGGCCATTTCTCTGCCTCGGAACCGTAAAGTCACCTTGACCTTATTTCCGGCATCCAGGAACCGCACCAAATTTCGCACCTTTATGTCATAGTCGCCGACATCAGTGCCAGGCCGAAATTTGACTTCTTTAACGACTATCTGTTTTTGCTTTTTTTTCGATTCCTGCTTTTTCTTTGCCGCTGAATATAAGAATTTGCCGTAGTCCATCAACCGACATACAGGTGGTTCTGCATGGGGCGAGATCTCAACAAGATCAAGCTGTTTTTCTTCTGCAATCTGGTGGGCTTGAGTAACTGAAACAATACCCAGTTGTTCTCCGCCTTCTCCGATTAGCCGGATTTCACCGGTTGTAATCTCATCGTTGATGCGCTGCTGCTTTGCTGCTATGTCGCTACTCCTTTACCTGGTTAGCTATTTACCGCTTGGATGAGAGGCCTGGTAGCGCTGTTGCTACCCTGTCTAGCTCGATTGACCCAAGATCGGTCCCATCCTGGGTACGCACGGAAACACTCTCCGCGTCTATTTCCTTGTCTCCAACAACCAGAATAAAAGGAATTCTGCGCAGAGTTGCATGGCGAATTTTATAGCCGATCTTCTCGTTTCTCAAGTCACATTGCACTCTTAAGTCATGATTTTTTAGGCGTTTTTGCACAGAGAGGGCATATTCGTGCTGCCTTGGCCCAATGTTGCACACGATTAACTGGACCGGAGAAAGCCACGCAGGCAGTTTTCCTTCAGTATCTTCAATCAAAATTCCAATAAAACGCTCGAGAGAACCCAGAATTGCCCTATGGATCATGACGGGCACCTTTTTCGTTCCATCTTCAGCAACGTATTCGGCTCCCAGTCGACTCGGCATCGAGAAGTCCAGTTGTATAGTCCCGCATTGCCAACGTCTGCCAATAGAGTCACGGAGCACGAACTCGTGTTTTGGCCCGTAAAATGCACCCTCGCCTTCCTGTACTGTAAAGGGTACCCCTTTTTCTTCAAGTGCAGCAGCCAACGCCTTCTCTGAGCGATCCCACAACAAGTCATCCCCCACTCGATTTTCCGGTCGAGTCGACAGGGCAACCTCAATGTCCTCAAACCCAAAATCGTTATACATACGGTAAGTCAGATCGATCAGTGTTGACACCTCACTGCCAATTTGCTCTTCTGTGCAGAAAACGTGGGCATCATCCTGGGTAAACCGCCGACCACGCATCAGTCCATGCAGGGTACCTGAGGGCTCATTTCTGTGGCAGACGCCGAATTCGGATATTCTTAGAGGCAGGTCTCTGTAGCTTTTAAGCCCTTGATTAAAGATCATGACATGACCGGGGCAGTTCATTGGTTTAATGGCGTAGTCCTGATCCTCTACATGCGTGGTAAACATGTTTTCTCTGAACTTTTCCCAGTGCCCTGAACGTTCCCACAATCGTCTATTCAGCACTTGTGGTGTGTTCACCTCCTGGTAGTCATATTCTTCGAGCAAAGTTCGAACATATGCTTCTACCCGTTGATACAATATCCATCCCTGTTCATGCCAGAAAGCCATACCTGGTGCTTCTTCTTGAAAATGAAAGTAGTCCAGCTGTTTGCCCAACTTTCTATGGTCCCTTTTTTCAGCCTCGGCCAAGCGGGTGAGATAGGCATCAAGCTGCTTCTTATCCGGCCACGCAGTACCATAAATTCGTTGCAGCATTTCTTTCGTTGAATCACCCCGCCAATACGCGCCAGCCAGTTTTGTAAGCTTAAAAGCTTTTAGAAAACCGGTTGTTGGAACGTGCGGCCCACGACACAGGTCGGTAAACTCGCCTTGTGTGTACAGCGAAATGATCTCGTCTTCCGGTATAGCGCCGATAATTTCCGCTTTGTAGTTCTCGCCACTGGCCTTAAATAGCGAAACCGCTTCATCCCGCGTCACAGTTGAACGAGTGACCGGTAGTTGCGAACTTGCAAGCTCGTACATTTTCTTTTCTATCTTTTCCAGATCAGCTTCTTCAAAACCAGAAGCATAGGAAAAATCATAGTAAAACCCATCTTCAATAACTGGCCCGATTGTTACCTGAGCCGCCGGATACAGCGTTTTAACCGCATGGGCCATAAGATGGGCGCAGGAGTGACGCAGAATCTCGACTCCCTTTGGATCTTCGGGTGTAATAATGCATATAGATTGATCACTATCGACACAGTAATCCATGTCGACCAAATTACCGTCAACCTCACCTGCCAACGCACGTTTCGCAAGTTTTGGGTGGATATCGGCTGCGATTTCCATAATCGAAACGGGTCCTTCATAACTGCGGATAGCGCCGTCAGGCAGTTGAATTTCAGGCATTTTGTTTTCCCTGGCCGCTGTCGCGTCTGGCATCTAAGCTCTAGATGTTTTAAACGAGAATGCCACATTGACTCAATGTGGCATACGATTGATTCGGTATCTGGTAGGCGCGAGTGGGATCGAACCACCGACCACTTGCGTGTCGAGCAAGTGCTCTACCGCTGAGCTACGCGCCTTTATTACTGCTATACCCCTATTCTACATCCAATTATCGGCGATGGGCAGGCCGGGCTGCTACCTGACCACCGACGGTCGGTCGCTTATAGAACGAGCGGTGAAGTGCCTTTTTTTCAACTCACTGATGCTATCCCGAAGCTGTGCCGCCTGCTCGAATTCAAGTGCACGTGCGTGGTCGTACATCTGCTTCTCAAGCCCGTCAATCAGGCGTCCAAGGTCGGCGGCTGATTTGATTTCGATAGTTGCGATATTTGGATCAACTGTGCCCGCTTTACCAGACCTGGTTCCGCCTACTTGCTGAGCCTTTTCATAAACACCATCAATGATTTCTGTAATTCGTTTTTCTACAGTCGCCGGCGAAATTCCATGACGGATGTTGTGAGCCTCTTGTTTTTTCCTCCGCCTTTCTGTTTCGTCGATCGCCCTTTGCATAGACTGCGTCACAGCGTCGGCATAAAGAATTGCTTTCCCGTTGATATTTCGGGCAGCACGGCCGATTGTCTGAATCAAAGAGCGTGTCGAACGGAGAAACCCCTCTTTATCGGCATCCAGAATAGCCACCAGAGATACTTCTGGGAGATCCAAGCCTTCACGCAATAAGTTAATGCCTACCAGCACGTCAAAAACACCAAGGCGCAGATCCCGGATAATCTCAACACGTTCGACAGTATCTATATCGGAATGAAGGTATCTCACGCGTATTCCGTGATCTGCCAAATAATCACAAAGATCTTCAGACATTCGCTTGGTTAATGTAGTTACCAAAACCCTTTCAGACGCTTTCACGCGAAGTTGAATCTCAGACATCAGGTCATCCACCTGAGTGGCCACTGGCCTGACCTCCAGGACTGGATCTACCAACCCTGTTGGCCGCACAACCTGATCTACGGTACTGGAGCTGTGTTCCGACTCGTAGGGTCCTGGCGTTGCTGATACGAACACGGTCTGGGGAATCATTCGTTCAAACTCATCAAATCGCAACGGTCGGTTATCCAATGCTGACGGCAATCGAAACCCATATTCAACAAGCGTCTCTTTTCTCGAACGATCACCTTTGTACATTGCACCCAGTTGGGGCACCGTCACATGGCTTTCGTCTATAAACAGCAGTGCACCGTCTGGCAGATAGTCAATCAGTGTCGGTGGGGGTTCGCCCACCTTGCGACCAGAAAGAAATCTCGAGTAGTTTTCAATCCCATTGCAGTAGCCCAATTCTTCGATCATTTCAAGATCATATTGAGTGCGCTGTTCGAGACGTTGGGCCTCCAAGAGTCGCTCCTGACCTCGCAGAACTGAAAGTCGTTCAGCCAATTCGTCCCTTATGAATTTTGTTGCCTCTAGCAGGGTCTCGCGAGGAGTTACGTAATGGCTCTTAGGATAGATAGTGAAACGGTTCAGCCTTTCATCGACTTCCCCGGTTAGGGGATCAAATCGTGCCAGGCGTTCAATCTGATCGCCAAACAACTCGATTCGCACGGCAAAACGCTCCGATTCTGCTGGAAAAATATCGATAACATCGCCGCGAACCCGAAAAGTCCCACGCCGAAGATCCATTTCATTGCGTGTATATTGAAGCTCAGAAAGGCGTCGCAGAATGTCACGTTGCTCCGCCAGGCCCCCTTGCCTCAGGTGAAGAATCATCCCGTGATAGGCCGCCGGATCGCCGAGGCCATAAATTGCCGAAACCGTGGCAACGATGATTGTATCCTCTCGCTCCAGAAGCGCCTTTGTGGCCGATAGACGCATCTGGTCAATGTGATCGTTGATAGACGCATCTTTTTCAATATAAGTATCACTGCTCGGTACATACGCTTCGGGCTGATAGTAATCGTAGTAAGACACAAAATATTCAACCGCATTGTCCGGGAAAAAATCACGCATTTCTGCATAGAGCTGCGCGGCTAGCGTTTTGTTCGGGGCAAGTATTAATGTCGTTCTACTTGTACTGGCAATCAGATGGGCCATTGTGAACGTCTTGCCCGATCCTGTGACACCGAGCAAGGTCTGGTACAACTCTCCAACCTCAATACCGTTCAGCAATGCCTCGATCGCCTCAGGCTGGTCTCCTGCGGGATGAAATTCACTTTCTAACTGAAACTGACGCATCATTTTTGATTATGTTAAGTCAAAACTCGTTTTATCAGGCTCATCTGAGCAGGGCCTTGGTACTGAAACCTAGTCAGCCAAATGGTTCTGTGAACTGCAACACAGTCTGACCGGTACAAAACGCCTAGCGTTCACAGCTATGGCGCGAATTCTTTGTCAATTCTATAACCCTGCAACACCAAATTCGGTATTCCATCGATCCAGACAAACCGGCATAAGTTTGATTGAACTGCTTGTTGCTTGTTTGATTATTGCCATCCTTGTCCAATTGGCTATTCCTGGTTTTCAAACGCTTTCAGTTTGGTCGATACGGAATGCAACAGCACGATTACTTATAGCAGACCTTAATTGGTCCCGGACTGAAGCACTCGCAAACAGTACCAGACTATACCTGTGTCCGGGTCAAAACTCAGATCGTTGCAAAACGAGTACCGATTGGAGCCAAGGTTGGACGGTCTTTTCTGATCAAAACCACAATAGGCAACTGGAACCCAGCGAGATACTGCTACTACGAACTCTGCCGCTGAACACTAGTATCTCTGTACACTTCCGCAAGACCGGATATCTTTTCTACAAAAATGATGGCAGCGCCTGGCCCAATGGTACATTTAGAATCTGTACTGCCGACCCCAAGG
>LULX01001329.1_pt1 | contig 10524 bp, 8 predicted proteins | sample 729511 | NCBI WGS metagenome assembly LULX01 (sample SAMN03860278, study PRJNA289734) | marine metagenome | biome: seawater column; feature: ocean; material: water; isolation source: Red Sea water column Station 91 - depth 500m | place: Saudi Arabia: Red Sea | collected 2011-10-15 | depth 500 m
GTATTAGCACTGAGGGTATAACATAGGGTATATTATCATTGTATTATCGGCCCCTGTTAATTATTGTTTAATTTGTTTTGACAGCCACGTAATACTTTCAATGGGCAATTTATAGTGCTAGCCCCGCCCTACGAGGCGGGATAATAAGAGTTGTAAGATTACATAATCATTATTATCTCGTGTAATGACAGCCCCGCACTACGCAGCGATAGTCATGCGTAATGGTAGCCCCGCACTTCGAGGTGGGGTAATAAGATTATGGAGATTAATAAAAATATTTCTACCTGAATTAAAAAAATGTAAATACCTACTGCTCTGCCTACAGTTATCGTTCACTTTAAAATGTAATTTGAACCTAACAATGGGGTATAAGATGAGGTATAAACAGTGGTACAATCATATATACATCAAGGGGTATATGAATTGCATGATATTGATATGGGGTATAAACTAAAATAATAAATAATCATCAATATTTATCAAAACAATTCATCAGAAAGTAAAATACAATGAACAAACTGACAGAGAGTTCAATCAGGAAAGCAGAGACTTCAGATAAGCAGTACAAGATTTATGATGGTGACGGCATGTTTTTGCTGATCCATCCAAATGGTTCAAAGTACTGGCGTATGAAATACACCTTTGACGGGAAAAGCAAGTTAGCCTCATTTGGGGTATGGCCCCGGGTATCCCTGAAAGAAGCCAGGGAAATGCGGCAGGATGCAAAACAGAAAATAAAAAGTGGAATTAACCCAGTTGAAGAAAAGCGAAAAAATAAAAAGAATAAAATACAGCAGTCAATTGATAAGAATAAGGACGAAAAAGTTCATAATGTTGATTCAGACAATAGTACTCATAAATGGTACAAACTGATGACCCCTCAAGGTAGAGTTAAACAAACAGCAGCAGCCATGCAGTCACTTAAGTCATTTGTTCTTTCAGATAAATCATTGAAGCCCGTATCAAGTTTACGTAAAGATGATCTAACTGAAATACTTGGCAATATTATCAGGAACCGCAAAGATTTATTTAATATTATCTGGGATTTTTATCAAAATATCCCTGTCTTAAATCTTGCTGTTCTGTTTGTACTGCTGCTTATAGTAATGGATTTCTTTCCTGCGCTTATTACAATCATCTTATATTTCAGCATTACAGTTTGCGCTACAGCAGCTTTTGGTTTGTGATGAATGAGTAAGATTAATCGGAAACCTTGGACACGTAGTGAATTAATACTTGCGATCAATTTGTACTGTAAAACACCCTTTGGAACAATCCATTACAAAAATCCTATGATTATTGAATTAGCAAAATTCTTAGGCAGAACTCCAGGTTCTGTGAGCTATAAACTAGCCAATTTTGCTAGTATAGACCCATCATTGGATAGAAAAGGTGCTTCAAATGTAAGTAAATTGGACAAAGAAATATGGGAGGAATTTTTTAATGATTGGGAAAAAATGTCACTTGAAAGCGAGAAAAAATCTCTGGGTATTTACAAAGACTCAATTGACATTGAAGATGAAAAAAACATCCCAAAGGGAAAAACAAAAGAATCTATTGTGAATATAAGAGTGAATCAAAGTTTTTTCAGAAAAATGATTTTATCGTCGTATGACTCACGTTGCTGTATCACTGGTTTGCCTATAAAAGAGCTTCTTGTTGCAAGTCATATAATTCCCTGGTCTCATAATTCAAAAACAAGGCTTAATCCACAAAATGGTTTATGCTTAAATGCATTGCACGACAAAGCATTTGATAAAGGATTTATAACAATAAATCCTACATACCAAGTCGTAATTTCAAACAAAATAAATATATTTGATACAGCAACTGTTTCTTTAATTACAGATTATGAAGGTGCAAAAGTACAGATGCCCGGAAGGTTTCTTCCAAAGCAAGAATATTTAGATTACCATAGAGATAATATATTCCTAAATTAACAAATTATACTTAATTCAGATTCCCAACAAAGAGTAATAATCTAGTTAATTACTGATTCAATCCTTCAGATAATCATCATAAGACTGCTTGCTGGAGATCATACGATAGTTTTCGGCGGCAAGTTTTTTCCAGAGTTTGTCTTCGTGGCCTTGCTGGTCCATCAAGCTCTGATATATTTTTAATGCCAGCTTGTCTTCGCCTTTGTGGGCATGAATAACACCGCTCTGGTAGCGCGCCCAGAAAACCTTTTCCTTGACTTCCTCGTCTTCAGCATCACCATATATTCTGATTGCCTGCCCGTAGCTTTCCAGCGCGGCATCGTAATTTTCAGCCTTGTTGTGCATATCGGCTGCAAGGAAATGACTTTCGACAATATATTCAGGCGTATCCGCCTGTAGAGGCTTTTTGTTTTGATCATATTTCTGCAGTGTCTGCCGATAGACAAGCTGTGCCAGTGAATATTCTTTCTGCTGCCTGTAGATTCCTGCCAGCAGCTGACGTGCTTCCGAATCATAAGGACTTTCCGGATACTTCTGGAGAAATCCGGCCAATGTGTCCCGTGCCTCAGCAAGGCTGTTGTTTTGCTGAAGCGTAAGTGCTTTTTCCAGCTGAACAAGTTCACCGACCGTCCCTTCGGAGCGTGTTTCAAGAAAACTTAAAATGTCCAGCGCCTCATCATAAAACCCAAGTTTGCGGTGTGCAGCCGCGGTTTGGAAAAGTGTTGTGTCAAAACGAAAATTAAACAGGTATTTTGCCTTGTAGTCATTATAGGCGCTCACCAGGGCAAAATTGTCGTCCTCACGAAAATGACGGTCGATCAGCCCTTTTAGATTTTCGTCAATGTTTTCCTGGATCACATTTCTTTTCACATAAACATTCTGTGGATACTTCTGCATGAATGTTTCCAAAGATTTAATCGCCCGTGAGTAAAACCCATATTGCGTGAGCGTCAATCCCTTCCGGAGCATTGCTTCTTCCGCCTGTGGTGTTTCCGGATAGAGCCTGGGGATTTCATCATAATCTTTTATCGCCTCAAGATATTCATCCGAATAAGGACGTTTCGCCTTGATATTGGCAATCCGCAGTTTGCCCACCAGCGCGATTTCCCGCGAGTAGCTGCTGATGGCATTCTGGTAGGCCTGGATTGCTTCGTCTTCCTTTCCTTCGTCGCGCAGGAAATCACCTAAACGGATGGCCACCAGTTTGGAAAAATCTGCATTTGGATATTTTCGCAGCAGCATTTTGAAAATCTCACGCGCGGTGACGTATTCAGCATTTTCATAATATGTTTCGCCCATATGAAATAAAAGCGTGGGATCATCTGCGGCATAATGGACATCGGCACTGCGGGCGACGTCAAAAAATTCCCTTGCGGTGATGTAGCGTTTCAGCCGGTAATAAGCCTGTGCCATCTTGTAATGAGTGACAGCATAAAATTTCGGTTTGGGCGCGGATCGCAGATATTCCTGGAAATCGGTAATGGCAACTTCCCATTGACGCTGATCGATGCGGCTCATTCCCTTCCAGAAACTGGCTTCCATGGCTTCAAGTGAATTAGGGAACTGTTCCTGGAGGATGTTGTAATAAACGGCAGCCTCATGATGAAATTTCATTTTCTGATAGGCACGCCCGATGCGGAAATTGGCATGAGGCAGCAGTGAAACCGGTTCAAAGTCCTCTCCATCTTTCGCTGCAGTTTCCAGGGCATTCTCGGTGATGCGGATTGCTGTTTTGTAGGCTTCAATTGCCTGGTGATAATTGTCGCCGATTCTGCGTTCAAGCATGGTGTAAATGGTGTCACCGATACGGAACAAGGCCAGCGCCGCACGCGGATGAAGGGGATCGCCGAATTCTTCTGTTGCGTTTTCTTTCCCAATCGCGTACGCCCGGCGGAAATGAGACACGGCCTTGTCATACAGCCTGTCCCGGAACGCTGTTTCACCGAGCTTAAATTCAGGATATATTTTTGCCGCCCTTCTGCGTCGTGCCTTTTGCTCTTCTTTGATTCTGGCTGATTCTTCCGGGCTTAATTTTTCACTTTCCGGAACTTCCACTACGATTTTTTCCTTGTACGGAGTTCCGTGTATATCAAGCATCCACTGGATTGGCGCGGAAACAAAATGGCGTTCCACCTTGATGTCTTTTACTTTCAGTTTTAACTCAATAAATGTCTGGTTTACTTCTGAAGTGAGTGCCGCAAGTTCCAGCCGTTTTCCCTTGTATTCAAGTTTTTCCAGCTCCTTTTTTGGCAAAGTATTCGGTAGGCGGATAGTCAGTTGAGTTTGCCGGCTGTCTTCCAGCAGGAATATCCGGGGAGGTCGCTTGTCTTCCGAAACCAAACTTGCGGCAGACAATTTTGAGGGTTTTGAAAAACTGAAAGTCAAGCGCGTGAAACTACTGTTTCCGGAATCAAATTTTAGCGACGACAGCAGATATGCCGCGTCCTCCGGAGGATCCGGCAGGGGTTCGACTTGAAACGCCGGACGGAAATCAATCTGTACACCGGAATTTTTCTTGAGCGTGCTGACAGAATAAGTTAAATCTTTTTCCTGGAGCTTGAACTGTGCCCAGATTTCTCCATCGAATTCGGAGAAACGAATTCCTGTCAGCTGCCGGTCATTGAAGTGACGCTCCATGCGTCCGTCCGGAAATCCCGCGCGCGCCTTTTTGAACTTTACCACCAGGGTCTGAGCGGAAAGGTTTTCTGTGATCTGGTAAACAGGGGGAGCGCTGGTCAGCAGCAGTACGCTGATCTGCTTGCCGCGGCGCAGCAGTTCAACATTCTGGATTATGACAGGATCAGAAACAGCGGTTGTTTGTGCCGGAAGACCGGCAGGAATCAGCAAACTGAGGGCCAGCAGAAATGCAAATTTCCGGTACAACCTCATACAGGCAAGACCAGTTTTTGTTGGCATAGTTCAAGGCTTAAGCAGCAGGCGGCTTAAATGCAGTGCGCACACGCAGCTTAAACCTGAGTTATACTTATTCGTAAAATGATTTGAGTAATTTTGAGCGGGTCGGATGACGCAGCTTTCGCAATGCTTTTGCTTCAATCTGACGAATGCGTTCCCGTGTTACATCAAAATCCTGCCCTACTTCTTCCAGAGTGTGATCCTTATTGGCGTCAATTCCAAAACGCATGCGCAGCACATTTTCTTCACGCTTGGTTAGAGTTTGTAAGGCGTCACGTGTCCGTTCACCCATATTTGAAGATACTGTGGCCTCGCCCGGATCCGTCACGTGTTCGTCCGCAATAAAATCTTTAAGTTGTGAATCCTCATCATCGCCAATCGGCGTATCCAGTGAAATGGGCTCTTTGGCGATTTTGAGCACCTTGCGTACTTTATACAGCGGCATACCGAGATCTTCCGACAGCTCGTCCGCGGTTGGTTCGCGTCCGAGTTCCTGCACTTTGGCCCGAGAAATCCGTGAAAGCTTGTTGATTGTTTCAATCATGTGTACCGGAATCCGGATGGTACGTGCCTGGTCGGCAATCGCCCGCGTTATTGATTGACGAATCCACCATGTGGCATAAGTTGAAAACTTGTATCCACGGCGATATTCAAATTTGTCCACTGCTTTCATCAGTCCGATATTGCCTTCCTGGATCAAATCAAGAAACTGTAGTCCGCGGTTTGTGTATTTTTTTGCAATGCTGATCACCAGTCTTAAATTTGCCTCCACAAGCTGGCTTTTGGCGGACTTAACTTTATGCTCTACTTTGCGCAGAGTTTTTACTTCACGGTTAAACTCTTCCAGTGAGAGGTTAGTCTGTTCAATCATCACTCCGATTCGCTTTCGGTTCAGCTCAATCTTTTCAAAGAAACGGTTTGCGATACTGAAGGGATGTCCGGATTTTTCAGTAATTTCGCTGGCAGCTTGTGTCTTATCCTTCTTTCTTTTTCCATAGCGAAAAGTGTTAAACAATTCATCCATTTCTTCTGGTGAGAGGTGCAGCCGCTTTATGTTGTCTTTCATCTTGCGGAATGAAAGATCGATTTTTTCCTTGTGCAGAAACATCTCCTCGCACATCAATTCAATCTGGCGGGAATTGAAGTTAATGTTGCGAATTGTATCGTTGAATATAGTTTGATTCTTCTCCAGCCGTTTCACTTCCGCGGCTTTGAGTTTTCGTGTTGCCTCAATTTCATGAATTTTTTTTACTGCCGTGTAATGTTTCCAGACCAGGTCAAGCTGCGCGATCACCTGTTCCGTGGATTTGTCTTCATCTTCAATCACATTGTCATCTTCATCCAGTCCTGAAACAACATGGCGTGCTTTGATTTTCTGGGTTTTGAGCTGCCTGGATAAATTATTCAGATAAAGCAGAATCAGGTTTGATTCAGAGAAAATTTCAATCAGCTCCAGGTTCCCGCTTTCAATTTTCTGTGCAACTTCAACTTCACCGCTCCTTGTCAATAACTGGATGCTGCCCATCTCACGCAAATACATGCGTACAGGATCATCTGTTGAATTGTCTATGCCGGGGTCAAGATTCAGCTCATCTGCCTCAAAATCAATTTCCGGATCAGGATCTGATTGTTCCTGAAGTAACTCCGGATTTTTATCGTTATCAATAACTTCAATATCCATCTCAGAGAAAATACTGAAAATTTTCTCCAGCTGTTCAGGTGCAGGAGTTTCATCACCCAGATGTTCATTGATTTCATCAATAGTGACGAATCCTTTTTCGCGACCTTCTGAAACAAGTTCTTTAACAATTTTTTCCTCTGCTGAAGAGAGGCTGTTTTCTTTTTTATTTACTTTAGCCATGGCGTTATGTGCTGAGGATTAAGTGTTCCTTAATGCGTTTCAGCGACAATCCAAAGTCATGAATCGGTATTTCTTCTTCAAGCAGCATCATCACTGACTGAAACAGTTCCGGATCAGATTCTTCTAATTTGAGTGGATCGAATGCTTGAAATGCTTCATCAGGCAGCTGCAAAAGTCTGGCATAAAGCCGGTGAAAATGCGGGGTCTTGAACTCTTCAGGTTTTAAATGTTCACGTACCCTGGGCCACAATTGGCCGTTACGCAGCAAAGACTGCAGCAGCCATTGTTCATCTTGAGAAATTGTTGTTTTTTTTGGTAAACGATGAAGCATAACATTTTCCTGCTCAGTACGCAAGTTTTTATTTGTTTTTCTTTTTAATTCCCTTGAAAGTATTTCCGCAGGAATTTTCATTCTTTCAGCGATTGTAGTCAAAGTCAGCTGTTGACGTTTTGGATCTTTTATCTGGTTCAGCGTCGGCAGCAGTTCTTCGAGTCCCTGCATTCTGCCCTGGATGCTGTCTGGAAATTTATTTATTGTCTGCTGGACCAGGTAATCCAGTGCCGGAACTTTCCGTTCCAGCAGTTGCTCAAATCCTTCTTTTCCGTGAATCAACAGGAACGTGTCCGGATCTTCTCCTTCAGGAAGATTAAGTATGTATGATTCCATTGACTGCGGCAGCAGCAGGTGCGCGTGTCTCAAAGCAGCGTTTTTTCCGGCAGTGTCTCCGTCGAACAGCAGAATTGCCGTGTCCGCGTAACGGCTGACTATTTTTAAATGTTCCGGAGTTAATGCTGTTCCGCAGGGAGCAACGGTTTCTGTGAAGCCGTGTTCATGCAAACGGATCACATCAAGGTAGCCCTCTACAAAGATAAGTCTGCGTTTTTTCCTGATGTCCTCAAGTCCTTCAAATAATCCGTAAAGAGTGCGGCTTTTGTGGTAATATGAGGTTTCGGGACTGTTGAGGTATTTTGGTTTATCATCAGGTTTTACAGCGCGCGCGCCAAAGCCTATGCAGCGGCCGCGAACATCCTTTAAGGGAAACATCAGCCGTCCGCGGAAAGTATCATAGAATTTGCCGGTTTTTTCTCCGGATTTGATCAGGCCGGCACGGGCAATAATTTGCTGTGGAATATTTTTTTGTTTTAAACTTTTTAAGGTTTCATCCCAACTGTCAGGCGAGATGCCGAGTTGAAACCGCTCACTCATATTTTCTGATACCTGACGCTGATGCAGATATTTCTGCGCGATCTTCCCCACAGGACCCGAAAGATTTTCCCTGTAAAAAGATGCTGCTTCACGCAGGCAGCGTAAACCCCCTTCTTCCTCAGAGCTTTGCCGGCGGGTTTGAGCGCTGTTTTTTTCCAGGGGAATGCCCGCACGTTTGGCGAGTTCTTCAACCGTCTCTGTGAAAGAAAGCCGATCGATCTGCATCAGAAACTTGATGGAGTCTCCGCTGGCTTTGCAGCCGAAACAATGAAAAAATCCACGCTGTGAATTAACATTGAATGACGGTGTTTTTTCTGAATGGAAAGGGCAAAGTCCTTTGAAGTTTATTCCGGTCTGCTTGAGTGCAACACCATGCTCAGACACAAGTTCAACAATGTCGGTGGCGTTCAGAACTTTCTGGATAAAATCTTTACTGAATTGCATCTTTTTTGTGACTGTATTTTTGGAAATATTATTGACTGTTATAATATGATGAAGTCCTGAAAAGTCAAAATAAGGTCCTCTTTTGTCATTCCCGCGAAAGCGGGAATCCAGAAACTTGTAAGTGTTTATAATATTGGTTTCCTACTTTTGTGTTTGACAGCTATTTACTTGTTTATCATCGATACTTTCATTTTTTGTTAATGTATCGTGCCTCTCCATCACGCGCAAAACTGATGATTGAATCAAACAAAGGTCTTGATAAAACCTGCCTGTCAGCCTGTGCTGATTTGACTGCCTTGTTAAAATCAGCATGCTCGCCAAATACAATAATGGCTCCTGCAAAATTCTCGAGCCATTCCAGCAAAAAGGACAAACTGATTTGGTCCAGCTGCGAAAGCAGGCTATCCAGCAAAAAAACTTTTGTTTTCGCTGCAGCCAGCATCAGCATCCAGAATCTGGCAAGGTTTTCAGCAGAAAGTTCCTGGACAGGAAGGTTGTTTATTCGTCCCATCAAACCGAGGCGGTACATCAATGTGTCCATCATCATTCTTTTGCCGCCATACCAGGGCCTGTTTTCAAAAAGCCGGGACTGCAGGTTTTCCAGCATTGATGATTTCATGTCCAGTCCATCCAGCAGTCTTTGATCTGAATGCACATGAATGTTGGCTGAGATACGCAGTGAACCTGATTTGGGCTTGAGCTTTCGCTCAAATAAACGCCATAATACTCTCTTTTGTTCCTCGGTTTGAAATTGAAAACATACTCTCTCTCCGGCATGCAAATCCAGATTAAGTTTTTGTATATCCCACATTGTTTCAGCAGCTGAATCTGCTGCTGAAGTTTCGGAATAGCCTGCATTTTGACAACTGATCAGTAGTTTCTGAGCCATCTCATTGATGCGAAATTTAACACTTGAACTTGATTCACTGGAAAGAACAGATTTTGCCGCCAGACAGATGGCGCCATATTTGTTTCAGGGATCAATACTTCTGTTTTGGGGAGAAATGGGTTCCGGAAAAACCACTTTTGCCAAGAGTCTTTGTGCCGGACTAGGTGTTCACCCCGAAAAAGTTACTTCTCCAACTTATACCCTGGTCAACATTTACCAGGCACACTGCCCCGTATTTCATGTTGACCTTTACCGCCTGACTGCTCCGGAACAACTCCATGATCTGGACCGTGAGGATTTGATTGCAGATCAGGGAATCACTATGGTTGAGTGGCCGGAGTTGCTTCAGGATTATTTGACAGATGAACCCGCTCTCAACCTGCGATTTACAACTGTTTCAGAGAACCAGAGACTGCTGGTGTTGGAGACCGAATCAAGTGAGTTTGACATACTTTTTAACACTATGGAACAACAGATTTCATTTGATCAGTTATCCGATAATTCTTTAAGCGGAAACAGTGCATGATCAGGCTTTCTGTTGATACTTCTTTTGAACATCTGGGGATCTGCCTGACACGAAACGGTGTCCCTATGGCAAATTACTATTCGCTGTGTAGCAGGAAAAATTCAGCAATCATCTTTGGTGTTATTGATGATTTGCTGAATAATGCAGAGATAAGCCTGGCAGAAATTGATGCTTATGTGGTTAACCGTGGTCCTGGTTCATATACCGGTGTCCGAATTGCCATGGGGGTGGTGAAAACATTCGCGCAGGTGCACAAAAAACCTGTTGTGGCGGTTGATTCTCTGGACTTGCTTGCCGCTCAAATCAGCAGCATGAAAGACAGCTTTCCTGTGTTACTGAACTGCACACGCAGGGAAATTTTTCATTCTGAATACCGTATTGTTGACGGTCAGCCTGCTGCACAGGCTCCGATTCAGCTCAACAGTCTTGAAAAATTTATTGAGACTTCAAGTGATGTTCCGGTCGTCCTGCATCGTGTTAATCCTGACCGGCGCAAAGAGGAGCCGATGTTTGAGCAGCTGAAACGTTTGCCGCTGGATTATCCTGTTCCGGACGCACTGCTTCTGGACCGCCTTGGAGCACATGTACTGGAATCTGGAACATTCGATCCTGATCAACCTGTGCATCCTTTATATATCAAACGGGATGTGGAAAAACCGCTGTGATCTCACCTCACCCACCGCACCTTCGACTTGCGCAGGCATCGTGGTCCCCCCCCTCACCCCATGGGATAGGGTCAAAGTG
>LULX01000414.1_pt1 | contig 10480 bp, 9 predicted proteins | sample 729511 | NCBI WGS metagenome assembly LULX01 (sample SAMN03860278, study PRJNA289734) | marine metagenome | biome: seawater column; feature: ocean; material: water; isolation source: Red Sea water column Station 91 - depth 500m | place: Saudi Arabia: Red Sea | collected 2011-10-15 | depth 500 m
GCGTTACGGTTGCTGGTGGCAGCCTGACTGCGATCCCCTTGATGCAGAATGATTTTGACCTTCCGCTTGATCGAATGAAGCAGACCGATACGCCCAATTTCTACCGCTTTGGCGAGGCAGGCGAAAGCGAGGAGGCCTTCTCCACTCGACTCGCCAACAGTCTGGAACAGCTCATACTGCAGGAAGGACCTGAAACCGTAGCTGCATTTGTTGCCGAGCCAGTCATGGGGGCTGGCGGCGTGATCCTGCCACCGGCCACCTATTTCCAAAAAATCCAGGTGGTGCTGGACAAGTACGACATACTGCTGGTGGCTGACGAGGTGATCTGTGGATTTGGACGAACCGGCAATATGTGGGGATGCAACACCTACGATATTCGCCCTGACATGGTCACTTGCGCCAAGCAACTGTCGTCTGGATATCTTCCAATATCAGCGGTGATGATCTCTGAGAAGATCTACGATGTTTTCAAGGAGCAAAGCCGTAAGCATGGTGCATTCGGCATGGGCTACACCTATGGTGGTCACCCGGTTTCCTGTGCCGTTGCACTGGAGACACTCAAAATCTACGAAGAGCGAGACATGATCGGTCATGTTCAGTCTGTAGCCCCCCATTTTCTGGAGCGACTCAGTGAGCTCTCGGACAGTTCCATCGTTGGTGAAGCCCGAGGTGTTGGATTGATTGCAGCTTTAGAACTGGTGTCTGACAAGTCAAGCCGAGCACAGTTCTCACCTGAGGCAAAGGCTGCAGCTGCTATCGCAGCGAATGCCCTGGCCAGGGGCCTGGTCGTCCGTGCCCTCCCGGGAGACGTGATCGGGATATGCCCACCGCTCATTATTGAAAACACGCAAGTCGATGAACTGTTCGACAAACTTGCAGCGGCTGTCACTGAAACCGAGGGGCTGTTACGAAAAGCCGCCTAATAGGTCTCAACAACAGATGACGGGTTGCCATGTCATACCCGGCCGCTGGATTGGACTGCTACTATGTTGTCTCGTTTCTCCAGTCATGGCGGCGACATCACTGGATGCCTTTGTCACCAGTTCAATTGAGAATGGAGTTCCCGTCTCGTCATTGAGCAATGAATTCAACTGCGCCGACAAGATTTTCGCCGTGATTGACATCCAAGGATTGCGCAATGGTGAACATACCCTCAATGTTGACTGGATCGACCCCTCCGGAAAACGGCGGGAGCAGACCACCTATAGTTTCCATAGAGCAGGCAGTATTCGCATCACGGTGTGGCTGAAACTGCATCCGCCTAGGGGTGCTACTCTCTTGAGCGCCTTTAATCCAGCTTTGGGCATGGGCGACTTTATCGGCCGATGGGAAATCAGAATGCGCGTTGATCAGTCTGCGCTAGCTCAGAAGTGGTTCTCAGTTTTGTGCTGAGCTGCCCAGGACCGAACAGCGGTTACAGATCATTTTCGGTCAGGACAATGGTTCGACAACTCCCGTCAGTACCGAAGGTCAGAACATCAGCCTTAGGATCAGACCAGCCGGTACGGATTCGATTCGGTAAATGCACTTCGATGCTGGTAATCGAAAACGAGTCAGCAGTTACCAGTTGTTTGGTCGCGCGCGACATCGCCTGACTTTCGACAGGGCGAGCCGCTGGGTTCTCAGCATCACGAACTCATTACACTATTTCACTAAAGCTAAAACTGAATACCGGGGTCAAATTACATTTGACTGGCCTTTATCGACCAGGTTTTTTTCCGACCTACAACCCAGATTCGCTGGTACCAGAACAACGCCGATAAATGCAATGACGGTATCTGCCTCGATCAGTACTTCACACTCTATGAGAGGCTAAGACAGAACACCACACGCCATAGCGTATGACGCGGAGTTCTTCTACCGAAATAAACCGGGAGAACTGAACGATGTTGTTCTCAAGGCAAGATACCGCAGGACAACTAGCCGGGATTGGCTGTTCTGGGAGATCGAACCGGCTGTACACGTTCCTGACGTCGATGGTGATGATTTGAACTACCGCATTACTTTCAAGCTTGAAGGCGTTTTTGGTTACAACGATACTGCCAACGTCAACGACGGCTGGTTCATACGCCCTTCAGCTCCGGGCAGCAAGTCGAACTGAACTCCAGGTCACCTTATCAGCCACTGGTACGTGCCGCTTCACACATATTCGCCAACTTTGAGCGAGCCAGCTCCCGGCTCAAAAGCCCTAGCCCGCAATCCGGTGCGGCCAACAGGCGATCCGCATCAATGTGCTCCAACACAGATGTTAGTCGATCTCTGATTTCGCCAACTGATTCCACTTTACTTTTGGCAACTGCAATCACACCCAGAATCACACAGGTCTGGTTGAACCGATCCAGCAGGGATAAGTCATTGTGGCGATGGGCATCCTCAATGGACACTGCCATGATAGACGAGTATTCGATAGCATCTGCCAGCTTGTTGTAGCTGTCCGGATCTGCCTTAGGATAGTCCGGATTGTCTAACCGATCTGGATAGCCGCAGCACATATGCACTGTACGTGTGACGTTCTTGGGACATCGATGAAAGGTGCGCTCCAGGTTTTCGAATCCGTAATCCAGTGCAGCTGCCGGTTTTCGCGCAAATAGCGGCTCGTCAACCTGGATATTTGTGCACCCCGCTTCTGCAAGAGCGATTACTTCGTGATTCAACGCATCTGCGAGCTCGGCACCAAGCCGCTCGGCGTCACCATAGTACGCATCAGCAGTAGTATCGGTGATGGTCATAGGACCGGGAATCGTGATTTTGACCGGCCTGTCAGTACAAGCCTGGGCGCGTTTCCAATCCTGCACCAGAAAAATATTCCCTGCACTGACCGGTCCATTGACGGTTGGCAACCGGGCACTATAAGCGCCGTTCCTCAGCGAGACCTCAGTCAGAACCCCAAAATCAATACCCTCGATGTTACGGCAGTGGTAATGGATGTAATTCTCGCGTGGGACCTCACCGTCGGTCGGAATATCAATCCCCGCCTCAACCTGGTCTGCGATGACTTCCTGCACACCTCTACTGAGAATCCTCTGCGCATCATTACCGAGCGCATTCATGGCGTCTGACCAGCGCTCTGTCGGGTCCGCGGCATCCGGGCCGTCGGGATGGTTGAACCAGTCCGGAAGGTCTACGTAATCCGGCTTTGGATAAGCACCAATACAGGTGGTCTTGAGCATAGCAACCGCTACCCTTTACTGGGCGAGCCAGGCGTTAACAAATTTATTACTGTATTCTGTTCGTACATCAGCATACCATTGCGGCTCATTTGGCCACGGCCATAAATTAAATAGAGAATTCCCCGGGTAGACCGATGAAAATATCTTATTGTGGTTATTGCTACTAAAACGATCAGCGCCAAGCACAGCAGAGTTGTAGCCATGACTCCCCCAATCACTGTCACCACCACCATCAATCGACTTGCCTGCCAGCTCTGGTGTAAAACAATAGTCGATAAAAGCGTAAATCGAATCAAGGTCTTCTGCTGCGATCGAGAGTGACATACCATCAATCCATGCCAGCGACCCTTCTATCGGAGCTCGGTACTGAACCGGGGCACCATTTTGCATCAAGGTGATCGGTGGACCTTCCCAGGTCTGGCCAACAACCACACCTTGGTTAATTAAACCGTTTCTCTGGGTATCAGCATTATTCCAAAATAGTTTGACCTGACTTTTGTTCTTAATGCAGAAATCAGTCACAACTGCCCAGGTCTTACGCATTGCTGCTTCATCGGTATATGCCTTACGCATGGCACCCGCTTCCAGTGCTCCAGTTGTTTCAAGATGCAAACCTGCTCCGAGCATCCCTGAGTGTGGACTCATCATGGTTTTATTTTCCATATCAGGTTGCCAGATATCACCATAACTTGGTATCTCACCATCCCGAGGCGGTGTCCATTTGTCAGTCCGCCAGGCCACGCCTTCTGTACCCCAGATATGCGGAAGCCAGTGGAGACCGTTACCACCAAAGTCCCATTCTTGATCTCCTACCACCAGCATTGCCGGGTTTACATTGCTGAGGTTCTTAATCCGACTGCGATCAAACGGTCGCAACAAACCAAGAGGTTCCCACTGTAGAGAACGCATATTGGTCGGGCTACAGATATCAACACCCCGGCCACCAGTGGATTTCATTTTATATAAAATTTCTTCATTCGAACCGATTGGTGTGTGGTTAACGTTAATCCCAGTCTTGTCCTTGAATGATTTCAAAAATCCTGGTGTAAGGTAATCTGACCACATCAACACATTGACGGTTCCTGATGCCGCCAAAACTTCTGGGCGAACAATCCACGGAAATGTAGCTGCTGCGCAGGTAGTAACTGAGGCTGCCTTTATAAACTCACGGCGATTTATGAACTTCTCACTCTCAGTTGCGTTTTGCAAATCCATATTTTGCCCTTACTAATACCAATCAACTCGATAATAATGAGTTGCAAGCCTAGCAGGATTTATCTTATAGCTTGGTAATTAACCCTTCCCGTGCCAAGGAGTAGTTTTATCTATTATTTTTCGAAGAGTAATATCAAACAAAAGTCCCAGCATTCCCATTACAAAAATGGTAATCCAAATAACTTCATATTGCATATATTTTCGAGCAACGTTTTCAACAAATCCGATACCAGTAGTTCCTGCCAAAAATTCTGCTGCAACCAATGTTCCCCAACACATACCAACAGCAACTCTTAGCCCCGTTAGTATTTCAGGCAATGAATTTGGGAATATGACATGTCGTAATATTTGCCATCTTGATGCCCCAAGTGAGTGAGCCGCATGAATTTTTGATAGTTGCGTTCCCGAAGCTCCAGCTCTTGCAGAAATAATCATAATTGAAAAAGACACCATAAATAATAAAAATACTTTTCCGAGGTTATCTATTCCAAAGACAGTAATTACTAATGGGGCCCACGCAAGAGGTGGTACTGGCCTATATAGTTCAACCAATGGATCGAAAAATCCTTTTGCAAATCTATTTAAACCCATAAAGATGCCTAAAGGTACGCCAAAAATAACTCCAAGCATCAACCCTATAAATACGCGTAAGAATGAATCCCAAATATGCCCCATGGGAACAGGTATTTTGAAAGCTTCGAATTCACCAGTTACGACATCTAAAACTTTGCTTTTAAAATTTGGCTCTACATTTCCATCAGAAGTATGAACAGGATATTTTCCGGGCAATATATCTGCTATCCAATCTGGAAGAATAAAACCAACTATTCTATTAACACCCATCATTTCATACCAAAACAATGGGATCATTTTAAATCCTACGCTTGGTTTTAATAGGTCGCCAAAGATTCGAAAGGTATCTGATGGTTTAGGCAACCATCTACCAGGCCCATCTTCTGCACAAGTTGGACCACTAGCGACAATTGTTCCAGCTGGAAATAACAACACATCTTTAATCCTAATAGAGCCTTGTTCTTTTTTTTGAACGCTATCAAAAGCTCTAATTGCATTTTCCATTTCATCTAAAGCATTAGGAGGGAAAATGCTTTCATATTCGATTCTTTGACCAAGTTTTTTGATTTCCTTTATATATGTCATCTCCAGATCTTGATCATCGTTCAATGCATTTTTGTATTCTTTAATTTGATCTCTTATTTCTTTTAGCAATCGTAAATATTCAGCGTGATGATTTCTCATTGCAAAAAATTCATCACTAATTAAATTTAATTCTTGAGCGGCAGCATGAAATTTCAAACCTACCTTACTTTCGGGTAGAGGAGGAACCTCCATGCCAGTTGCACCCCAACCTAATTGTTTTTTTACTGCTTCAATTCTTTTGTTTTCTTCTTCATCTGATAAGCGCGGAGGGAAACTATCTTTTGGAAAATTGTCTTTTAATTCTTTTATTCTATTTGTTAGTTCATTTATTGTATTTTTAGTTTCTGTTTCTAGATAATTTTCATTAGTTAATAATGGAATTGTTTGACGAGTCTTATTAAGTAGATTTAGGAAAATTTCTTTATCCTGGTTCTTTAAATCCGACGAATTTTGTATTTCAGTTATTTTTTTACTTATATTGATGTTTTCTCGCTTGATAAGGGCAGTACTTTTATGGCTTCTTTCTTCTATTGGGAAGAGATACTTTAAAGATAGCAACGACTCATTAACTTTTGCCACCTGACAAAGTTCATTTGCAGACCTAGGGTAAAATGCCTTTGCGATATCCCATGAATAATAAAGCCAAGTAAATAATAGAAAACAAGTTCCAACCACAACCCAATGTATTCCACCTTTAGCTCTTTCAGGGTTTCCAAAAACTGCATCACTTTTTTCGGTTTTGACCAGCCTGTGTCCATAAAGGATAGAACCTATCACTACAACAATTATTAAAATTGTAATAGTTCCTGTAATCATCCTAGATATCTTTACCCATTATTTCTTCTTCCATATCCCAAATCATGGATAATATTTCTTCTCTTTTAGATACAAATTCTTTATTATTTTTTATTTCCCTTAAATCTTCTTTTAAGCCCATTGAGGCAAATGGAAGTTTGTATTCCTTGTGTATTCTTCCGGGCCTAGGAGCCATAACATAAGATCTTTCACCTAATAACAAGGCTTCTTCGACAGAGTGAGTGATTAAAATAATTGTTTTCCCAGTTTCTTTCCAAATTCTTAATACTAACGATTGCATTTTTTCTCGAGTTAAAGCATCAAGGGCCCCTAAAGGTTCATCCATTAAAATTAAATCTGGATCATTGATTAAACATCTCGCGAGAGCGACTCTTTGCTGCATACCTCCAGATAATTGATACGTAGGAGTATTCCCAAAATCTTGTAGACCTACTATTTCGAGCCATTCTTCAACTCTTTTTGCAGTCGTAACAGAATCCTCTTTTTTCATTCTTAACCCAAAATTGACGTTTTCTGCGACTGTCAGCCATTCAAATAAAGCACCTTGTTGAAAAACCATTCCTCTTTCAACTCCAGGGCCATTTATCTCTTTATTACCCAACGTAATAATTCCGGAAGTTGGGCGAAGAAAACCAGCTGCAATGTTTAATAAAGTTGTTTTTCCACAACCTGAAGGGCCTAATACAGTTAATAGCTCACCTTTTTTTAAAGTAAAACTTATATCTTTAAGCGCATGAACTGCTTCTCCTTTCGGAGTTTCAAAAACCATGCTCACATTTTGAGAGACTAGATCACTCATAAAATTAATGTATAAGATTTTTTGCTAAAAAAAAGGCACCAATTTATTAAATTGGTGCCTTTTCAAAAATTATTTTGAATCTTAATTACGGTAGATAACTAGTATCTACAACTTTAGAGTAATCACTGAGAGCAGGATTCTCAGATGTAGCAAACATATTACCCATGACACTTAGGTAAGTCATGAGTATGCCGCCTTTATTTAGATACTTTGATTTCATTGTTGCTGCATTTGGAAACTCAAAGCCATCCATTTGGTTTTTAGTACTAGCAAGATCCATAGCTGCATCTTTAGCGATAACGTTCATGTCTGACTTTCCAGCATTAAATCTCGCGTTTGCATCGTGAGTCACTTCAACAAACGTTTTGACCATTCCAGGGTTCTCTTTGAGAAATTTGTTAGTTACTGAAGTAATATCAATACCAGCAATACCAGCATCTTGAGCTTCTTTAACAGTTAGTAATGAAGCTCCTTTTTCTTTAGCTGCTTTGATAGATTTACCGCCAAACAAACATGCCATAGCAACGTCACCGTTAACAAATGCTGCAGATCCGTCTTCAGGGTTCATATCAACAACTTGCATTGAAGAAATATCGGCTCCAACAACTCTCATTGTTTCTTTGAAAACATAGTCAGCCATTGTTCCCAAAGGAACTGCTACTTTTTGACCATCTAACTTAGAGGCAGCATTTCCTTTATCTATACCTTTGGCTGCAACACAAGTTGTTCCACCCATTCCATATATAACTGCTATATCTACAAGCTTGATAGGCGCTTTAGCGTTAACTGCATTTACAAAAGGGGTTAATCCTTGAGAATAAGATATATCGATATCTCCAGACAGCATAGCCTCCGTCATCTCCCCACCTGTTGCAAAGTTCGTCCATTTAACTGGAATACCCAGAGCTTCATCAAAAGCTTTTTTAACTTTATCTTCTTGGTTTGGTGTTGCCCACTCCAGGAAAAACGCGACCCTAACTTCATTAGCAGCTGCATGTGCGACCGTCATACCCAGATTAGCTACTAGAAAACTTCCTACAACAAAAGCAATAACTTTTTTCATTTTCACCTCTCCATTTTTGGTTGTTAAATCTTAAATAAACTAATAATAGGGGTTGTTTGAAAGAGCAATTATTTGCCCTAGGCTCTTTTATATCACAGCCAACTAACTATGGTATTGGTTTTTCGGGAAATAGTGTCAACTTTCAAACAGCCTAAATCTCGCATCAATAACGCATAAGCAAAATTTTGATCAGCTACCCGAAAACTAAAAAGAAGGCCGACAGTATTGTTCTGTCTGTCAGATACAAACATTAAGTACATCAAGAACGTCAGAACAGCTATCACAAATGTTTCCACTTTGGACAACTCGATAATATTAATATTCTGAAAGCGTCTGGCGCAGAACCTCGCACATACGATCGACATGTTTAGGTTCGGCGATAAGTGGTGGCGCCAGTAGGCCCGCATCCCCGGTCATTTTGATATGTAACCCGTTACGATAAAGCCGTTTCTGGAAGTCAAGCCCTCTGACGCCTGGGCCACCCTCCGGTGATATATCGATGCCGGCAAAGAGACCATAACCGCGGATGTCGGTGATAATCTCTAAGTCGCTCAAGGCAAACACCTGATCCAGAAAATAGGGCGAAAGCGCGTCAGCCCTTGCGACCAAATCCTCTTTCTCGAACAGGTCCATGGTGGCAAGCCCAGCCGCACAGGCTGCCGGATGTGCTGAATAGGTATACCCGTGAAAGAATTCCACAGCTCCCTCTGGTGCCGCCTCCAGAATAGTCGAGTGAACTTTGTCACTCACCGCCACGGCTCCCATGGGTTGAGCCGCATTGGTAAGCGCCTTCGCCATAGTCATCACGTCAGGGGTAACACCAAATGCCTGGGCACCAAATGGTGCGCCCAGTCGACCGAACCCGCAAATGACCTCATCGAAAATTAAAAGGATCCCGTGTACATCACATATTTCACGCAACCGTTCGAGGTACCCCTTTGGTGGCACCAAGACCCCGGTCGATCCCGCAATTGGTTCGACAATACAAGCGGCAATCGTGTCTGGTCCGTAATTCATTGCCACTCGTTCGAGATCATCCGCCAACTCGATCCCAGTATCTGGCTGTCCACGGACAAAGCGGTTTTCGGGCAGCCAGGTATGGCGCATATGCACCACGCCGGGGATGCCAGGACCAAAGGCTTGCCGGTTCTTGATTCATGGCCGTATCGACCGATTCCGAACCCGAGTTAACAAAGAAAATATGATCCAGGCCGGCTGGCGTCATCTGTGACACCCGACGGGCGAGTTCAAATGCTAAGGGTTGACTCAACTGAAAGGGGGGCACGTACGCAGCCTCTTTCAACTGGGCATAAACAGCCTCGGCAATCTCGGGCCGGCTGTGACCAGCCGCACAGCAGAACAGACCGGACGAACCATCGAGTATACGTTCTCCCTCGTGGCTATACATATACATCCCTTCTCCACGCACCACGAGTCGGGGATCAGCCTTAAATTCCCGGTTTGATGTAAACGGCATCCAGTAGTTTTCAAGAAACTCAAGATCGTATTTCATGATTGGCCCCGACTGTTGACTGTGCTGCTATAGTCCACAAATAGTTACGTACGACATTAACAAATTCTGAGACAAAGAGAGATTTTATGCTGATTGGAGTTCCTAAGGAAATCAAGAATCATGAATACCGAGTAGGCCTTGCACCTTCCAGTGTGCGAGAGGTGATTGCGCACGGTCATGACGTCCAAGTCCAGGCAAACGCTGGAGAGGGAATCGGCGCAACAGATGATGATTATCGTTCTGCCGGAGCCGCCATCATTGATGACCCAGCTCATATTTTCAACAAAGCCGATATGATCGTAAAAGTGAAGGAACCGCTGGAACCGGAACGCAAACTACTTCGTGAAGATCAGGTGCTGTTCACTTACCTTCATCTGGCACCGGATCCTGAGCAGACCTCTGATCTGGTTGAATCTGGCGCTGTATGTATAGCCTACGAAACCGTGACTTCTCCGTCGGGAGGTTTACCGCTGCTCGCACCCATGTCAAAAGTTGCCGGGCGTATGGCTATTCAGGCAGGTGCCCATTGCCTAGAACACCCACACGGTGGACGAGGCATGCTACTGGGTGGTGTGCCTGGTGTTGATCCGGCGAAAGTCGTGATTCTGGGGGCAGGCATGGTAGGTACCCACGCGACTCACATCGCCGTGGGCATGGGTGCGGACATCTGGGTTATTGATCGCAATCCAGATGTGCTCGAGTCGCACTGGCAACAGTTTGGCCGCTCGACAAATTCAGTCTTCTCG
>LULX01000650.1_pt1 | contig 10460 bp, 10 predicted proteins | sample 729511 | NCBI WGS metagenome assembly LULX01 (sample SAMN03860278, study PRJNA289734) | marine metagenome | biome: seawater column; feature: ocean; material: water; isolation source: Red Sea water column Station 91 - depth 500m | place: Saudi Arabia: Red Sea | collected 2011-10-15 | depth 500 m
ATGTGGCTCAAATTCCTTCCACATTTGATCGTTCGATTAAACCTGCTGAAGGTCCTCAGCCTCGATTGAATATACCAAAAATATGGCAACACGATTACAATAAGGGTGTATCCCTCTATGGTGCAAAACATGATGAATTACCCTTGGTCAGTTTTGGTATCCAAATTGAGGGTGGAATGCTCTTGGATAATCCCAATAAAATTGGAGTAGCTAATCTAATTACTGATATGATGATGGAAGGCACAGCTAATAAAACTCCGATAGAATTGGAAGAAGCCATTGATGCATTGGGTTCCTCGATTAATATGTATACAGGAAAACAATCCATCAATATTGAAGTAAGTACCTTGAAACGGAATTTTGACGCTACTCTTACTCTTGTTGAGGAGATTCTCTTCGAGCCTAGGTGGGATGCAAAAGAATTTGAAAGAATCAAACGGGAAACAGCTGAATCTATAAAACGGCGATCTGCCGTACCATCATCTATTGCATCAAATGTATTCAATAAGTTGAATTATGGGAACCATATTTTAGCTCATGAAACATTTGGTACCGTTTCATCAGTGGAATCGATTGATTTAAATGACCTGAAAAACTTCGTTAATGACAATTTTTCAGCTCATCTGGCTACTATTAGCATTGTAGGCGATATTAGCCGTAGTGAGGCTGTAAGCGCCTTTAAAAGCCTAGTGGAACGCTGGAATGTGAATGATGTAACATTCCCAGAATATGACATGCCTGAACCAAGTAAAATGGCAAAAGTCTATTTTGTGGATGTCCCCAATGCAAAACAGTCCGAAATTCGTATTGGATACCTTGGTTTGCCTCGCACTCATCCTGACTTCTATGCAACTTCAGTTATGAACATGAAACTAGGTGGCAACTTCAGTGGTGATGTCAATATGGTACTCCGAGAGGAAAAGGGGTTTACTTATGGGGCACGAACTGGATTTAGCGGTTCAAAATTTTCTGGAAAATTCACAGCTTCTTCAGGGGTTCGCTCCAATACGACGGAAGAATCGGTCAATATCTTTAAAAATCTAATGTCTGCTTATAGAAATCCCATTTCTGATGAAGACTTGGAATTCACGAAAAATGTAACCTTAAAATCAAATGCTCGCCGATTCGAAACTCTTGGTGCGCTTCGTGGAATGATCTCCAATATTGCTACCTATGGTTTACCCGTTAATTACATTGAAGATCAGGAAGAGATTGTTCGTAATATGAGCGTAGAAAGTCATAATTTATTGGCAAAAAAATATATTCGTCCAGATGAAATGATCTATCTAGTTGTCGGCGATGCTGCCACACAATTAGATGGCATGAAATCTCTCGGGTTTGGTAACCCAATTTTGTTGGATGCAAACGGCAATCCTGTAAAATAATTCAACCCTTATAATACAAAGTTATAAAAAACCCTCCGTGTGAAGCGGGGGGTTTTTTATAACTTCAACTATGGACTTAAATAGATCTTTAAACGACTGGACTGTTTTCGCCATTATTTTTATCGGCATATTCCTTGTTTTGGGGATTGCTGAATTGATTCGAAAAATCATGATGAAGCCGCCGGAATCCACGCGAAAATTTGTACATATATTTGTTGGCTTGATCGTATCTATTTGTCCACTATTATTTAAATCTAACGTTCAATTGATTTCTCTATCTTGCTTATTTATAATAATTAACGGGTTTTTAATTAAGTCAAATAAAATTGCCAGTATGCATGTTACCACACGGAAGAGCTATGGAACGGTTTACTTTCCCTTTTCTGTTTTGATCCTATCTTATTTTTGGTGGGATAAGCCCATTTCATTTATCTTGGCCATATTAGTTATGACAATTTCAGATCCTATCGCCGCCATCATTGGAAAAAAGGGTCAAACAGTTTATATGCCATGGCGAGATCAAAAAACACGTCGAGGTTCCCTGGCTATGTTTGGCTCTACCATAATTATCATCATGCTGGGAACTGATCTACTTACGAGAATCTACGGTGCTGTATTTTTTATTCCATTTCCCATTCTTATCGGTGTTAGTATTTTTACTGCCCTTTCTGCAACCCTAGCAGAATCCGTGAGCTATAGAGGATCTGACAATCTATCAATACCAATCATTACTTTTTTATCATACGAAACATTTCTTATTAACTATACTCATGGCACGCTGACGCAATTATTACTCTGGTCCTTTCTTTCTATGGTTATTTTCTCCATCGCATGGAACCTTAAATCGGTTTCATCCAGTGGCGCTATCAGTGGATATATTATGGGTATCATCATTTTTGGCGCAGGCGGTTGGCCTTGGATCATTCCGTTGGTATTTTTCTTTATTTCTTCATCTATTCTCTCCCATTTGAGGCATAAGCCTTATTCAAATAGAAATATCCTCCAAATCCTAGCCAATGGAGGTGTAGGCACTCTATTTGCTATCATCTATTTTTTTTGGCAGTTCCCTCCAGCCATTGTTTTGTATTTGGGTGCAATTGGTGCAGCAACTGCTGATACTTGGGCAACAGAGATTGGTTTTTATTCAAAATCCAAACCCCGATTGGTTTTATCAAAACAAGTTGTAAAACGGGGCATTTCAGGCGGCGTCACATATTTAGGAATCACTGGATCAGTTTTAGGTGCTCTAATAATTGGCTTTTTAGGCGAGTCTATTCTGAATATGAATGACCTTCTTCTTCCTTTAGCAGTTGCTGGATTCATTGGCTCATTAACCGATTCCATTCTAGGAGGATATATTCAGGCACAATTCAAATGTTCTATATGCAATGAGCACATAGAAAATCGTTATCACTGTAATACAAAATCTAAACTGATTTCAGGATCTAAATGGATCGATAATGATGCAGTCAATTTCATCAACACTATTATAGGCGCAAACGCTGCATATTTTTTATGGATGAATTATGGATAGAGAAACTCGATATCAAAATATTCTAAAAACTGTTAAATCTACCCTTGACGATTATTCAATGGATGAGATTGGAAAAATGACAGTTATGGCTGCAATATTAAAGATGGAGTTCAGTGAATGGATATTCTGCGGATTTTATCGTGTGATAAAACCAAATCTCCTTGAGATTGGTCCTTATCAGGGAAATATACTCGCATGCAGTCATATTGCTTTTGATCACGGTGTATGTGGTACATCAGCTTCAAAGAAAAAAACTATAATCGTAGATGACGTCTCCACCTTTCCCGGTTATATTTCTTGCGATGAGAAAACTGTATCCGAAATTGTAGTTCCTGTAATAAAAAATGACGATTTAATTGCTGTATTGGATATTGACGCGATCAACTTTATTTGGAAAATCTTGTATCTTATATATAAAAGAAAAACCCTCTGCAAATAGCAAAGGGTTTTCTTATAAGACTGATGTCAGGTTGTGTTTAAATAACTTTATGAACGATCAAACCAACCATAACGATGAGAGATACGAAAATAAGGGAAACACCCATATTCCCTTTTTTAATTTCTTCCCATTCGTCAATATCTGTTGAAAGCCAGTCGAAGACTTTCAAAGAGATACCAACACCTAAACCAAAGCCGATGGCCGCTGTAATCGCCCAAAGTAAAGAACGACCATATTGTGCAAACATGCCACCCCAACTGGTAGGATCTAACATTTTTCCTCCTTTTACAGTGTTTGAATTGAATCTTTGATCAAACGCATAAATCCTGCTGTATCAATTTTACCATCCGTCAATTGACGAACATGTTCAGCAGATGCTTGTGCGGTGATAATTGTATTTTGCCTGGAAACAGGTATCGTAACCGTTACTTCCGTGTTTCCTGGTACAATGGCAGAGTAACCAGGTTTTTTCTTCGCAAAAGATTCTTGATGATTGATAGCCTGCCCAACGGATATAAAGCCAACAAGCATTACCATTTCAAAGTTATTCCGAAGGCTTTCCATCTCAATTGAGAATTGGTATGAACCATCTGCATTTTTAGTAAGCGCCATTTTCTTTTGATCAACCGATACACGATAGAATTTACATGTACTGGAAACCTTTTTATAAAATGCATAGTTTGCGAATGCAAATTGGGAACCCATCAAAAGGATAACTACTATTGCGAGAATTTTTTTAGTGTTCATTTATTTACCATATATTACAGTTAAACAGCCACAATTTTACACGAAGACTTGTTCCAGTGTCAAGCTTGAAATACAATTGTCCCGTTCTTTATCACTAGTTTAATTGGATGGTCAGAAACATAGTATGGAATATCCAACAAAGAATCTAAATCCCAGATAATAAGATCAGCCTTTTTTCCCACTTCAATTGAACCTATTTCATTTTCCATTCCTAATGCTTTGGCGCCATTATATGTTACCGACTGAAATGCTTCTTCCACAGTCATTTCCATATGCATACATGCTAATGTCATAATGAAAGGCATAGATTGAATATGGGAACTGCCCGGATTAAAATCCGTTGCCAAGGCTACAGTAACATTATTGTCAATTAATTTTCTTGCTGGTGCATAGGTCGATTTACCTAAAAAAAATGTAGTGCCAGGAAGCAATGTAGCTACTACATCATTATCAGCAATTGATCTCATTCCGAGTTCACTCACAGCCATAAGATGATCAGCTGAAAAAGCATTTATTTCTCCCGCTAGTTCGGCCGCACCAGAATCCACAAATTCATCAGCATGTAATCGTGGTTTCAAACCGTGTTCTCTACCTGCTTCCAATATGCGCCTTGATTGGTCAACAGTAAAATATTTATCTTCGCAAAATACATCATTAAAAATGGCCACCCCCTGATCGGTTACTGCTGGTATCATTTCATTGCAGATCAAATCAATATACGCGTCATGATCATTCGAAAATTCTTTTGGGAAAGCATGGGCACCCATGAATGTAGGCACCATATCAATTGCATGATTTTGATTCACCTCATCGATCACTGAAAGAGATTTTAATTCTGAATCTGTATTAAGACCATAACCGGACTTTGCTTCAATTGTCGTCGTGCCTACTTTGATAAATCGATCCATTCGCTTCATTACTTTTTCAACCAATGCTTCCTTTGATGCATTTCTCACTCCCTCTACACTGGATATAATACCACCACCATTTTCAGCAATCTCTTCATAGGTTGCTCCAGACAACCGCATCCTATATTCCTCATCTCTTTTATTGTAAAACACAGGATGTGTGTGTGAATCTACAAATCCTGCTGTAACCATCTTTCCACCACAATCAATAATCTGGTCTCCATTTCTATCACTGATAGAAGATATTGTGCCATTTTCTATACATAGGGATGAATTTTGGTATCTTTCCACTCCGGCAGAATTGGCAGTGACAAGTTCTCCTATATTAGTTAATTGAAGTGAATTAGACATTGAGCATTGGAATATCTAAATCCCAATCCTTAGCATTATCAATTGCATTTTCATATCCTGCATCTGCATGACGGAGTATCCCCGTTCCAGGATCATTGGTCAAAACACGTTCCACTCTTTTTTCCATCTCAGTTGTTCCATCCACACAGATAACTTGCCCAGCATGGAGTGCTAGTCCCATACCAACACCACCACCATGATGAATAGAAACCCAAGTCGTCCCGCTTGCAGTACTAGTAAGCGCATTTAAAAAGGGCCAATCAGCAACAGCATCCGAACCATCTTTCATGTCTTCAGTCTCACGGAATGGCGATGCAACAGATCCGCAATCTAAATGATCGCGTCCAATAACAATAGGTGCTGATAATTCTCCACTGGCAACCATCTGATTCAAAGCTACACCAAACTTCGCTCTTTGGGTGTAACCTAGCCAGCATATACGCGAAGGCAATCCTTGAAATTGGACCTGTTCTCGAGCCATTTTGATCCAACGTGTTAGTGTCTGATCTTCTGGGAACATTTCTAATACTTTATCATCGGTTTTATAAATATCTTCTGGATCGCCTGATAATGCAACCCAGCGAAAAGGGCCTTTACCTTCACAAAATAAATCTCGTACATATGCTGGTACAAATCCCGGAAAATCGAAGGCGTTTTTTACACCTGCCTTCAGTGCTTGTCCACGTAGGTTATTTCCATAATCGAATGCAATGGCACCTTGTACCTTCAAATCCAATATCCCCTGGCAATGCTCCGCCATAGCCCGGTAGCTTTCTTTGATATAGCGATCCGGATCGGATTTACGCAAATTCAGTGCTTCCTGATACGTCATCCCATTGGGTATATATCCATCCAATTCATCGTGAGCAGATGTCTGATCCGTTACTATATCAGGAACGACGCCTAATTCAGCCATTTGAGGCACAATATCAGCCGCATTCCCTTTTAGGCCAATAGATAGTGGCTTTCCGTTATTTTGCGCATCTCGGGCCAAAGAAAGGGCGTCATTTAAAGATTCGGTAGACATATTGAGATATTTCGTTTCTAGACGCCTTTGAATCCTAGAAGGATCGATCTCAATACAGATGATCACACCATTATTCATGGTTACCGATAAGGGTTGAGCGCCACCCATACCGCCGAGACCGGATGTTACAACCAACTTACCGGTAAGATCATTATTGTAATGTTGTTTTGCTGCTGCTGCAAATGTCTCATAAGTACCCTGTAAAATTCCCTGTGTTCCTATATAAATCCAAGATCCAGCAGTCATTTGTCCATACATCATGAGGCCCTGCTTATCTAATTCATTAAAATGTTCCCATGTAGCCCAATTAGGAACTAGATTTGAATTGGCAATCAAAACCCGTGGAGAAGTGATATGAGTTTTCAGTATTCCTACTGGCTTACCTGATTGAATCAGAAGCGTCTCATCCTCATTCATCCTTTTTAATGAATTGAGAATAGCATCATAGCATTTCCAGTTTCTTGCTGCTTTGCCTTTTCCTCCGTAAACAACCAGTTCATCGGGATTTTCTGCAACATCCGGATCGAGATTATTCTGGATCATGCGAAAAGGCGCTTCTATCTGCCAATTCTTACAAGTAAGTTCATTACCACGAGGGGCTTTGATGATCCGATTCGACATGCAACTAGTCCTTAATCTATAGTAATAAATATAGTTAGAAATTTAATCAATGCCTTAATTACTCCATAATCTTACCATTAATTCAACTTCTTTATAAAAAGAGGAGTTATTACTCTACCATTAAACATGAATATTAACCGCGTGGATAGAGTATCTTTTTAATCGACCGAAAATACTGCGGATTTTGAGCCATTACATTATATGAGAAGAATGAGATGCCTTTGAAACGTGTCACCCTGGTATATTTCACTTTATCCACTACCTGACTTGCTGGTTGATTATAGGTGGCAATCCCCATTACAATTTTCTTTCGATACTTGGAAGGAAGGTTATCATACATAATATCAATATTGTCAGCAAATTTTTTTAAGTTCTTTGTATAATTCATCACCACTGCTTTATCCAAATAACCTGCTGCTAACCACACGTCCCATTCCTGAAAATAACGTTCACGCGCCTGGTATAGGTTTGGCTTCACTGCGGCAGATAATTCTACCCCTGGCCGAACTGTTTCAATAAGGTTTTTAGTTTCACGAACTAAATCTGTGATTGCTTTACGGCGATGGTCATTCCATTCTAATACACCCGACGTTTCTTCTGGTGGATAAGCCTTCATGCCATTATACCTTTGGAAATAGGCAATAGCACCAGGATTTTGACCGTATTCAGAATCATGAAATCGGACATAATCTAAGTGTAAACCATCCAATTCATAATTTTCGATTAAATCTCTAAAAACTGTCAATAGATAAGAATTTACTTTAGGATGATTAGGCGAAAGATAAAATCCTTCATTCCCATTTTTACCACTATTAAAATTTTGCATTTCCTCTGAGATATTAATCTGCATCTGTTTATTTTGATCGATCCACTCTGGATGGGAATAAAATAAATGATCATCTTGAATTGGTTTCAAGCGTGATGACCATAGCAAATAAGTATTCACCCAAGCATGCACATGGATACCTTTTTCTTTCGCCCTAGGAATCAAATATGCTAGGGGATCAAAATTCGCATCATTAATAAGTTGAGATTTAGGAACAATCATTGAATTATAATAAGCGTCTCCCCTCCCACGGACTTGTACCAAAATATGGTTGAACCGATTTAAAGTAGCAAAGTTGATCATCTGGTTTATACTGGACTTACTAGTAAGAGTATTGCGAACTACCCATAGATATCGTTGTTCAAATTCACCCTTTTGTAATAAATCGGATGCCCAGTTCACGGAAAAAAGAAGGGCAACGGAAACCGCTGCCCTTAAGAAGAATAGTTTAGATTGGTTTTTCAACGAATTGTTATTCAGATACTTCAGCCACTTCTACTGCATCAGCATGTTCAAAATCAACAAATTCTATTAAAGAAACAGATGCACGATCATTATCACGAAAACCAAGCTTAATGATTCGAGTATACCCGCCACTCCGTTCGGTATACAATGGCGCAATTTCATGTATCAATGAATAGGCCACTTCTTTCCTCGGAAGTTTTTTAGCAATTTGACGAATCGCATTAAGATCACCTTTTTTAGCCTTTGTGATTAAGGGCTCGATAAAGGTTCGTAATTCTTTTGCCCGAGAATCTGTTGTTTTTATTCTCTTATGCTCGATAAGATTCGCAGCCAAGTTGCGTAACATAGCCTTTCGATGGGAAACACTTACTCCAAGTTTCCGACCTTTTTTCTGGTGTCTCATAGTTAAATCAAACTTCTAGTTTCAAATATTTATCTACATCCATGCCAAAACTGATACCCATTTCGTCAAGTTTTTCAACCAGTTCTGTAAGGGATTTGCGACCGAAGTTTTTATACTTCAACATTTCACTTTCTTCTTTGCTAACCAATTCATAGATATACTTGATTCCAGCAGCTTGAAGACAGTTATGACTACGAACAGATAATTCCATTTCATCAATAGTTAAGTTTAGCAAGTTGCGTATCTTGATTACTTCTTCGCTAATTTGTTCAGTTACTTCCAAAACTTCGGGTTTTGCTAACGCTTCTACTAAGCGAAGATGATCTATTAATACAGTTGCTGAATAACTGATAGCATCCTGGGGAGTAACAGATGCATCAGTTTCCACTTCAACATTAAGAATTTCAATAGGATCTTTTGCACCGGGAACAGGTTGGACATTGTAAGTCACTTTGGTTACTGGATTGAAAATACTATCAATTGCCAATGTTCCAATAGGTGCATTGGGTAACTCATTATCTTCTGAAGGAACATATCCTTTGCCCACACCGATTCTAATTTCTAGCTCTATCGAACTTTTGGCATTGATTTCGGTTATATAATGATCTGGGTTTAATATTTCAAACTGATCAGTGGCAGCTTGAATATCTGCAGCGGTAAAAACATGCTTCCCTTTTAAGCGGATTTTTACGTTATCAACTTTTGAATCAGACAATTTGAAACGAACACCCTTAAGGTTTTGAACAATATCCACCATATCATCCTTCACACCAGAAATAGTTGAAAACTCATGAAGGACGCCTTCGATTTTTACATTGGTAATTGCAGCACCTGGTAGGCTAGTAAGCAATACACGGCGAAGTGCATTCCCAACTGTAACACCATAACCCCTTTCCAAGGGCTGAATACTGAATTTACCATAAGTGTCTGTAAGAGATTTATCTTCTGTTTTTATTTTTAAATTATTTTCTTTAGCCATAAGATTATGTTTCCCTATATTTATTTTGAATAAAGTTCCACCACCAATTGTTCATTGACTGTAAGTGCCATTTCATCCCGTTCAGGAACAGCCAAAAAAGTACCAGTCATTTTTGCCTTGTCCAATTCTAACCAGGGGAGTTCAATATCACCTTTTATTCTTTTCATAGAATTAATAATAACGTCCATTTTTTTTGAACCATCACGAACATGAATGATATCACCCGGTTTTAAAGAAGAAGAAGGATAATTGCATTTTCTATTATTTAACAAAAAGTGTGCATGACTAACTAATTGGCGAGCTTGCGCGCGCGTTGAAGCCAGACCAAGACGGTAAACAACATTATCTAATCTGCATTCGAGCAATTGAAGCAAATTGGTTCCTGTTTCACCCGTCATTTTTTCTGCTTTATGAAAATAATTCCGAAATTGGCGTTCCAACAATCCATACATTGCCTTGATCTTTTGTTTCTCCTGTAACTGAATGCCATAGTTGGATGGACGACGCCGACGTTTTGCACCATGTTGTCCTGGTGTATATGGCTTTTTATTTAGAAGAGTGTCATACTTTGGATTGCCAAAAATGTTTTCCCCGAATTTTCGAACTAGCTTGCCTCTAGGTATAGTTGATTTTGCCATTGATATCTCTTTTTTTAAACACGTCGCCTTTTTGGCGGACGACAACCATTATGTGGTAATGGTGTAACATCATTTATTGTAAGAATTTTAAATCCTTTCGCTTGAAAAGCTCTCAAAGCTGTTTCTCTTCCAGAGCC
>LULX01000698.1_pt1 | contig 10398 bp, 8 predicted proteins | sample 729511 | NCBI WGS metagenome assembly LULX01 (sample SAMN03860278, study PRJNA289734) | marine metagenome | biome: seawater column; feature: ocean; material: water; isolation source: Red Sea water column Station 91 - depth 500m | place: Saudi Arabia: Red Sea | collected 2011-10-15 | depth 500 m
CGGTGTACTCGTTCCAGCAGATAGCGCAAATCGCGTTGTGCCCGAGCAATCTGAGATTTTTTCTCCAGCGTATCAGTTCTCGACAGGGTATCTATACTGTTTTCCAGGGCACGGATTCTGTTTTTCAAGTGCAAAAGACCCTCGGGCGTAATGTAGTTTGGCAGGTCACTGTGTTGTCGTTCGTATAGCGGTTCGATGACATCATCACCGTCAGCTTCCTTGACAAAGGCTCTATTCACCGGTCGACTCTGCACATTGGTTCGACACTGTTGATCACGATATTACTCTGTTTATGCAACGCTGGTCGTGTATTGATAGCGTTACCATACCTGTGAATGAGTGTGTAGGGAAGTGTGGCTGGCAGTGTTGTCTATAGGTATTGAGCCGCCCCGGGGTTCCGGTCATCATAGCCCCCCAGAATGAATGACCAGTAAATTTGGTGACATGATTAATTCGAACACTTATCCGTTGGATGCGGAACTGATTGCATCTGCTATCGCCGACTGGGCGAGCATTGAAAGTCCGAGCTACGACTCTGTTGCTGTGAACCAGATGATGGATGTCGCCTCATCAACCATGGAATCGTTGGGCGCAACTGTCGAGCGAACACCGGGTTCCGATGGTTACGGGGACGTTGTTACCGCTCGGTTTAACTGGGGCTCTACACCGGGCATCCTGGTGCTGGGTCACCTGGATACTGTGCATCTGGTCGGTACACTCAAAGAATCATTGTCGGTCAAACGGGATGGCGACCGCCTCTATGGGCCGGGTGTGATGGACATGAAGGGAGGGATGTATCTGTCCGTACATGCGCTGGGTCATGTGCTCGAAGAACAGGGCGCATTATCGGTGCCTGTTACATTTATGTTCATTCCTGATGAGGAAATCGGCAGTCCGTCAACCCGGGCTCTGATCGAAGCGCAAGCCCAGAAAAATCGCTGGGTTCTGGTTCCAGAGCCTGCACACGATGGAAAACTGGTGACAGGGCGACACGCTTTTCTGCGGTTTACACTAACGGTCTACGGCAAAGCGCAGCATGCGGGAGTCGCCCGGGGTGTGGGCAGGAGTGCGATCAGCGCCATGGCCCGATTGATTAGCCAGATAGAAGCGCTATCGGAAATTGACCGCGAGATCACTTACCGGGTTGGTGTGGTATCCGGAGGAGACTTTGTGAACGTGGTGCCTACACAATGTCGGGCTCAAGTGCTGTGCGTTGCACCTACAGCCGATGCATTTGCAGAAATCAGGCGGGAAATGCATGCCCTGGACACTGGAGATCCGGAATTGCGTGTTCAAGTCGATGACGGTCCCGTTCGACCTTTGTTTCAACCGACAGCCGGCACTTTAGCGTTATATGAAATCGCTGCCAGTGTTGCAGCCGAGTTGGGTCTTGATCTCGATCACGGCCAGTTCGGTGGCGGCAGCGATGGTAACTTTACCGGTGCACTGGGCATACCGACCCTCGATGGCCTGGGTGTGCATGGTAAGGGCCTGCACACCAAATCAGAACACATCTACGTTTCTTCTTTGGTCCCCAGAACGCAACTGCTTGCGGGGCTTTATCGGGCCCTTTCCGATCTAGCTGCTGGCGAGCGCACCAACTTATCCTGAATTCTCGTCAGGAAGCCGGGTGTAACTGCTTATTTGCCGCCCGAGGATGAGTATCTGATAATGTGCCTAACACTTTGTAAGCGGCCGAGGTGACACATGGCAGCATTGCCACAGCAAGAGCAGGATTTTTTCTGGGAGAATGGTTATCTGATTGTTCCGGATGTCGTTAGTGGAGATGCGCTCGAGCAGCTTCGCCAAACATTTCGGAACTGGGTTGAGGAAAGCCGTGGCTATTCTGAAAACTGGGGCGAGACGATCAACGGCAAACCGCGCTATGATCTCGAGCCAGGTCACTGTGCGGATTCACCCCGCTTGCGGCGGGTAAACGCACCGATCGAAGTCTCAAAAGCGTATTTCAATGCCATGGCAGACAGTACCATGACGGACTGTGTTGCGGCGCTGATCGGCCCCGACGTCAAGCTGCATCATACAAAAATAAATTCCAAGCAACCCGGTGGTGAAACCAGCGTCAAATGGCATCAGGACTTTCCATTTACACCGCACAGTAACGACAGCGTGGTTACTGCGCTGTTGATGGTTGATGAGGTCACTGAAAATAATGGACCCCTGGAAGTACTCGCTGGATCACACGTTGGTCCCATACATGGTTTGTGGCATGACGGAAAGTTCACCGGTGCCATCGATGATACGATCGCAGCACAATGTGCCCCAAGGGCGTTGACCTGTACCGGCCCAGCCGGCGCTGTCTGCCTGATGCATACCCGGCTGCTCCACGGTTCTAAATCCAATCAATCGATCTCTCCCCGGACTTTATTTATATCCGTGTATTCCGCTGACGATGCTGTACCGTTATCACCCAATCCGATGCCGAACCGCTACGAGGGATTGATTGTTCGGGGTGAACGAAAAGGCCGAGTCAGATCAATTGATTATGCGGTTGACCTGCCGCAGTTGCCGGATACGGCATCGTTCTTCGATCAGCAAACCAAACATCAAAACGACTAGAAAATAGTTAAGCCGGTTTCACGCTTCCAGGTATGAGCCAGTAGTAAATCTCAGAAATACAGTCGTTTACCAGCCAGGATATTGTTCCACTACGAATCGCGTTCCTAAATGGCGCGGTTGCAAATACTTCGCACCGTAGAATCCGTTCCGTAGAGAGTGTCCTTGTAAGAACGAGAACAGATTGGATGTCACGGGTCGGTACAGGATGGTTGGGTCAGTATTTGACCCAAGGCGTAGTGTAGACTGATCACCCTATGCCTTACCGATAACGTTGACGAAGCTGTCTGAACGAAATCAATACGATGACTATCACAGCCCTGACCACATACCGCTCTCTGGAATTCCCAAACTTGCTCTGGTTGGAGGCCGAAACGGCAGACGGCGTCGTTGGCCTGGGAGAAACCTTCTATGCTGCTGAGGCCGTTGAGGCCTACATTCATGCAAATCTCGCGCCAATCGTGCTCGGCATGTCGGCAGTCGATATCGAGGCTGTCCATTATCGAACCCGTCCTTATATCGGGTTTGTGGCTGCGAGTACCGAACTGCGTGCCCGCTCGGCGCTGGATATCGCCCTATGGGATGTACTGGGTAAGTTAACTGGTCAACCGATATCGGTTCTGCTGGGGGGTCGTATACGTAGCCAAATTCCTGTTTACAACACGTGCGCCGGTAACCAGTATGTACGTGGAACAAAGCTGGGTACTACCCAGAACTTCGGTATTGCTTCTTCGGGAACAGACCAGAACTATGAAGACCTCGATCGATTTCTCAATGATCCGGTCGGCCTGGCTGGGAGTCTTCTCGACATGGGCATTGACTCGATGAAGATCTGGCCATTTGATTTTGCGGCGGAGTCTACACAAGGTCAGTTTATCAGCCCTGCTGAACTGGACAAGGCATTGGCACCGTTCAAGGCCATCAAAAAAGAATACGGCGACCGGATGCAGATCAGCGCTGAACTGCATGGCATGTGGAATCTTTCAGAGTCGCTGATTATCTGTCAGGCGCTGGACGAAATTGGAATGCGATGGATTGAGGATCCGGTGTTTCTGACCAACCCAACCGGGATCCAGGAACTCAAACGCAGCGTACGATCACGTATTGCTATGGGTGAAACACGGGGAGGTGCGGATGATTTCAAAATTTTTCTGGATACCGGTGCCCTGTCGTTATTGATTCTTGATATCGGCTGGTGCGGTGGGCTCACTGAGGCGCGACGTTGTGCGGCACTTGCTGGTGCCTATCTGACACCGGTAGCAGCCCACGACTGTAACGGTCCGGTCGTATTGAGCGCTTCGGTCCATTTCTGTCAAGCCACACCCAATGCCTATGTGCAGGAAATCGTACGGGCGTTCTACTACGGTTGGTACGCTGAGATCGTTACCGAGCTACCCCCCATTGTCGACGGCGCCATTTCAGCACCGGACGGTCCCGGACTGGGTATGGAGCTGTTGCCCGATTTCAAAGTCCGCGAGAGTACTCTCTCTAGGACAACGAGATATCAGATGACATGAGCAAGGTATTTCACGGCATTTACCCAATGCTTTATGCGTTCTTTAGAGCCGATAACAGCCTCGACCGGGATGCACACCGCAGACAGGTTGGTGCGTGCATAGCCGCCGGTGCCCATGGGATTGCAGTGGGTGGACTGGCTACGGAATGTAACAAGTTGTCGACCGACGAAAAGCGTCAGCTTGTCGAATGGACTATTGAGGATGTCGGTGATCGTGTGCCGGTCTCGGTGACTGTGTCCGAAAACACGCTTAAAGGACAAAGAAGTGCGATCGATCACGCCCACGCCGCCGGTGTTGCATGGGTCGTGATGCAGCCGCCGCCAGTGCGCGGTGCCAGTGTCGATGCCCTGGTTGATTTTTTTGCAGCCGTCGCCAGTGGCTTTGATTTGCCGCTCGGGATACAGAACGCACCCGAGTACATCGGAATTGGGCTGGACAACTCCGCTATGCGAACGTTGGCTAATCGTACGCAGAATGTTCAGATACTCAAGGCCGAAGGACCGGCACCCTATATCAGCGGTTTGATGCTGGAACTCGGTGGAGATTTCACGGTGTTCAACGGCCGTAATGGTGTTGAACTGATCGATAATCTGCGTGTCGGGTGTGCTGGAACCATACCTGGGGTGGAATGCTGCGACCTGCAGGTCCAAATCTATAACAGCTGGCGCAACGGCGATCACTCGGCGGCCAGGGGACAGTTTCGGCAGGTGTTGCCGCTACTGTCCTATCTGATGCTGACCATTGATCATCTGTTGTGTTACGGCAAACGTTTAGCGGCACAACGTTTAGGAATTACCCAGGTTCATGATCGTCAGCCAGCGATGACCGCCAGAGCAGTTGATCTTGATACGCTGGAATACTGGTCACGCCACCTCGAATCATTACCGGAATAGTGATCGCAACGCCAGTCGTTTAAATCAGGGCCAAGAGTCGACCGCAGGGTCGATGTTCGCGGCAGTCGCGACAGGACTGTGCCGGATCCACGGGGATAAAAAAATGCCCCGCGGGCGCGGGGCATAAAAACCACTTGGAGGAGGATGAAAATCTTGTCTGCAGTGACCAGAGCTCGGGCACAACGCGTGTTAAAATCCCTTATCTAAAGTGACTCAGGCACTACCGACTTGACGCGGGTAATTGTCGTTGAATCCTGAGAATTCGACAAACGACAAATTTTAGAGTTCAGATTAGAAAAACTATACAACTATGCACCGTTTGCCCCCATTGAACGCTTTAAAAGCCTTTGAAGTTGCTGGGCGGCATATGAGTTTCAGCCGTGCGGCCGAGGAACTCCATGTGACGCCCGCTGCGATCAGTCATCAGATCAAAGCTTTGGAAACCGACTTGGGCGTAAAGCTTTTCCGCCGGCTCAACCGGTCGCTGCAGCTGACTGAAGCGGGTCAGGCCTGTCTTCCGGGCTTACGCTCGGCATTTGAAACTATGGCGTCTGCGGTTGGTCGGGTCAGAGATAAGGAAGACTGGAATATTCTTACAATCAGTGCGCCTCCGGCATTTGGCGCTCGATGGTTGGTGCCTAGGATCGTTGATTTCAGAACGGCAAATCCACAGATTCAAGTACGGATCGATCCTGCTATCCGGAGTATGGACCCGGTACGCGATAGCGTTGATGTTGCTATCGAATTTAGCCAAGGACATTATTCCGGCCGCTCGGCACAGCGACTGTTTGGGCAAGACGTATTCCCGGTGTGCAGTCCTGAACTGGTCGACGGAAAAAACCCTCTGACAACACCGGCTGATCTGCGAGGACATACTTTGATCCACTTTGATGCACCAATGGATGACCCGGGGTGGCCAAATTGGGAGACCTGGCTCAGGGCGAACAACGTAGATCGACTTGATCCCAATAAAGGCCCTCACTTTACCTCACCCAATTTCACCACCCAGGCGCTTTTGGCGGGTCATGGCGTTGCGCTAATGGCTGAGCTGGTGGTGGAAAGCGAGTTGGCGACAGGGACTTTGGTTAAGCCATTCGATATTTCGTATCCCGGGGATCTTTCTTACTGGGCACTGGCGACTTCAGTCGACAGTGAGGACGATCCTGTGACGTTGTTCTGGAACTGGTTAACCCGAGAGGCATCACGCTACGTTCGCGAGAAGCAAATGCAGAGCCAGTCTCGTCCAACAGCCGACAAGTCCCCGGATTCGAATGTCAGTTAACGAAAATCAGTCAGAGCCGCTGGTGACGGTTACTGGTCTTGATCATATCGGCCTTCGGGTCAGGGATGTTGAATCGTCACTCTTGTTTTATACGGGTGTACTGGGTCTTGAGTCGGAGAGAGTGAAAGAGTGGAGGAATGGCCAAGTCACCTTTCCATCCATTCGGTTGAATTCTTCCACCCTGATTGATCTTTTCGCTGCCCCCGACGTTCGAGAACCTACGAACATCAATCAGGACCATTTCTGCTTGGAAATTAAACCCATCGATCTGGCACACCTGAAAACAAGGTGTACGAAATTGGGGATCGGTATACACGACGGACCAGGAACCCGTTGGGGGGCACGCGGAGATGGCACCTCTTTGTATATTTATGATCCCGACCAGAATGTGGTAGAACTTAAGTTTTACTGAGCGACCGGCATAATTTCTTAGAAATCCGACAGCACAGGCCAGAGTGACTGGTGGCCGGCTGCCGCGACTTGATTACCCAGCTGTACAGCCCACACGCTTTCTGACCCGAAGTCATCACGCCAGGACCACAGTCTGCGGGTGTAATGCATTCGTGTTCTCGGATCATCCAACCCATGTTGCTCCATAGCTCTGACAGCCGCATCAGCAGCTGAACTGGCCGCTGCGGCTTCACCCGCCAGCATTGCAAGATTATGCTGAATTGCCTGGAAGCGTCCGATTGGACGACCGAACTGCTGTCGGTCGCCAGCGTATTCAATACACTGCTCCAGAACATGTGCGAGACCCCCTGCGATTTGTTGACTGCGCATTACGGCTCCCATCTGGCTCAAGCGAGTAGATTGGTCAGGCCGGCAGTTGATCACCGCAATGGGTATGCTATTAGTGAACGTGACATCAGCAGCCATCTCGCCCGCGAGATTCGGGTGAGGATTGATGTTCAGATCGGAACAAGGTACCAGTACTGCGCACAGGTTGTCCCGCTGAGTACATGCCAGGACGGCAAGATATTCTGACTTGGCAGCGAAAGGAATACGTTTTGCAGAGCCGCTCAATCGTTGTTCTGAATCCAGTGTCAGTACTGTTGTGCTGACTGACATCGGGCCGATGGGGCAATCCAGGCCGGCCTCAGCCAGCAACCAGCCAGCCAGCAGAGTTTCGGCCAACGGAACGGGGACGGCATGAGCAGCTGCAGCCCGAGAGATTGCAAAACCGTCGGTGAGCGAACCATCGACACCGCCATACTTCTCAGGCACCCAGGCCAATGACAGGCCGGCGGCCTCAATTGCCGTCCAAAGTTCAACAGGCCAGTCTCCCTCCTCGGCAGCATTGACGACCGCCGGTGAGCACTGTTCTGTGAACAGTCGGGAACATGTGTCAAGAATCAGGGGGTCAACTGTAGGCATCAGGCTGTCTATCTCGAAGCGATGATCAACAAAAATTGGCGCTTGAGCACAGAATTTCGCACAATTGGAATTCAACAAGCAAATCCTTCTTACGATATGTCACAAGGTATACAGTTTGACTCCGTCCAGATGCCAGAAGAGGCGGAGGTGATGAGACGGACTGTTCGCGAATTTTTGGCGGCAGAAATTGCCGCTGGACATTTTGAAGCTGACGGATTCGGTATGACCACACACTCGCCTGAGTTCAGTCGGCGCTGTGGGCGGGCCGGGTTTATTGGTATGACTTGGCCCACCAGCTATGGTGGTCAGGAACGGAGCTTTCTAGAACGGTTCGTGGTAACCGAGGAGATGCTTGCCGTTGGCGCACCGGTGTGGGCGCATTGGGTTGCAGACCGACAGAGCGGTCCAGTTCTGATTCGCTACGCCAAAGATGAAGTCCGACAGGACGTGTTGCCGAAAATCGTTGCTGGAGAGTGTTATTTTTGCATCGGAATGAGTGAACCTGATTCGGGGTCGGATCTGTTTTCCTTGCGGTCCACAGCAAAGCCGGTGGAAGAGGGTTGGCAGATCAACGGTCGAAAAATATGGACCAGCAATGCTCACCGTTCGCACTACATGATTGCGCTGCTGCGAACGTCTCCAGCCACGAGCGAGAACCGTCGATATGGGTTGACCCAGTTTCTGATTGCCATGGATTCACCGGGCATTACCATACGCCCGATCCGCAATCTCACCGGCGCGCATGACTTCAACGAAGTAACCTTTGACGACGTTTTTGTGCCCGATAGCCATCTTATCGGTGAGGTCGACATGGCGTCCAGTCAGGCTACCAACGAACTGGCTTACGAGCGAAGTGGTCCGGAAAGGTTTCTCGAGACACTCGCTGTGCTTAAGGCTTTGATTCGTGTTGCCGGCAAGAACCCGGACAAACGGTTGTCTGAAGGTATCGGGCGACTGGTGGCACAACTGTCGACACTGCGCCAGATGTCGGTATCTGTTGCTGGTATGCTCAGTGCAGGGAAGGTGCCGCAAGTCGAAGCGGCCCTGGTGAAAGATCTCGGGACCAACTGGGAGCAGAGTTTGCCTGGAGAAGCTCGGAATCTGGTAACGAATGATTCAGTCGATCAGGAAGCCTTTGACGCATTTGAAGCGATTCTGGAGCAGGCTATTCTGATCGCACCCAAACTGACAATCCAGGGCGGAACCCGGGAAATTCTTCGTGGCATCATCGCCCGTGGTTTGGGTCTGCGCTAGTAAGAAAAATTTCACATGGCCAATGTAAAGGCCCTTTTTTGGCCACAATCGGTTGTACTGGTCGGAGCGTCGACGGATAAGACGATCATACGTGGTCGGATCGTAGAAGCTATCCAGCGTTATCCTTATACCGGTTCAATCTGCGCAGTCAGTCGATCCCATCAGATGATTGGGAATCTGAAATGTTATGCCTCGGTTGACGAACTACCCGGCGCGGTCGACCTTGCAATCATCACCATACCTGCCGACTACGTCGCTGCTGCGCTGGATGCCTGCGGCAGGAAGGGCATACAGGCCGCTATCGTGATCAGTTCGGGTTTCGCTGAAGAGAAAGGAGACCAGGGTGGTGCTCGGCAGTTAGCTCTCGGAGAAATCGCCCAGCGTTACGACATGGCCTTGATCGGACCCAACGCAGAAGGTTTCTTTAATTCAGCACACGACCTTGCTGCAACATTCAGCCCCACTGTTTCAGACCTAGACCCGGGGGATCTGCCCCGTGTCGCCAATGCCGATGGTCTTGGTGTGGTCTCTCAAAGCGGTGGTGTCGGTTTTTCCTTTTTTCACAGAGGAATACCCAAAAGGTTGCCGTTTAGCTTCATCGTCACCACGGGTAATGAGGCAACGCTGGATGCTCTGGATATTGCTGACTATCTGGTCGATGATGCCGGCACCGGCGTGATTTTGATGTTTATCGAGGGAGTCAGGTCACCCAGTAGACTGGTCCCGATAGCTGTGAAGGCGGCGCGCCAGGGAAAACCACTGATCATTGCGAAAGTCGGTCGTTCACAGGCAGCGACCGATGCTGTCGCGTCCCATACGGCTTCTTTAGCTGGCTCTCATCAGGCTTACGAAGCGTTGTTTCGCCAATGTGGCGTGATCAATGGTCTGGACAGTGACCATATGATCGATGTCGCGGCTGGGTTTAAATTTTTCAGTGATCACCTGCCAAGGGGACATCGGGTCGGTATCCTGACACCATCAGGCGGTGCTGGTGCGTGGTTTGCGGATCTGTGCGAGGCAAACGGTCTCGAAGTGCCCGTACTGGATGATCAAACACGAGGCCGTATTGATTCCCTGCTGCCAGATTATGGAACATCGCGAAATCCGGTTGATGTAACGGCCCAGGTGATTTTTACGGTTGGGTACGCCCCCGTCCTGAAAATAATGGCTGACTCTGACAGCATAGATGCTATTTTGGTGTCTGGTTCACTTGCCCATCCCACCTATATCGAGCGGGATCTTGACGAGTTGGTGACCCTGCGGGAAGAGATAGACAAACCTATCATTTTTTGTGCGTATACCCGTGCTCATCCTCGTGCGGTTGAATTATTGGCACAGGCAGGGTTCCCTTGTCTGACCAGCATGTCCAACAGCGCGCGGACGCTGGCAGCAATGGCTGACTACCATTTATTTCTATCGCTGGATGCACCGGATCTCTACGCAACACCCGGCATAAGGCCGTCGATTTCAGGCCCACCGATGAAACAGCATTCATACACTGAGC
>LULX01001095.1_pt1 | contig 10392 bp, 10 predicted proteins | sample 729511 | NCBI WGS metagenome assembly LULX01 (sample SAMN03860278, study PRJNA289734) | marine metagenome | biome: seawater column; feature: ocean; material: water; isolation source: Red Sea water column Station 91 - depth 500m | place: Saudi Arabia: Red Sea | collected 2011-10-15 | depth 500 m
GTGTGTGGCGGACACCCAGTGCCGCATCTATGGACTGGAGCAGTGAACTCTGGGCAGCGCTCCCGCCGATGAAGGTTTTCGGTTCGTCGCTCACCCCTTCGTAGATGATCCCCTCCTCCGGCCAGCCGGTGAGGAAGGGGCGGATTCGAGAATAGAACACTTCAGGCGCGCACCTCTCGGGAATTCGATCCAGAATGGATAAACAATCTTGCACCGCCTCATGGATTTTGTGGAGAGCGGTGTGGACCCTTTCAGCATCTCCTGCGGAGGCTGCGGCGAGTCCCTCAACCGATGCGCTCACTGTGGCGGCGCCCACCGATTCGATGGCGGCAGTGGTGAGAAAAAACCAGTCCTCGTCCTGACCGCCGAGGAAGTTCTGGACTGTCGCCAAATTCTCCAGTTCAATGGGTCCGTCAGGATCGATCCGTCGCCAGTTATTAAGGACGATAGAGGCGTGGCTGGCAATGGGGGGACGGCCACACTGCCGGGCAACAGAGCAGAGCGGGACCGCCAGAGACGAAGGGATGACTCTCGCCGGCTCATCACCGCCCCAGACGTAGGCGTTCGCAAACATGGAAAGCAACATCATGGCACGATCGAGCTGTGGGCCGTGTTGGAGATCGTCACTGTCTATTCCACGGGATAGACAATGGGCCTGCTTGGGGCGGCGTCTGAGAGGAACGCCGGCAGTTGCAGACCGAGGAGATAATTGCCATCCTTCACCGAATCGGGGACGAAAATCATCTCGGTAATAGTCCGCCGGGAGCAGTTCTCAGGATCGGTATCGTAATCTCCCGCCGCCACGTTCCAGAAAATTCGGTGGTTGCCGAGCTGGCCGCCGTCATCGGCTCGGTCCACTGAGGGAATATCTACTAACAGGTGCCGGACGCCCCACTCCCGGATATGCCGCATCGCTTCATTGCTGAAGAACGGAAAACTCTCTCTGTCATAATCCCGCGTCAGTTTGGATTCGTCGTTCGGAAGTGTCCTCACCACAAGTCCTTTAATGAGATTTCCATCTGATTCAGCAAGTGCTTCTTCCAGACTAGAGCGCGTGATGAACAGTTCACCTTTTTCGGTGGGTACATGGTAGGAATCGCTCCCAATAGCTTCCGGCGTGACGGTGATGAGCGTGGCGGGGATGAGGCTCTTTTCAACGACATCGGTGATGGAGATTCGACTGCGGGAGATGTGGCCCACACACTCCGTGTGCGTGCCTGATGTGTGGAACGAGACGGTGATTTGCTCCACGTTGCACGGCCCGCCTTCACGCACCGAGCCGACGTAGTCACCGGCTACGACCGGCGCCGCTTTGGCAGGCGGAGAGCCGAAGACACGGGGCTGATCACCATCGAAATCGAGATTGATGGCGAGTGAGACGCCGGAGTCGAGATCGGCACGGAACTTCCGTTCGCCGATGGAAAAATCTGCTGAATCGATCACGGTTCGATATGTGAGTGAGTGGAGGCCAAAAACAGCTTCACCTTCTGAAAGTTAACCATTAAACTGCGTCGTCTTTAAGGAAATTATCCTTCCGCGTAACGATGAAGAACAACTTCGGTACTGTCGTCTCACTGATCATCCTCTTCTTTCTTTCGCTGATCTATCTTCCCCTGCCGGGACTGGAAAAGCCGTCTGACTCCAGTCTCGAATTCTCCATGGATGACGCACCTCAGGATATAGGTCTCTTTGCCATTGTTCAAGAGAGCCGCAATTTGGACCGCCCTTTTCCAGAGATGGTGATGAGAGAGGACAATCCCCAATCCCGGGCGAAGGTTGAACTGGGACGGCTCCTCTATTTCGATCCCATCCTTTCTGGCGCTAATGACATTTCCTGTGCTCACTGCCACCACCCCGATCTCGGCTTTTCCGACAACAGGGGTCAGTCCATGGGGAAGGGGGGCGAGGGCGTCGGCCGAGGCCGGACCGGCGGCTCCGTCATCCGGAGAGGTTCGCCCACCATATGGAATGCCGCCTTCAATCACCGTCAGTTCTGGGATGGCCGAGCAGTTGACCTTGAAGATCAGGCCGGGAACCCTATTCAGGACAAGTCAGAAATGGCCCAGGACGCCGACGAATTGGTGAATGAACTGAAGGCAGTCCCCGAATACAGACAGCTTTTCGGAAGGGCGTTCCCGGGCGGTGAGGACGCCGTGACGTTCCAGAATGTCACTTACGCCGTCGCCGCCTTCGAGCGGACAATTATCTCCAACAACTCCCGCTTTGACCGTTACGCCCGTGGCGGCCGGACGGCCCTTTCCGACGCCGAGCGGAGCGGGCTGAACCTTTTTCGTTCCCTCAAGACGCGCTGCTTTGAGTGCCACAACATCCCGACGTTTGCCAACCCCGATTTCAAGATTATCGGCGTTCCCGGACTGGAAGGCCAGCCACCGGACCTTGGCCGGGGAGAAGTGGAAGGTGAGAACTACAACCACGCCTTCAAAGTGCCAACACTCAGGAACGTCGCCCTGACAGCGCCATACATGCACAACGGCATTTTCAGTACACTTGAAGAGGTGATCGATTTTTACTCCGGCGGCGGCGGGCCCGGTCAGGGGAACGATGTGCCGAACATGGATGACAAGATCAGAAGTTTTACGCTCACACCGACGGAACGGTCGAATCTCATCGCTTTCCTCCACACGCTGACCGATGAATCGGCGAAGCCGGAAATCCCCGAGGCGGTCCCTTCGGGGTACGAGGTGGTGAAACCGCTGGAGAACCAGTCGCCTGAACTGGCGGCATTTCTGGATCAGCCAGCGGAGAGACCGAAGACTCATTTCGAGAAAACGGGCAATGTTATCACTGTGAACGAGGGGCAGTATATCCAGGACGCCATCGACATGGCCGAACCGGGGGACACAGTTCTTGTGATGCCGGGGACTTACCACGAGACGCTGACTGTGGACATTTCTGGGCTTACCCTTCTTGGCGCCGAAGAGAACGGCCGCCGGCCTGTTCTGGACGGGCAGCACGTCCTGTCGGACGGGATGGTCGGATCGGGGAGCGATGTGGAAATTCGGAGCTTTGCAGTCCGCAACTACACCGCCAACGGATTGATGCTGAACGGCGGAAGGAATGTCGTTTTCCGCGATCTCTATCTCTACGACACGGGACTCTACGGTGTCTATCCCATCGAGTGTATCGGCGTTACGGTGGAGCGGTGCGAAGTGACGAAGATCAGGGACGCTGGCATCTACGTCGGGCAGTCCCGCGATATTGTTGTCCGCGACAACGTCGCCTACGGGAACGTGGCGGGGATCGAGATCGAGAACAGCGTGAACGCTTTGGTTGAGAACAATGAGACCTACAACAACACGGCGGGGATTCTTGTCTTTCTTCTCCCCAACAACCCGTCTAAGATTTCTGTCGGATGCCGCGTGGTGAACAACCGGATCTACGACAACAACCACGAAAACTTTGGCGATGAAGGTGCCATCGTCAGCCTCGTCCCGCCCGGCACCGGTCTGCTGATCATGGCCGCTGACGAGGTTGAGGTGACAGGTAACGAGATTACCGGAAACCACACCACCGGCATCGGCCTTGTGAGTCTCGATATTGTATTCGGCGCCGACGCCGTATACGACGTCGATCCCCTTCCTGACAGGAACTGGATTCACGGAAACGTCATGGAGAACAACGGCTCGAATCCTGACCCGTCAGTGGTTGAGTTGGGGTTGGACGGGGTGGACTTGCTGTGGGATCTCTCCGGTTCCGAGAATCGATGGGATCAAGAAGCGGCCTCCAAACTGCCGCCGCTCCTCCCCGCCACCGACTGGCCCGACATCGCCCGCCGCGCCAACTGGCGGTTGTGGAAGGTACTCCCCTCTCTCTAAGGCAACTCCTCACACATGATTGCAGGCACGATAAACCTCATCGGCGTCCCTTATGACGCCAAGTCGTCGTTCCTGAAGGGTCCCTCGGAAGCGCCCCAAGCCATTCGGGAAGCGCTCTTTTCCGGTGCATCCAATCTGTTCAGTGAAACGGGCGTCGATCTCGGCGAGGTGGACGGTTTCAGGGAGGCAGCAGATCTGAGAATTGAGAACAGTGACGAAGGATTCGGCACGATTGAGGAAGAAGCTTCAAGGTTGCTAACGGCTGACTCGCGCCCCATTTTCCTCGGCGGCGACCATTCCATCACGTTCCCGCTGGTCAAAACGCTAGCCCTCACCCATCGCCCATCTACCCTCATCCATTTCGATGCTCATCCCGATCTTTACGATCAGTTCGAGGGGGACCGTTTTTCCCACGCCTGCCCCTTTGCCAGAATCATGGAGGAGGGTTCGACAGACCGCCTGATCCAGATCGGCATCCGGACCACCAACGATCATCAGCGGGAGCAGGCGGAAAAGTTTGGCGTGGAGATGATTGAACTGCCGAAAGTGCCGTCCGACCTCGGCCTTTCAGCCGCCGATTCGGTCTATGTCTCTCTCGATGTCGATGTCTTTGATCCTGCCTTTGCTCCGGGCATATCGCACCACGAACCGGGAGGGATGACCGTTCGCGAAGTGATCGGACTGATTCACAGCATCAACGCCCCCATCGTCGGCGCCGATGTGGTGGAGCTTAACCCTCAGCGGGACGTGAACGGCGTCACGGCCATGGTGGCGGCGAAAATGGTGAAAGAGATCGCCGGGAAGATGGCGACGGACTAGAGCCGGCTTGTCACTTCCCAGACGATAGAAGCGACAGCGAATCCCACATAGATCAGTGAGGCGACGCCCATGAGGGAGGTGGCGAACAGTTTCGGCCGGATTGGTTTCGGGAGGTAGCGGTGATTCATGTATAGCGTCAACGGGACGTATACGGCCATGGCGAAGCCGCCCATGTAAGCGGCGTTCAGGAGAAAACCGAGATCGGTGATGCCATACTGTTCCATGACGAAGGTGATGACGCACCCCGCCACCATCCACCCTCCGGCGGCCATGAGGTAGAGCCAACTAAGTCCCCTCTTCCGAGTTGACCTGCTGGCGGTATAGACAATGTCGGCAATCGTTCGGCTGCAGCCATCGACCAAGGCTAGTTGAGTCCCGAACAACGTGGCGAAGCCGACGGCAAGGAAAACTGTTCTGCCCGTCTCCCCCCAGACATGGGCAAGGACTTCCGCTTCATCCCAGATGAGCGTTCCGGCGGCGGGGACGATCCCCCGAGGGTAGAGTACCGCCAGTGCGCCGAAAACAAAAAGGAGGATGGTAAATGTGTTGAGGAACCAGAAGAAGAGCGCCTGATCCACCCTCACGTAGTTCCACCACGACCGGAACCGCTCTAAGTTTTTTGGCGTCTCGTCGAACAGAAATCCTGTTGTCGGGACCGCCTCCACCTTCCCACGGAAGGGGCTGTTCATCCTTGGAATCTTCGCCCCCATGCCGATGTTCTTGTCCCTCAGATAGAAGGAGTAGAAAAGGTTGGCAGTGCCGCCGGCGCCGGCGAAGACGAGGGCGATGAAGAGAGACTTGACGGATACTCCCGGTTCGATGTGGCCGACGTTTGTCAATCCGCCGCCGAGCTTCAGCCACACCTCAGCCGAACCGACAGCGAATGTGAGCGTCACGAGACCGACAGTCACCAACCCCACGAGCATCAGAATTGTTTTTTCCATGGATTGATAGACAATCTTCGGCCCGAACAGGATAGCCGCCACGATGAGAAAAGTAATGACGGTCCAGAACGTATCGGAGCCGTAGCCGGCGGGACCGACCAGCAGCCCTTTCAGCGCCAGCCCGGACGCCCGTGCCCACCCCGGCGCCAGCCATCCAACGAGCGTGAGAAAAATGAAGACTGCTCCAAATCACAGCGCCGGGACCGGCAAGTTTCCAGAACGACCTTGTTCGCTCCGGAATATCTGTCTTCTTCAGTTCAGGGATCACTACGGTAAGTCCCGTCCGGCAGGACGGTGGGGAGGAGGTATTGGGGATCAGTCAGGAGGGCATAGACACCGGGATCGCCGGACGCCACGAGCGCTTTCGTACACAGTTCCCATTCCACCGAAATATCTTCGCACCGCTCGGGATCGCCCTGCGCGCCGAGGATGGAGGTGAGGGCCCAGTAGATGTATTCCGTCACCATACATTCATATTCGCAGGTGGTATCGTCGTAGTGGTACCACGACCGCTCGGGGTAGCGGCCGTCTGCCTTCCCGCCGGAAAAGGAACCTCGCCGCGGCACGTTTTCGAAATAGCCTCCCCGGGCGCTGTCCATCAAAGTTGCCAGTGTCGATCCCGCCGACTCGCCGAAAACGTCCGGATAGGCCGAAGCATAACCGGCAGAAGTGATGAGATGGAGAGTCTCCTCAAGCGTGGCGTCGAAGCGGTCCGACGTCCCTGGCGGAATAGTCTCCTCACCGTAAAGATCCTGAACACGGAGCTCGCCCCTGTCCCACATCTGTTCTGCCTTCCGCGGCGGACCGTCATCGAAGAACTGTTCAGCCTCCCGCTCTGTGGCAAACATTACCATGGAGGCGTTCACCTTGCGGAGTTCATCCACCACAGCGCTGTTGTCGGCGACGCCGTCCTCGTCATTGTCGATATACTGGGCGAGGATGTTGAGCGCATGGAGAATCTTGCCGTCCGGCGTTGATGCGGTGGCGAAAAGATGGATACCGAAGACAACGGCATACTTTTCGAAGGCGCCTTCAAAAAAATCGAGTTCGGAGGGCGGTGATGTGATCTCAACAGTTTCATTCTCGGAGAGCTTGTCACCTTTGTCATCGGGACAGCCGAGAAGACAGAGCGAGAGAAGTAAGAGGAAGCCGCCGCGGAAGGTCGTGCTCACAGAAGATCGAACAGGAACTTACCCCAAGCGATGACCATCACGAACCACCCCACGGCGAATGCGGGGAATCTGTACAGGAGCTTTGTGTGGTCAACGATACGAATGACGGCGTGGACGATTCTTGAAATGACGAAGAGCCATGCGAGCGTGAGGTCGAAGCTGTCCACACTGTCAAGCAAGAAAATGACGATCACCCACACATAGAAAAGGAGGGGGAGTTCGAACATGTTCTTGTAATGATCCCGGGCCGCCTGGACGTATTCCGGCCGGTCCCCCTGGTAGGTCTTGAAATAGCCGTACTTTACCTCCCACCCCTTAATGGCTCTCCGCTGAACGAAGTAGAGCCGCGCGGTGACGAACAGAGTCAGCGCCAGCATGATTACGAGAGGGGTGAAGATCAGAGTGGATTCCACGGCGAACCGATCAGTTTGAAGGGATCAGTCCCCGCCGTTCCGCCTCTTTTCTGACCGGCCCCCAGAAACCGATGGGGCGGGACATGGCGTAGTAAGCGACGAGGTGATCCAAGTTTTCAGGCTTTGTCATGAATGTGACGGGCAGATAGATGAGAGCGTTCAGTACAATGAGGATCCAGAACTGCAGGTAGTCGGGCAGGGCGGGGATGACGCCGAAGCGGGGGAGGATCCACACCACAAGCCAGCTCAGGCCGAGGTTGGCCATCCACGCCGACAGGTACCCCCAGGAATTGAACCGCCACCAGATGACTTGAAGAATGTTGGGAAGCCAGACGCCGGCGGCCATAATCCACAGAGCGAAGATGAGCCACGCCGTAATCTCCTCGCCGATAATAACGCCGAAGACGAACGAGCCGAGAAGGAGAACAAACGTGGATATCCGCCCCACCTTTACTAGTGACGCCTCACTCGCTTCAGGATTGACATAGTGGTGATAGAAATCCCGTGTGGCATACATGGCGCCGAGGTTGAGGTGCGTGGAGACAGTTGAAAGGTGAATGGCCAGCACACCGGCAAAGAGAAAACCGATGAGCCCCACCGGCAAGTATTCAAAGCCGATCCTGTACCACGCCATCTCATATTCGCCGCTGTCGGCGATCCCGGGGTAGAGGACAAAGAGGAGGCGTCTCGCACCGTTTTGGCGGACTGAATCCGCTGCGCCTCGGGGTACCAGTCGATGGAGGTCCCCATGCCGAAGCCGCCAATGAGGGCGATAATCATCATGGTAATGAACCACGCCACCGGGAACTGTCCCTCGAACATACCGGTGAAGCTGAAAAAGTTGAGCCGCCACGCCTGTCCGCTGAAATGTTGCGAAGCGATCCTCGACCACGAACTTCCGCCGTCAGCCGTCACATCCACGTTCACTCGGCTGTCCGAATCGCCGGAGTCCCAGACAATGGTATACTTTTCTCCGGCCTGAATCTCATCCTCCGCGGTGGGGAAGAGTAAACCGGCCATCTCCTCCTGTTTCGATTTTATCAAGGCTGCGGCCTCTGATTCCAGCCGGGCTTGGGCCTCTTCAGAAATCGCCGTCGCAATGGCGAATGAGCCGTCGCTTTCGGCCACCGCTTTGCCTGTCTCCGCATCGGTAATTCGGATCGCCCCTCGCCTGTTCTCCCAGTCAGCGGGCACCTCCCACTCAACCGTACTGCTATACGAGTTCAGCCTCGATATAATTTCATCGGGGCCGCCCGCCGCCACCACGCCCCAGATGGAAACAATGACGATGATGAGAAATGCCACAACGCCCTGCTGAAAATCGGCCATCACCACGCCCCAGTAGCCGGACGAGAGGACGTAGATGGCGCCAAGGGTTGTGAAGATGAAAAGCCCCATCCAGAGGTCCCATCCGAAGATCATCTGGCATATTTTCCCCATGGCGATGCCGACCCAGCCTAGAATGAACATATTCATGAACACCTGCCACCCCGCCAGCCAGCCTCGAAGCAGCTCGGCGCCGAGACCACCGAATCGGAGGCTCTGCCATTCAGCCTGACTGTAGGCGAGAGACCGCCGAAAAATCCTTGTGGAAACGAAGGCGCTGATGGCGCACCACGCCGAAAAGAAAGCGTACCACAGTCCAGAAAAGCCGTACTTGTAAACGACCCCTGCCACCCAGATTGGGGTGTCCGTGGCGGTGTGTGTGGCGTAGACCGAAGAGGCCGGGAGCCACCACGGGAGTCCCCGTCCGGCGAGGAAAAAGTCGGACTGAGACCGTTTCCCCATTCTGTAAAAGTAGACGCCGAAAAAGACCATGAGCGCCACGAACAGCACGATCCAGAGCCAGTCGAGAAACTGGAAGGTGATCACTCGGCCGCGTCCTCAGACTGATTCTTTGAAAAGAAGCGTATCAGCAGATAGGTGAGGACAAAGGAGAGGGCGAGGATAGCGGCGGGGATTATGACGCCCAGTATGGGGGCACCGATTTGCAGAACCGTTACAGCGGCCACGCTAAGACTCCTTCCGCTCCCTCTTCTTATAGTGAAGGTACGCGAAGATCATCCCGACGAATGACGCCACATAGGCGATTGTCATCCCCAGCACCACAGCCAGCCCCTGACTCACTTCTCAACCTCCCATTTCTGAATCTCCTCGAGCTGCCGGAGATAGTCTTTCTGTCTTTTCTCGTACTCATGGGAGATCCGTTTCAGTTTCGGATCGATGATCCACATCATGATGACACCGGAAACGATGCCGATGCCGAGGATCAGATAACCGATCGGCATGGCGAGAAATGAGAGGGCGGTGCCTATAAGAAGGGTGATGTAGGAGACTGTGGAGAATAGGATAGCAAGCCAGTCTTCCTTATGCCAGTCATCGGCGTCCGCCGCCGACCATTCTCGTCTTACGAAACTCATGGGATAGGAGGAAAAGGTGCAGGGAGTTTAGCGAAGGCCCTATTCAATGACAACCTCATCGATGAAAATCCACGCCTTCCCGCCGGTGCCGGGATGCCAGTCAGGACAGGTTCTCACATTCTCCGCGCTCAACTTGATGTAGCGGATGTTCTCTCCGCCGATCTCCTGAACAAAGTCCCTCGTGAAAGAGCCGTCTTTCTCCAGCGGAACGTCATGTGTCAGTTGACCCATAGATCGGAACGTCTCGCCATCTTCAGAGACGGAAAAGGTGACCGACTTCGGAAGCCAGATCCACGACTTCCAGCTCTGGAGGCAGGTTGCGGCGATGCGGTTGACTTCTCTCAATTCGCCCAGATCAATAACCGCATCGAGATCGACAGCGTGGAAACCTTGCCACGCCCCCCAAGCGTTGAGGGCGCCGCGGACGCCATCAAAGAGACCGTTGTTCCCGCCGGCGGTGTAGAGGTGACTGTAGGGCTGGTTATAAGTGACGGAAACCCGGTACGGAATCCGTGTGAAGGTGACACTCTCCACATAGCTCGGCAGAAAACTGTCCTTCACTGCCAGAGCGCGGACCTCTGTCGTTTCCTTCAGATGGAGCGGTGAAACGTAGATCGGGGACCGTTCCGTGGGGCGTGTTCCGTCCAAAGTGTAGCGGACGACGGCGCCGTCGGTCGGTGTTGAGATTGAGACGACCGTGCTGTCCAGAAAGCCCCTCTCTTTGTAGTGAAAAACCGGGTTGGCGACCACGGCGAGATTCATGGCCGACCGGGGACGGCGAGCTGATT
>LULX01000584.1_pt1 | contig 10357 bp, 10 predicted proteins | sample 729511 | NCBI WGS metagenome assembly LULX01 (sample SAMN03860278, study PRJNA289734) | marine metagenome | biome: seawater column; feature: ocean; material: water; isolation source: Red Sea water column Station 91 - depth 500m | place: Saudi Arabia: Red Sea | collected 2011-10-15 | depth 500 m
TAATGCTTCTGCGCTTGGAATCTCGGGAGTATCGTCAAAGCCAAAACGATGTTGCTTGGCTAAAATTTTGGCATCATTTAAACAATATTGCTGCCAATCCTGTGCAGACATGCCATTCGGAGGTTCTGCATCTTGCCTCGAAATAATCACTTTCAGCGGCTTGAGCTCATCACTCAAGATTTCATTGAGCTGATCAAGTTGTTGCACCGCAAGATAGCTATAAACATCGTCTAGACGTAGGTAAATGCTTAAACCCTGTTCCGTAGGTAAAACCGCCTGACGAGAAGGTTTCTGATAGAACCAACTCGATCGGATGGGATCAAACCAACGACGTAACAAAGACATGTCAATCGCCTCTAAGCGTAATGAATGATAGAAAAGAAGATATATTTCCCAAGTGTACTGTTAAATGAGAACCAAGGGTATTTTATATTATAAAAATCAAACATCAAAAAATTCTCCTTGTAACACAACGATGGCATTACAAGGAGAGCGATGCTGAGCATTTAGATCAGCAAAGGAATTTTACAAAACGCGTACTGCACCTTTCGCGGCACTGGTCGAATGCATCGCATAAATCTTCAACGACTTAGATACTTTACGCTTACGCTCTTCAGCTGGGTGCCAGCCTTTAGCATCTTGTACGGTACGGCGATGTGCCATCGTTGCATCATCAATATCAAGATGAATCGTACGATTTGGAATATCGATTTGAATGGTGTCACCATCTTCAACCAAACCGATTGCACCACCTTCCGCAGCTTCTGGAGAAACGTGACCAATCGATAGGCCTGAAGAGCCACCAGAGAAACGACCATCCGTAATCAAGGCGCAGTCTTTACCTAAACCTTTAGATTTCAAATAGCTTGTTGGATATAACATTTCTTGCATACCCGGTCCACCGCGTGGGCCTTCATAGCGAATGACCACGATATCACCAGCAACGATCTTATGATCTAAAATGGCTTCTACAGCAGCATCTTGGCTTTCAAAAACGCGTGCAGTCCCTGTAAATTTAAGGATTGATTCATCTACACCCGCAGTTTTTACGATACAGCCATCCAGCGCGATGTTGCCGTAAAGTACTGCCAAACCACCATCTTTAGAGAAGGCATGTTCAGCATTACGGATCACGCCTTTCTCACGGTCACCATCTAAAGTTGAGTAATAACGATTTTGAGAGAATGCAACTTGCGTTGGAATACCGCCCGGAGATGAACGATAGAATTCATACACATCTGCATCTTCAGTACGAATAATATCCCATTTATCTAAGGCATCTTTGAGTGTTTTTTCATGTACAGTTGGGCATTCAGTGTTGAGTAACTTGGCACGATCTAACTCACCCAAGATCGCCATGATGCCACCCGCACGATGTACATCTTCCATATGCACATCAGATTTTGCAGGCGCAACTTTTGACAATACAGGCACTTGACGTGACAAACGGTCGATATCATCCATCGTGAAATCAACTTCTGCCTCATGCGCAGCAGCAAGTAAATGCAATACAGTGTTGGTCGAACCACCCATCGCGATATCCAAAGTCTGTCTCTTATATAATAACGTTTCGCCAGTTCAACCACTAAACGACCCGCTTTAAGGAATAATTTTTCACGATTTGCATGTGTCGCAACAATTGAACCATTGCCCGGCAAAGACAAACCAAGCGCTTCGGTCAAACAGTTCATCGAGTTTGCAGTAAACATCCCTGAACATGAACCACAAGTCGGACATGCAGAGCGTTCGAAAGCAGCGACTTCTTCATCGGTATAGCTTTCATCAGCAGCAACAACCATGGCATCAACAAGATCAATGGCTTTTTCATCACCACGGAACTTCACTTTACCCGCCTCCATTGGACCACCGGAAACGAATACCACTGGAATGTTTAAACGCATTGCTGCCATCAACATTCCCGGTGTGATCTTGTCACAGTTTGAGATGCAAACCATTGCATCGGCACAGTGTGCATTGACCATGTACTCAACTGAGTCAGCGATCAAATCACGCGAAGGCAATGAATACAACATACCGTCATGACCCATCGCAATACCATCATCAACCGCAATGGTATTAAATTCTTTAGCAACACCACCCGATGCTTCAATTTCTCTCGCAACGAGTTGCCCTAAATCTTTAAGATGCACATGCCCTGGAACGAATTGGGTAAATGAGTTGACCACCGCAATAATTGGCTTGCCAAAATCTTCATCTTTCATACCTGTCGCACGCCATAAACCACGCGCGCCAGCCATATTTCTTCCATGTGTTGATGTTTTCGAACGATAATCAGGCATTTTTTATTCCCAACAAGTGTGTGCTCGAGAAAAATAGGGCTTTCTCTCTAGCGAAATGATACTGAGCTTTTTCCATCATACTACAAGTTATCGTTTAACTCATGACCAGTGGACCTATCTTTTTTGCACAAAAGCAATTCAATCCATCGAATTAGGGACTAGTGGCTTTTTCGCTTATAATTTGCAGCAAGTTTTAGTTGGATTATCTTTGTGAAAATCATTTTTGCTGGTACGCCTGAATTTGCGGCAACCGCATTGGCGGCATTATTAAAAACATCACACCAGATCATTGCTGTTTATACCCAACCTGACCGTAAATCAGGGCGTGGGCAAAAATTAACGCCATCTCCTGTTAAACAATTGGCGCTTGAACACAGTTTACCTGTTTATCAACCTTTGCATTTTAAAGCGTCGACGGAAGAAGGCCTAGCAGCTCAACAAGAATTGGCAGCTTTATGTGATGGTGGTCGCAGCTTATGGTCTGATCTTACCGCAAGCCGTTTTAGATACACCCAAATACGGATGCCTGAATATTCACGGTTCACTATTACCGCGTTGGCGTGGTGCTGCACCGATTCAACGTGCAATCGCGACGGGTGATGATGAAACAGGGATTACCATCATGCAGATGGCAGCTGGTTTAGATACAGGCGATATGATGTATAAAACCTATTGCCCAATTACAGCAGAAGATACCTCTGCCAGCTTGCATGACAAATTGGCAGATCAGGGTGCAGAAGCGATTTGTACTGTGCTTGAATCAGAACAAAGCCTGCAAGATTTTATTGCCAAACGTGAAGTGCAAGATGAAGCACTCACTGTTTATGCCCACAAACTCGTGAAAGCAGAAGCGCGTATCGATTGGACACAAAATGCCATTCAAATCGACCGTAATATCCGTGCTTTTAACCCGTGGCCAGTTGCCTTTATTCAACTGGATGAAAACAATGCACTGCGTGTATGGGGCTCTATGCTTTCTTCCCACAGCAAAACCGATGCTCAAGTCGGTGAGATTGTAGCGATGGACAAACAAGGTGTACACGTTGCTTGTGGCGACAATACGGCAGTCTGCCTCACCAGTCTTCAGTGGCCGGGTGCTAAAGCCCTCAATCCAGTTCAAATTGCCCAAACCCAGAAATTACATATTGGACAAATTCTCCCATGAGCCAATCAAATCAATCCTCTGTAAAAAATTTGAATCTGCGTGCGCAAGTGATCAAAACACTTTTGGCGGTTCAAAATGGGCAATCTTTGTCTTCCGTTTTAAATCAACATATCAATATGGTTTCTGAACGTGACCGTGGTTTATATCACGAACTCACTTTAGGTTGCTTACGCCAATGGCATTCATTAAAAGCCATTACCTTACCATTGCTCACAAAGCCATTAGACAATGAAGCACTAGAAAGTTGTTTATATCTTGGTTTATATCAAATTCTATGTACTCGTATTCCAGTACATGCCGCGATTTCAGAAACGGTAAATGCGGCCAAGCAACTCGGTTTCGGGCCAATGAGTGGTTTAGTGAATGCGATTCTGCGTCGTGTTTCACGTGAAACAGATGAATTTCAAACAGCCTTGAATAATACGCATGGTTTACCAAGTTGGTTATTCAAACGACTCAAAAAAGATTGGCCTGAGCAAGCAGAGCATCTGTGCCAAGCCTTAAAACAAGTCGCACCGCTCACCCTTCGTGTCAATGAGCGCCAAGTCAGTCGTGACGAATATTTAGAGATTTTGGACGAGGAACAGATTGATGCTCGTCCTTGCATGCTTTCAAATGTTGGTATTGTTTTGGGACAAACGGGCAATATTACCCATTTACCGGGTTTTGAAGAAGGTGGTTTTTCTGTTCAGGATGAACATGCACAGTTGTGTGCCACGCTTTTACCGAACCTAGATAGCAAAGTGGTGGTTGATGCCTGTGCTGCACCTGGCGGCAAAACAGCACATATCCTTGAGCGCTTTAACCCTAAAAAATTGATTGCCCTTGATCATGATGCGAAACGTTTATTGCGTGTTTCTGAAAATATCGAACGTCTTGGCTTAGATCAAACCGAAGTTGAGATTATCGCAGCAGATGCAACCACATGGCAGACGCAGCAACTGGTCGACTGTATCGTGTTAGATGCACCTTGTTCGGCAACAGGCGTAATTCGTCGCCATCCTGATATTCGCTTACTCAGACAGTCCACTGATATTGCACAAACAGTCGCTTTACAGCAGCAGATTTTGCAACACATGTGGCAACAGCTTAAAGTCGGCGGTACGTTGCTGTATATCACTTGCTCAATCTTAAAAGTCGAGAATGAGCAGCAAATGGCGACATTCTTTGCGGAACATGCTGATGCAGAAGAAGTCAAAATTGAAGCTGATTGGGGCATTGAACAGACCTATGGGCGTCAGTTACTTCCTGCTGCACAATCAGGTGATGGTTTCTATTATTGCTTAATTAAAAAATTGGCATAATAAAAAAAGCAGGCTTAAAGCCTGCTTTTTTTACTTTTTAAGTATCTCAGCGTGATTCTAGTCTTCAGGATTGCGCAATAAGTGCAAAATCGAAAGAGATAAACCACCCCATAGTAAAGCAATTGCAATCACTAACATGATAATAGCTGAAGTCGTCATTTCACTCTCCTAGCGATTTTTTAAACTAGACATGAATAAAGCACCGATTGCACAGAACAAGATACAGCCCCAACCAAACCAAAGCTGTAAACTCATTGAGTAATCGCCATATCCTTTTTGCAATAAAGCACTTAAAGCAAGACCAAGCGTAGATAACAACACTACTGGCGTGATCACGGTCAACGTGAATTCCCAGATTTTTCCTAACTTGATTGTTGAAATGCTGTTTACGTGTAACTCAAGCTCTCGCATCAATGAACGCTTGAACCAAGACACCATGATGATCGAAACAAGTGCACCAGAAACAATACCCAAGTTATTGATAAAATGATCGATAATATCAACTAATTTAATGGCATTAGCGCTTGAGAACAGTGCAATAGAAACAATACCAGTACCACCACCAATAATAGTTACGGCTTTCGCACGGCCCCATTTTAATTTGTCCTGCATCGCTGCAATTGGCACTTCTAAAATACTCACCATTGACGTTACACCTGCAACGAACAATGAAGTAAAGAATAAAATACCGAATAACTCAGCACCCGCCCCTAAGCTGGAAATGATCTTAGGGAATGCAATAAACGCAAGACCAATACCACCGCTTACCACATCTTGAACACTTTTATCCGCAGCATGTGCCATAAAGCCCAATGCAGCAAATACCCCAATCCCGGCAAGTAATTCAAACGAAGAGTTTGCAAAACCAACAACGAAACCAGAACCTGTTAAATTTGTTTTTGGTTTGAGATACGAGGCATAGGTCACCATAATCCCGAAACCAACAGATAACGAGAAGAAGATATGACCATAAGCAGCAAGCCATACTTTATAGTCTTTCATCGCCTCCCAGTTCGGCGTAAAGAATGCATTTAAACCTTCAGAAGCACCTGGTAAACGTAATGCTTGAATCACGAGTACGCTAAAAAGAACGATTAAAAGCGGCATGAAAATACGGTTTGCAAGCTCAACCCCTTTCCGAACACCACCGTATAAAATCACGAGCACAAGCGCCCAAACACCAATCAATGGCCATAACAAATGACTAATAAAGGTCATGTCAAAACCAGCTGCATCTGAAGTTGCTAAGAAAGCTTTAAAGAAATAACCCTCAGGATCAGCACCCCAAGATTGATTGAACGAGAAATAGATATAGCTACCAGCCCACGTCAAGACGCTGGCATAGTAAAGACCGATGATGATACATACACAAGCTTGCCACCAACCCAAAGCCTCAGCTTTTTTAGTCAATTGTTCATAAGCTTTTGGAGGTGCACCTGTACTACGATGACCCACGGCATAGTCTAGGAATAACAGCGGTAAACCTGCTGTCAAAAGCGCAACTAAATAAGGAATTAAGAACGCGCCGCCGCCATTTTCATAAGCGACATAGGGAAAGCGCCAAATATTACCCAAACCAACAGCAGATCCAACCGCCGCAATAATAAAACCAGATCGAGCAGACCAGTTTTCACGAGTATCTGTCATAAATCACCTAAATATGATAAAGGTTACTTTTAATGCTGCCTACACTTTATTTTTTTGTTACAAGCAAGAAAAGTACCACAAAAATTTTGTGTTGTTTGTCAAAGAGCATCACCTTTTGGGCAGATTGATTCTTCAGAACAAACGAGCAAAATAGAAAATTCTTCCTTAAAGAGCTTTGTCCATTTTTTGCTACTTAATAGCTGAACAATACCCGTTTTTATTTCTTTTTACTGTAAATTCTGGACGAAAAAACTATATTTTTCGAACGATTGATTATTTTTCAATTCACTGCAATATTGACCTGACAGTCAAGTTTTACAGGATAAGTTTATAAAATAATCAATCATTAAAATCATCATGCCCTCTTATCTCAATTATTGCTTATTGTTTAATTGCGAGTAACCGTTCTTCTTGCATATCTCGGATGGCCGAATGAATTCCTTCTCGACCTAAACCTGAGTCTTTTACACCGCCATAAGGCATATTATCCACACGGAAAGTCGGTACATCATTGATAATGACACCACCCACATGCAAATGATCCCATGCATACAGCATCTTATTTAGATTCTGTGTATAAACGCCTGCTTGTAGCCCAAAACGACTTTGATTAATCGTCGCGATCCCTTGTTCAAAATCTTTGTACTTTTCTAAAATCGCAACTGGACCAAAGGCTTCATCTTTATACACCTCAAGCTTTGTATCTACATTCTCCAGAAGTGTAGGTTCAAATAGAACACCTTGTAATGTTCCTCCTATCAGTACTTTTGCCCCTTTTTTCTCCGCTTTATCAATCCACTTTTTCAAGCGCACTGCTTCTGCTTCCTTAATCATCGGACCAACCAAGGTTGTGCTTAAACTTGGATCATCAACTTTGATTTTTTTCACTTTCGCGAGTAATTTCTTTTTAACCTCCGTGTATATATCTGCATGAACTAAAACTCGTTGTACACTAATACAAATCTGACCTGCATGACCATAAGCCGCTCCAACCAAACGATCAATCAAAGCATCATCAACAGGAGTATCTGGCTCAATTAATACCGCAGCATTTCCACCCAATTCTAAAGTGACTTTCTTGCGGCCTGCGCGTGCTTTCATGTCCCAGCCGACTTGATCTGAACCAGTAAAGCTCAGAAGTTTAAAGCGATCATCCGTCACTAAAATATCCGCTGCTTGACGATCACACGGCAATACTGACCAAGAACCTTTTGGAAGATTAGTTTCAGCTAAGACTTGGGCAATTTTTAATGCACTAATTGGAGTTAAACTGGCAGGCTTTAAAACAAAAGGACAACCCGCCGCAATCGCAGGGGCGATCTTATGCGCCACCAAATTTAATGGAAAATTAAATGGACTAATTAACGAGATCGCACCAACAGGTACATGTTTCACCATTCCTCTAAAACGTGCCGCAGCTGGTGTAACCGCCAAAGGTAACATTCGACCATCATCAAGTTGAGTAACAGCATCCGCAGCGAGTTGAAAAGTATTAATTAAGCGCTCTACTTCAGCACTCGCAGCACCGCGAGGCTTTCCACCTTCCGCAATTAAAATCTCGGTGAGTTCTTCCCTTAATTCATTAAACCGCTTCACACAGTGCAATAAAATTTTTTGTTTTTGATACGGTTTTAATGCTGCCATTTCTGCTTCAGCTTTTACCGATGCAGCAATAGCCTTTTCCAAAACTTTTGCATCTGCTAAAGCAACCCGTGCATAGACAGTATGTTGATATTTATGCTGTACTTCGAGCCATTGCCCTGTTGTAATTGCTTTCCCTGCTACATATAAAGGGTAATCCACACACGATTCTACTTCTGTCATTATTTATTCTCTTTTCACATAATTTAAAATTAGACTACTGCATATTGCTCAAGATCACTATATGATGCGTCCAATCTAGGGTGAATTCATAACAATTCATTACGGTTTTAATATTAATTAGGACAATGCAATGAAACTATTAAAATTAACGCTACTTGCTTTAGGGACAAGCGTTTGTAGTTTAGCTCAAGCCGATGTGATCGGTGTAAAAGCTGATGCAAGTTATTGGTTTTATGATGGTAAAGCTAAAGTTCAGCCTAATAACACTACATCTTTATCGAATCAAACTGGTATAGATAATATTCTATTAGACCCTTACGCTAATTCAAGAGAGTACGATTTAGATCAAAAAGGTTCAGCACAAATTTCATTGGCAATTGAGCATCCAATTCCACTGATCCCAAATGCAAAAATTCGTTATGTGAATTTAAAAACACAGACCGAAAATGAAGTTGCAGGTCAACCTGTTTATGACTTAGATATCGACCATACTGATTTTATTTTGTATTACGAAGTACTGGATAATATCGTAGATGCAGACATTGGTTTTGGCGCGAGTAACCTCAATGGTGATGTGAAGACGCTTGGCTTAAATAAAACAGATATTGATAAAACAATTCCTGTTATCTATGGATCAGCAGGCGTAAAACTGCCATTTACAGGTCTAAGTGCGAAAGCAGAATTACTATATAGCAATGTGAATGACACTAAAATTACAGATGCCCAAGCCGAATTACAATATAACTTTATTGATAATTTATTAGTCGATGTTGGCTTAAAAGCAGGTTATCGTATTCTTGATATTAAATTAGATGACTACGAAAAAAATGACCTTAAATTTAATTTTAAAGGTCCTTATATCGGTTTAGATATTCATTTCTAAGATCCAAATTAAATAGAAACGGAATCTCTTGATTCCGTTTTTTTATAGCTAATCGTTTCATAGTTCTCTATTGGTGTACGCCAAAACCTACAACAATCGCAGCAATTTGCGAATATCCCAATCCAAACTTTTCGCCTATCATACAAATCATAGAGAGACAGGAAGTCTCATTAAAAATAACAAGATGCGCAGGAAGCGGTCGTTCATAAGGAATATAAACGACAATAAACGGAATATGAAGAAGCCCCCGTCAGGATGATGGGGCTTCTTTTTATCTATCATTTTTAAACGCGATTTAAAGACTTTTGAGATACACAACTACGTCGTGATTCTCTGCCATTTCTGCAAGCTGTAATGCTGTATATTCGCTTTTATAAGCTATATTTGCACCCTTACTCACTAACAGCTTCACCACCGCCAAATTATCATTCTCAGCAGCTGCTTGTAATGCACTATAGCCTTCGTCATCAGTTTGGTTTGGGTTTATACCCTCTGCCAATAACTTCTCGACTTGCTCCAGATCTCCTAAAGATGCCCAATACACTAGCTCAGGAAGATGTAGTTCATCATCATCTTCTGGGAGTGGTGCAAAAGAATTTAGTTTCATTAATATTTTCCTAAAACCATACCAGAAATAAAAGAAAACTATTTTTCACTATACTAATAATAGACACTTAAGCTGAATATCCCCAACGATGTCCAATAGGTAGGCAGTCCATACATAATTCTCTACCTTCATATGAACCACCATCCCAAATAATAAAATTATAGTCAGTATCCAAATCTATCCATAAGTCTTCTTTATTAAATCGCATTGGGTTCTTATCCCGATTTAACATTAAGTTATTACATTGTTCACATTTTTGTACGGACATCTGTTGAGCCGTAATAAATCTTGTATCATCACAAATATATCGAAGATCATACTTTTCTAGTAAAGCCCTCAATTCCTCATCAAATGCAGCTATTTTCTCATCAAATATGTCATCTTTAATCTCTTGTGATGTTGTTTCAAAATAACTATATAAACGTTTTATAGCAAATTGTTTCATTATTTCTTCTGCTAAATCCTTATAGCTTTTATAATATCATTTTTATCATCGAATAAAAAAACACCCCAACCTCTCTCGAGACTGGGGTGTATTCATTTAAAAGCTGGCGATGACTTACTCTCACATGGCAAGTGCCACACTACCATCAGCGCTAAGAGGTTTCACTTCTGAGTTCGGGAAGG
>LULX01000507.1_pt1 | contig 10329 bp, 9 predicted proteins | sample 729511 | NCBI WGS metagenome assembly LULX01 (sample SAMN03860278, study PRJNA289734) | marine metagenome | biome: seawater column; feature: ocean; material: water; isolation source: Red Sea water column Station 91 - depth 500m | place: Saudi Arabia: Red Sea | collected 2011-10-15 | depth 500 m
GCGCTCGCCAATGCCTTTCACGTTTGCCAGATCTGCAGTCACTGCAAATGGGCCATTGGCTTCGCGATAGGCAACGATGGCTTCAGCCTTGCTCTGGCCAATGCCGTTCAGGCTGGCGAGGGTGGCCACGTCGGCGGTGTTGATATTGATAGCGGCTTCCTGGGCGTAAGCAAAACCGGTAACCAGGCTGAACAGCAGAATGAGGGTTGCGAAAAGCGGAGTGCGCTTCATGAATTCAAGCTCCTGAGATTTGTGTCCCGGTTGGCTAATTCGCTGACCTACTGCGCGACGCTGGGGCTTCTGGCCAAGGCGCCAGTTCGCCGATGTGGTGGTTCCACATCAAGGGCTGGCAACACCGGCCAGAAGCCCCAGCGTCGTGCCCTTCGGGAGCCACTGAGAACCTTGATAGCCGCGTTGCGGCGACTCGATTTGGAGCCACCAAACCTTCGCCACCACGCCTTGCTCTCAAGGTTCTCAGTGGCTCAGTAGATCAGCGAATTAGCCAACCGGGACACCGATTTACGTTATTGGTTGTGTGCCAGGGCGCAAAGCAGCAGAAGCGAAATGTAAGAGGAGAGCAGAAATGTCTGTGGGGATGGGGAGTGCACGGACGGGACCACATTCCTCGTCCCTGGGCCAACATTCCTTGCTGGCTTGTCATCCCTGACACTGACCATTCTACTGTGGTTAGAATTCCTACCTATCGGAGAATCGCTCCGGGGGTTGTGCGATATGTCTTACAGATTTGTAAGCATTTCGGAGGCGAGCAAAATGAACCGGAGTTCAGTATTTGCGGGGCCTGCAGGGCAATTTATTGCCCGCCGCGGTGGGCCTCAGCGGCTTCGCGGATTCGCTCTATCGTAATCTCCCGAACCGCCTTCTGGCTGGCACGGATATGGCGGGTCAGCCGATCGGCGGCCTCGCTGGCCATGCCGCTCCTCAAGGCTTCCAGAATGGCCGCGTGCTCAACGTAGGTGGCGTCCACCCGTTCTTCCCGGCTGAAGTCCAGGCGCCTCACAATCCGGAGCCGGTCGGTGATCTCCCGATGAATCCGCGTCATTTCCCGGTTTCCTGCGGCGGCGACCAGATCGCAGTGAAAGCTTTCGTCCAGCATCCGGACCGTGCTGCCCACCGCGCGCTCCGAAGGATGATCCGGATTCCATAGGGCGGTGAGTGTGCGCAATGCTTCCGGTTCCTCAGCCAGGCCACAGATCTTGTGCACGGCCGCCCGCTCGAGGGTGATGCGCAGGTCATAGAGCTCTTCCACCTGCCGGAAATCAAACGGTTTTACCTGCCAGCCACTGCGGAACAGCACCTCCACATGGCCCTCCCGCTGCAAGCGGTAAAGCGCCTCCCTGACGGGCGTCCGGCTCACATTCAGGCGGGTTCCGATATCTCCCTCGCTGAATCGGTCGCCTGGAAGTAGCCGGAACTCGAAGATGTCCTCTTTCAGGGCTTCATACACCCTGTCTGCCACGGACTCTTTTCTTCTTTGGTTTGCCATTGGCTCCGATTGTCCCCCGTCAGGCGCCAGATTTACCCGCCATGCTCAGGATCTGGAGGCGATGTAGGCGCGCCAGCCACCGAATTCCGTGACATCCTCTGCACCCTCAAAACCATAGCCTTCGCAGATAAAACCGTTGACCCATCGGCCATCCGCCAGTTCAACGTTGCCAATTCCAAGGGGCGCGGGAATCAGATCCACAAAGGAACCGAAGGCGGAGGCGGGCATTTCCCAGACTTCCACAATGATCGCCTCACCCTCGCCCGGGGTCGCCCGCTTCAACCCGGGCTTCGGCGGTTTGGTATTTGGCAGGGCAAACAGCCGGTAGTTGGCGGAGGTTGTGGTTTGCTCAAGCAGCACCGCATGGCGCTCACCGAGTTGTGTGTTCAGAGGCATGCCACTGAGGTGGGCGCCAACAACCGCCACCTTGATGGTGGGTGTGGAAAGGGCGGCCCCGGGTGTCTCCTCGGGGCGCGCCCGGGTGGTAGCGCCCAACGGTGTGGGGTGTGAATTCAGCCACTGGCAGGCCAGATGTTGCAGCTCCGCGTCTTTCCACGCGCCGCTGATCAGGGTAACGCCAAAAGGCAGGCCGTCATCCCGGAATCCCGCTGGCACAGCGAGGGCGCTCATGTCGGCCAGGTTAACGAAATTGGTATAGGTGCCCAGTTGGCTGTTCAGGGTCACCGGGTCTGCATTCACCGCTTCGATCTGGCGAAGCAGTTCTTCTTTGCGGTAAAGGGCCTTGAACGTATCGGTGGCGCTGAAGTTCGCGGCCTTGCTGATAATGCCTTTGACCACCGGATTCATCTCATCGCTGTGGCTGGCCATGAACGATTCCACGGCCGCATGGCGCTCTGCCACCCAGGGGCCTTCGTAGAGCAACGCGGCGAGTTCCAGCAAGGGGCTGAAGTCCATTGGAATCAGTTCCACGTTCTGTTGACGCCACTGGCTGATGGCCGTGTTCCAGGCCGCTTCCGACTGTTGATCGCCAAACCACTGCGGATGCTCGGGAATGGCAAGTCGTTTAATGGGGCCAGGCCGTCGAAGGGCGGCGCCATCAAGCGGTATGGCGTCCGGGGACTTGCGCGAAAAGGCATCGCCGGCGTCGAAGCCGGCCAGAGTATCCGACACCAGGCCGGCGTCGTTTACGGTGAGCGCAAAAATGGATACGCAGTCCAGCGAACGACAGGCCGGCACCACGCCTCGAATGCTGAACAGCCCTTTGGTTGGCTTGAGGCCCACCAGATTGTTCAGCCCGGCAGGCACCCGACCGGAACCGGCGGTGTCGGTACCCAGGGCAAAAGGAACCAGCCCTCGCGCGACAACCGATGCTGAGCCGGAGCTGGAGCCGCCGCTGATAACTTCCGGTTTGAACGTGTTCGGGACTGCACCAAAAGGGGAGCGTGTTCCTACCAGGCCAGTAGCAAACTGATCCAGATTGGTTTTGCCAATCACCACGGCACCTGCGGCCTTGAGTCTGGCCACGGTGTGGGCATCGTCCGCCGGCATGTAGGCGAAGGCAGGGCAGGCGGCGGTTGTTTCAAACCCGGCCACATCAATGTTGTCTTTCGCCGCAAACGGAATGCCGTACAGAGGCAGCGTGCTGATATCGCCTCCAGCCTTCTCGAGTTGCTCATCCAGCTCAGACAGCGCTTTGCCCAGCCCCTCCTGGTCCAGAATCGAGATCCAAGCCGCATCGTTTGAATCCAGGCCGGTCAGCAACTCACCCAGCAGTAACCTGGGCGGAGCGCCCTCCTTGTAAGCGTTCTGCCAGTCCTTGATGGTCCATCCGAGCATTGAAGGCATTCGTCTTCCTCATGTGCGAAATCAACTTGTATACATGAGGAATGGCAATGCCTGTGCCATTTGCCGATTTTTATCGATAGTGACTGAAAAACATAAGGTTATGAGTTTTTTTGATGCACAGGGCTATTCAGATCTGCCCGCATCAGGTGCGGGCGCACCAAAAACGCTCATGAATGCTGTGCTCTGGAGGCATGTTTAGTGGTGCTGGACTGCGTAATCTGCCTTGTATACTAGATAACTAATTGTTTTTTAATGATATATGGCGTGTGTGGAACAGCAGATGCAGAGGCCCTGCTGCGTTTTTAGACGAACTGCATACCTAACTAAGAAAAGGACGCCTGAAATGACTATTAAAAAACACGTGAAACTTGGCCTCTCTGCACTCGCACTTTCCATCTCTTTTAATTCCATGGCGGCGGAAGATCCCATCAAGGTGGGTATCCTGCACTCCCTGTCCGGCACCATGGCCATCAGTGAAACCGTTCTTAAAGACACCGTTGAAATGCTGATCGAGCAACAGAACGCCAAAGGCGGTGTGCTCGGTCGTCAGATGGAAGCGGTGGTTGTCGACCCGGCTTCCAACTGGCCGCTGTTTGCTGAAAAAGCCCGTGAGCTGTTGGCCCAGGAAGAAGTAGACGTGATCTTCGGTAACTGGACCTCGGTTTCCCGTAAATCCGTACTGCCGGTGGTGGAAGAGCTGAACGGCCTTCTGTTCTACCCTGTTCAGTACGAGGGTGAGGAATCCTCCGAAAACGTCTTCTACACCGGCGCTGCGCCCAACCAGCAGGCGATTCCTGCGGTTAACTACCTGATGAACGAAATCGGCGTAGAGCGCTGGGTTCTGGCAGGTACCGACTACGTGTACCCGCGCACCACCAACAAGATCCTTGAGACCTACCTGATGGACATGGGTGTGGCCAAGGAAGACATCATGATCAACTACACCCCGTTTGGTCACTCCGATTGGCAGAACATTGTCTCTGACATTAAACGCTTCGGGTCCGCCGGCAAGAAGACCGCCGTGGTTTCCACCATCAACGGTGACGCCAACGTGCCTTTCTATCGTGAGCTGGGTAACCAGGGCATCTCTGCTTCCGACATCCCCGTTGTTGCCTTCTCCGTGGGTGAGCAGGAGCTCTCCGGTATCGACACCGGCCCGCTGGTTGGCCACCTGGCCGCCTGGAACTACTTCATGAGCGTGGACAGCGACGCCAACTACGACTTTATCGACCAGTGGATTGAGCACACCGGCAATGAAGAAGCGGTCACCAACGACCCGATGGAAGCTCACTACATCGGCTTCAACATGTACGTTGAGGCGGTCAAGAAGGCCGGTACCACTGACGTTGATGCGGTAAAAGACGCCATCATCGGCGTAACCGTGCCTAACCTCACCGGTGGCTACGCCGCCATGATGCCCAACCACCACATCACCAAGCCGGTGCTGATTGGCGAGATCCAGGACAACGGCCAGTTCTCCGTCGTCTGGGAGACCCCGTCCACCGTTGCCGGCGATGCCTGGTCTGACTACCTCCCGGGTTCCCGCGACATGATTGCAGACTGGCGCAAGCCGTTGTTCTGCGGAACCTTCAACACCGCAACCGGCACCTGTGGCGCCTCTGCGGGCGAAATGGCTGCTGAAGCCGAGTAAGGCTCAGTTGGCATAGCACCATGGACAACCGGGAGCGGCATTGCTGCTCCCGGTTGTTGCCCCGCAACACGCTTGAAACAGACAGGACATTCTCATGAGCATCTTCCGATCGCTCACACTGCTGCTTATCGCCCTGTTTTCCCTGCTATCGCTGCCCGCAGCGGCGCAGGAAGACGACCCTGGCAAGGCTCTGCTGATCAACCTGGCAGAAGCGCCGGCCAGCAAAGTGGAAGAGGCGGTGAACGCCATTGTCAGCAGCGGTGATGAAAGAGCCAGAGGCTGGCTCGAAGCCTATGGAAACAATCGCCTGAGCCGGATCAAAGACACCGGGCAGGTGGTACTGGTACTGAACAACCGGGGCAGGGACTGGGAAATCGCAGATCCACTGACCGGAGAGAACATGGGTGAAATGTCCCGCCGCGAGCTGGACAGAGTCGCCATCAACAACCGCATACGGGGCCAGCTTGAGGGCATATTGGCCATGCTGGATCTGAATGCCAAAGACCCGGATGTGCGCGAAGCGTCCGCACAGGACATGATGGGCAAAGTGGACGCCTCCCTGGTGGCGCCGCTGGAAGCGCAACTGGCAAAAGAAGAAAACGCCGCTGTACGCAACCGCATCGAAGAAGCCCTGGCCATCTACCGGGTGGGCGAGGGCAACCTGGAGGCCGTGGATGTGCTCGCCGGCAGTCTGCACCCTCGGGCTCGCGCAGCCCTGAACGAAGCCGTTCGCGGTGACAACGAGGCTCTGGCTCAACGTGCCGCCAAGGCCCTCGAAAGCATTGAACAGAAACTCAAACTGAACCGCGCCGCCGAGACCCTGTATTTCGGCCTGTCGCTCGGTTCGGTTCTGGTCCTCGCCGCCATCGGCCTGGCCATCACCTTTGGCGTGATGGGCGTGATCAACATGGCCCACGGCGAACTGATCATGCTGGGGGCCTACACCACCTGGGGCATGCAGCAGCTGTTCCCCGGCCAACCCGGCCTGGCACTGATTCTCTCGATTCCCGCCGGCTTTCTGGTGGCCGCCACCGCCGGCATCATCATCGAACGCAGCGTGATCCAGTATCTGAAAGGCCGGCCGCTGGAAACCCTGCTGGCCACCTTCGGCATCAGCCTGATCCTGCAGCAGCTGGTGCGCACTGTGATCTCGCCCCAGAACCGCACCGTGGTAACCCCGGACTGGATGAGCGGCTCCCTGGTGATCAACGACGCCCTGTCACTCACGCTAAACAGACTTTATGTGCTGGCATTCGCTCTGATTGTGTTCGCCGGCCTGATGCTGATCATGCGCAAGACCCGCCTGGGTCTGGAAGTGCGTGCCGTTACCCAGAACCGGGCCATGGCCCGATCCATGGGCATCCGAGCCACCCGGGTGGACATCATGACGTTCGCCCTGGGCTCCGGCGTAGCCGGCCTGGCCGGGGTGGCGCTGTCCCAGCTCACCAACGTGGGGCCGAACCTGGGCCAGAACTACATCATCGATTCGTTCATGGTGGTGGTGTTCGGCGGCGTCGGTAACCTCTGGGGCACGCTCATTGCCGGGCTCTCTCTGGGCACCATCAACCAGCTGCTCGAACCCTGGGCCGGTGCCGTACTCGCCAAGATCATTGTGCTGGTGTTCATCATCCTGTTTATCCAGAAACGGCCGAAGGGGCTCTTCCCCCAGAAAGGCCGGGCTGCGGAGGGTTAAGGTATGTGGTTAACAAGACCCTTGCAGGAACGTTCTACCCAGATTTTCCTGGGCGTGCTGTTTGTGGCCCTGGTTGTGGTGAGCTTCCTCCACGTGTTCGTGCCCCAGGACAGCGCTCTGCATGTCAGCGCCTTTACCGTGACGCTGCTGGGCAAGTACCTGTGCTATGCGCTGCTGGCGGTGGCGGTGGACCTGGTGTGGGGTTACCTCGGTATCCTCAGCCTGGGCCACGGCGCCTTCTTTGCCCTCGGCGGCTACGCCATGGGCATGTACCTGATGCGCCAGATTGGTGATCGCGGCGTGTATGGCGATCCCATCCTGCCGGACTTCATGGTGTTCCTGAACTGGCAGGAGCTGCCCTGGTTCTGGCACGGGTTCGACATGGCCTGGTTCGCCTTCATCATGGTGCTGCTGGCGCCGGGCCTGTTGGCCCTGGTGTTTGGCTTCCTGGCCTTCCGCTCGCGGGTGACCGGGGTGTACCTCTCTATCATCACCCAGGCGCTGACCTTCGCGCTGATGCTGGCCTTCTTCCGCAACGAAATGGGCTTTGGCGGCAACAACGGCCTCACCGACTTCAAGGACATTCTTGGCTTCAACCTGCGCACGGATGCGACCCGCCTAGGTCTGTTCATCGCCACCGGCATCGCGCTGGCCATTGGCTACGTGATCTGCCGGGGCATCGTGACCAGCAAACTGGGCCGGGTGAGCGTGGCCTGCCGCGATGCCGAGGCCCGTACCCGCTTCCTGGGTTACCGGGTGGAACGGGTTCAGCTGTTCGTGTTCGTGGTGTCCGCCATGCTCGCGGGCGTGGCCGGCGCGCTCTACGTACCCCAGGTCGGCATTATCAACCCCAGCGAATTCTCGCCGCTGTTCTCCATCGAGATCGTGGTGTGGGTGGCCCTGGGTGGCCGCGCAACCCTCTACGGCGCGGTGATAGGCGCCATCCTGGTGAACTACGCCAAAACCGTGTTCACCGGCATCATGCCGGACGCCTGGCTGTTCGCCCTCGGTGGCCTCTTCGTGCTGGTAACCGTGTTCCTGCCCAAGGGCATTGCCGGGCTGCTGCAGAAACGCCGCAAGGCCAACACCGATGACGACGCACCCGCTGGCCAGGAGGCAACCGCATGAGCATTTTCAAGGAACTGGCTGACCGGGAGCACGTGTTTGAATTCCTTACCCAGGTGCAATCGCCGGTAGACGTGCGCCACGGCCCTATCCTGTACATGGAAGACGTGAGCGTGAGTTTTGACGGCTTCAAGGCCATCAACAACCTCAACCTAACCATCGACGACGGCGAGCTGCGCTGCATTATCGGCCCCAATGGCGCGGGCAAGACCACCATGATGGACATCATCACCGGTAAGACCCGGCCGGATACCGGCTCGGTGTGGTTCGGCAGCCGTCACAACCTGCTCACAATGAACGAGCCGGACATCGCTTCCCTCGGGATCGGGCGCAAGTTCCAGAAACCCACGGTATTCGAAGCCCTCACCGTGTTCGAAAACCTGGAACTGGCCATGGCGGCGGACAAGCGGGTGTTTCCCACGCTGACAGCCGTGATGAAAGCCGAATACCGGGACCGCATCGACGAAGTGCTGGAGATGATCGGCCTGGAATCCCTCCGTGACCGCCTCGCCGGCATCCTCTCCCACGGGCAGAAGCAGTGGCTGGAGATCGGCATGTTGCTGATGCAGAAGCCCCGCCTGCTTCTGGTGGACGAACCGGTTGCCGGCATGACCGAACAGGAAATGGAGCGCACCGCCGAACTGCTCACCAGCCTGGCTGGCAAACAGTCGGTTGTGGTGGTGGAGCACGACATGGGCTTCGTGCGCTCCATTGCCCGCAAGGTGACCGTGTTGCACCAGGGCAGCGTGCTGGCCGAAGGCACCATGGACCAGGTCTCCAACGATCCGGAAGTAATCAAGGTGTATCTCGGGGAGGAGGCGTAATGCTGAAGATTGAAAAGCTCAACCAGTTCTACGGTGAAAGCCACACCCTCTGGGATCTGGACCTGGACGTACCCCAGGGCCAGTGCACCTGCGTGATGGGCCGCAACGGCGTGGGCAAGACCACCCTGATGAAATGCATCATGGGTGAGGAAACCACCAAAAGCGGCAGTATTGAATTTGCCGGCGATGTGGAACTCACCAAAAAGAAAGTGGAAGACCGCTCCCGCCTGGGCATTGGCTACGTGCCCCAGGGCCGCCAGATTTTTCCGCTGCTCACCGTGGAAGAAAACCTGCGCACAGGGCTGGCGGTGCGCAAGGACGGCAGCAAGAAAATTCCCGAGCGGGTGTACGAGCTGTTCCCGGTACTGAAGGAAATGAAGCATCGCCGCGGTGGTGACCTCTCAGGCGGTCAGCAACAGCAGCTGGCCATTGGCCGGGCCCTGGTGATCGAACCGCGTCTGTTGATCCTCGATGAGCCGGGCGAAGGCATCCAGCCCAACATCGTGGCCCAGATTGGCGAGGTAATCCGAAAGCTCATCGAGGAAGACGGTCTCACCGTGCTGCTGGTGGAGCAAAAGCTTCCGTTTGCCCGCAAATACGCTGACCGCTTTGCCATCCTCGACCGGGGCCGCCGCGTGGCGGACGGTGAGATTGCCGAGCTGACCGATGAACTCATCAAGAAGCACCTGACCGTATGACCGCCTACCAGCCCATCACCGCCCACACGTCCGGCCATCGTTTTGATGGCGAACGGCGCTGGGCCGCAGCGATCGATCTGGGGTTTGAGGCGCGCAGCGAGGGTGATCCTGTGCCGGTGACCCGCCTGGTACGCCGCCGGCACATCGGCCCGTTAAGGGTACAGCGCCCGTTCTACCCGGAAGGCAAAACCGGGTGCTGCCATGTGTATCTGCTGCATCCGCCGGGCGGCCTGGTGAGCGGCGACGAGCTGCGTATCGAGGCGTCGGTAGCCGAAGGCGGGCACGCCCTGCTTACTACCCCGGCCGCTGCCAAACTCTACAAGGCCGACAGCCACGGCGTGGCCTGGGGACAGCACACGCGATTGCAGGTGGCGAAAAACGCGATCCTCGAATACCTGCCCCAGGAAACCATAGCCTTCGATGGCTCTCGCGGAGAACAGACCACCACCATTGAACTGGCCAGTGGTGCCCGAACCCTGGGCTGGGAAGTCCTCGCCCTGGGTCGTCCGGCCAGCAATCTGCCGTTTGCCACCGGCGCCCTGGAGCAGCGCTTCCATCTGAGTCTGGACGGCAAGCCCCTGTGGCTGGAGCGTCAGCTTCTGGACCCCAGCCACCGTCGCTTTACCGGCCACTGGGGGCAGGGCGGGGCCACCGTGCAGGCCACCCTCTGGGCGGTTGGTCTGGACGATGAGGCCGCCGCCATTGAATTGCTGAGAGAACAACTGCCGGACAACAACCGCTGGGCCGTCACCCGGCGCCGTGGCGTGTTGCTGTTCCGGTACCTGGGCACTGAACGCAACGAAGCCTGGGCCCTGTGCGAACAGGCGTGGCACCTGTTGCGACCCATGCTGGCCGGTGTGCCGGCCCACACACCCAGAATCTGGCTTACCTGACGGCGTTAGCCGCAACAGAGAGAGAACGGAGTCACCATGGAACTCACCCCAAGAGACAAAGACAAGCTGCTGCTCTTCACCGCCGCCCTGCTGGCGGAACGCCGCAAGGCCAAGGGCCTGAAGCTGAACTACCCG
>LULX01000564.1_pt1 | contig 10288 bp, 7 predicted proteins | sample 729511 | NCBI WGS metagenome assembly LULX01 (sample SAMN03860278, study PRJNA289734) | marine metagenome | biome: seawater column; feature: ocean; material: water; isolation source: Red Sea water column Station 91 - depth 500m | place: Saudi Arabia: Red Sea | collected 2011-10-15 | depth 500 m
CGGTTAGCACGCTGGCGTCAATAATTGAACAAGCCCCAGTACCTGGCATCAGCTTGTCCGCCGGCACACCATTCTCAACCAGTGTGTCTAGAAGCTGAATTCTTTCATTTACCGTCAGTGAGTTAGCCTCGCTGGTGGTGCCAAAAATAGCGAGCCCATCTACCCCTTGTTCAAGCATCCATTTGCAATGCGTTACGTACGCCTCAGTATCAGGAGACAAATCCTCATTAAACGGCGTGATCACCGGGACCAATACACCCTCAAATCTTTGGCTACTCATAGAGCTCTCTCTCCAGGCTATTGCAATAAATTCGCCATATCAATTACTTAGACGATACTCTCGTATAACGTGAGGATCGGGATCTAACCCAAGCCCCGTTCCTTCCGGTACCTGCAAGTTTCCATTAACTGGATCAATCGAGGGTCCGAAAAGACTTGCCTCTGGTGTCATATAGAATCGTTCAAATGGAACGTCCTCATCCATTGCAGAGATTAACTGAGCAGTCGCCAGGAACCCTGGGCCAAAATAGGGCGAATGAGGCGCGATAGATATTTTTCGTTTACGACACAGATCTACTACCCTGAGAAACTCAGTAATACCACCGACCTTTGTTACACTGGGTTGTGCAAAATGCACAGCATTCGCATCAAGCATCAATTCGAACTGCCAGTGGGTACACATGTTTTCGCCAGCTGCTATCGGTATGTCATAGTCTGCACCCAAAGCTCCTAAAGCAGCATAGTTTTCAGGCGGCCAAACAGGCTCTTCCAACCAATGGAGGTTACAGTCAGCCAATTGCTGAGCCATCTGTTTAGCCTCTGTGAATGACCATGCACAGTTCACATCAAGCATTATTGGCACCGTGTTACCCGCGATCTCCCGTGCTGCTTTGACCGGCTCCAGTGCTGCCTCATGCAATTTGATGAGACCATATCCTTTTTCGATTGCATGGGCGGTTTGTTCCGCAACCACTTCGGGCTCACGATACTTGAGCAGGCTGGCATAGGCAGGCAGGACTGTTTTGCACCGCCCAAGCATTTGCCCCAGCGATTGACCTGCAGATTTAGCAGCTAAATCCCACAATGCTATGTCGATTCCGGAAATGGCAAACATTGAAATTCCATATCGGCCCCAAAGATGCATCCCGACTTGCAATTCATGCATAACTTTTTCTCGATCAGACACAGATTTGCCCACCAGTACAGCAGGAACCGACTCCTCTATCATGGCCACAACAGCTTTCTGGCAGTTATAGCTAAACGCTTCGCCCCAACCGACTAAATCAGAATCTGTTCCGACTCGAACCAACACGATCTCCAAAAACTGCCAGTCTCTCCCTGCCCAAGCGATAGAAGGACCACCATGGGTAAATGGTATTCTTAATGGTATCGCTTCAACGCTGGTAATTTTCATAGATCTATTCATTCATTGGCCGAGATAGCCCTTAGAATCAGCCGACATCTATATAGTGTCACTACAATTTAGAATATGTTGGAAATCTTTACGCAGCATCAACAACCAACCCGCATCATAGATGCTAGACTGCCAACAACTAATTGAGCAATAGTACTGTAGAATCTAGGCTTCGTGGTCAGTTAGCATAGACCCTCTAAACCTAAACAGTCAGATTAGGAACCAACCATGCCCAAACAAAGGCTAACATCACCAACACCCTTCATGGTCGCTGAAATCGACGGCAACATTGGATGGATGATTTTTAATAATCCCGACAAACATAATGCTGTCAAAGTTGAAATGTGGGAGGCGATTCCCCAAATCCTTGATCAATTTGAAGCAGATGATTCTGTCAAAGTGGTAGTACTCAAGGGAAGCGGGGAAAAAGCCTTTATCTCTGGAGCAGACATATCCGAGTTTGAACAGGTTCGAGCATCCCAAGCGGCGACCAAGCATTATGAAGATATCGCGGATGGCGCAAGCGACCGGCTTTACGCCTGCGACAAGCCAACAATTGCGATGATCCGCGGATACTGCATTGGCGGTGGTGCAGGCATTGCGGTGAGTTGCGACCTGCGAATTGCGACGGAGACATCAAAGTTTGGCATCCCGGCGGCCAAGCTAAGTGTGGGCTACCGACACGGTGGAATCCAGAAACTGGTTGACCTGGTCGGGCCTTCGGCCGCAAAAGATATCTTTTTTACCGCTCGCCAGATCCCCGCCCCGGAAGCCCTGAATATGGGTCTGATCAACAAAATGGTTCCAAACGACGAACTCGAAGCAACTATTGAAGAATATTGTCGATGGATCTGCGCTAACGCGCCTCTAACGATAACTGCAGTCAAGCAGATCATTGAACAAATTGTAAAACCTGGATCTCTAGATCAGAACCTTTGTGAACAGCTGGTTGAGAACTGCTTTAACAGCGAGGACTACATCGAAGGCCGCCGGGCATTTATGGAGAAACGCAAGCCTGTCTTTAAAGGACACTAATAAAATCCAATAGTTTTTACTATGGAACTGTTTGCCGCCTAGAACTCAAATACACCTTTCCCGGTTTTCTGCCGATCAAATACTGCATAGGCTTCTTCAGCTTGGCTCAGCGTATAACGATCTGTAAATAGCGCATCGACATCAATTTCATTGTCAATAACAAACTGAGCGCATTCGGCCTGTCCCGAAACTGAAAAAGTCCAAGAGCCGATGATCGTCACCTGGCGGCGCAGCATATCGTTACTAACATCAATAGTCACATCCCCACCCTCTCCGACAAAACAAACACGGCCCCAGGTACGTACACATTGGATCGCAGCTAACCGTGCGGTAGAGGCTGAACTACAATCTAAGGATACATCTACACCGACACCGTTCGTTAACTCACGAATCTGCTCGACAATATTCGTTTGAGTTGGATCTAACACCGTCTGTGCTCCAAACTGGCTTGCCCTAGAAAGCCGTTCCGCACTGATATCGATCGCTAAAACCTGAGCCCCCATTGCGACGGCAAGTTGCGTTGCACTAAGCCCAACCGGTCCCTGTCCGAATATTGCAATCCCATCCCCAGCTGATATCTTTAGTCGTCGTAGTGCCGCATAGGCTGTGCCGGTGCCACAGGAAATTGCAGCACCCTCTGAATGGGTTAGCGACTCTGGTAATGGAACCAGGGTGCTTGCTGGAACTTTCATATACTGGGCGTGGGCTCCATGACCGGTAGCTCCGTAAACAACAATACCTTCCCGACAAAGTTGCCCCCATCCATCTTCGCAATGACTGCATACACCACAGCCCTTGTAATGATGAACCATCACCCTCTGCCCGACCTGTGCGTGACGACGATCTACCGACTTCCCGATTTCTACAACATCACCACAAGGTTCGTGACCAGCAATAACCGGACTCCCATCGCCACCGAGCCCAAGTGCTGATGCACCACCGGTAGCCCTATAAAACTTAAGATCACTACCACACATTCCAGACGCTTTTATCTCCAATACAACCTCATCCGGACCTGGCTTTGGATCTGAGAAATCCATAAATTCGAGCTTACGATCACCTAGAAATACGACACCTTGCATGACAAATCCTCCCTAAGTCGGATTCGAACTACTCAATATCTTAACGGCAGCTATTAATCCACAAGTAAAGACGCGATCCGTTTCAAAGCATTCTCTATATTGTCAACGCTGTTAGCATAAGAAAAGCGTATAAACCCCTCGCCCAGATGACCGAAGCTCGTTCCGGCCACCGTCGCCACACCAGCTTCTTCTAGCAGTCGTTTCTGAAGTGAACGGGCATCAAGTCCTGTCTCCTCAATATTCGGAAAGGCATAGAACGCACCGCCAGGTGTACGGCAGCGGAATCCTGGCAGTCTATTAAGCCCATCAACAATAACCTCTCGTCTCTGATCGAAAGCAGTTACCATACTTTCTACTGCATTTTGAGGTCCCTCTAGTGCAGCAATACCCGCATATTGCGTTGCGGCATTAACACATGAGTGGCAATTGACAGCGAGTCGAGTCGCGCCTTCCACCAAAGCCTCTGGCCACACGGCATAACCCATCCGCCACCCAGTCATTGCGTAAGTCTTGCTCCAACCATCCAGTAGTATGAGCCGATCTGCGATCTCTGGGTAACCCAACAATGAGGTATGTTCCCGCCCGTCATAACTGATCCTTGAATAGATTTCGTCACTGAGTACTGCGACTTGTGGATGGTCAACTAATCCAGCAACAAGTTTGTCGATCTCATCGCGAGGTACGGCGCCACCAGTTGGATTCGCTGGTGAGTTTAGAATCAGCAGACGAGTATTTGGTGTTATTTGATTCAACACAGCTCCGGCATCAAATGAAAAATCTCGCTCTTCCAACAAAGGTGTGGGCACCGCTGTTGCCCCAGAGAACTGAATTACCGACTCATAGATTGGAAATCCTGGATTCGGATAAAGAATTTCAGCACCAGGTTCGCCGAACATCAAAATCGCAAAAAACATTGTCACCTTCCCACCGGGTACTACTACGATCCGCTCGGGCGCGATTTCAACTCCTCGTCGTAAAAGTAAGTCAGTCGCAACCGCTTCTCTTAAAGGCAAAATTCCAGGAGATGGGGTGTACCCGTGGTGGCCGTCACGCAAGGCTTTTGTAGCTGCTTCAACAACGTGAGCAGGCGTCTTAAAATCGGGTTGACCAATCCCCAGATTGATAATATCTCGTCCTTCTCGGGCAAGTGTTTCAGCCCGCGCGAGAACTTCGAATGCGGTCTCAGTACCTAGCCTGTGCATCTTTTCAGATAGTCGAAGCATAATGAAGTTTCCTGTCCGCGTTCACCAAAGTTGGATCATACCTGCAAACTTAGGCAAATTGGCACCTATGACTGATTCTATGATTCCTTTAGACTTTGTTCGAACTGGTGATTTACTCTTTCTCGAGACAGACACAAGGAGAGCTTGAAATTAATAATTTAACCGTCCACGGCCGCGACCTTTTCTTATCTTTATTGGTGCAGGAAGGTGTTACCCATATCTTCGGCAACCCAGGAACAACCGAGCTTGCGATCATGCACGCCCTGAACGATCGCAAGGATTTATCCTACGTATTGGGACTACAGGAATCTGTGGTGGTGGCAATGGCAGATGGCTTCGCTCGCGCCTCAGGCTGTCTCACAGCATGCAATGTGCACGTCGCGCCCGGGCTAGGTAACGCAATCGGGTCCATCTACAACGCCTACAAGAGCGGGTCTCCTTTACTTATCACTGCGGGACAACAAGAACAAGGGCATGGATTGACTGAACCACTACTGTATGGACCCATGATCGACATGGCACAACCCGTGGTCAAATGGGCCTACGAAATATCTCGCATTGAAGATATGCCTCGAGTTATTCATCGGGCAGCAAAAATTGCGACTACGGCACCAACTGGCCCAGTATTTCTTTCCCTACCAGGAGATATTCTCAATCAGGTAAGCCAGATTTCCCTTGGCACACCCACTCGTGTCAGCACCCTCGGCAGGCCCACTGATCACGACCTTGATATTGCAATCGATGCGATTTTGCGCTCGAACCGACCAGTAATCGTGGCAGGCAGTGAAATAATCTCAAGCGATGCCCAGGATTCAGTGGCCGAACTCGCAGAAGCTCTCGGGGCACCGGTATATCAACAAACGGTGCCCAGTGGAGCCCACTTTCCTTCTGAACATGCTGCTTTTATGGGTAGTCTGAGTCGCGATCAACAGCGTGTCAGAAATGCCTTGGCTCCTTACGATCTAATGCTCGCAATCGGTTGCGACATTCTCCAGATGTCCGTCTTTAGCGAAACTGATCCGTTACCTTCTGAACTTGACATATTACAGTTCGGTCTTCGCGATTGGGAAATGGGTAAAAACTATCCTGCAAAACTCGCTCTGCGTCATGATGTCGGTGAAACGCTGCGAGCATTAGTACCACGCCTCATTCAACGTGGGGGGCAGGATTACAAAGAACAAGCATCACAGAGGATGGCAACAATAGCTACATCCAACTGGTCGACAAACCGGTCAAAAAAGAAAGCAGCCGTTGCGAAACAATCCAACGCCCGACCCATCAAGCCGGACTGGCTGATGATGGCGTTGAGCAGTCAACTCCCGGACAACTGCATTGTCGTGGATGAGGGCCTTACCGCTGCCAAGTCGCTGCTGGACTTTATGCCCCTGCGTGATCGCTATAGCTATTTCGGCATGGTCAGTGGTGGTATTGGGTGGGGAGTTGCGGCTGCAATCGGCATCCAGCTAGCACAGCCAGACCGCCGAGTTGTTGCAATTATTGGGGATGGCAGCGCCATGTACAGCCCCCAAGCACTGTGGACCGCGGCCCACCTAAAACTACCGATCACTTTTGTAATTCTTAATAACCGGGGCTATAGAATTCTAAAAGAACGTCTTATTGCCTTTCATGGAGACGAACGGTTTATCGGCATGGACTTCAAGGATCCACCGATTGATATGGCCGCCCTGTCTACCGCACTTGGCACGCCCGGCCAACAGATAAACGAGCCTGACGAGCTCATCGCCAGTTTCGCAGACAGCCTAAAGAGTTCTGGGCCGTCACTCCTGGAGGTGATGGTCGAAACCGGGCCTGGTAACTAATCGACGACTCAGTTAACACAAAACAATTGGCACCCGTCAGACAGCGATCAGCGGATCCAGACCCCAGCTGAAGAATGGCTCGCCACCATCGGGCGTGACCTGGACCACTTCCTCTAACCAGATGCGATGATGTTCATCTCCTGGGTATAGGATATGAATCGGTACTATCATATTCGATACCAGTCTCCAGTCATGATTAGGCACGCCATCAACACTATGTTGTTCAAGTTCCATATGACTCAGGCCAAGCCCATGGAAAAAAATCAGAACCTCATCAGCTCTAGCAACCCCATTCTTTCGATACACTGAGCGGCCCACTGCTTGTAGTTCACTAATCGTTACTCCAGGCCGCATTGACTCCATTACAGCTGTCGCCGCTAATGCGGTGACATCTGCGTACTGTTTCGCATCACCAGCGGCCTCTCCGTCAACGATCCACGTCTTACCACCATCCCAACAATAAAGATCGAGTGTTCCGTGGCAGTCAAATAGGATATGTACGCCAGACCTCATTTCGAAATCATCCAACCTTGACTGCAGTGTCACTGCGGAATCAGCACCGCATGGATGCCCCCAAACCATTGCACCAGGATCGCGAACAAAACCACCCAAATCGACCACAGCTCTGTGGTACTCATGATTGAAATCTTGCCACATCATTCCACGATCCCACGTCTTTATTGCCCGGCAAATCGCTTGTTCATTTACACTGGTCGCTCTTTTTAGGAGCTCAATCTCAGCATCAGTCTTCACACACCGGGCATACATCATAGGATCGTAACCATCCACCACTTCTATACCGTCCATAGCCAGCTGATGACCAAACCGTTGATCATCAAATGCGACACGCCCCGAGCCAATACCAAGGTCTATTAACGCTTCGCGACACGACTCGACAATATTCATAGCATAGTGGCAACGCAAATTGGCTGACCAAGTAACATCATCGATACCATCGGGCAGGAAACGGTCTAAGTCATCTTCTTGGGCGGGCAAATCTAATGGCAACATCACCGCTCGAAATGTACGAATATCCTCAATCCAAGTAGGCTGACTGATCAGACTACCCACATAATAGTCAGCAACTACCAAGATTGGATGATCCGGTTGATCGCGTGCAACAATCACGGCATATGGTCGAGGCTCATCCGACTTATGTGCAATGCCCTTGAAGCCGGAAAGGTAGTACGAACTTCACTGTCTGAATTGATTTTTGCAAACCAATCATCTTGATGGAGGATGCCATCGATAGATACTGCCAGTTCGTCTTCGATATCTTCCGGGATATCAGGAAATTGTCGGCGAAGATCTCTTAGCAGGCTTCTTATCGATCCACTTTCCAGCTCCAACTCCGTAACACCTCCTGTATACAATTTGAGGTTACCGGTTAAGACGATCCGAGCCATCCCGATCTCCCCGTTAGCTATCGCTAGCTTGTATGGTCAGTCAGTTCGTCGATTCAATCGCAGCAAGCACGCGAGGTGGTGACATTGGCAGCTCGGAGAACCTGATGTCAATGGCGTTTTCAACCGCGTTGGAAATTGCTGCCAGTGGCGGCACAAGTGGCGTTTCACCGACGCCCCTTACACCGTAAGGATGATTTGGATTGGGCACTTCCACAATAACGGTGTCAATCATTGGGACGTCCGAGCAGACCGGCACTCGATAATCCAAAAACCCGGGATTCTCTACCTTCCCATTCTCATCATAGATGTACTCTTCGTTAAGTGCCCAACCAATGCCCTGAACCGCTCCGCCTTGATATTGACCCTCAACATAGCTTGGGTGCACTGCTTTTCCAGCGTCTTGAATGACGGTATATCGGACCACACTTACTCTCCCGGTGTCCTTATCGACGTCAACATCGACTATGTGGCAACCAAAACTAGGTCCCGCGCCCTGCGCGTTTGTAGAACATCGACCAACGATTGGACCACCGCTCTTCGCCATGTCCTTAGCAATATCAAGCAGAGCCAATGGTTCTTCCTGACCCGCATGTCCATTTACCGCCACTGCTTCTCCTTGATTCCATTCAACATCTTCTATCGGAATATCCCAAGTAGCAGCAGCACGCGCACGCAGCTGCTCTATCATGTCCTCCGCAGCCCCATGGACAGCGATACCCCCCGCAAACGTTACTCGGCTTCCCCCTGTCAACATGTTATAACCCAGTGCACTCGTGTCGCCTACCAGGGGCCTCACTTTATCTAGCTCTATACCGAGAGTTTCAGCAGCCATCATCGACAGGGAGGCACGGGTTCCACCAATATCTGGCGTTCCTACCACCAAAGCTACCGACCCATCTTCAGATAGATTAAGCGTTGCAGATGTTTGGCCCCCGATATTGAACCAATAGCCGCTTGCAACCCCACGTCCCTGGCCTGGTTTCAGAGGAGACAGGTAGTGGTCGTGAGTTTGAGCCGCCTCTAATGTGTCAATACAACCAATCGGGCCGAACTTGGGCCCATAGGATGAATCGGTCCCTTCTTTTGCAGCATTTTTCAAGCGAAACTGGATTGGATCCATGTTGAGCTTTTTTGCTAGCTCATCAATAACGGACTCTACTGCATACTCACCCAATGGTGCACCGGGCGCTCGGTAAGCTGCTACCTTCGGTCGATTACACAACACGTCGAATCCGATAGTTCGAACATTTTCGAGATCATAGGGTGCAAATGCACACTGTGCTGCGGCGGGAACCGGCGAGCCACCAAATGCACCTGCCTGAAATCTGAGAGTCGCGTCTCCAGCTGTAATCTTTCCATCATTAGTCGCACCGATTCGCACATCCATACTCGAACCAGAGGTCGGGCCTGACGCCCGGAAGACTTCTTCACGCGTCATCACCATCTTTACTGGCTGACAGGCTTTCCGAGATAGCGCAAGAGCCAAAGGTTCGAGGTAAACAACAGTTTTTCCTCCAAACCCACCACCGATCTCAGAAGAGGCCACCCGGAGTTTCGATACATCCATTTGTAGCAATCTTGCACAATGACCTCTAGCGACAAAGTGTCCCTGGGTAGAACACCATAATTCGGCTTGGCCATCCTCGCTGAAACTAGCCAAACAAGCATGCGGTTCGATATACCCTTGGTGCACGGGCATTGTTTTGAAACTACGTTCAATAATCACATCCGCCTGCGCAAACCCTTTTTCTAAGTCACCGTGTCCGAATTCAACTCGTTTCGAAATATTCGAAGGTTCTTCGGGCGGCGGTTCGATTCCCTCACTTTTGAGATCTTCGCGAACAAGCGGAGCGTCTGGCTTCATCGCGTCATCCACATCAATAACATGCGGCAGGATTTCATAGTCAACTTCAATCAGAGACAACGCTTTACGAGCTACACGCTCATTGACAGCAGCAACTGCTGCTACAGCATGGCCCTCATAGAGAGCTTTTTCCCGCGCCATAATATTTCGCGTCATGTCACGGTAATTAATTACCATCTCTCCAGCTGGCTGAACCGCCCCCTCAGGTTGATCAGGGAAATCGTCGCGGGTAACTGCCGCCTTTACGCCGGGCAGTGTCAACGCTTTAGACACATCAATCGACTTTATTCTTGCATGTGCGTACGGGCTTCTGAGCACCTTACCGTGCAACATATTTGGAAGATAAGTATCGGCACCAAACTTTGCCCGCCCCGTAACTTTATCAACTCCATCAGGTCTCGTAGCACGGGTGCCGACCCATCTTAGGCTTGTATCACCCCTAGA
>LULX01000894.1_pt1 | contig 10287 bp, 11 predicted proteins | sample 729511 | NCBI WGS metagenome assembly LULX01 (sample SAMN03860278, study PRJNA289734) | marine metagenome | biome: seawater column; feature: ocean; material: water; isolation source: Red Sea water column Station 91 - depth 500m | place: Saudi Arabia: Red Sea | collected 2011-10-15 | depth 500 m
ATTGGTCACTGGATGGGTTACCGGAACTACGAGTGCGCCGACAACGCCCGCAACATCAGTCCGCTGGGCCTGCTGATTGGCGGAGAAGAGCTGCACAACAACCACCACACCTACCCGAACTCTTCGAAGCTGTCCCGTCGCTGGTTTGAGGTGGATATTGGCTGGGGTTACATCCGTCTGTTCCAGTTGTTCGGCATGGCCAAGCCCAAGGGCTATCGTCCCATTGCTCATCATGTGCCGGGTAAACTCGAGGTTGACGTAGAAACCGTTCAGGCGATTGCCAACAACCGGTTCGACATCATGCGCCAGTACCGCAAGCGCGTCATGGAGCCGGTGTTGCGTCAGCAGAAGTCTCTGATGGACGACGAGATTCGGCCGCGGTATCGGAAGCTCAAGCAGTTGCTTTCTCGTGAGATTACGCTGATCCACCCCAAGGAAAAAGAAACCCTTGAATCGGTACTGGAGCGCAACGCGGTGCTGCGCCAGATCTACGAGAAGAGCCATGAACTGCAGGCGCTCTGGCGTCAGCGTGGGCTCAAGCCCCAGGACAAGCTCAATGCGTTGATGGAGTGGTGCCGGGAGGCGGAAGCCAGCGGTATCCGGTATCTTGAGGAGTTCGCCGAGCACCTTCGGGCCTACTCGCTGCGCCCTGCTGTCTGAGACAGTCAGGTCGCTGAACAAGGGGTTGGGTGAGCGCGTTCACCTGGCCCTTTTTTCTTTCAGGTCCCTTGCTATTCCGGGTCTATGGCTTTTCGGAAAAGGCAGTAGGTGACCTGCCCCGCGCTTTTTTGCCGATGCAGATGCCATGACCCAGGCACTGCCGGTGTTGGCAATTCGCTCTCGTGTTCCACGTAAACCCAGCCGCCGGATTTAATCCAGCCCTGCTCATCCAGTAATGGAAACAGTTTCTCCAGCCAGCCCTGTCGGAACGGTGGGTCCATGAAAACGATGTCGAACGGCGGCCGGTTTTTCTGACGCAGGTAGCTCTCGACATCTGCGCACACCACGTCTCCGGTGTCAGACTTCAATAACCTGAGGTTGTCCCTGAGTGCCTTGGCCAGGGCAGGCGTATGATCCACTAGTGTCGCGCCTGCGGCACCTCTGGACAGTGCTTCCAGGCCAAGCGCGCCGGAGCCGGCGAATAGGTCGAGACAATCACTGCCTGCCAGGTGAAAGTTAAGCCAGTTGAACAGGGTTTCCCGGGTGCGGGCGGGGGTTGGTCGCACACCACCGGCATCCGGAAAACGCAGTTTCCGGCTGCGCCAGTCACCGCCGATAATGCGCAGTTCGCCGGTGCTGTTATTAGCGGGTGCGGCCCCGGTACCGCGACCGGTCGGGTTTCTTTTCGAAATGCTGTGGCTGGTGGATTTTCGGCGCGCCATCGTCGCAGCTCCGGGACTGTGCGGGGTTCTGGGTATCTTCGCGCATCTTACCGGAAACCGGGCCTCGCGCGATAATCCGGGTGGCCCTCACTTCATCGGGACAGTCTGCTAGAATGTCGGCTTTCTTTGTCCCGCCCATTCAGACTGATGGATTGACTTTTATGACGGCAGAGTGGATTTCAATCGGCCTTCTGGCCCTTCTTGTGCTTGTATTTGTTCTGGATATCGCCGGAAACCGCAGCCGGGCACCGCGCCCGAAGCCGGTGCCGCAGCGCAAGCCAGAGGTTGCCAGAGGGGCGGCACCGGAGCCGGAAAAAGCCGAGAGCGAAACGCCTGCCACTCCCGAGCCGCAACCAGAGTCGGTGGCTGAACCAGAGCCGGCCCTGGAGCCTCAGCCCGCAGAAGAGCCCCAGAAAGCACCGGAACCCGAGCCTCAGGTCAGCGTTTTCGAACGCATCAAAAAGGGATTGGGTAAGACCCGGGCGAGCCTGACCGGTGGTCTGTCAGACCTGTTCTCCCTGAGCAAGAAAATTGATGAGGACCTGCTCGAGGAAATCGAAACCACGCTGTTAATGGCGGATGTTGGCGTTACCGCCACTTCTGAGATCATTGAATCGCTCACCGAAAAACTTGAGCGCAATCAGCTCAAGGACGGTGAGGCCCTGCGACAGGCGTTACGGGATGAATTGCACGGGCTGCTGAAGGATGTGACCAGGCCCCTGGAAATCGATTCCGGCAAGACCCCCTACGTCATCCTCATGGTGGGCGTGAACGGCGTGGGCAAGACCACCACCATCGGCAAGCTCACCAAGAAATTCCAGAGCGAAGGCAAATCGGTCATGCTGGCCGCCGGCGATACCTTCCGTGCTGCGGCGGTCGAGCAGTTGCAGGTCTGGGGTGAGCGCAACAATGTGCCGGTGGTGGCACAACACACCGGTGCTGACAGCGCCTCGGTGATTTTCGATGCCATCCAGTCAGCCAAATCCCGTGGCGTAGATGTCGTGATCGCCGATACCGCCGGTCGTCTGCAGAACAAGGATAACCTGATGCAGGAGCTGGAGAAGGTGGTCCGTGTGATGAAGAAACTGGACGAATCTGCGCCCCACGAAGTCATGCTGGTGCTGGATGCGGGCACCGGCCAGAACGCCCTGAGCCAGGCGCAGGTGTTCCAGCAGGCTGTGGGCGTGAGTGGCATTACATTGACGAAACTGGACGGCACGGCCAAAGGCGGTATTGTGTTTGCCATTGCCCGTCAGTTGCAGTTGCCGATCCGGTTTATCGGTGTTGGTGAGCAGGTGGATGATCTGCGCAGCTTCGATGCCGAAACCTTTGTGGATGCCCTGTTTGACGAATAGCCCGGAATCCAGCCGCGCGGAAACCGCCCATGATTGAGTTTCGCCAGGTCACCAAGCGTTATGACAGTGATCATACCGCCCTGCGTCAGGTCAACTTTGGCCTGGAGCGCGGCGAGCTGGCGTTTCTGACCGGCCATTCCGGTGCGGGTAAGAGTACCCTGCTGAAACTGATCATGGTGATGGAGCGCCCCAGCGCCGGTGAGGTGGTGGTAGGTGGACAGGTTCTGAACCGCTTGCCCCGTCGCCAGATCCCCTACATTCGCCGCCACATTGGTGTGGTCTTCCAAAACCACCAGCTGCTCTTTGACCGTACCGTGTTCGACAACGTTGCCATGCCGTTGGAAGTCATGGGTGCCTCGCCGAGAGACACGGGCCGGCGTGTACGTGCTGCCCTGGACAAGGTGGGGCTTCTCCAGAAGGAAAAAATGAACCCGATGCAGCTCTCCGGCGGTGAGCAGCAGCGCGTCGGTATTGCCCGGGCGGTGGTCAACAAACCCCCGGTATTGCTGGCGGATGAGCCGACAGGTAACCTGGACCCGGCGCTGTCCGCCGACATCATGAATTTGTTTGGGCAGTTCAGCCAGGTGGGCGTTACCGTGTTGATCGCAACCCACGATATTGCCCTGATCAATGAGATGGGGCGGCGAACATTGAAGCTGGATCATGGTCGCCTGGTTGCTGGCGGCACCTCGGTTATTGGCGGAGGTGTCAGTGGCCGCTGATCCGCGTAAAAAGCCGCAACCTGCACGAGGCGCCAACAAGGCCCGGTCGCCCTGGCGTGAGCAGGCTGAGAGCTATTTCACCCATCATCGCAAGGTTGCCGAGGATAGTGCCCGGCGTCTCTGGCGCAATCCGGTGGCCAGTTTGATGACCTGGACCGTGATGGGCGTTGCCCTGGCCTTGCCGGTGGCGCTGCTGTTGCTGCTCACCAGTCTCCAGGGCGTAAGTGCGGGCTGGGAAAGCAGTGCCCGGGTGACCGCCTACATTGAGCTGACTGTGCCGCTTGAGCGGGCACGGGTGTTGAGCAGTGACATTGCCAGCGACGGCCGGGTGGCCGGTGTCGAGCTGGTTGATCGGGACCAGGCCCTGGAAGAATTTCGGGCCTCATCGGGCCTGGAAGATGCCCTGGATTATCTCGAAGACAACCCACTGCCACATACCCTGCTGATTACCCCTGAGGAAGGCGCCCGTTCCACCGAGGGGGTGGAAGGCCTTGTTCGGTTTATCGAAGGCATGGAAGGCGTCGAGCGGGTTCAGGTGGACCTCGGCTGGTTGCAGCGTCTGAACGCCATGACGGATCTTCTGGCCCGTGCGGTCTGGGCACTGGCGATTCTGCTGGCTGCTGCGGTTGTGCTGGTGATCGGCAACACGGTCCGTCTCTCGATTGAGAGTCGCCGGGACGAAATTCTGGTTGCGAAACTGGTGGGCGGAACGGACAGCTTTGTCCGCAGGCCCTTTCTTTACACCGGCGCATGGTTTGGGCTCGGTGGCGGGATTGTGGCGCTGATTCTGTTGCAGTTGTCTCTGTGGTGGCTCAGCGGGCCCATAGAGCGGCTGGCAGGGCTGTATCGGAGTGATTTTTCCCTCGACGGTTTGCAGTTTGATGGGGCACTGGCGTTGATAATTGTTGCGATGCTGCTAGGCTGGCTGGGCGCCTGGGTCGCTGTGAAACGTCATCTGGATGACATGGAGCCGGGTGATATTGCCGGAGGCGGATGATCCGGATAGCGGGAAAACCGTATTGAAGAAACAGCTTCTGCTGGCGTAATTTCGAAGTTAGCAAAGCCAAGGTGAAATTTTCAGGTAGTTGATTTAGAACGTTTTACTGGAGATTTCGGGAACTTTCAGAGTTCTTGGCGGTCTAAAAAGTAGTTGGTATATTTAAGGGCCGTCGGGTTCGGAGGTTAGAGCATGGGTACGAGTTTACAACTGGTTGACAGACTGGTTCCGGGTCAGAATCTCGAGTCTTACATTCAGGCTGCGAGCCGCATCCCGGTGCTCACAGTGGACGAAGAGCGGGAGCTGGCTGAAAGGCTCCATTATGAGGGCGACGTAGAGGCCGCCCGTCAGCTGGTTATGTCTCACCTGCGCTTTGTGATTCACATTGCCCGGAGCTATTCGGGTTATGGTCTGGCTCAGGCGGATCTGATTCAGGAAGGTAACGTTGGCCTGATGAAGGCGGTCAAACGGTTCAATCCGGAATACGGTGTGCGCCTGGTGTCCTTTGCCGTTCACTGGATCAAGGCAGAGATTCACGAGTTTATTCTGCGCAACTGGCGGATTGTGAAAGTGGCCACTACAAAAGCCCAGCGCAAGTTGTTCTTCAATCTGCGCAGCCAGAAGAAGAAGCTTGCCTGGCTCAGCCATGATGAGCTGAACGCGGTTGCAGAAGATCTGGGTGTTGAGCCACGGGTGGTCCGTGAAATGGAAGGCCGACTGGCTTCCCAGGATACGGCGTTCGATGGTCCGCAGGACGACGATGACGATAACGCCTATCAGGCACCGGCGTATTATCTGGAAGATGCTCGCAGCAATCCGGCCACTCAACTGGAGAACGCCGATTGGTCCGACGATTCCAACGGCAGGCTGATGCAGGCTCTGGAGCAGCTGGATGAGCGCAGCCAGGATATTCTTCGGGAGCGCTGGTTGTCCGAAAGCAAGTCGACGTTGCATGAGTTGGCAGACAAATACGGCGTGTCGGCGGAGCGCATCCGGCAGCTTGAGAAGAATGCGATGAAGAAGATTCGCATGCAGATGGTTGAGGCGGCCTGACCAGGCGGCCCAATCCCGCGACTGAGTCGTTAAAACGCCACCACCGGTTCCGGTTGGTGGCGTTTTTGTTTGTATAATCTTTTATCTGACTTCCGTGGAAGACGCGCTTGGGTAGCCCCTTCCAAAACACGCTCCTTGCGGCACATCCATGTGACGCTTGGGCTCCGCCATCCCTGGCTCCGCACAGTTTTGGGAGGGGCTACCCAACCGCGTCCCGAACCTTTTAGTAAGGCCAGCAAACCATGACCTCGACTGAACCCCATATCGCATTTCTCGGCATCGGCCTGATGGGTGCGCCCATGACCCGTAACCTTCTAAACGCGGGTTTCCCGATGAGCTTGTGGAACCGCACGTATAGCAAGTGCGAGCCCTTTGCCTCTGAAGCAACCATTGCCAAATCCCCGGCGGAGGCGGTTGCCAATGCCGATGTGGTGATCACCATGCTGGAGAACAGAAGCCGGGGGCGCTGGTGATTGATATGAGCTCGATCCAGCCTTCTGTGGCCCGAAGGCATGCTGAGTTGGCGGAGGAGCGGGGTGCCGGCTATGTAGATGCGCCGGTGTCCGGAGGTACCGTAGGTGCTGCGGAAGCTCGCCTGAGTATCATGGCGGGTGGTTCCGAAACCGATGTCGATCGTGCCCGGCCGGTGTTTGAAGCGCTCGGCAAATGCACCCGTATCGGGCCTGTGGGCTCAGGGCAATTGGCGAAGTTGGCCAATCAGGCTATTGTTGGAATCACTATTGGTGCCGTGTCCGAGGCGCTGCTGCTTGCGGCGAAAGGCGGTGCGGATCCTGCGGCCGTGCGGGAGGCCTTGCTGGGCGGGTTCGCTGGTAGCCGGATTCTGGAGCTGCATGGGCAGCGCATGATTGACCGTGACTTTGCCCCCGGTGCGCCAGCACGGATTCAGCTCAAGGACATGCGGATGATCCTGGATGAGGCCCGGGCGGAAGGGCTGACCCTGCCCCTGGCCCAGCAGACTCACAACGAGTACCTGTCGCTGGTGGCGAATGGCCACAGTGATGTCGACCATAGCGGCCTGTTGCTGGAGCTGGAGCATCTGAACGGTGCCCTGCTTGGCTCCCTTGGCCGCGGCCCGAAGGAGTAATCACGCCATGCCCCGTTTTGCTGCCAACCTGTCGATGCTGTTTACGGAAGTGGATTTCCCCGAGCGCTTTGCCATGGCCCGGGCCGCCGGTTTTGAGGGGGTGGAGTATCTGTTCCCTTACGCCTACCCCAAAGACCTGCTCAAGGATCTTCTGAACGATAACAAACTGTCCCAGGTGTTGTTCAACCTGCCGCCCGGCGACTGGGATGCTGGGGAGAGGGGTATCGCCTGCCTGCCGGACCGGGTTGAGGAGTTCCAGGCCGGCGTGGATCAGGCGATCGACTATGCCAAAGCCCTGGGCTGTCGGCGGCTAAACTGCCTGGCGGGCCTGAAACCCGATCATGTCTCAGATGAGATTGCCTGGAACACGCTGGTGAACAATGTCGCCTGGGCAGCCCCCAGGCTTGCGGAGGAGGGTATCACCCTGTGTCTGGAAGCCATCAATTCGCGCGTGGACATGCCAGGCTTTGTTCTGGATACCTCCGGCAAGGTACTTGCGTTGATTGAGGAAGTGGATGCGGACAACGTGCGCCTGCAGTACGACCTTTACCACATGCAGATTATGGAAGGGGACCTGGTGCGCTCCATGGAGTGCCTGTTGCCCTGGATCGGCCACATTCAGTTTGCCGACAACCCCGGCCGACACGAGCCCGGTACCGGGGAGATTAACTTTTCGAATGTTTTTGCGGCCATCGATGCCATGGGGTATGACGGCTGGGTAAGCGCGGAATACCGGCCTACCGGGGCAACGGGCGACAGTCTTGGCTGGTTTTCAGGCAAGCTCTGACCGTCGCCATTGGCGACACCCTCTTACAAGATCGTAACTGGCCGGGTTGCCAACTTCTTCGTACCCTTGTCCTATCTGTAATCCGCTATCGGGAGGAGAACCGGTGAAAGCGCTGGTAATCGAAGACGATCAGGACGTTGCAAATTATCTTGTCAAAGGGCTGAAGGAATCCGACTTCGTGGTCGACCATGCGGCCGATGGCAAGGAAGGCATGATGATGGCGGCCAGCGAAGATTACGACATCATGATTGTAGATCGCATGCTTCCCGGCATGGACGGTCTCTCCATTATCAAGACCGTGCGGGCGACTGGAAACCAGGTGCCGGTTTTGATTCTCAGTGCCCTGGGTGATGTAGACGACCGTGTTGAAGGTTTGCGAGGCGGTGGCGATGATTACCTGACCAAGCCGTTTTCGTTCACCGAACTGCTGGCTCGGATCGAATCCCTGGTTCGTCGTAATCGCCAGTCCGCAGAGACCGAAACGGTATTGCGGGTGGCGGATCTGGAAATGGACCTGCTGGCGCGGACTGTAAAGCGGGCCGGGCAGAATATCGATGTCCAGCCCCGGGAATTCCGTTTGCTGGAGTACCTGATGCGTAATGCCGGTCAGGTGGTGACCCGGACCATGCTGTTGGAGAAGGTCTGGGATTATCATTTTGATCCCCAGACCAACGTGATTGACGTGCACATCAGCCGGCTGAGAGCCAAGATCGACAAGGAATTCGATACACCCTTACTGCAGACCATCCGGGGTGCAGGGTACATGTTACGTGAAACTGCTTAGCCAGCTCAGGACATCATCCTTCCAGCTAGCCCTGCTGTACATGGTGGTGTTTGCCACCTCGGTATTCCTGTTACTGGCCTTTATCTACTGGCGTACGGCGGGCTTCATGACCGCCCAGACCGACGAAACCATCGAGGCGGAAATCGCCGGTCTGGCGGAGCAGTATCGTGGCCGTGGTGTGAACGGCCTGATCACTATTATCCGTGAGCGTGTTGCCCGCGACCCCAACGCCAAATCCATCTACCTGCTGACGACCGACGATTTCCTCAAGCTGGCCGGCAATATTGAAACCTGGCCGGAAGGCAGTCGTTCCGAAAGTGGCTGGATCAATTTCACCCTGAACGAATCGGTGGGCTGGAACGGGCCCGAGCGTCTGGCCCGAGCCCGCATCTTCGAGGTGCAGGGTGGCATGCGCCTGCTTGTGGGGCGCGATGTCGACGAACTAACCAATCTCAAGCGGGTGATCGAAACCGCCATCAACTGGGGAATGGGAATCACCCTTGCCTTGGCGTTACTCGGTGGTTTCCTGATGAGCCGAAGTACGACCCGGCGCATCGAGGTTATCAACAACACCTCCCGCCGGATCATGAACGGCCATCTGTCCCTGAGAATTCCAACTCGTGGCACCGACGATGATTTTGACCAGCTGGCAGAAAACCTGAACCAGATGCTGGACCGGATTGTGTACCTGATGGAAGGCATCCGGCACGTCTCCGACAGCATTGCCCACGATTTGCGTACCCCCCTGACCCGACTGCGCAACCAGCTGGAAAACACACTGATGTCGGTGGATAACGATGAAGCAAGGGAGCAGGCGGGCCGCGCAGTGGCGGAAGCCGACCAGTTGCTGGCCACCTTCAACGCTCTGTTGCGTATCGCACGCCTGGAAACCCGCGGCAATACCGCAGACATGAAACCTGTGCCCCTGGACGAGCTGGTTGCGGATGCCTGCGAACTCTATGAAGCCCTGGCCGAGGACAAAGACCAATCGTTTGAACAGGATCTGCAAAGCGGTGTGAAAATCGAGGGTGACCGGGACCTCCTGTTCCAGATGGTCAGCAACCTGATTGATAATGCCATCAAATACACGCCTGAACACGGCGTTATCGGCGTTTCGGTTCGGCGGGAAGGTTCAGAAGCCGTCTTCGAAGTTCGCGACAGTGGCATCGGTATTCCCGATGCGGAGAAAGACCAGGTTTTCCAGCGCTTCTACAGGGTGGGCAAGAGCCGTTCGTTACCGGGGAACGGGCTGGGCCTGAGCTTGGTGAGCGCTGTTGCGGAAATCCACCAGGGCCGGATCGTTTTGAGCGATACTCATCCGGGAGAAGAGTCGCCGGGGCTGACTGTGGCTGTGAAGATCCCTGCCTTTAGCGAGGCCCGCAAACGCATTCGAGCGACCCAGGCAGAGCAGTCGGCAGATTCGGCGGCCGGGGAAACCCAAGCCGCCTCTCAATCCACCGGCGTGAAGACTCACTGACTGGCGCGGAACCGGTTGATCTTCGAAAGCACCGGGCCGATCAGCGCATCTTTGCGGGATTCGATCTCGTGGGTAATCTTCTCAAATTGCGAACGGCGACGATTTACCCGTACCTGAATGCTGTCCCATTCGCCTTCCAGATGCTTCTGTTCTGCCGCCAGGAAAGCCGCGATGTTGTGCCGGTTGACCTTGCCGGTGATTCCGTACTGATCCAGACGATAGCCAAGGGCATCCACGCCATTGAGAGCCATATTCAGCAGCGTTTCGGTATTCATGTTGATTTCTCCAAAAGTGGAATCTGCAAAAACGTATAACACCAACGCTATGCTTCGTTCCTAGAGTCTGCAACCTAATTCCGGGTGCCAGCGTTCATCGATACCCTGACAAAAAGGTAATTCCTCGGCCACGATGGTGTAACCAACGGTGTGCATAATTGAAACTGTAGCTTTGGAAGCCTGCAGATTTGTTGCTTGCTTCTCCCTCCAGCACAGCGCTAGCCTTACCCCGTTTTTACGGGGTTTTTTTAGTGCGCCCGGCACGGGCGCACTCCTGGAGGTGCAAGTCCTCCCGTGAGCTGGCCACAGCGAACGAAGTGAAGCGCAACTGCGGAAGGGTGACCGACCGT
>LULX01000514.1_pt1 | contig 10233 bp, 8 predicted proteins | sample 729511 | NCBI WGS metagenome assembly LULX01 (sample SAMN03860278, study PRJNA289734) | marine metagenome | biome: seawater column; feature: ocean; material: water; isolation source: Red Sea water column Station 91 - depth 500m | place: Saudi Arabia: Red Sea | collected 2011-10-15 | depth 500 m
ACAACGTCTTCACCTTGTTGCCAATTCGCAGGTGTTGCAACTTTATGATGATCCGTTAATTGCAATGAATCGATCACACGAAGTATTTCATTAAAATTACGACCTGTGGACGCAGGGTAGGTAATAATCAGACGAACTTTTTTATTTGGATCAATAATAAGGAGTGAGCGAACGGTTAGTGTTTCACTGGCGTTTGGATGGATGAATCCGTACAGCTCAGACACTTTACGGTCTTTATCTGCAATAATCGGAAAATTAACGGTCGTATTTTGAGTTTCGTTAATGTCTTGAATCCAATTTTTATGAGACTCAACATCATCAACTGAAAGAGCAATCGCTTTAACACCACGTTTGTTAAATTCCTTTGAGAGCTTTGCCGTAAAGCCTAATTCAGTTGTACAAACAGGGGTGAAGTCAGCTGGATGCGAAAATAAAACACCCCAATGACCATCCAAGAATGAATAAAAATCAATGTGGCCTACACTTGATTCTTGTTGGAAATTTGGAGCGATATCGCCTAATCGTAATGTCATAATAAATCCTAAAAATATTGTGTAATGGTCTTGTATGAACTCAATATGCAGCATTCAATTTATAAAGAAAATTATTGTTTTTTGATGTTGTTATGCATTTTTAAGATATAAGCAAAAAAGCGGTGTTAAAATATTGATCAGAATTTCACATTCAAGTCGATGTAACTTAAATGCAAATTTGCTACATTAACCGTCTTTAGTTGATTGATGTCAGAATCGCCTAGCAGATTTTTTTACCTGTTTGGATGCAAAGCCCTTGTAGTTCTTATTTCTGACACCATAATAAGGCTTATTCAGCTTTCTTTGATGAAAGCTTTAAGCTCGAAAGCTAAGAAAAAATTACCTATTTAAACAAACAGGATTAGAGAGTTTATTCATGTTGGCAAGTCTGATCGGAGGTATCTTCGGTACTAAAAATGAGCGTGAACTTAAACGCATGCGTAAAATTGTTGAGCAAATCAATGCGCTTGAACCGACGATATCTGCACTAAACGATGCAGACCTTTCTGCAAAAACTCCAGAATTCAAACAACGATTTAACAACGGTGAAAGCTTAGATAAATTATTGCCAGAAGCGTTTGCTGTTTGTCGTGAAGCTGCAAAACGTGTGATGGGTATGCGTCATTATGACGTTCAGCTTATCGGTGGTATTACACTTCATGAAGGTAAAATTGCCGAGATGCGTACTGGTGAGGGTAAAACTCTCATGGGTACATTGGCATGTTATCTCAATGCATTAAGTGGTCAAGGTGTTCACGTGATTACCGTGAATGATTACTTAGCACAGCGTGATGCTGAATTAAACCGTCCATTATTTGAATTTTTAGGTTTGAGCATCGGTGTGATTTATTCGATGCAAATGCCTGATGAGAAAGCTCAAGCTTATCTTTCTGATATTACTTACGGTACGAACAACGAGTTTGGTTTCGATTATCTTCGAGACAATATGGTGTTTTCTCTACAAGAGAAAAAACAACGTGGTTTAAGCTATGCGATTATTGATGAGGTCGATTCGATCTTAATTGATGAAGCGCGTACACCATTGATCATTTCTGGTCAAAGTGAAGATTCATCTCAGCTCTATCAATTAATCAACAGTATTCCACCAAAACTACATCCACAAAAAGAAGAGAAAGTGGCTGATGGCGGTCATTTCTGGGTGGATGAGAAACAGCGTTCAGTTGAAATGACTGAAGTGGGTTATGAGACTGTTGAACAAGAATTGATTCGTATGGGCTTGTTAGCTGAAGGTGAAAGCCTTTATTCATCAACGAACTTAAACTTGGTTCACCATGTAACCGCAGCGATTCGTGCGCATTATTTATATCAAAAGAATGTGCACTACATCATTGGTATTAATCCACAAACACAGAAAGAAGAAGTGATTATTGTGGATGAAAGCACTGGTCGTACCATGCCAGGTCGTCGTTGGTCAGAAGGTTTGCACCAAGCAGTTGAAGCTAAAGAAAACATGGAAATTCAGCCTGAAAACCAGACTTTAGCATGTATAAGAGACAGTTCCAGAACTATTTCCGTTTATATAAAAAGCTTTCAGGTATGACAGGTACTGCTGATACTGAAGCAGCGGAAATGAAAGAAATTTATGGCTTGGATGTTGTGATTATCCCAACGCACCGCCCAATGGTTCGTCAAGATCACAACGACTTAATCTATCTAAATCGTAATGGTAAATACAACGCTATCATCGAAGAAATTACCAATATTCGTACTCAAGGTGTTGCACCGATTTTGATTGGTACAGCAACGATTGAAGCGAGTGAGATTTTATCTGCAAAACTATTGCAAGCTGGTATTCATCACGAGGTTTTGAATGCGAAACAGCATGAGCGTGAAGCAGATATTATTGCACAAGCAGGTAGCCCAAATGCGGTAACGATTGCAACTAACATGGCTGGTCGTGGTACGGATATTTTGCTTGGTGGTAACTGGAAAGCCAAACTTGCAAAAATTGAGAATCATACTGCTGAAGATGAAGCTCGTTTACAAGCACAGTGGGAAAAAGATCACGAAGATGTTTTAAGTTCTGGTGGTTTGCATATTATCGGTTCTGAACGTCACGAATCACGTCGTATCGATAACCAGCTGCGTGGTCGTGCCGGCCGTCAAGGCGATCCAGGTGTGTCACGTTTCTATCTATCTCTTGAAGATGATTTGATGCGTATCTTCGCGGGTGATCGTGTTGTTGCGATGATGCGTGCGATGGGTTTACAAGAGAACGAAGCCATTGAACACAAAATGGTGAGCCGTTCAATTGAAAATGCACAACGTAAAGTAGAAGCGCGTAACTTTGATATTCGTAAGAACTTATTGAAGTACGATGACGTGAATAACGAACAGCGTAAGATTATTTACTCTCAACGTGATGAAATCCTTGCTGAAAGCACGTTGCAAGATTACATCGAAGAAATGCATCATGAGGTGATGAAGGGTGTTATTGCGAACTTTATTCCACCTGAGTCAATCCACGATCAGTGGGATATTGAAGGTTTAGAAAATGCATTACGCGCGGATTTAGGGGTTGATCTTCCTATTCAACAATGGTTAGAGCAAGATCGCCGTTTAGATGAAGAGGGTCTGGTTGCACGTATCTCTGATGAGGTTGTGGCACGTTATCGTCAACGTCGTGAACAGATGGGGGCTGAATCAGCGTCAATGCTTGAACGTCACTTCATGTTGAATTCGCTAGATCGTCACTGGAAAGATCATTTAGCGGCGATGGATTACCTACGCCAAGGGATTCACTTACGCGGCTATGCGCAGAAGAATCCTGAGCAAGAATACAAAAAAGAAGCATTTAACTTATTTGTGAACATGCTTGGTATTATTAAGTCAGATGTGGTGACTGATCTGTCTCGTGTGCATGTACCTACAGCTGAGGAGCTAGCAGAGTTAGAAGCTCAACAACAACGTCAAGCTGAGTCTATGCGTCTTTCATTTGAACATGATGATGTAGATGGTTTAACGGGTGAAGTGACCGTCTCAGAGGAAACCGAAGGTACTTTGAACCAAGCATTCCCTGTACCAGAAAGCCGTAATGCGCCATGTCCATGTGGATCTGGCCTTAAATATAAGCAATGTCACGGTAAAATCTAAACGATTTAGATCAAATGGCATAAAAAGCAGAGCATAGGTCTCTGCTTTTTTACGAGAAGTAACTTGAGTCAAAACTGGCTTTGTAGTTTCATAAATAGACTTAAAGATCTTGATTGAATTCGCATTAAAAGCGGGAAGACAATGAAAAAAGCATTACAACTTTTAGTTTTAGCGAGTACAGCAGTAACTGGTTTAGCATTTGCAAATGAGGCGACGCAAACGACGACTGTTGATAAAGTGATGGCTGCAAAAGGTTCAACTACAGCCGAAGCGCAAGTGAAACGTGAAGTGACGACAGTCGTTAGTCCTCGCACAGGAATCCGTTATACACTTGGTGATACGGGTAATCGCCCAATCGTATTGCAAACTGCGGCAATTGCGCCTGCAAACTCTGCAAACATCAATCGTATTGTTGCGTCTAATCCAGCACTATCTGCAAAAAGCCAAGAAAAAGCCAAGATTGCTTTAATTGGTGAAGCGGCTGTACAGGCTGCTGATGCTGCGGCAGCTCAAACTGCAAGTGCTCAGACACAGCAAGCTGCTCAATAATATCGAGTAGGCAATAAAAAAGAGATGCTTTAGCATCTCTTTTTTATTCATGAATCAGGATTATAGAATACTTGGTAGTAGGATTAAGCCAATAATAATGGCAAACAATAACCACTTCGAAGCATAGTAAAGTGGACGGTTACGAGCTTTTAAACCACGTCCATAGTGATGAACTGCATACCCATATTTGAAAATACGGTTGATAAAACCTGTTTTATCTTGATCATCATTAGGCGAACTTGCTGCTGACATGACATTACGACCAAACCAATGGTTGAACTTTTGCGCCCAGCCCCATTTCATTGGGCGCTCAATATCACAGAACAAAATGATACGGGTTTCATCAGTTTTGTTTTCAGCCCAATGCACAAAAGTTTCATCAAAAACCGTTGCCTCACCATCTCTCCAGCTATAACGCTCTTGATCGACTTCAATAAAGCAATCATCACTATTTGGTGTTACGAGACCTAAGTGATAGCGTACTGAGCCAGCATAAGGGTCACGATGTTTACCTAAATAACTACCAGAAGGCAGTTCTGTAAACATGGCAGCTTTCACAGAAGGAATGCTTTCAAGCAAGGCAACTGTTTTAGGGCAAAGTTGTTGTGCAGATGGATGGCTGTCTTGATACCATTTCAAATAGAAACGCTTCCAACCACGTTTAAAAAAGGTATTAAAACCTGCATCATTATTTTTTTCAGCTGCTTTAATTTGATTTTGTAGCTGAATAGCTTCTTCTCGAATCACCTGCCAATTGTCTTGTAATGGTTTTAGCTCTGGAAATTGAGCAACATCAAAGAATGGCTGATTAGGTAATTTAGAAAAACCAGTCATAAACATGTTGACTGGTGCTAAGAATGTAGAATGGTCGAATAATTGTCGAGATGCTTTTAATCGTTCCTTACCACGGTAAAAAGTGTATAAAAAACTGACTAAAAATACGGCAACGATAATCACTGCGTACATAAGTACAATCGTCTAAAAAATAGGAGGCGGCTATTCTAGCATAAAAAATATTGCCGAGAATGTGTGGCGTTGATCAATATAATGCGACGAACTGTGCTGTCTGATGAGTGGTTGTTCGATAGAAGATGAATGATGATAGTAAGGGCAGAATGGATGTAATTAGCTTATAAAATCATTATTGGATAGGCTGAGCATCATAGTAATGCTCAGCCTAATATAAAACACTAAATTTGATTATTTACATCATCGTTTTTGGTTTCACGAATCAGTAAAAATGCAATTAAAGACAAGATTGACGCAACGCTGAGATATAAACCAACAGCGCCTAAGCCATAGCTTTCAGCAAGTTTTGTCGCAATATAGGGTGCAAATGAAGCGCCAAAAATACCTGCTAAGTTAAAGGTCAATGCTGAACCTGTATAGCGTACTGAGATTGGGAAAATTTCAGACAGTACCGTGCCAATTGGACCATAGGTCAATCCCATAATCGAAAGTCCCATACATAAGAACAAGAATACGAGAATTGGACTACCTGAGCCAAGTAAAGGGGCAAAGCACAAACCAAATAAAGCAGATAATACACATACGGCAATCGATGTATTTTTACGACCAAACTTCTCAGCAAAAATTGCAGACAAAGGAATAAATCCTGCAAAACATAAGGTAGCAACCAGTTGTAATTCTAAGAATTCACTGCGTGTATATCCCAACTGTGTTGTTCCCCATGTTAAGGCGAAAACGGTAGTGAGATAGAACACTACGAAGGTACAGATTGCAGCAATTGTGCCAAGCACTAACATTGGGAAATGTTTGGTCATCACCTCTTTGAAAGGAACATTGACCTCTTTCTGTTTGTTCAGAACTTTTTGGAATGCAGGTGTTTCATGCAGTTTTAAACGAATATAGAGTCCCACTAACACTAAAATTGAACTTGCGACAAATGGGATACGCCATCCCCAAGTCATAAATGCTTGCTCAGACATAAATGCAGTAAGTAATAGGAAGGAACCTGTTGCCAAGATAAAGCCAATTGGTGCACCCAGTTGAGGGAACATTCCATACCAAGCACGTTTACCTTCAGGGGCATTTTCAGTTGCAAGTAGGACGGCACCACTCCATTCACCACCTAAACCAAGCCCTTGACCTAAACGACACAGGGCCAATAATAAAGGTGCAACGATTCCAATTTGAGCATAAGTTGGGAGGAGACCAATACATACTGTTGAAATCCCCATGGTCAACAGAGCAGCTACAAGTGTTGCCTTACGTCCAATTCGATCCCCTAAATGTCCAAAAATGGCAGCACCGATCGGGCGTGCAATAAATGCGATCGCAAATGTCGCTAATGATTGCAAAATAGCTGCACTGCCACTGCTTTCAGGGAAAAATAGATGAGGGAAGATCAGGACTGCTGCGGTGGCGTAGATGTAAAAGTCAAAAAACTCAATCGTTGTGCCGACCAGACTGGCGAATAATACCCTTACTTTTGAATTGGTTGCCACTTCTGTGGTGACAGTCGTAGAACTTGACGACATACAAGACCTTCATTTTTTGTGTTCAAGAAGCAGAAATGAAACTGTCTTGAAATTCCTTTTTGAATGCGGGATTTACTCAGAAAACTGAAAGTTAAGATTTAAGTTGTTGAGTGACCAAGCTTAAAGTACATAACAATAGATTGCTAGAAAGTGTAAACCTGCCCCTATTAGCACAAAAACATGCCAAATTGCGTGGGTATATCTTACCTTTTTTAAAGCATAAAACAACGTACCGACCGTATAGGCAACACCGCCAGCGATGAGTAATTGAATTGCACCCTGTGAGAGATACTTTTGCATATCATCCATCACCAAAACAGCTAACCAGCCCATAACAAGATAAGCTGCTAAAGAGACCTTTTGGAAACGATGAATAAAAACTAATTTAAACAGTGTGCCAATCAAAGCAATCACCCAAAGTGCAATCAGTAAGTAATGCGCTTTGGCTGTTGGGATTGCGATACTGAGGAAGGGGGTATAAGTTCCTGCAATTAAATAATAAATCGCAGTGTGATCCAGTTTTTTATACCAATAACGTTTACGTTCATCTTGCGCAAAATGATAGATCATTGAACTAAACAGTAATAAGACAAGGCTGAAGCCATAGACCCATAGACTAAGCCATTGTCCGAGTGGCAGTGTATGTCCCTTAATAATCAAGCATACAGATGCAATGAGTGCGAGTGCAGCACCTATACCGTGACTATATGCATTAAGTAGTTCTTCTTTCGGGTCATAGTCCAACAATGTTTTTGTGTTCATCTAGCAATTAGACTGCATAAAAATACAACTGTATCGTAATGCAATTTCCCTTTTAAAGTAAGACGCTTTAAAATTTAGTTTCTATTTGTCAGGTTTTCATTATGTTTGCGCCGAATTTTTCATTTGAACAAGAACAGCAGTTTTTCTTGGATATCCAGCAATCGATTGAAAATCAAAGCTTTGATCGTCTGATCTTGAGTCAGTATAAAGGTGAGTTGGCACAATTAGAGAAAATGACATTCCGTCAAATTGAGTTACAAGGTCAAGCCACTTTATCTTGTCTATATCATTATCCGACACAAGACATGACCAAAAACTATTCTATTGATGAAGGTTTAGAAAAAATTGCTGAACTTTTATCGCAATCCAAACAAGCCAATCTTTTTACGTTGCATGAAGATGTTCAACTTAAGAAAAATAAAAAGAAAGCGATGTTAAGTCGACAAAAAAAACAAGCAGAAGCAACTAAAATCGAGCAACAGCATAATCGTGAAAAACATCGTTATGTACAACAACAGAGTCCCTTTTTAAAGCATCTTGGTATTACTGATGAAAAGGGACAAGTTATTCCAAGCATGGCACGTAAATGGAAACAGATTAATAAGTTTATTGAAATCTTTTCAAATGCCTATGAACAAATCGATGCATCCCAACAAGCGTTGAATATTGTAGATTTTGGTTCAGGTAAAGGTTATTTAACTTTTGCTTTATATGATTATTTACAGGCTCAAAATAAAACGCCGTTGATTACAGGTGTTGAATTACGTTCTAACTTAGTTGAGTTCTGTCAGCAGATCGCAGATGAGGTTGGATTTAATCATCTTGATTTTTTTGAAGGTGATGTGCGTAGTTATCAACCAGCAAAATTAGATGTGATGATTGCACTACATGCCTGCGACATTGCAACTGACTTTGCGATTCATACAGGTATTCGTTTAAATGCTTCAATGATTATGTGTGCGCCATGTTGTCATAAAGAACTACGTCCGCAGTTGAAAAGCCCAGAGGTATTACAACCGATGCTGCAATTTGGTATCCATGCGGGGCAGCAAGCAGAGATGCTGACGGATACGTTGAGAGCGTTATTGTTGAAAGCTTATGGCTATGAAACCAAAGTTTTTGAGTTTGTTTCTTTAGAACACACCAGTAAGAATAAAATGATTTTAGCAACCAAACGTAAAGATATTCAGCAGCCTGATGAAAAAATTATGCAGCAGATTCAAGCATTAAAAGAAATGTATGGCATTCAAAAGCAAAGCTTAGAACTATTGTTGCAAGATCAAATGCCAATCGAGAATATCGGCTGCAAATGCTAAGAGAGAAATATGTTCAGCGTTAAACAGGGTTCGTGGGATCAATTACAGCAGGATGCAAAACTCATTCGGAAATTGGTATTTATTTCTGAACAAAACATTCCTGAACAAGATGAGTGGGATGATCAAGATGCAATTTCTCAGCACTTTGTCGTTTATGACCAAAACCAACCGATTGCGACGGCTCGGCTATTAGCAAACAATAGTGTAGGACGTGTTGCTGTGCTCAAAGCTTACCGTGGTCAGGGCATAGGTCGATTGATTATGTTGGAGATTATTGCTTACGCTCAGGCTCAAAAACGACCAAGCTTACAGCTATCGTCACAAGTTCATGCAATTTCATTTTATGAAAAGCTTGGCTTTAGCATACAAGGCGATGAATATGATGAGTGCGGCATCCCACATATTGAAATGGTGATGCCGATTGGTCTTCACAGTTTATAAGTGAATTATTCGATCAACTTATTTTTGCTGATTTTGCTCAACAACTTCTGATGCAGCAGATGCATGTTGAGCAAGTTCTTTTTCTTGTTGTGCTTTACGTTGCGCGCCCGGCATATAGTCAGGTTCTTGCGTCATTGCTAAATAGAAAAAGCTTAAAAAAAAGGTGCTGAGTACACCAACGATGATGACAAATTTCCAGCCTAAAACAGTTTCGTTAGAATCTTTGTGAGAATTTGAGCGATCACTCATAAAAAATATCCAAAAATAAAAAAATTAAATTTTGCATTGTAATAACAAAAATAAAGAACTGAGCAATGCTCAGAAAACCTTAAATATTATATGGTTTTATCCTGTGTTTGAGTGCATTTTCATGATTTATATTTTTGATTGAGTTGAAGTGATTGATTTGAAAATATTGAAGTGATTGGTTATGAATGTTTACGGAATTTGAACGAGAAGCCGTCAACATTGCTGAGATTGACGGCTTGATTATTTGATTAAAGCAGCTTCCACTGCTCAATTGCTTTAAGCCCTGTTTCTATTCCAACATCATAGCTATAACGGATTTTGGCTTTGTTCTTAGAGAGACGCCCCGCCATATTTTTGAGATCAGGAGGACATACTTCTAATATTTTCTGTTGTGATGACGAACGTACAAATTCTACCGAGTCATTATAACGTTGAGTCCGTGCTAATAGGCTCTGAGCAAATCCTCGTTGCTGTTTAAACATATATTTTGCTAGGAATTGATCACCTTTGCTGCTTGCTTTGAAGTAGCTTTTTGGTCGTGTACGTAACACCATAAGCTTTGAAACATTGTTTTGTTGAGCAGCCCAGTGGATGGGAAGGGCATCTGCTACACCACCATCAAAATAAGGTTCACCAAAGACTTCAACAGCTTGACGAGTCAATACAGGAATTGAGCTTGATGCTCTTAAACCTTCTAAGATATTGTCTTTTGACGCTTTGATATAGGTGGCTTCTCCTGAAATAGCATGAGTAAGCACCATATAGAAT
>LULX01000351.1_pt1 | contig 10194 bp, 8 predicted proteins | sample 729511 | NCBI WGS metagenome assembly LULX01 (sample SAMN03860278, study PRJNA289734) | marine metagenome | biome: seawater column; feature: ocean; material: water; isolation source: Red Sea water column Station 91 - depth 500m | place: Saudi Arabia: Red Sea | collected 2011-10-15 | depth 500 m
ACCCGACGGTATACCTGCTTTTCAGGCGCGCGTGCAACAACTTAGTCTAACCTTAAGCCTGAATGGCAGAACTGATTGTATTCGCTATGCGCATGGCATAATGCACAACAGGATCTGACTCGGGTCGACCTGGTTGAGGCTGATTCGGATCAGTCATCGAAACTGGCCTGGACTCTATATCCCATGTACTTATGCTTGAGCGCGTAAATGACAGATAGCAGCACCTCTCATTTTCCACAACTCTTCTCACCTTTTAGGTTAGGTCATACGGAAACACCGAACCGTATTGTCTCAACCAGCCATGGTACGAACATGGCCAGCGAAGGCATTCCGACACCGCAACTGATTGCCTACCATGAGGCCAAGGCACGAGGAGGTTGTGGCACAGTAATGATGTTCGGCAGCGGCGCGGCCTCACCGTTGACACCGATCATGAACAACCACGTGAACCTTTGGGATGATCGTGCTAAAAATGGACTCCGCGACGCGGCACAGGCTATCAAGCAACACGGCGCACTGGCTATCAGCCAGGTCACCTCAATGGGTCGTCGAACCAATCTTCACGCTGACATCTTCGGTCGCGGCCCCTCAGCTACGTCCTGTGAACTGTCCCCGGCAATTCCTCATGTCCTGACAATCGGCGAAATAGAACAGATCACCGCCGATTACGCTCAAGCATGTGCCACGCTTAAAGACTGTGGCTTTGATGGAGCCGATCTTGCCTTTTACGACGACCAGCTACCGGATCAGTTCTGGAACCCTCAAACCAATCATCGACGTGACCGTTACGGGGGTGCACTGGAGAACCGGCTGCGATTTTCTCTCGATGTTCTGGACGCGATCCGCGGCGCTGTAGGCCGGGATTTCATCGTTGGCGCACGGGTATCCGGTGATGACCGACTGCCGGGTGGGCTGTCACCTGAGGAACTCCTGGAGATCATCCAACGACTGGATCGTACGGAGCAACTCGACTATTTCACGGTGACCGGCGGTACGATCTCGACTTTTCGCTCACGCGGTTGGAACATCCCATCGGCCTACTACGGTCTGGGTACCTTCGTCAGTCTGGCCGGTCGGGTCCGATCTGCCGTAGTCACTCCGGTGATTGTGACCGGCCGAATCGTTACCCCTGATCAGGCTGAACGGGTACTTGAGAGTGGCGCGGCTGACCTAGTCGGTATGACCCGCGCACTGATTGCTGATCCCGATCTGCCAACAAAAGCCAGGAACCAGCAGCCCGAACAAATTCGTGTGTGCATGGGCTCGAATGAAGGCTGCATCGACCGGCTGTATTTCGGACTGCCGATTGGCTGTGTACAGAACCCAGTTGTCGGCAGAGAACAATCCTGGGGAAATTTCAACCCAGCTACAACACCTCGACATGTTGTGGTAATCGGTGGGGGGCCGGCAGGTTTGGAAACCGCCAGGGTTGCAGCCTCCCGCCATCATAAGGTGACACTGCTAGAACGTGACAGCGAACTGGGTGGCGCTATAAAAATCGCTGCCCGTGCATCTGGATGGGAGAACTACCTGCAGTGCGTGGCGTGGCTCGAGCGGCAGGTGCGCGAACTTGACATTGACGTTCAGCTCGAGACTGATGCAACGACTAATCTGATCCGTTCACTGTCACCCGATGCGATTGTTGTTGCGACTGGCGCAGAACCAAGAAGACCTGATCTGCCTGGTGTTGATTTGCCACATGTTGTTACGGTGGCGGACATCCTTAGTGGTAGCACAGCCCCATCGGGACGCAGCGTTGTGCTCGATGAAACCGGCTATACACCGGGCGTTAAAACCGCTGATACCTTAAGTCAATGGGGGTATGACGTTGAGATCGTGACCCGCCAGTATGCGTTGGGCGAAGACATTGGTACGACTATTAGAGCCGTCCTGTACGAACGTTTGTTGCGTGCTGGCGTCAGGATCACCACTTTGCACACACCCGTCGAGATCACGACTTCCGGGGTTCGCTTGATGCATGTGCTTACAGATGAAGAACGTTTTATTGAAGCAGACACTGTGGTTCTTTCTTCCAGTGGTATAGGGCGCGATGCGCTCCACCGTAAACTGGTTGAAGGAAACAAGTACGAACTCCATCTGGTTGGGGATGCTTTTGCGCCGCGTCACTTAAGACATGCCATGGTGGATGGCGCCCGGACCGGACGGGCACTGTAGGGACCTATGTCCTGGCCTGATCAATCATCGCTGTCGCAAGCACTGTTCACCAGGGCACAGAAGGTTCTCCCTGGCGGTATTTCAAGGCTGCAAACGCTGGTTCAACCGTTTCCGATCTATGCCATCGAGGGTCAAGGCGCAACGATAACAGACGCGGACGGTGTACCGCGCACAGATTTTATGAATAACTTTGCCTCTCTGATTCATGGACATGCACATCCAGAAATTCTCAGCGCTGTCACCGAGGCCATGCACAAAGGCACCTGCTTTTCGATGCCCACGGAGCTAGAAATCCAGCTCGCCGAATTAATTGTAGGCCGAGTCAAGCGGGTCGAGAAAATCCGCTTCTGCAACAGTGGGACCGAAGCTGTAATGCTTGCCATCAAAGCAGCGCGGGCGCGGACGAACCGACCCTGCATCGCTAAGATTGAAGGTGCCTATCACGGGATGTATGACTATGCAGAAGTCAGTTTAGATTCTTCGCCGGCTAATTGGGGTGACGTGCCTAACCCGTTAGCCTATACACGCGGTACCCCTGTGAGTGTCTTAGAAGACACTATCGTCATACCGCTCAATGACAGCAACACCAGCGAGCGGCTATTGCGTGACTGTGGCGACAGATTGGCTGGCGTACTGATCGATCCTGTACCGTTATCCTGCGGGCTGGTACCGATGGCCGATCATTTTATCGACATGCTGCATCGCGTAAGCCGTGAACTCGGTGCGCTGATCATCGCTGACGAGGTCATCGCATTCCGGCTTGACTATCATGGTGCACAGGCAAGGTTCGGAATCAACCCAGACCTCACAACCTTTGCCAAGATAATTGGAGGCGGCTTCCCTGTTGGAGCCATTGGGGGAACTGAAGATGCCATGTCTGTTTTTAGCCATAATCAAGGCAAGCCCCCAAACCCGTCTAGTGGAACATTCACAGCAAACCCAGTATCGATGGCAGCGGGACTCAAGACACTAGAGATGCTAGACACCAAAGCCTACGATTACCTCGAAGATTTAGGCACTTACGCCAGACATGTCGTGGAAAATACATTTGTTGCGGCTGGATTCAAGGGACAAGTCACCGGGGCCGGCAGCATGTTTCACCTGCATCTCCATGATCGTAAAGTGACTGACTATCGGACGTTCTTCCTGACTGAGGTTGAAGCTGAAGCGACCAGCCGACTTCATCTTAGACTTCTAGATGCCGGATACATTCTCTCACCTAAATTGGGTGGTTTTCTGTCTACCGTGAATACACCAGACCAAATCGACGGATTCGGCAATGCGCTGGCCACTGCCCTCACCAGTGAGATGACTGAACGTTGACGTGTTCGGCACCCGTCGAAATCCGACTCTATGAGACTATAGATTTAGGCTATCGCACATAGATTCGAATTATCACAATCCCGGCGTGCTGATTATAATCGGGACCGGCAGTTCCAATTGAAAACGACTGCTCAATAGATCATCAACCATTCAATCGCAACGGAGGAAAATATGGCCAAAGGATACTGGATTAGTGCTTATCGGGAAATCAACGATCCTGCAAAGCTGGCAGCCTATGCGGAACTGGCAGCACCAGCAGTAAAAGCCAATGGTGGAAATTTCTTGGTTCGAGGAGGGGCAATCACAGCCAAAGAGGCTGGTGTGGCCGAACGCACAGTGGTTGTCGAATTCCCCAGTTATGATGACGCTCTAAGCACGTACCAAAGTGATGCCTATCAGGCGGCACTTGAAAAACTTGCAGGTGGTGTGGTGCGAGACTTTCGAATTGTCGAAGGCGCTGAATAGGTACTCACGACATCAGTTGCACTACTCCACCTGATAACGTGCTACAGCTTCATCATTCCATTGGATACCATTACCGACAGTCGTCGGTACTTGCACCTTGCCGCCTGAAGCAACTGTAGGCTCACGAATAATTGGGCTGGCCCAGTCGACATACTCAAGCCAGTCTGCGTTGTTGGTCGTGGCCATCAGGTGAATGCTGATCTCTGGGAAAAGATGCGTTGATACAGGAATGCTTTCAGCCTCTGGCAGGGTGACAGCTGCACGCCAGCCAGAGACACCAGCTATTCGCTGTACATCCAGCATATAGAAGTCAGCCGCTTTGGCTTTCAGAGCTTTCTGGAATTCAAGTGGGTTGAGTAGATTCTCACCCGTCTGGATCGGGGTATCCACTGCGGCTGCTACTGCGGATGAACCGTGGTAATCATCATATCGAACAGGTTCCTCGATCCAGTACAACCCCTCGCCATCCAATGCCTGACAACGACTCAGAGCCTCTTTGCAGTCAAGTCCCTGATTGAAGTCGCTCATCAGATCGATCGCGTCACCACAACTGCGCTTAACTGAACGAACCGCAGCGAGATCCTCTTTAAAAGTCTCATATCCCAGTCGCAACTTGACTGCGCTGAAGTCACCCTCGGCGAGTAATTCCTGGGCCTGGTCTGCGAGTTTCTCTGGATCCCCCTTTTCGAGCCAAAGCCCACAGCTGTTATAAGCCTTCACGTATTCTTTTGGATCACCCAACACCTTAGCTAACGAAAGCTCTTCTGATTTTGCCCGTATATCCCAGAGTGCCATGTCTAGCCCTGCGAGCACTTGGCCGAGGATGCCGTGAGTATCCAACAGTCGAAGCTGCTGTCGCAGCAACGGGTCAACCTGCTCTGGGTCAGCGTTCATACCCCGCACCAGTTCTTCGATCGCAGCCACACAACTCATGGTTGGCTTTAACATCGATTTTAGAAATACAAACAGATACGCATGACCCGTCAACCCTACATCAGTTTCCACATCAAGAAGAACTAGGGGTAGTTCGCCAATGGCACCACTGGCTGTCACTGGTGGATGCCTGAAAGGCACGAGAACCGGTGTTGTCTTAATATTAGAAATAACAATGGCCATATCACACTCCTTATTGGGGGTGCTGAATAAGTCGAGGCATCAGCTACAGGCCCAATGGGTCAAATACTAAGGTCAAGAAGATTGTAGTCGTGGATCGCTTGTTTCGCGTCTTCGTTCCATTTCAGCGTCTCACCGCTCTCAACGAACGGGGCGTAAGCATAGGGTGATTCATCTGGAAACCGTTGGCGCCGGGCATCGATCCCGTATCCGATCATTCGCGAGCGTTTGCGAATCCGTGCTTCGTCATAAACCGCCGGCGCATTATGTACGCCGCCGCCCTGAACATCCATTACGCTGGAACGCCGGTGATATCCGAGCGTGAAAGAAACACGCCAGTCTGGGCTGGTATTGGCAAATGAACCGTGTACCAGTTGCCGGTTATGGATCACGACGTCTCCCGGATCACAGATGTACGGGACAGCATCGGGGAGCCTCTCTGACCCGTTGTCCGCTACCCAATCCGAAATATCAACCTTGCCTAAACGATGCGAGCCAGGTACTGCCCAGACAGCATTGGCTGCAGTACAGCCATAAAGTTGCGCATGAAACGTGTATCCGTGAATACTGCTGTCCCATTCAGGGTTGTCCCAGTGGGTCACGCCGTCTTGATGCCACGCCACGGATGCTCCGAGCCCAGGTTGCTTGATAAACATGGCTTCATTAAATGGGACAAAATCCTCTCCGTTGAGACTTGCGGCCAGCTTAAGCAAATCCGGATGTGCGTAAAGGCGTAAAAGAGCCTCTGAATGCTGAAGTACGCCCAAAATCAGATAAACGGTTTGTTCGGGCGAATCGGCCGACGGCTGGGGTTCTACCATCTTTACCGGGTGGCGACCCACAGCGCGATCGGTTCCACCAAAAGGATCTCCCAGAGGTCGGGACCAGAACAGACTTGCTCCTTTACAGTCAACGCCCAATGCCGGTCGGCCCTGTTTATCGGCAGAAGACCCCGTAGTAGTCGGTAGTCGTTCGAGAATGTCAAAAAAATCTGTTTCGATGTCACCAAGTTCATCGGAACCAATCAGATTCTTCAGAACATAAAATCCGTGTTCATCTACCGATGACTGAATGTCGGGGTGAAGATCACCATTATCCAAAAACTCCAAAGATCCCCGGTTTGGTAGCGCCAACGCACGCGCTCGACCAGTATTGAAATAGGCCTGCATAGCCGTTTCGTGCTCGCCATAGTCGGCTTGGATACCGTCTTGCCCAATATTGATTAAGGGTTCTTTCATGATGGCTGTATGACCAATTTACAGCGTCATTCGTTTCAAAAATAGTATAGAACAATATGCCTGTCCTTACCGACATTATTGAAATCACAGGCCCACTTACAGCACGGGTTAGCTGTCGCCGTGTGTATCGACTAAATGTCAATGCGTCACAATAACGTACACTGCTGTATCTAACCCCAATAGTGAAAGTCTGTGATTCCTAATTTTGAGTTGCTACTTCCTGTGCTACTCGCACTGCTCGCCGCAGTGCTTTTTGCGTTTGGCAACCAGTGCTCACGGATCGCGATGCGATACACAGATTCACAGACTGCCTCACTATTCCAGATCGGCGTCAGTACGGCCTTGTATTGGCTGATTGCGCCGTTTTATCTTGAACCCAGCTTCTGGAATTCCCCGGTTCTTCCACTTCTTGCCGCTATCGGGCTGATTCGACCTCTGCTTTCAGCAAATCTTGGTATGGCAGGTACCCGGATACTTGGTCCAACAATCTCGAGCACCTTGGCGGCCACTGCCCCGCTGTTTGGCGTTGCACTGGGAGTTGTGCTGCTTGCAGAAACGCTATCCTGGGAGGTTGCATTCGGAACAGCTGGAATTGTATTTGCTGTCGCCATCCTGTCTTGGCAACGCGACTCGGGTCGAACCTGGCCACTGATTGCCCTGTTACTGCCTATAGGCGCCGCTATGATTCGAAGCCTGGCACATGCGTTAGCCAAAATAGGCCTTGAAACGCTACCCAGCCCGTATTTCGTCGCGCTGATTGCTTACACCGTATCCTTTCCGATCGCGCTGGCCAATGACCTTCGAATCCGGCGACATAATCGGCGGCGACTGTCCACAGCCGGGCTGAAGTGGCTGGTCTTTACAGGGCTGATCTATGCTGTATCCGTGCTGGTTCTGAACACTGCCCTGATGTCTGGGCGGCTGATCATTGTCAGTCCAATTGTCGCCTGTTCACCGTTGTTTACGTTACTCCTGGGTCGGTTCGTGTTTCGGGAGGAAACCCTGAATCGCAAGGTTACTGTTGCTGTTCTGCTCGTGGTTCCCAGCGTTATTCTGATTGGTCTACGTGCCTGAACGTTTTAACCTGACAGAATCTGCCAACAGCTTTAGGGTGTGGCAGAAGTTTATTCGGAGATTTGAAGATTCACCCGTCGCAACAGTCCCTCCAGAGGTAAGTCATGAATCCCGACATTTCTTAAGGCATCAATCGTGTTCACGAGGTAATCGCGGCACGAACCCAGTTCGCCTACTGCAGACCCGATCATTACGGCCTGAGCATCCTCAGAAAGATCACCTGCACACTGTGGATGAAGTTCGTCGACCACAAAGGTCAATGCTGTGGTGATTTTGGAATCTACCTCTACGCTGACCCACTTTGGCTGATACACCGCCGTGAGCATTTCTCTTTCCCAGATAGATGTCAGGGCCTCAGATCTGCCGTCCTCAGGAAGCGGCATAAGAACACCCTGACAAGACGCAGAATCAGCGCGAAGGCCCAAACCGAGGCCAGGGCTATCCGGTGCACCCCGTGCTTCAACAGTGAAAACACAAAAATCGCGTCTATAACCATGGAGTATGGCTTTACATCTTGACTGTACTTCGAAACAGGGCCGCCAAATCAGTGACCCATACGCGAACAACGAAATCGTTTCCGGGTCTGGTGCTGATTCAATCGTGCTTTGAAGTGATTGCCCCCGCTCACGAGTGGTTAGATGGTCAAAACGCTTCATGATATTGCGCCCCTATAGTTTCACCCATACCCGTTCAATGTTTTGAACACTCCCGTAACTATGGCCATCGCTACCGAACAGCGAACTGAAACCGTATAATGCGCTGCTGCTTTGATATGCCTTGTCGCTGACTATTCACCAGCTTGACCATTCTTTCATTTCGATTGCACATCAACAACCGCGCCTCAACATGCTGATCTTTGTCTATGATCGTGGCTTTGCGTCAACGATCGGCACTGTGGTCATACCAGTCAAAGCAGCGAACGGATGAAGCCAACCCCGTCCGGTCAACCCTCACGTGCTGAGGAGTATCGCTCCGCACGAAAACTGGACATCGAGATACTCGCTAGGATCATCGCCGGCGTATTGCATTACCCCTCCCGCGTTGCCATTGCAGTCACCGCCACCCTTCTATCATCCTCGTTCCAGCTGTTTATCCCCCGCTATATTGGACAGGCTGTAGATCACGCACAAGGGCTACTCGGGGAGCAGGCGACAACATCCGGAGAGATTGAAAATGCCCTATTATTTGCCGGACTGATGATCATCGGTCTGAGTATCCTGCGTGGACTGTTCGCGGTCGTACAGAACTATTTTGGAGAATCGGTCGATCATTGTCTTGCGGCTGAACTTCGCAAACGTTTCTACTATCGCGTTCAGCAACTGGACCTGTCCTTTCATGACCATGCCCATACTGGCGACCTGATTACGCGTGGCATGCTTGACCTTGAGGGTATCCGATATTTTCCCAGTACAGGTCTGATCCGAACCTTGATGCTGCTGGTACTCGTGACTGGTGGCGCCGTAATACTGCTGTCGACCAATTTTGTGCTGGGTCTGGTTGCTCTTAGCTTCGTTCCAGTGATAGCTGTGCGCTCGGCAGTCGCCCGGTTACAGCTGCGCTACCTATGGCTCAAGCAACAGGAAAAACTCACCCAGCTGACCAATTTTATGGAAGAAAATCTAACCGGTATTCGTATTGTCAGAGCATTTTTTGCTCGTGATCACGAAATAAGTCGCTTCCAAAATCATTCGGCAAGCGTACTGGATGTTTCTTTTCAGCGACTGATGGCGAGGGTCCGGAACATGACCTTTATGGGACTGGTGTTCTATGCCGCGATGACTGCCGTATTGTGGGTTGGCGGTAACATGGTCCTGAGCGGACAGATCACGGTCGGCCGGCTTACAGAATTTCTAGCGTTCATGATGATCTTGCAGATGCCAGTTCGCCAGATCGGTATGACCGTGAACTCCTACGCGAGAGCATCAACCTGTGGTGCAAGACTTTTTGCTGTACTCGACGAGCCGAGTATCGTCGACACCAACAGTGGCCTTCCACACCTCAAAGTCACCCGAGGTGCAGTAAGGTTTGAAAATGTTGGTTTCCAGTATCCGCTCAGCAAATCCGGAGAAAACATAATTTCTGACATCAGTTTCGAAGTCAGATCGGGTCGCACACTGGGCATTGTCGGTCCACCGGGCAGTGGCAAGTCCACCGTTGCCCGTCTGATTCCACGTTTTTATGAGCCTACCGCCGGCAGAATACTCGTTGATGGCCAGGACATCACCCAGGTATCTATTACCTCACTTCGACAGGCGATAGGTGGCGTACAGCAGGACCCGTTCCTATTCACGGCATCAGTCGAACACAACGTGGCCTATGCTGACCCGTCGACAAATCTGGATCAGATCGTGCAGGCCAGTACAGATGCCCAGATTCACAGTTTTATTGAGGAACTGCCCCGGAGCTACCAGACACTGGTGGGTGAGGACGGCGTGTCGCTATCAGGTGGACAGCGACAGCGAGTATCCATCGCCCGCGGTACTTTGACCAATGCGCCTATCTTTATTTTCGACGACGCCACTGCAGCAATAGACGCTGGTACGGAACAGCGTATCCGCCGAGCACTCAAAGCACGGGCCGGCACGCATACCACGATCATCATCTCTCATCGTCTCGTCAGTCTCATGCATGCTGACGAAATTCTTTTCCTCGACGAAGGCTGTGTTATTGAGCGCGGCACCCATGAGCAGTTGCTTGCGCTGAAAGGGAGATATTTCGAACTTCATTCTCTACAACTTAGAGATGAACACGGGTCACCCCGTCTGACTAGGCATAGTAATCCGGCATGAGACTGATCACCGAGAAC
>LULX01000373.1_pt1 | contig 10143 bp, 10 predicted proteins | sample 729511 | NCBI WGS metagenome assembly LULX01 (sample SAMN03860278, study PRJNA289734) | marine metagenome | biome: seawater column; feature: ocean; material: water; isolation source: Red Sea water column Station 91 - depth 500m | place: Saudi Arabia: Red Sea | collected 2011-10-15 | depth 500 m
CACCGTCGCCGCCCACCCCGACGACCGGGCCGAGGCGACAGCCATCTCTCGCCGAGTCCGCGAGTGCCGGGGAACCAGTGGCGCCTGGTCCCGCCAGGCCGTCCTGGTCCGCACCAACGCCCAGGCGGAGGTCGTGGTGCAGGGGCTCCGCGACGCCGACATTCCGGTCCGCACCCGCGCCGGCAGCGGCCTGCTCGACCGGGGCGACGTCAAGGCGGCCCTGAGGCCGCTGTCCCGCAGCGAGCGGCCGCTGTCCCAGCACCTCGGCGACCTGCGGCCCGACCCCGACCGCGATGCCGGAGACGAGGACGCCAACCCGCGCGACGCCGACCGGGCGGCGGCCTTCGACCGCCTCCGCGTGCTGGCCGACGAGTTCCTCGCCCTCGAGCCGGCCGGCACCGCCTCGGGCTTCTCCGGCTGGCTGCACAGCCAGGCCCGGGCCGCCGACGACGACTCGACCGACGCCGTCGAGGTCGCCACCTTCCACGCCGCCAAGGGCCTCGAGTGGGAGACGGTCCACGTGGCCGGCCTCGAGCAGGGGCTCGTCCCCATCGCCCACGCCCGACAGCCCGACGCCCTCGCCGAGGAGCGGCGCCTGCTCTACGTGGCGCTCAGCCGCGCCGAGGAGGGGCTGCACCTCACCTGGGCCCAGCAGCGCAGCTTCAAGGACCGCACCTCGAACCGCCGGCCCTCCTTCTGGCTGGAGGACCTCGAGTTCGCGATCGCGAACCTCGACCAGCCCTTCGAGAAGGCCGAGCAGGCCCGCCGGGCGGCCCTCGCCCGGGAGCAGGTCCGAACGACGAGGCTGCCCGACCACCCGGTCGTCGAGGAGCTCCGGGCGTGGCGGCTGGACCAGGCCCGGGCCGCCGACGTCGAGGCCTACAAGGTGTTCCGCGACGTCACCCTCGCCTCGCTCCTTTCGGTCTGGCCGACCACGGTCGAGGAGCTGCAGCAGGTCACCGGCATCGGCCCGGTCAAGGCCGACCGGTTCGGCGACGACCTGCTGGCCATCCTCGCCGGCCACGAGCGACCCGCCGACCTGGCACCACCCCCGGTCCGCCGGCCGACGCCTCCGCCCGTGGATCCCGGCGACGCCGACCCCGACCTGGTCGAGGCACTCCGGGCCTGGCGTCTGGATCGGGCGGCCGGCAAGCCCGCCTACACCGTGTTCGCCGACGCCACCCTCCACGAGCTGGCGGCCACCCGCCCGACCGACGACGACGGCCTGCTCGCCGTGTCGGGCATCGGCCCCGCCAAGTTGGAGCGCTTCGGCGCCGACCTGCTGGCGTTCCTCGCAGAGTGGGAGTGAGCGCTACGCCCCGTCCAACTCGGCCTGGAGCCGCTTCGGGGCGGTGAGGCGCCACGCCTCCTCGGCCACGCCGGCCACCTCGTCCCAATCCAGGTCCACGTCGAGGCGCAGGCCCACCCAGCCCCTCGGCCCGACGTAGGGCGGCACGAAGAACCGCTCGGGTTCCTGGTCCACCAGTTCGTCCTGCACGCCGGGCGCCGCCTTGAACCAGAGCGTGGGGCGGCCGTCGTCGGGGTGGGTGTGGAGGTTGGCGAAGGCGGAGCGCCCGACGATCCCGAAGGTGGGCATGCCGTGGTTGAGCCGCTCCTCCACCTGCGGCAGCGTCAGGCACACCCGCCGCAGTCCCTCGAGCAGGTCCCGGTCCCGGGGCGGCCGCGGGGCGTGCGTCACGGCGCTACCCCAGGGCGAAGTCGGCGACGACGGGGGCGTGGTCGCTGGGCTTCTCGCCCTTCCGCTCGTTGCGGTCCACGACCACGAAGTCGAGGGCGGCGGCGGCCGGCGGCGAGGCCAGCACCAGGTCGATGCGCATGCCGCGGCCCTTCGGGAAGGCCAGGTTGCGGTAGTCCCACCACGAGAACAGGCCGGCGGCGTCGTGGCGCTCCCGGAACACGTCGACCAGCCCGAGGTCGCCCAGCCGCTGGACGGCGGCCCGTTCCTCAGGGGTGACGTGGGTGGCGCCGGCGAACGCCGACGGGTCCCACACGTCGCGGTCGTCGGGCGCCACGTTGAAGTCACCCACCACCACCACCGGGTCGGCGGCCAGGTCGGCGTTGGCGGCCAGGTCGTCGTGGAGGCGACCCAGCCAGTCCAGCTTGTAGTGCCAGTGGTCGTGGCCGACCTCCCGGCCGTTGGGCACGTAGCAGGACGCCACCCGAACCCCGCCGCAGGTGGCCCACAGGATCCGGGCGTCGGGGTCGGGGTCGTCGCGCCCGTCGGCGAAGCCCGGTCGCACGTCGTCGAGCCCGACCCGGGAGATGACCGCCACGCCGTTCCACCGGCCCTCGCCGTGGTGTGCCGACTCGTAGCCGAGCGCGGCGAACGCCCCGTGGGGGAACGCCTCGTCGGCCATCTTGGTCTCCTGGAGGCAGAGCACGTCCGGCTGGGCGGCGGTGATCCACGCCTCGACGCGGGCCAGCCGGGCCTTGAGCGAGTTGACGTTCCAGGTGACGATCCGCATCGCCGGCGACCGTAGCGGCTCAGCCCAGCGGGAAGCCGACGACCGCCTCGAGCTCGGCGATGGCGGCATCCGGGTCGACCACCTTGACGGTCGTCATGCCCATGGCCCGGGCGGGCTTGAGGTTGATGCCGAGGTCGTCGAGGAACACGCAGGCCGCCGGTTCCACGCCCAGTCCCTCGCAGGCGATCTCGTAGAAGCGCAGCTCGGGCTTGCGGCAGCCGACGACGCTGGACTCGACGACCACGTCGAAGAGGTCGACGACCCCCGACGCGGCCCCGGCCTCCGCCGACTCGGCCATCGGCGCCAGGTTGTTGGTGAGCAGCGCCGTGCGCAGCCGTTCCGAGCACCGGCGCAGGGCCTCGACCATGGCGGGCCGCAGCTCGCCCCGCAGCCCGGCCAGCACCCGACGGGCGTCGACCACCAGGCCCAGGGCCGCCGCCTCGGCCTCGAACAGTTCGCAGAACCCGGCCTCGTCGACCTCGCGGCGCTCCATGCGGGCCCACGCGTTGTCGTCCGGATTCGTCGAATTGAGCCGCCGGATGGTGTCGGGCGGCAGCCCGGCCTCGGCCTCGTAGGCGGCGAACGCCTCGAACGGACTGGAGGTCAACACCCCGCCGAAGTCGAACAGCACCGCCCCGATCATCCGCCCGACGCCCCGTCTCGCACCGCCCCGATCACGGCCGGAAACCTAGGTGCCGACCGCCACGGAGGCCCACGCGGCACCACCGGTAGCCTCGGCGGCGATGTCAGCCCAGTTCATCTTCACCATGCGGCGGGTCAGCCGCTTCCACCCGCCCGACCGCGAGGTCCTCAAGGACATCACGCTGGCCTTCTACCCCGGCGCCAAGATCGGCGTGATCGGCGCCAACGGGGCCGGCAAGTCGTCGCTGCTGCGGATCATGGCCGGCGTGGACGACGGGTTCACCGGCGAGGCCCGCCTGACCGACGGCTTCACCGTCGGCCTGCTCGAACAGGAGCCCACCCTCGACGAATCCAAGGACGTGCAGGGCAACATCATGGACGGCGTCGGCCAGGTGGCCGGCCTGCTCGCCCGCTACGACGAGGTGCTGGCCGCCTGGGGCGACCCGGACGCCGACTACGAGAAGCTGGGCGACGAGCAGGCCGACCTCGAGAAGCGCATCGAGGCCGCCGGCGCCTGGGACCTGCAGCGCACCATCGAAATCGCCATCGACGCCCTGCGGCTGCCGCCCGGCGACGCCGATGTGTCGACCCTGTCGGGCGGCGAGCGCCGGAGGGTGGCGCTGTGCCGGCTGCTGCTGTCCCGACCCGACCTGCTGCTCCTCGACGAGCCCACCAACCACCTCGACGCCGAGTCGGTGGCCTGGCTGGAGCGGACGCTCAAGGACTACCACGGCACCGTCGTGGCCATCACGCACGACCGATACTTCCTCGACAACGTGGCCGGCTGGATCCTCGAGCTGGACCACGGGAAGGGCATCCCCTACGAGGGCAACTACTCGGGCTGGCTGGAGCAGAAGCAGGCCCGCCTCGACGCCGAGCAGAGGGCCGACTCGTCGCGCCGCCGCACCCTCGAACGGGAGCTGGAGTGGGTGCGCATGGCCCCCAAGGCCCGCCAGGCCAAGGGCAAGGCCCGCCTCGCCGCCTACGACCGGCTGGTCGCCGAGGCCGCCGACGTCGAGCGCCGCGACCGCGAGCTCCAGGTCGACATCCCCGCCAACCAGCGACTCGGCGACCAGGTCGTCGAGGTGGCGAACCTGTCGAAGGGATTCGGTGACCGGCTGCTCGTCGACGACCTGTCGTTCTCGCTGCCCCCCGCCGGCATCGTCGGCGTGATCGGCGGCAACGGCGCCGGCAAGACCACGCTGTTCCGGATGCTCGTCGAGGCCGCCACCGGCGACGGGGACCCGGCCGCCCTCCCCGACTCGGGCAGCATCACGATCGGCCCCACCGTCGAGATGGGCTACGTCGACCAGTCACGCGACGCCCTCGATTCCGAGCGCACCGTCTACGAGGAGATCACCGACGGCCGCGAGTCCCTCCAGGTCGGCCGCCGGGAGGTCAACGGCCGGGCCTACGTGGCGTCGTTCAACTTCAAGGGCGCCGACCAGCAGAAGCAGGTCGGGAACCTGTCGGGCGGCGAGCGCAACCGGGTGCACCTGGCCAAGGTGCTCAAGAGCGGCGCCAACCTGCTGCTCCTCGACGAGCCCACCAACGACCTCGACGTCGACACGCTGCGAGCGCTGGAGTCGGGCCTCGAGGCCTACGCCGGCTGCGCCGTGATCATCAGCCACGACCGCTGGTTCCTCGATCGGGTCGCCACCCACGTGCTGGCCTTCGAGGGTGACTCGCAGGTGCGCTGGTTCGAGGGCAACTTCACCGAGTACGAGGCGTACCGCACCAAGGAGCTGGGGCTCGACGCCCAGCCCACGCGGATCCGCTACAAGCCCCTCACCCGCACCTGACGCTCAGCCCAGCAGGTCGAGCACCCTGGTGGCGGCGGCGACGGCGGGGCCGTGGTCGGGAGTGAGCACCAGGTCGGGTGACTCGGGCGGCTCGTACGGGTCGTCCACCCCGGTCATGCCGGTCAGTTCGCCGGCCCGTGCCCTCGCGTAGAGCCCCTTGGGGTCGCGTGCCTCGCAGAGCTCGAGCGGCGCGTCGACGAAGACCTCGAGGAACGGCACGCCGGCGGCCTCGTGGAGCGCCCGGGCCCGGTCGCGGGCGGCGCGGTAGGGGCTGATGAGCGGCACCAGCGCCACCATGCCGGCGTCGGCGAACAGCCGTGCCACCTCGGCCACGCGCCGGACGTTCTCGTCGCGGTCCTCGGCCGAGAAACCCAGGTCGCCGTTGAGGCCGTGGCGCAGGTTGTCGCCGTCGAGCAGGTAGGCGGGCCGGCCGCCTGCGACCAGCAGCCGCTCGCAGGCGACGGCCACCGTCGACTTGCCCGACCCGGAGAGGCCGGTGAACCACACCGTGGCCCCGCGGAACCCCAGCGACCCGGCACGCTCGTCGCGGTCCAGCGACCCGGGGTGCCAGACGACGTCCGGACTGCGTGCGGCGCCGGCCTCCTCGACCATGGGCCCGGTCAGGCCCCGGCGCCGATGATCATGCCGGCGGCGACCGTGGCGTTCGTGGTCTCGTCGACCAGCACGAAGCTGCCGGTGGCCCGGTTGCGCCGGTACTCGTCGAAGAACAGCGGCTGGGTGCACCGCAGCGCGATCCGGCCGATCTCGTTGAGGGCCAGGACCTCGGCCGACTCGTCCCGGTGCAACGAGTTGACGTCGAGTCGGTACTGGAGGTCGGTCACCATGGCGCGGGCCGTCCGGGTGGTGTGCTTGATCGCCAGTTTGGTGCGTGGTGCCAGCCGCGACGCCTCCGACATCCAGCACACCATGGCCTGCAGGTCCTGGCCTGCGTTGGGCTGGTTGCCGGGCCGGCAGATCATGTCGCCGCGCGACACGTCGATGTCGTCGTCCAGCCGGATCGTCACCGCCATCGGCGAGAACGCCTCGTCGACGGGCCCCTCGAAGGTGTCGACTGACGCCACCGTCGACGTGAAGCCGCTCGGCAGCACCATCACCTCGTCGCCGGGCTTGAACACGCCGCCGACGATCGTCCCGGCGTAGCCGCGGTAGTCGTGGTGGGCGTCGGACTGCGGCCTGATCACGTACTGCACCGGGAAGCGGGCGTCGACGTGGTTGCGGTCGCTGGCGATGTGCACCTCCTCGAGGTGGTGCAGCAGCGATGAGCCCTCGTACCACGACATGTTGGGCGAGCGCTCGACGATGTTGTCGCCGTGCAGGGCCGACACCGGGATGAACGTGAGGTCGGCGACTTCGAGCTTCATGGCGAACTCGCGGAACTCGGCCTTGACCGCCTCGAAGGCCGCCTCGTCGTAGTCGACCAGGTCCATCTTGTTGACGCACACCACGAGGTGCGGGATGCGCAGCAGCGACGCCAGGAAGGCGTGGCGGCGGGACTGCTCGACGATGCCGTTGCGGGCGTCGACCAGCACCAGCGCCAGGTCGGCGGTCGAGGCGCCCGTGACCATGTTGCGCGTGTACTGGATGTGCCCGGGGGTGTCGGCGATGATGAACTTCCGCTTGGGTGTGGCGAAGTAGCGGTACGCCACGTCGATGGTGATGCCCTGTTCCCGCTCGGCCCGCAGCCCGTCGGTGAGCAGCGCCAGGTTCGTGTACTCGTTGCCCATCTGCTCGGACGTGCGCTCGATGGCCTCGAGCTGGTCCTGGAAGATCTGCTTGGTGTCGTAGAGCAGGCGGCCGATGAGGGTGGACTTGCCGTCGTCGACGCTGCCGGCGGTGGCGAACCGGAGGAGGTCCATCAGAAGTACCCCTCCTTCTTCCTGTCCTCCATGGCGGCCTCGGACACGCGGTCGTCGGCCCGGGTGGCGCCCCGCTCGGTGATCCGGGTGGCGCCCACCTCCTCGATGACCTGCTCGATGGTCGCGGCGTTCGAGTCGACGGCGCCGGTGCAGGACATGTCGCCCACGGTGCGGTAGCGCACGGTGCGGTTCACGACCTCCTCGCCCTCCATGCGGGTGACGTACTCGGAGTCGGCCAGCCACATGCCGTCCCGCTCGAACACCGGGCGCTGGTGGGCGAAGTAGATGGACGGGATCTGGATGCCCTCCCGGCGGATGTACTCCCAGATGTCGAGCTCGGTCCAGTTCGAGATCGGGAACACCCGGATGTGCTCGCCCTGGCGGATGCAGCCGTTGTAGAGGTTCCAGAGTTCGGGCCGCTGGTTCTTGGGGTCCCACTGGCCGAACTCGTCGCGGAACGAGTACACCCGCTCCTTGGCCCGGGCCTTCTCCTCGTCGCGTCGGGCGCCGCCGAACAGGGCGTCGAAGCGGTGCTCCCCGATGGCGTCGAGCAGGGTGATGGTCTGGAGGCGGTTGCGGCTGGCCCGCGGGCCGGTCTCCTCGGTGACCCGGCCCTCGTCGATCGACTGCTGCACGGACGCCACGACGAGGCGGGCGCCAAGCTCGGCGAGGCGCCGGTCGCGGAAGTCGAGCACCTCGGGGAAGTTGTGCCCGGTGTCGACGTGCATCACCGGGAACGGCAGGCGGGCCGGCGAGAACGCCTTCTCGGCGAGGCGCAGCATCACGATCGAGTCCTTGCCGCCCGAGAACAGCAGGCAGGGGCACTCGAACTCGGCCGCCACCTCCCGGAAGATGTGGATCGACTCTGCCTCGAGCTGGTCGAGGTCGGTGAGTTCGTAGGTCGTGGTCACGGCGCTCCCGTCGCGGCCGGCGTGGCGGTTCGGCTCCCAATGCTACGGGCCGGGGTCTGCGATGATCGCGACCCATGGCCACCTCCGACGACCACCGCCTCGCCGCCGAGCTGGCCATGCGCGCCGGCGTCCTGCTGCTGGAGTTGCGCGGGCGCCTCGTCGCCGAGGGCGTGCCGGCGACCACCCTGAAGGACGAGGGAGACCGGGCCGCCCACGACCTGCTGATGGACGCCCTCGCCGAGTCCCGCCCCGACGACGGCGTGTTGTCCGAGGAGGGCTCGGCCCACGACGTCCATCCGGACCGGGCCGGCGTGTCGCGGGTGTGGATCGTCGACCCGCTGGACGGCACCAGGGAGTTCAGCGAGCCGCCCCGGACGGACTGGGCGGTCCACGTGGCCCTCGCCGAGGACGGACGGCCCACGGCCGGCGCCGTCGCCCTGCCGGGCCTGGGCCTGACGCTCTCGACCAACGAGGCCGGCACCCTCGACGACCTGGGCCCCGTGCCGGCTGCCCCCCGGGTCGTGGTCAGCCGCACCCGGCCGCCGGCGGTGGCCCTCGCGGTCGCCGAGGCCCTCGACGGCGAGTTGGTCGAGATGGGTTCGGCCGGCGCCAAGGCCATGGCGGTGGCCCGCGGCGAGGTCGACGTCTACGTCCACGCCGGCGGCCAGTACGAGTGGGACAACTGCGCCCCGGCCGCCGTGGCGGCGTCGATGGGCCTCCACGTGTCGCGCCTCGACGGTTCGCCGCCCACCTACAACCACCCCGACCCGTACCTTCCCGACTTGCTCGTCTGCCGGCGGGAACTGGCGTCCGCCGTCCTCGACGCCGTCGGCTGACGCCGGGGCACGGCCCGTAGGCTCGCGGACCGTGCGCCTGGTCATCGCCCGCTGCACGGTCGACTACGACGGCCGCCTCACCGCCCACCTCCCCGAGGCGGTCCGCCTGCTCATGGTCAAGGCCGACGGCTGCGTCGCCATCCACGCCGACGGTGGTGCCTACAAGCCCCTCAACTGGATGAACGCCCCGAACGCGCTCGTGGAGGAGGCAATCGACGGCGTCGACACCTGGCGGGTGTCGAACCCCAAGGGCGAGACCCTCACGATCACGCTCCACGAGGTGCTGTCCGACACCGCCTACGAGATGGGCGTCGACCCCGGCCTGCAGAAGGACGGCGTCGAGGCACACCTCCAGGAGCTGTTGGCCGAGGACCCGTCGTTCCTCGGCGAGGAGTTGGCGCTGGTGCGGCGTGAGTATCCGACCGACATCGGGCCCGTCGACCTGTTGTGCCGTGACGCCGACGGGAACACCGTGGCGATCGAGGTCAAGCGACGAGGCGAGATCGACGGCGTCGAGCAACTCACCCGCTACCTCGACTTCCTCAACCGCGACGACGTGCTGGCTCCCGTGCGGGGCCTTTTCGTGGCCCAGGAGATCAAGCCCCAGGCCAAGGTGCTGGCGGGCGACCGGGGCATCGGCTGTGTCGAGGTGGACTACGACGAACTCCGGGGCATCGAATCGACGACGCCCCGGCTCTTCTAGGCGGACCCGTGGAGGCGTTCGAGGTCGCCGTGGTCGGCGGCGGCCCGGCCGGATCGGCGGCGGCCACCACGCTGGCTCGGGCAGGCCGGTCCGTGGCGGTGCTCGACAAGGCCACCTTTCCGCGGGACAAGTGCTGCGGCGACGGGCTCACCACGCTGGCCCTGCGACTCGGTGAACGACTCGGCCTCGACCCGGCACCCATCGCCGGCTGGCACGTCGTCGACCACGCCGTCATCCACACCGGCGGCGAGGGTGGCCGCAGCCGCCGCTTCCCGCTGCCCGTGGATGCCGGCCAGTACGCAGCGATCGTGCCGCGGGCCGAGTACGACGCCGCCCTCCTGGACCTGGCCCGCTCGGCCGGCGCCGACGTGCGGGAGGGCCACGAACTGGCGGGCATCCGAGTCGATGGCGACGGCGCCGTCGTCGAGGTGGCGGACGGCTCGACGTTCCGGACCGGGTCGGTGGTCGCTGCCGACGGCATGTGGTCTCCCACCCGGCGCCTGCTGGGCCTGGCCGAGGACGGCTACCGGGGCGAGTGGCACCGACCGGCCCGGTATCCGGGAGGTACTCGGCCCGGACGCCGTGCCCGAGGGGCGGCGCACCGCCTGGCCCATTCCCGCACGCGTGGATCGTGCGGTTCTGGAACACGGCCCGGTGCTGTTTGCCGGTGACGCCGCTGCGGCCACCGACGCCCTGACCGGCGAGGGCATCGGCCAGGCACTGCTCACGGGGATCCTCGCCGCCGAGGCGATCCTCGCCGGCGGATCGGCCGCCGAGGTGGGCACCCGCTACCGACGCCACGTGCGTCGAGAACTGCTGGCCGACCACCGCATGTCGGTGGTGCTCCAACGGGTGCTGGCGCTGCCGCTCGGGGCACGAACGGCGG
>LULX01000554.1_pt1 | contig 10035 bp, 9 predicted proteins | sample 729511 | NCBI WGS metagenome assembly LULX01 (sample SAMN03860278, study PRJNA289734) | marine metagenome | biome: seawater column; feature: ocean; material: water; isolation source: Red Sea water column Station 91 - depth 500m | place: Saudi Arabia: Red Sea | collected 2011-10-15 | depth 500 m
GGCCTATCCGAAAAAAGATTGGAGGCCCTGTATTGTTGTTTCCTTTTCTTCATCACATGTTTTACAGGTGTACTTTGCCGTATATTTTATTGTCGGCATAGTTTCAAAGAAATTGTTGATGTTCTCCATCTGTTTAGAATTCAAACTATCAATAAATTCATCAAGTTCTTTATCTGTAAAAGAATCTCTTTCATGTGTTTCTTCTTCAGTAAAAATCATATTGACACAATTTTTAATGACTTTCATTCCCATTTCTGTTTCAGACCCTTCCATACCTATTTGAGATATATCTGGATATTTCATCATAATTCCAATTTTGTCATCTAACATAATTTTTGAAGAATGTTTTTTGTCTTTTTTACATTCTATTTCTTCTAAGTTTATGGTAACTTCTGTTGTATATTTACATAACTCACCATTATTTTGAGGACATCCCCAAGGCCTCAATCCAAGAGTAACTTCTTCACCTATCGATTTAGCCCTCAATCTCAAGAACAAATATTCAATGTCAAAAATTGGCATTCTATCTACATCAATTTCTCCCTGAATACAATTCTTGAGAATTTGTTTGACCGCTGGAAGAACTGCATCTTCTCCACTTTCTTGTGCAGTCAATAATAATTTTTCTTCTTTGACCAAAAACGGTCTGTATTTAATAACTTTCTCAGTTGACGGAAGTACCGCCTCATATACTGGAACGTTCAGTTTAGGTAATGCCATAATGTTCCTTTCATGGTGTTAATAATGTTATGGTCTGCCAGGTGGTAGTACTGTTTTTTTACTTTCATCATTTTCCCACCATGCATATGCAAATTCGGCGGTAACTCTTAAAGTATTGTTTGTTGTTCCATGACTCAAATCTATTTGAGAAATGGTTTTAGGATATGCTTCAAAATATTTAACTTCATAAATTTTATTTTGTCCAGTTCTATCAAATACACTAACAACAACAGATCCAATATAATCTTTATAATAAGCAACATCCCATCCTCTAGATACATTTACAATTGTATTGTTCCATTGATCTAACAATCTTTTTTCGTTTAAGTCTTTAGTACAAAGAAATGTTAGGGAAAGAGGAGTATATTGCGGAGCTCCATATGCAATATCTCTCCGAATCCCATATTGTAAATCTAACATTGATTGAACTGATCTTCCTGCAATAGTTGCAGTTTCACACATAATGTCAAAATCTTGATTTCTCAATCCACTTGGAAAATGAATTGCAACTTCAAATTTATTAGGACTAGCAAGACCTAGTTTTCCTATTGTTCCTGTAAATTCTGCTACACTAAATGACATTATCCGAATCTCCTTTTACTTTCGGCCCAAACTGCACCTTTGGATGCTTTTCTGAATCTTTCTAACGGCAGAAATATTGCAATTTCTTGTTCACTTTCTTCTATGGGTATTACTTTTCTCATAATGTGGTCGAATCTATATCGTTTTATAGTGGGTGCAATTTCTTTAATCTTAGAAAGTTTACTCCATTTTGGGAGCGCACTTCCAATTTTTGCATTTACTTTATCCAAAAGAATTGCACGAAATTTTGGTGGAAGATAGTGAAAATTGATTCCAAGAAATGTATCTGCATCTGATCCAATCAACATAATCATCGGAAACATATCATAGTACGGTAAAACTCCCCTATATTTTGGATTATAATGATAACAAAATAGATCTCCTAAACTTGGCCTTCTACTTAGGACGGCCGGGTTTATTTTTGTTTCCGCTTCACGATAAAATTTGTCTGGATTAGTAGAACTAAATCTATTTCTCAGATCTCCTTTAAGTCCTTTAATTTTATCTTGAAACCATTGAGCAGAACGTTTTACTTCTTTCCCAACCGTTCCAGATCGAATTGCACTTGTTACTTTATCTAATAAACTTTCTTGTACTTCTGCCATAATACTATTATTTATCTGGTGTAAGTTGTTTTTCTGTCATTATTTGAAATTCCCAACCTTCTATTTCACATACCTTTTTTGCAGCTTTCCATTTTGCTTCATTTACTAACCATGTTCGGACTGCTTTGTTATATCTTCTTTTCTTTTTTAAGGTCAGGGTTTCAACAACAAGTTTCTTCGGCGGTTTGGATTCAGAAGATGGTTTGACTTCAATGAGAAACCATCCTTTTGAGGTTTGAATAAGGAAATCGGGAACATACCTATGTTTCTTATTATCTATGGGAGAAATATAAGGGATTACAATCTCTTCACTGCTCCATTGAAGTATTTTTTCACTTGTATCACACCATTTCATGAATCGGAGTTCCATTAAACTACGATAAATAATATTAGTGGGATTCCCTTTATACTTTTGGGGATTTTTTATCTTAAATTTACCCAAACATATAATTTTCCGCCAGGTCTTGGTCAAGATGCGGCAAATGGTCAACATTATTTGTTGATTGACTCATATAAATCACTTAATGCAATTAATAGAGAAAGTAAAAGAGAATCATCTATTGCATTATATATTCCTCCCAATGCAATGAAAACTGGATTTTCTGGAAATTATGCAAATGAAGAGGGTGCTGCATTAAAAGCGGCCACACGTACAGGATTTCAGAATGCAAGAATGCCCGATCTTACGAGTTGGGAGGGGGCGGGAGATGCGGCTGCCTCTGCCTGGGGAGGTATGAAATCTGCCTGGGATGGTGCTGGATCGGGTGCTTTGGGAATTGGTGCAAAAATTGCAGATAAAGCAGGATTTGCTGGAGCAATGGGAATTGCAGTAAACAATCATATGGCATTGGTTTACAAGGGCCCAACCGATTTTCGCACACATGATTTCATGTTTAGTTTCTGGCCCAAAGATCCATCAGAAGCAGATATAGTTCGGGGCATTCTGAATGATTTTGAACAAGGAATGCTTCCTAGAGTTGGGGGAGGACAAATTAATTCTCGTAGATTGAGCGCACCATTTTTTCATGCACCTAGACATTATAAACTTAAATTTTGCAAGGGTGGAAGAAGTTCTGGAAATGTAAATCCATATCTATTTCAAATAAAAACATCAGTAATCACTTCTATGCAAGTCAACCATGATCCAGAGGGAATTGTATCATTTCATTCAGATGGATCACCAGTACATACTACTTTAACTCTTTCTTTCAAAGAGATTGAACTTGTAACGAGTGAAGATGCAGTAGATGCAAAACTTGATACTGCTGTGAGAGAAGTTGTTAAGAATCAATCACAAGCATCTGCTGAAAAGAAACGAATAGAAACAAATTTAGAAAATTTCAAAAAAACTGGCAAACAGTCGCAATTGATGCTATAGTAAATTTAAATGGAATAACATAAATGGCAAATTATTTTAAAAATCTCCCAAGAGTCAATTATGATATATTTGGAACAGAACCAAATAACTATCGGTCTGTTACCAATATCATGAAACGTATTAAGTTCAAACCAAAGGTTCTTGAAGACATTTCTGATTATTATCCTTATTACGTGAAAGAAGGAGAACGGCCGGACATTGTTTCTCATCAGAAATACGGAACGGTTGCATATGCATATTTGATCATGTTGATTAATGACATTTATGATCCCAACTTTGACTGGCCACTTTCTTCTCAACAGTTTGAACAATATATTAGAAATAAGTATGGAACAGTAGAATCTGCAATGGGAACAACTAAATTTTATTATCAGATTATTCGTGCAGAAGTTCCAAGAACAGGAATCGCAGAAAGAATTCCAGAAGTTAAATTTATTGTAGACGAAACTACGTATAATGCACTTGATACAGAAGATCGTACAACTCAAACAGTCTATGAATGGGAAGATGAATTGAACGATAATAAACGAAATATAAGATTAATTAATTCAGATTTTATACAAGATATAGACTATCAAGTAAAACGAACATTTACATCGTAATGGCATGGCAAAAACAACAGTCGATAAAGTACTTGACAAACCAGATTATACTTCTCCTTTAAGCATAGGTGATTTCCGAATAAGGGAATTGTCTTTACATTCACCGTCAAATGATGGAGTGCTTGAATTAGATTCACCATCTGTTTTTGTAGAACTCAATATCTATGAGGATCTATTTTCAAATGTTCTGAAAGGGACTTTAACGTTTTTAGATACTCAGGGGTGGGCAGAATCCGTACCGTTAATTGGTGATGAAACTTTAATATTATCATATTCAACTCCTGGCGGTGAAGGTACACAAGTAGCAACAAATACTACTACAAGAGAATCACAAACTGCAAGTGAAGAAGCAGTTCGTCAACGATTTAAGGTATACGATTGTGTTGAGGCTTCGGGAGGAGAACGTGGAAAATTAATTACTTTGATGTTTGTAAGTGAAGAATATGTATTTAGTTCAAAGATGAAAGTGAGTAAAGGTTATAAGGGGAGACAGTATTCGTTTGCCGTAAAAGATGTAATGAACAAGATTAATAAAAATATGAGGAGCGATTTAAAGAAAAATGTGTACATTGAAGAAACTGCAACTCCTCAAAATTTTATTATACCTAATTGGAATCCATTTCAAGCGATAAACTTTTGTGCATCTCGCTCATTGTCTGCTGATGCAACGGCGCAGGATCAAGAAGGAGAAAATGTAAATCCTTCCCCAAGACCATTGGGATCTCTATTTGTGTTTTATGAAAAACTAGGAACAGGTTTTTTTTATGAGTCTATTGAAAGTATGATTATAAAACAGAAATCCTTAACTGAACTTCCTCTTTTCAAATATGGGCCTAAACTTGTAGATGGAATGAAAGAACAATCTGGTTATCTTGGATATGCATATTCAGCAGTAGAGAATTTTGATATAAAGAGTTCTTTTAAAACATTAGAAAGTCTCAAGAATGGAATGTTTGGGTCACGATTAATTGCATATGATCCTATTCGGATGAAATATGATGAAGTTAAATTCGATTACTACGAAAAGAAAAACGCAACGACTCAAAGAGTAAATGATCAAACAGGAGTTACAGAGGAAACAACCAATCCAGATGATAAAGATGATTCTCAAAGAAGGTTTGCAGATTTTATTGCAACTGATGTAAATCCTAAAGACAAGAAACAGAATAAACTGATCAGTACAAATTCGGATTATATTGGATCAAACGAGGCTTCGGTTAAACTTGCAACAACAACACGATTTCATGATGAAATGTTCAATCCAGTAAAAGATGTTGCTACTGCAAATACTACTTCAAATACTACTAAAACATCAACATCGATTGGGGTTTCTGCTACAACTTTTAAGGATACAGAATCAAAACCAAATAGAGTAGAAGATTGGTTATTGCAAAGACAAATGCAAGTTCACGAATTTGGAAGTATAGTAGTTGCATTTACTATTTCTGGAAATTCTTCTAGACACGTAGGAGATTTGGTAAGATTTGAAATTCCTTCAACTATACCAGATGATGATCCTGAATATATGGGAGCGCAAATAGGACACCAATTATATAGTGGGTTGTATTTGATTTCAAAGATAAGACATATACTTAGAAAAGATGGTCATATTATGGATGTAGAATTAATTAAAAATTCTTTTTCAAAACGTATTCCTGGCCAGGTGACAGAAGAGGCAACAGAATGAAGACGGAATATTTTCAAGGAAGGGACGGATATGTTTGGTGGAACGGAGTAGTAGAGGATCGAAAAGATCCTTTGTTTCTTGGACGGTGTAAAGTTCGTATTTTAGGATGGCACACATCAGACAAAACAGAACTTCCAGTTGATTCTCTTCCTTGGGCACAGGTTTTGATGCCAATAACTTCTGCAAGTCAAACTGGTGTGGGAGAATCACCAGTTGGGCCAGTCGAAGGAACTTGGGTAATGGGGTTTTATCGTGATGGAGAACTTGCACAAGAACCTGTCATGGTTGGAACACTTCATGGTATTCCAGAAAATTATGCAAAGGTTAATACAGGGTTTAATGATTCTCGATTAGACACAACTAATACGGATTTAAATGCACAGGATTCTACTGGAAAGGCAAAACCAGCAGGAAATCCAGTAAGTTTAACTTCTTGGCCATATCCTCCAAAGGAAGTTAAAATTGAATATGGACAAGAAGTTGATGTTGTGGATTATACAGATCCAGAACGAAGAGAATTTACAAGTCAATCTCTTTATCCAAGAGAATTAAATAAACCAACAACTTCAATTTATGCTCGTGGAGAAGATGATACTTCAACCAATGTATTATCTTCAAATGCATCTATTGTTAAATTAAAAACGGGCAATAGAGATACCGTAGAATTTACTTCAAAATATGTTCAACCGCCAAATATAAACAGACACATTTCAGATGAAGCAGAACTTGCTAGTTTTGCAAGTACGAATGAGGTATACAAAATAACACAACCACCTACACCTTATGCAGCAGAATATCCATTTAATCATGTTTACGAATCAGAGAGTGGACATTTAGTTGAAATAGATGATACTCCTACAAAAGAACGAATGAATTGGTATCATCGAACAGGAACATTTACAGAATTTCATCCAAAGGGAATGCGTGTTGATCGTACTGTTGCCCATCGGTACAATATTACATCTGGAAATCAAGAATCAATCATAAGAGGACATGAATTAAAATCAATAGGAGAAGATTATGCAGTAGACATTGGAGGTAAATTACTTCTCAATGCAGAAAAAGAAGTTCGATTGATTTCTGAAAAACAGAATGTGATCATTGATTCCCAATCGTTAAATACGATTATTAAAGGAAAACATGTTGTTATTGCGGCAGAGGATACTCTTCTTTTAAAAGGAAAATCGAAAATTGTTCGTGATGATGATTCGGCAGAAGATAAGGTCAAGGGAAGTTATAAATTAGGAGTACAGGGGGAATACGGAATTAATGCTGGTAAGTTGACAATGGGTTCATTTGGTGCAACAAATATTACATCATTTGGCCCGATGACACAAACAGTAACAGGAAGTTCAGAAGAATCGATTACAAATATAGATGTGATTCTTGGAAATGTAAATGCAAAGATGATCAAGGCATTCTTGGGAAAGATTGTTCTGGAAACGGTTGACATGATACTCACAGGAGGAATCGATTTAAATGTGGGGCCGGGTGGAGTTGCAGCACAAGTTGCACTAAAAGCACCATTGGGAGATATTGACATTATTTCAAACACTGGGCCATCGGGGATCAATATTCGTGCATTGACAAAATCAACTTTACAGGGTATTGTTCAAGCAGAGGTGAAGGGAGCATTAGTCAATATTGAAGCAGATGCACTTACACAGATCAAAGGTGCATTAGTCACAGTTGGAGGATCATCAGAACCAGCACTTCTTGGAAAGTCGATGTTGGATATTTTTAAAGATCATTATCATCCAAGTTCGGTGGGGCCAACGGGGCCACTTCATCCATCATTTGCGTTTAAACTTCTGGGTGCAATGTCGAAAAAAGTATTTTTAGGATAGAGAATATGCCATTAATTGTTGCAACATTACAGAGTGAATTAATTGCTGCACTGGATAAGGGCCCGGCAGGAAATCCTTCTCCACAACTTGTAGGATTGGATATAGCAAAGGCGGACATGAATTATTGTTCAACAGGAATGAATGCAGGAGCAGGATCATTTACTGCAATGCCAGGATCTTCTGCACTAGGACAGGATCTTGGAAATATTTTAGGGGGGACAAGTCCTGCTGGTGCATTAACTGCACAAAAGATGGCAACAGCATTCGATACGTGTTTAGCAACTTTTTTGAGTGTTTTTCAAAATACAATAATAACTGCTGCTGGATTACCATTGTTGCAGGGAGAATTGATGCAAGTGTTTAGTTCTCCTGCTCCGTCTGCAACTTTATTTGCACAGAGTTTTGCTAGTGCGTTAAATAATTATACACTAGCTGCAATAGTTATAGGAATAATTCCAGGCACACCACCAATACCATTTACAGGGCCAATAAGTTAAAATTATGGATGTAGCACAGAAAAAACAAGAAGTCTTAGAAGACATTGCAAGACAACCAGCGAATGTAGTGTTTGCGAGAGTTGGAATATGCGATACTGTTCAACTTGCAGATTTATTGAAAGCGGAATTTATTCCTTATTTGAGAGGGCCCGCAAATTCTTCTGGAACAAGTACAGATTCTTTATATGAAGTATGTGTCAATCTTGCAAGACAACGAGCACTTTTACAAGGACAAGCAAGAACTGCTACAGAATCTTCTCTTTTAAAATTTGGAATAGATGATGGAACTGCGGCAACAAGAGCAAATGGAACTGCACCACATAATGCAACAGGAGATTTATCTTTTGGTAAATTAGAAGATTCTGATTATAATAATAAAACATCGTTTGGATATACAGTACTTCATGATTTAAATGAAGGTGGAGGAACGGTTACTCTTTCTTCTACTTCAAATGCAAATACAACGATTGCAGATGATGATGGAAATGATGTAAAGTATTTTACAGATTTTTCAAAATATTTCTTAACTCGCAGCCGTGCAAACGGAGAATTGGTTGCGATAGATGAAAATACTACACCTTATTCAACTCCAACAACAGCGGAACCATTTCTTCCTGCAAACACGATTAATGGAGAAGTTTATCGTGGAGTAGCAACTCTTCCAACTGCAAATACGGATACGAGACATGATTTTTCACTGATTGCAAATACATCAGCAGTTGGTTATGCTGGTGCGAACAACGACATTGCAGAAAATAAGTATGTTGGAAATACATTTGTTGTTCTTGCACTTTCAAATGTGTCTGGAACATTTATTGCAAGTGAAGGTATAACAGATTTAGATGCAAATTATGCAACACTGAAAACTCAAGCAAATACAACAACGGTAGTTTTAGATGCATCTGATGTAAAGGGAACTTTTTCTAATGGGGAAATTCTAACAACCACAACATCGAATGCAGTTATTTCTTCTATTCAGACAACATCGAATACCATTTCAATATTAACTCTTACAGGAAGCACTTTTAATACTGGCTCAAATACTGATATTAATTTGGGGTTTTCACTTTCAAATACAATTTCTCTTGATACAGATGCGGTTTCGAGATCGGGAAACGAAGTTACCGTTATTGCAAATAGTCATGGAATTAATGCTGGAGAAAGAGTAGTAGTAAAAGGTGCAGATGATGCATTCAGTGAATTCAATGATACGTTCATAGTTACAGATGCAACTGCAAATACTCTGAAATTCACAACATCGAATTCAGTATCAACAACACCAACTGGTGACTTTGTTATTGTTAAAAACATTGTCTACGGACTAACAAGCAATGCATCTGCAGCCGTGACCAAAAGAACAGTCAATGCAACTGCAAATCTCGTATTTCAATCTGCAAATTTGAATGTGGGGTTTCCAGTAGGAAATACAGTTACAGGAGGAGATAGTACTGCAACAGGATTTATTGATAGAAGAACGGTTTCTGGATCTTGGTATCAGACAAAGACAAATGAAGTAAAAACATATTACACTGCATCTGATACTGGAACATGGGATTATGATGCAACGAATAATCCAGCAGGAATTGAGTCATCTGCAAATGCAAGTTTGTTCTGGTTAAAAGAATTAGAGATGGTCAAAATAAATCAATTGGTTTCAAGTACTGGATCTGGAAACTCTTTTGTTGCACCAAAAATAATTCTTGATATTGCAATTGCAACTTCTAGTGATGGATCTGGTGGATACGATTCAAAAATAGATACGAAAGTGCCTGGGGTTTATTTTTCATATCCAATGAAAACATACGAAGATCAAGTTCACGATGGAGTCACTACAATTGAAGCATATGCAAATTTTGCAAATGTTGTTGTTGCACCAGAGGGGTTAGAAATTAATTATGATTGGAAACCTCTTGCAAATTCATCGGTGGCTGCAACAAATTATAATAGTGGAACAGGAACAGGCGATTTACATGCAAATGGTACTGTAACAACAGCGGCATATAATCCAGTAGAATGTACAACATTGGATAAAACAGAATTCAATGCACATTTATCAACATATACTTCTCCGCCCGGCGGAGATGACATTTATCTTTCTGCAAATTCAAGTGTAAGAT
>LULX01000360.1_pt1 | contig 10032 bp, 8 predicted proteins | sample 729511 | NCBI WGS metagenome assembly LULX01 (sample SAMN03860278, study PRJNA289734) | marine metagenome | biome: seawater column; feature: ocean; material: water; isolation source: Red Sea water column Station 91 - depth 500m | place: Saudi Arabia: Red Sea | collected 2011-10-15 | depth 500 m
ATATGAGCTATCGCAGCCAGAACACCGGCCTGATAAGCTCCTCGGGCACCACCACCAGATAAGACAAGGCCCAGAGTTGGCATAGCCCCTCCTGCCAAAATTTTAAAAAGCAGAAGAGGCCCGAAGCAACGAAAAGTGGTTTAAACTGTCACCTGACTCTGTTTTTTATCAGAAACCAACCAGATTAGATCACCTTCATGCAACACAAAGCTGGCGCGTGGTCCTAAAATACGCTGAGGACCTCGTTCAATACCAACAACCATGCCGTGATGTGTTCACCATTTTCAATGGCGGCCGCATCAACACCGGCCAGCAATGTCGGCACCATGGCAGTGGTTACAGCCGAAGCCCTGACCGCGATTGCATTCGCGCAACTGGTACGGCCGGGGGCTCCAATGCTGTTTGGTGTGCCGGCCATGACCGTTGCACTGAATTCCGGTGCGCCGGTACACGGCAGCCCGGATTCGGCCATCGTCCAGTTTCTCGCTGGTCAGATGGCGCGGCGTTACGGCATACCCCACCGGGCGATCGCCAATTGTGCGACCTCCAAATCGGCCGACATGCAGGCTGCTTACGACTCGATGTGGGGCCTGTTTCCTTCATTTCTGGCCGGTGCACAGTGGATCACCATGGCCGGTGGCATGATGGAAGGGACACTCGGCGTGGGCTATGCAAAAACCGTCATTGATTTTGAGCAGCTCGATGCGTTCTACCATTTCTGTCAGGGCTCTCGATTCGATGATCTGGACGAGATTTTCGAGACCGTGAAGGACGTCGGTCCCGGCGGTCATTTTCTGGGTACGGCACACACCCGCAAGGCTGACCTTTTCATCTTTCCGTCGCAGAACAACGTCACCTACGAACAGTGGGATGTTGAAGGGCGAAAAGACAGTGAACAGGTCGGCCTCGACAAGGCAAAGCAATGGTTGTCCCGGTACGAAGAGCCGGATCTCGATCCAACAATTGATGAAGCGCTCTGCGCCTTTATCGCCCAAAAAGAAGCCACTATCCCATCCGAGTTACGCTGAAACATCCCGGCTTTCTAAAGCTGAGCCAAACTATTGGCCTGGTGATTTAGGTATCTAGCATTCAGAATGCCTGTGACTAAATGCTCCGGAAGCCTCCTTAGAATTTGGTGAGAAGATAACCAGTGGACTCCGACCTGAAAAATGATGCCCAGGATCTTCTGATCCGGTATGGTGGTGATGCTTTTCCGAACCTTTTTCGGTCAGCAAAAGGAAGTATTGTTATTGACAGTAATGGTCGTGAGATTCTTGATTTCACATCGGGGCAGATGTGCGCAACACTAGGCCACAATCATCCGGCGATTACTAGGGCTATTAAGGAGAGCTGTGATACTGCACTTCACATGTTCTCGGGGATGATTCCAGAGCCGGTCGTGAAACTTGCCAAAGCGCTTGCAGACTGGCTACCTTCACCACTGCGAAAATCTCTGTTACTGAGTACAGGCAGCGAATCCAACGAAGCGGCCCTACGTCTTGCAAAACTCGCCACCGGTGGCTACGAGGTCATTGCCCTGGGTGGTTCCTGGCATGGGACGACCGGGGGTTCGGCGGCAGCGACGTTTGCGAGCGACCGGCGCGGTTATGGCCCCAAAGTTCCTGGAAATCATATGATTCCGGAGCCGAATGCTTACCGCTGTCCAATTGATCATTGTCGAGACAGCTGTGACATGTCGTGCCTGAATGTTGGCCTGAAGATGTTCGACATGGCAAGTGACGGCGCGCCGGCCGCGATCATCGCTGAACCCGTTATTTCAGCGGGTGGTGTTATCGTGCCGCCTGCTGGTTATTTTGACTGCTTGCGTGACGCCGCCCAACAGCGCGGTATGCTGCTCATTTTTGACGAAGCGCAGACCGCGTTCGGTCGGGTAGGTGCGAGTTGTTCGGCTGCCAAGCTCGAAGTTGCCCCCGACATAATGACACTATCCAAGACCCTTGGTGGTGGACTGCCTCTAGCCGCGACGGTCACCAGCCCTGACATCGAAGACCGAGCGCATACCGCAGGATTCACCTTCTATACCAGCCACGTCTCTGACCCATTACCCGCATCGGTCGGTCTCGCTGTTCTGCAGACAATTCAAGAAGAAGACCTCATCCCAAGAGCAATAAAAATGGGCAACTATCTGACAGAACGACTGAGGGACCTTCAGCAGCAGCATGAATCGATCGGGGACATTCGAGGTGAAGGGCTGCTGTTAGGTGTTGAACTGGTTACGGACCGGGAAACTCGACAACCGTTTCATCAGCTCGGCGCGGTGACCACGGAACGCTGCTTCGAACTTGGCCTGTCGATGAACATACGGCGTCGACCGGAACGCGGTGCCGTGTGGCGGATTGCGCCACCTCTGACAGTAACGACCGATGAAATCGACCTTGCAGTCACAATCCTAGATCAGGCACTTGTAGAAGGCTTAGAAACTCTTACTGGCAGGAAATAGCCCAACACAACCTGTCCGACCGAACATTCTGCATAACAAGCTTGGCAAACACTGGAACCCGAACATATGAGTGAGCTATGGAAGAAAAGTGCGGTCGATATGGTCGATCTGCTCCGATCCGGAGACATATCTCCTGTTGAAGCCGCACAGGCAGCCATTGCGCGCATCGAAGCGGTCGACGGCAAAACCAACGCACTGCCGATCCGCTGTTTCGATCGGGCAATTGAACAAGCTCAAACACTCGACCTGACAAGCCATCGACAGAATCCAAAAAGCCTCTGTGGTCTACCAATTGCTGTCAAGGACTACAACGACGTGGCCGGTGTACATACGACCTATGGCTCGCCAATATTCAAGGACCATATTGCTGAGCGCTCTGATGTAACCGTCGCCGTGCTAGAACACAATGGCGCCAACCCGATTGCCAAATCCAATGTGCCGGAATGGGCTGGTGGGCACACCTTTAATCCCGTGAACGGGCTCACCCGTAACCCCTGGAATCTCAGTCGCAGCGCCGGTGGATCATCCGGCGGTTCCGCCGCGGCATTGGCCAGCGGTCAGGTCTGGCTCGCGACCGGTAATGATCTAGGCGGAAGTCTTCGTACGCCTGCTGCCTTCAATGGAGTAGTCGGACTTCGTCCGAGCCCCGGCGTCGTGCCCCGGGGCCATGGGAACCTAACTTTTGACACGCTCTGGGTTGAGGGACCCATGGGAAGATCGGTGGTCGATGTCGCGCTGATGCTCGATGCTGGATGTGGTCTACGCACTGAAGATCCGCTATCTTTTAATCATCACTGCGGTTCTTTTGCCCAGGCAATCAAACAACATTCATTGCCAGAACGGGTGGCATTCAGTACCGATCTTGGGATCGTACCGGTCGCCCGGGATGTCAGAGCCATCACGGAAAATGCAGCTGCCGACATTTCCCGACTGGGCATCGATGTCTCTGACGACATCCCCGACTTCACCGGCGTACTGGATGCATTCCATACCTTAAGAGGCGTTCTTCTGGCTACCCTGAAGGGGGAACTGGTTCAGCAACATCGCGACGAAATTCTCAGTGATATCGTGAAGAACGTTGAAGTCGGGTTCAATGTGACGCCCGACCAGCTGTTGGATGCTGAACGGGTAAGGTGGACACTGACCCGGTACATGGCTCAATTCTTTGAATCTCATGATTTCCTGATCTGTCCGGCCGCATCAATTGCGGCGTTTGAATCAGAAAAACCCTTTATCACGGAAATCGACGGCACGCCCTGTAAAACTTACATCGATTGGTTTGCAATTACCTTTGCACTGACGATGACCGGTTGCCCTGTGATCAGCCTGCCTTGCGGCTTTACCGATGAGGGCCTACCTATGGGACTGCAGGTTCTGGCAAAACCCCGGCGAGAAGATGAACTACTGAGTTTCGCGGCCTTGCTCGAGGAACACTTTGATGTCCGCGATCTAGTGCCTATCGACCCACGCGAGGCCAGTTGAGCGAAAACTACCGGGAAAGCCGACGCTGTCTGAGCACAATATACAAGCCGCTGGCAATAATCAGTACCGTGCCGAGTAGCGTCCACCAGTCAGGCAATTCCCCCCACAGCAGATAGCCAAGTCCCAGGGCCCATACAATACCGGTGTACTTATACTGAGACAGCAGGCTTGCATCCCCGAATCGCAGCCCTTCTGTCATCAGGTAGATCCCAAGACTAAACGCCATGCCACTGCCTGCCAGCAGCATCAAGGTATGCCAGGATAACGGCACCCAGCCGAGCGGTGCTGTTGCCAGCGCGGTCAATGTAACTGCTGCACTGGAATAAAACAGCAGCGACTCTGAGGTCTCCCGAGCCAGTGCTGTACGGACAATGAGTTCGCGCACAGCAGACAACAGCGCCACGAGTAAGGGTCCCAGCAGAATCCAAACGAACGCATCACCGACAGGCTTAACGACCAGCGTCGCACCGGCAAATCCCACCAAAACCGCGCTCACTCGCCGCCAACCCACTGTTTCGTTAAGAAACCAAGGTGCCAGTAGCGTAACAAAAAGCGGGTTCGTAAAAAAAATGATGGTGGCTATCGAGAGCGGCAGCCGGCTCAGCGAGAAAACAAACAGAAACAGCGGACCCACCAGCAACAGCGCACACCAGAGTTGCATACCCATACTGTGGACAGCAAGCGAGCGCAGTCCCCCTGCTCTGTAGATCAGAAATGCCATCGGCACCAGTGCAAACAAACCCCGTACAAAGATCGCTTCGCCGATGGGGTGCTGCTCCACTACCAGCTTCATCATCGCATCATTGAAAGTGATGAATCCGATACCCAATACAGTTAGGGCTATACCCTTCAGCGGCCGCCACTCACGGGAATCTACTGTCGAGTCGTTGGGGTTTTCTATTGTTCTTCCTTCTTATCCGGTACCGACAGGCAGGGTCGACAGAACTCACCGGAATTGTGCTGTCAGCAACCGCCTCACTGCATTGCTGTGATTGTTTTTTTCGGCCAGTTGCGGACAATAGCCCCCCGAACTGGACAATCGCACTATACAGGACCCCCTGCTCATGTCACTGCCCCACATCTCTCCTTCTATCAGGGTACGACGCACGCCTTTTACCCGCCGCGTTGAGGAAGCCGGAGTGAAAGCTTATTCGGTGTACAACCGGATGCTGATTCCAGGATATTTTCATTCCATTGAAGAAGACTATGCCCACCTGAAGCGTGCAGTACAGGTCTGGGATGTATCCTGCGAGCGGCAGGTCGAGATCAAAGGCCCCGATGCACTGGCACTGGTACAGATGACCACACCACGCGACCTGTCACGAATGACTGACGATCAGTGTTACTACATACCCATGGTCGACGATGAAGGTCAGATACTGAACGACCCCATCGTTATTCGGCTGGCTGAAGAGCGCTACTGGTTATCGCTTGCCGACAGCGACATGCTGTATTACTGCAAGGGCCTTGCCATGGGCCGTGACTTGAACGTTCAGATTTTCGAACCTGACGTATCACCCCTTGCGGTACAGGGTCCCAAATCAGACGAACTCATTGAACGGGTATTCGGTGCAGACATCGTCGAGACCCGGTTCTTCCGACATAAAACTGTCAATTTCCAGGGCCAGGATATGGTGATTGCCCGATCGGGCTGGTCTCACCAGGGAGGGTTTGAAATCTACCTGGACGGCAGTCAGCATGGGGAAGCCCTGTGGGACACGCTGTTTGAGGCCGGCAAAGATCTGGATGTTCGTGCGGGTTGCCCAAATCTGATCGAACGCATCGAAGCGGGTCTGCTGTCCTACGGTAACGATATGTCCATTAACGATACGCCGTTCGAATCAGGTCTTGGTAAATACTGCAATCTAGACGTTGCCACCGAGTGCCTGGGACACGCCGCATTAATGCAAAAGCAGAACCCGGGCCGGCAGATCCGGCCATTGGCGGTAGCAGGCCCGGCAGTACCGTCAATCAGCTGGTCCTGGCCGCTCACAGATACCGCCGGGAATACCGCGGGTCACGTCACCTCGATCACATGGTCACCAGACTTTGAAATCAATGTTGCGATCGCTATGGTCCGCAAAGACCACTGGGCTGCGGGCACCACCCTGAACGTTCAAACCCCTGACGGACCACGCGCCGCGGAAGTGCGTGACTCATTCTGGATTTAAACTACCGATGACAGCGGGTAATCCTTCGTCGACACTACAGCTTCCACGTTAGATCGGGACAACGCCATGACAACCAGCGAACACAGCATCCGACCACGGCGCACATTTATCTTTGCACCGGGCCTTAAGCCAGAAATGTACCCCAAGGCTCTCGCCTGCGGTACCGACATTGTCTGTGTCGAACTCGAAGACGGCATCGCGCCCAAAGACAAAGACGAAGCACGGGAAAAAGGCCTGGCCCTGTTTGCCTCACCCCAGGCAGATGATGGTGTCGAGCGAATCGTGCGTATTAACTGCCTGCGTACGGCATTCGGTCTCGCCGATGTCAACGCCGTACTGGCAACGGATACTCCACCACCGGCTTTAATGCTGCCCAAAGTCATGACAACGGACGAAATTATTTGGCTGGACGATCTGCTGTCTGAACGCGGTCACGATACCCGACTGCATGTCATCATCGAAACCAACGCTTCACTGGAAGCAGTCCACGATATTGCGCAAGCGAGCACCCGTATTGATGCACTTTTTTTTGGCGGAGTCGACATGGCAGCAGAGCTGCGCTGTTCTAATGCCTGGGAGCCGCTGCTTTATGCACGATCAAGAGTTGTTCACGCCGCCGCCAGCGCAGGTATCGATGCGATAGACGTGCCTTATCTCGACCTGGAAGACCCCGACGGTATGGCGCGGGAGGCCACGCTGGCAAGGGAACTGGGGTTCAGCGGCAAGGGTTCTATCCATCCGAAACAGATACCGATACTGAATGATGTCTTCACCCCCAGTGAATCAGAAATTGCGCACGCGCGCCGCATTCTAGATGCGTTTGCCAAAGCGGACACGGGGCTGGTGGTCGTTGATGGCAAGCTGATTGAAAAACCGGTGTTACGTGACATGCAGCGCATCCTGTCTATTGCAGAGAGGCTAGGGTCGTAAATTTAACGTCCAGACTGGCAAGTAAAGCCCAGCTGATTTAGCCACTACTTCAGACCGCCGCCACCTTCGCCCGCCGACCATTCCGGATAGCGCTCCAGGCCTCGGCGGTACCGTCATGATCGGACCCAAATAATTTATCCATGGGTACCAGGCTATTGCCATAGTTGCAGTTGTACAGGCGATGGTGCAGTTGATGATGGAACGGACTCAGATAAATCAGAGGCTTTCCGCGGACTGCCAACGATTCGTAGCCGGTATGACTCACACCCGCACCAATTGCGTTCCACTGTAAGTGGAAGAAGATGTGGATGGGATGGGAAGCAAACAGAATATGAATCAGTACGTTGCTCAGGTAAATGAGGTGTTCAAGGGGATGCATTGAAAAACCGGACCATGGCCCCGTACTCACATTGCGGTGATGTACCGCATGGGCAATCCGGTAGAGTGGCTTCCAATGAAGCAACCGATGGATGAAGTAGAAATGGGCCGAGTCGAAAAATGGAATCGCAAACAATATCAGCACAAACCAAACGGGATGCTCGCGCCAGTCAAGATAGAACGGAAGAAGCTCGTTCGCATAACTCCACATAAAAAACACTTCATAGGCCGTCCACAACGTCACACCGCTGACACAACTCCAAAAGATGTTGTCAAACACCTGGTCACGGGCAAAAAACTTTCGATCATCACGGCCAAGCTCCTGGTTACTAAATCTGAGTTGTCTATCCTGACGTTTGAAAGTATAAAAATACAGATGAAGACCACCCACGATCAGCACAAAGAGCATTAGATTACGCAGATACATCTGGGCGATCCAGCTGAACTCGAATGTGGCACAACGCGTAATGGCAGGCTGCAGGTAAGTCCACGTTATCAGCCCAAACAACCCGAACGGTATGACAACTGAAAACAGGTAAACCCTCGACAGCAGGTATTTAATCGCGGCTACCGGTCGCGGGGGCCAAACAAAAACCGGTACGCCTTCAATTGGAATCGATGGTTGATAATTCCAGGGGGATTTATCCTGTCCTGCAATATCGTCTTTATTGATTGCTCTTGACATCGAGCCCTCCTTGAAGCCGGTTGTCATTGTGCAGAAAATCAGGGCCAAGTAAAGTACTCTTCCGTCAGGAGTGGCGAGGTAAAACTATGAATGGCGCTGACCTGATTGCACAGATACTGAAGCGCGAAGGCGTCAAAATCCTTCCTGCATTTCCACACAGCGACCTCATCGAAGCCGCGGCCAAGATCGGTATGCGACCAATCATCGTGCGCCAAGAACGCCAGGCGCTACATATCGCTGATGGCTACCTACGCGCGACCGGCGGACAGTCCGCGTGTGCCACCACCGTTCAGTATGGACCCGGGTCCGAAAACGCAACCGGTGCACTCGCTCAATGCTTTGCTGACAACGTGCCCCTGCTGCATCTACCCGGCGGTTACGCAACTGGTAATCAGGGTGTCACTCCAAATTTCAGTGCGGCACGCAATTTTCAGTACATCAGTAAATGGTGTGAAGCCGTCCACCGTGTGGACCGGATCCCGCAGATGATGCAGAACGCGTTTGCACAATTAAGAAATGGGAAACCTGGCCCGGTTGTTCTGGAAGTGCCGCACGACCTGTATACGCAAGACGCGGATCCCGGGCTCATCGACCAGTACCGGCCGCAGCGTCGATCAACGCCGTGTGCCGATGGTTCCGATATCTCCAAACTCTTGGACCGGCTGCTCGATGCCAGCGCACCAGTCATCATTGCCGGGCAGGGCATTCTTTATGCCGGTGCAGCAGATGAATTGACCCAACTGGCAGAACTTGCCCAGATTCCCGTGATCTCAACGCTGAATGGCAAGGGCTGCTTTCCGGAAAATCACCCCCTGTCGCTGGGCTGCGCCGGCCTTTCACGACCCGATGGCGTCGTTCAGTTCCTGAACAATGCAGACCTAATCGTGGGTCTGGGTACCAGCTTTACCCGATCAGAATACATCACACCATTCCCTCGCGGGGGGCGTACTTATGTACAGCTGACCAACTGGGAGGGTGATATTGCCAAGGACTACCCCATCGATTTCGCCGTCATCGGTGATGCGAAGCCCACCCTGGCAGCCGCGGTCGAGGAACTCTGCGAAAGGCTGGGTACAACTGGCCGTAAGGAAAATTCCACAACCAGAGACCAGGTGCTGGCCGCAAAACAGGCTTTTCTAAAAACATGGCAGCCTTTGCTGGAATCTGACCAGATACCGATTAACCCTTACCGCGTGATCTGGGACTTGATGCACACCGTAGCCCGACACCGAACGATCGTCACTCACGATGCAGGCTCTCCGCGTGACCAGACCACAGCCTTTTATGAAACACTGGTCCCCCACGGCTACCTGGGTTGGGGGAAAACCACGCAACTCGGTACCGGACTTGGCCTGATTCAGGGAGCAAAGCTGGCCAAACCCGACAGGACCTGCGTGAACCTGATGGGCGAAGCTGCTTTTGGCATGGTTGGCATGGAGCTGGAAACTGCCGTGCGCAACGAAATTGGTACAACAACGATCGTGCTGAAAAATTCTGTCATGGGCGGCTACACCGAATATCATCCAGTTGCATCTGAACAATATGCTATTCACGAACTCGGGGGGGATTACGCGGATGTTGCCAAAGCCTTGGGTGGGCATGGAGAACGCGTCACTGAGCCCTCTCAGATCATACCCGCTTTGAATCGCGCATTTACGCAAAACGCTGTGGGCGTGCCGGCGGTTGTGGAAGTAATCACCTGCGAGGAACCCCGAAAAGCGACTGCACTGCCCTATAACGTTTCCTAACATGGTCCATATACCACTCAACCTGCAGTATGTAGTTAAATGACATTCGACTATGTCGTAGTCGGCGGCGGCACAGCCGGCTGCGTGCTGGCCGCACGGCTGTCCGAAAACCCATCCTGTCAGGTGCTGCTGCTGGAAGCTGGCCCGAGATACCGTGGCCTCTCTATACAGGTACCT
>LULX01000902.1_pt1 | contig 10014 bp, 11 predicted proteins | sample 729511 | NCBI WGS metagenome assembly LULX01 (sample SAMN03860278, study PRJNA289734) | marine metagenome | biome: seawater column; feature: ocean; material: water; isolation source: Red Sea water column Station 91 - depth 500m | place: Saudi Arabia: Red Sea | collected 2011-10-15 | depth 500 m
CGCCGGGGAAGTCGACCTCGTAGTGCAGGTAGGGGCGACCTGACAGGTCGAGCGCCACGTCGAGGAGTGCCTCGTCCAGCGGAACGCGCACCGAGGCGAAGCGACGCACCCCGGCCTTGTCCCCCAACGCCTCGTCGAGGGCCTCCCCGATGGCGATGCCGACGTCCTCCACCGTGTGGTGGGCGTCGATCTCGAGGTCGCCGTTGCAGCGCACCCGGAGGCCCATCCCGCCGTGGCGGCCCAGCTGCTCGAGCATGTGGTCGAAGAACGGGATACCCGTCTCCGCCGACACCTCGGCGCCCGTGGCGGCCCCGTCCAGGTCGACCTCGACCTCGATGGTGGTCTCCTTCGTGGTGCGTCGTCGCTCGCCGGTTCGGCTCATGGTTCGGTTCCCTCCGTCGTGTCGTCGAGCACCTCGCCGAGGGCGGCGAGGAAGCGGTCGTTCTCGGCTGCGGTCCCGATCGTGACGCGCAGGCAGCCCTCGAGGCCCTCCCAGGATGCGCAGTTGCGGACCAGGACCGAACAGTCCAGCAGGCCCTGCCAGACGTCGTGACCGGAGCGGGCCTCGGGCCGGAAGAGCACGAAGTTGGCGCCGGAGGGCCATACCCCGCCACCCGCTCGCCCATCGCCGCCTCGTGGCGGAGCGCCAGCACGCCGGCGACCTGCTTGAGGGCGTCGAGGTGGTACGGGAGCACCACCTTCTCGAGTTCGGCCAGGCACCAGGCGGGTCCCAGCAGGTAGCCCAGCCGCAGTCCGGCGAGGGCCCACGTCTTGGAGAACGTCCGACTCACGACCAGGGGGCGCTCGTCATCGACCAGGTCGACCGCCGAGGAGTCGGCGAACTGGCCGTAGGCCTCGTCCACGACCAGCAGGCCGCCCGACGCATCCAGCGCCTCGAGGGCGGCCGGCAGCACGTCGGCGGCATCGATGGTCCCGGTCGGGTTGTTGGGCGAGCAGAGGAACAGGACGTCGGGTCGCTCGGCGGCAACCAGGTCGCGTACCGCCGCGGCGGTCAATTCGAACTCCTCGCCCCGGCGTCCGGCGACCACACGCGTGCCGGTGGTGCGGGCGATCTGGGCATGCATGGCGTAGGTGGGCTCGAAGACGGCGGCGGTCCGACCGGGGCCGCCGTAGGCCAGCAGCACCGTCTGGAGCACCTCGTTGGAGCCGTTGGCGCAGAACACCTGTTGGGCATCGACGCCGTAGCGAGCCGCCAGGGCACCGCGCAGCTCGCCGGCGGCCCGGTCCGGATATCGGTTGAGCCGAAGGTCCCGCAGGGCGTCGGCGAGCGCGTCGACCCAGCCCTCGGGGGGTGGAAACGGCGACTCGTTGGTGTTGAGGCGGACCTCGACGTCCACCTGCGGCGAGTGATAGCCCTCGAGGGCCGCGATCTCAGGCCGGGCGCTGGGTCGCTCAGGCATCGGTCGCCTCCTCCAGGACGGCCAGCCGACGGCGGACCGACTCGGCGTGGACGTCGAGGCCCTCGGCGCCGGCCAGGGCCACCACGTGGGGACCCAGGTCGGCGAGGGCGTCGGACCCGGCGGTCACCACGTGCAGGTCCTTGGTGAAGTCCGCCACGGTGAGCGCGCCGGAGAAGCGGGCGGTGCCGGCCGTTGGCAGGACGTGGCTGGGTCCGGCCACGTAGTCGCCGAGGGAGGCCGGCGACCACGGGCCACAGAAGACTGCGCCGGCGTGTCGGACCCGGGCGGCGACCTCCTCGGCGCCCTCGACCATGAGTTGCAGGTGCTCGGGGGCGATCAGGTCGGCCACGGCCAGGGCCTGCGCCGGCCCCCAGGTCACCAGCCATGCCAGTCCGTCGGGACCGTGTTCGGCCTGGACCACGACGTCGACGGCGGCGAAGGCCACCGGGGCCGAGGCGTCGGCGATGACGACGACCTCCGAGGGACCGGCGAAGGCCGAGGGGACGCCGACGCGGCCGGCGACCTCGCGCTTGGCGAGGGCCACGTAGACGTTGCCGGGCCCGACGACCACGTCGACCGGCCGGACACTCCCGGTCCCGAAGGCGAGTGCGGCGATGGCCTGGGCGCCACCGATCGGGTGGAGTTCGTCGACGCCGGCGATGGCGGCGGCGGCGAGGGTCACGTCGGGCACCCGTCCGTCGCCACCCGGGGGGACGCACACGACGACCTCGTCGACCCCGGCGACCCGCGCCGGGACGGCGGTCATCAGCACCGTCGACGGGTAGGCGGCTCGGCCGCCGGGGACGTAGCAGCCGGCGCGCTCGACCGGCACGGCCCTGGACGAGACGGTCAGGCCACCCCGTGACCACTCGTGGGGTTCGACGACCTGTCCCTCGTGGTGGAGGCGCACGTTCTCGGCAGCCGCTTCCAGTGCGGCGCGGACGGGCGGCTCGACCCGGTCGAGGGCGGCGGCCAGGTCGTCGGCCACGATCGACAGGGACGTGGGGCGGACGCCGTCGAAGCGCTCCCCCAACTCGAGGAGGGCGGCGTCGCCCCGTTCGCGGACGTCTGCGACGATGGCGCGCACGGCCTCGACGGGTCCCTCGCCGTCGACGACGGGGCGTGGGAGTAGGCCGGAGAGGTCGCCCTCGTGGCCGCGCAGGTCGAGTCGCCGGAGCACCCGGCCACGCTACCGGTCCGACCGCGACGGCTCCCCGGTGGTTTCCGGGGCCGAGGCCACCGGGTGGCGTCCCGCACGCCGCTGCAGCAGACTCCCGCCATGGCCCCCGACCCGGCGACACCCGCGCCGTCGCCCTCTGCCGCCGACCTCTCCTCGGTGACCGGCCAGATCGACGCCCTGCTGACCTGGGTGGAGGAACTCGTGGGCACCCTCGACTCGGCGGACCGCACCGGCGACGTCGCCGGCCTGCTGGAGGTCGAGCGCCACCTCCGAGGCGCCCGACGGGAACTGGACCGGGTCCGCCGCCGACTGCGTTGACGCGTGGCCCGGACCCGGACGAGCGTCGGGACCGATACCGCGGTGGGTACGGGGCGAAAAAGGGCTCGACGCCCTTCAGAGAAGGGCGCCGAGCAGCGAGGTGGGTGGCGGGACCCGTTCCTCGCGGGCCGGGTGGCGGGAACCCGGCGAGGCGAAACCTACCCCAACTCCGAAAGCCCGTAAAGAAGTCGGAAGTGAGATTTTCCGCTGAGTCAACCGGGCGGCATCTGTCCACCCACGATGCGGCCACCGCGACCCGGGCGGCTCAGACCTCCGAGGCCGGGCAGAAGTCGTTCAGGACGCACTCCCCGCAGCGCGGCCGACGGCTCGGACACACCCGCCGCCCGTGCAGGATGAGGCGCATCGAGAAGTCGCCCCGGTCGTGGGCCGGGACCATCGGGTTCAACTCGAATTCCACCTTCACCGGATCCGTCTCCTCGGTGAGGCCCAGGCGACGCGAGAGTCGCCCGACGTGCGTGTCGACGGGCAGGCCCGGCAGGCCCAGTGCCACGCTGCGGACGACGTTGGCGGTCTTGCGTCCCACGCCCGGCAGCGAGGTCAGGTCGGCCATGCCCCCTGGGACCTCGCTGTCGTAGGCCTCGACCAGGCGCTGCGCCATCCCCAGCAGGTTGCGTGCCTTGCTGGCATAGAAGCCGGTCGAGCGCACGACCTCCTCCAATTCGGCGGGCACCGCCCCGGCCAGGTCCTGTGGCGTGGGATACCTGGCGAACAGCTCCGGCGTCACCATGTTGACCCGCTTGTCGGTGCACTGGGCCGAGAGGATCGTCGCCGCCAGCAACTCGTAGGGGTTCCGGTGCGTCAGTTCGCACTCGGCGTCCGGATACTCCTCGGTGAGACGGCGGTTCGCCTCGCGCGCCCGGCCTGCCGGTGAACGTGGTCTTCCCATACGTCCGAAGGTACCGCCATGCCGGGGACGGGCCTGCCCCGAGCCGGCGCCGCCCCCACTCCCCGATCCGGGCCCCGGTAGCCTCGCCGGCGATGGCAACCGAATCCGACCGCCTCGAGGTCTCCGACGGCACCGACACCGCCGTGCTCACCGCATCGCGCAACGGCTGGCGGGTCGACCTCCGGGTCGAGGACGATGACGACGTTCGCCGGCAACGACTCCTCGAGGCCGCCACGCAAGCCGTCATGATCGACGGCGGCGGCCGCTTGGAGTACTGGGTCGAGGACGCCGACGCCTCGAGCAACCGGGTCCCGTTGGCGGCCGGCTTCACCCCCTGGCGCGACCTGTGGTGCCTCGAGCGGCCTCTCCCTGCGCCCGACACGGACCTCCAGACCCGCCCCTACACGCCCGCCGACCTCGAGGCGTTCCTCGAGGTCAACAACCGGGCCTTCGACTGGCACCCCGAACAGGGCGGGATGACCCCCGACGAGGTCGCCCAGCGCACCGGCGAGCCCTGGTTCGATGCCGACGGCTTCAGACTCCTCGAGGACGAGGCCTCGGGCCGCCTGGCGGGCTTCTGCTGGACGAAGGTCCATGACGACCGGAAGCCTCCCGCCGGCGAGATCTACGCCATCGCCGTCGACCCCGACTTCCACGGCCAGGGCCTGGGCCGACCCCTCGTGCTGGCCGGGCTGGCCTGGCTGGCAGGACGCGGCCTGCGCCACGCCATGCTCTACGTCGAGTCCGACAACATGCACGCCAACCGCATCTACGAGGAACTCGGCTTCCGCCGGGCGGCCACCAACCGCGCCTTCCAGCGCATCGTCCGGTGAACGGGACGGCCGTGGGCCGGCTCCCGAGCTCCTGCTACGACCACGACCACAGCGCGCTCGAGGCACTCCTCACCGATCTGCTCGGCGCCGCACCCGGCTACCGGCTCGACCAGCTCTGGCAGGGCCTGTACGACGGCCTGCTCGACCTGGCGGCGATCACCACACTCCCCGCCAGCCTGCGCTCCGACCTGGCCGAACGGCTCCCGGCGGGCCTCGTCGAGGAGGCCCGCTCGGTCGGCGACGGGGGTGAGACCACCAAGTGGCTGTGGCGACTCGCCGACGACGCCCTCGTCGAGACCGTCCTCATGCACTACGCCGACCGCTCCACCGTCTGCGTCAGCACCCAGTCGGGGTGCGCCATGGCCTGCGGCTTCTGCGCGACCGGACAGATGGGCTTCGACCGGCACCTCACGACCGGCGAGATCGTCGAACAGGTCGTCCGCGCCCAGCGCCAGGCTGGGGAACGGCGCGTCTCGAACGTGGTGTTCATGGGCATGGGTGAGCCCCTCGCCAACTACGACCGCACCTGGGCCGCGGTCGAACGCCTGCACGAGGCCCTCGGCCTGTCGGCCCGACACCTCACGATCTCGACGGTCGGCCTCGTACCCGGCATACGACGCCTTGCCGAGGAGGACCTCCCGGTCAACCTGGCGGTCTCGCTGCACGCTGCCGACGACGAACTGCGCGACGAGCTGGTCCCGATCAACCGCCGCTGGCCGCTTGCCGAGTTGGCCGATGCCTGCCGGACGCACATCGACGCCACGGGCCGTCGCCTCTCGTTCGAATGGGCCCTCATCCACGACGTGAACGACCGCCCCGGCGACGCCCGGCGCCTGGCCGCCTACGCCCGACCCCTGGGTGCCCACATCAACCTGATCCCCCTGAACCCCACGCCCGGCTGGCCCACCCGGGGGTCCTCCCGGCAACGGGTGCTGGCCTTCGCCGACGAACTGCGGAACCACGGCGCCAACGCCACGATCCGGCGCACCCGAGGGACCGAGATCGACGCCGCCTGCGGGCAGCTGCGGGCCAACCGCACCGTCACCCCGGTGGCATGGCCGGGCAGGCGGCAGACCGACGGAACCGGGTCGGCGGACGGACCGCAAGCCGACCTCCCGCTGCCAGACTGAGCCGATGGAGTCACCGCGCCGCTGGATCAACCGCTACCAGCCCCAGACCCTCGTGATGGGCACGATGCTGCTCTACCTCGAGGGCTTCTTCAGCCTCCTTCGCGGCTCCTCGGTCCTCCTGGTGACCGGACTCGCCATGTTCCCCGCCGGCTTCCTCGTTGCCAACGACAAGCGCATCGGCTGGCAGGTCGGCGTCGTGGCGGCGGCCATCGGCGTCCTCGAGCGGATCCGGCTGGTCGGCTTCGAGACCCGCCTCCTGATCGTCCTCGTGTTCCCCGCCGCCCTCCTGGCCCTGCTGCTCCACCCCATGAGCCGCGAGCACCAGCGCATCTGGTTCGAGTGACGGATTCGCCGGACTTGGGCCGGAACGACGAGGGCGGGGACCCCCTCCCCCGGGGCGACAAGGCGACCGCCGTCCGGTCGATGTTCGACGCCATCGCCCCCCGGTACGACCTCCTCAACCGGCTGCTGACGTTCCGACTCGACGTCGCCTGGCGGCGCCGCACCGTGCGCGACCTCGCCCTGCCACCCGGTTCCAGGGTGCTGGACCTGGCCTGCGGCACCGGTGACCTGTGCCGGGACCTCGCTGCCGCCGACCATCGGCCGATCGGCCTCGACCTCTCCTGGGGGATGCTGGCCGCCGCCCGCACCGACGCCCCCCTCCTCCACGCCGACGCCCTCCGGCTCCCGGCCCCGGACGGCAGCGTGGACGGGGTCACCTGCGGATTCGCCCTCCGGAACCTGGCGGCACTCGAGCCCTTCTTCACCGAACTGGCCCGGGTGCTCCGGCCCGGTGGACGCATCGCCCTCCTCGAGGTCGACCGGCCCCGCAACCCGCTGCTGCGGGCCGGCCACGGCGTCTACTTCGGCCGGGTGGTCCCGTTCGTCGGCGGCCTGCTCTCCGACCGGCAGGCCTACCGCTACCTGCCGAAGTCCGTCGTCTACCTCCCCGACGAGGCGGCACTGCTCGGGCAGATCGCCGACGCCGGCTTCACCGACGTCGCCAAGCGGCGCCTCTCGGGCGGCATCGCCCAGCTGCTCACGGCCACGCGGGCCTGAGGGAGCGCTCCCCCGGTCGGAAGGTCAACCCGAGAGCGCCAGGCCGAGGGCCAGCAGTCCGCCACCCACCAGCTGCGTCCGACCCGTGAGGGCCAGCACGCCGATGAGCTGCGCACCGGCGGCGCCCCCCAACACCCGCCGCACCGCCATCCCGGCCAGACCGCCGCCCACGAGGACGAGGAGGCACCAGGGGCGCCACAGGGCACACAGCGAGCCCAGCACCAGCGCCCCGTCGAGGAAGGCCACATAGAGCCAGCGGGCGGCCCGGTCGCCGAGGCGTACGGCGAGCGTCCGCTTGCCGGCGGCCGTGTCGCCGGGGATGTCCCGGAGGTTGTTGACCGCAAGCAGCGCACACGCGAAGCAACCCACGGCACAGCCGGCCAGCAGCGACACCCCGGTGATCCGCTCGACCTGTACGTAGGTGCTGCCGGCGGTCGCCACCAGGCCGAAGAAGGTGAACACGAAGACCTCGCCCAGGCCCAGGTAGCCGTACGGCCTGGGGCCGCCGGTGTAGAGCCAACCAGCGGCGATCGCCGCTGCCCCCACCAGCAGCAGCCAGGGCGCAACGGCGAGTGAGAGCACCAGGCCGACCACTGCCGCCACGCCGAAGGACAGCACGGCCACCCGCCGCACCTCGGCCGGCGAAGCCGCCCCCGAGCCGACCAGCCGCTGCGGCACCACCGCTGCCGGCAGTGTGCGCGGTCGGGCCCCGAGGATCCAGCGCTGCATCGCCGCAGTCTGCCACCGGCGTCAGGGGCAGGCGGCGACCGAGTCCCTCGCCCCTGCTGGCTAGGGTCGCCGCCGTGAACCGGCTCGCCGGGGAGTCCAGCCCCTACCTCCGCCAGCATGCCGACAATCCGGTCGACTGGTACCCGTGGGGCGAGGCCGCCTTCGACGAAGCCCGCAGCAGCGACCGGCCTCTCCTGCTGTCGGTCGGCTACTCGGCCTGTCACTGGTGCCACGTGATGGCGCACGAGTCGTTCGAGGACGCGGACACGGCGGAGGTCATGAACAACCGGTTCGTGAACGTCAAGGTCGACCGCGAGGAGCGGCCAGACGTCGACGCCATCTACATGGACGCCGTCACCGCCCTGACCGGCCGAGGCGGCTGGCCCATGACCGTGTTCCTCGACCACGAGGGCCGCCCGTTCCACGCCGGCACGTACTGGCCCGACCGGCCGCGGGGTGGCATGCCCTCCTTCACTCAGGTGCTCGAGGCGGTGGACGAGGCCTGGCGGGAGCGCCGGGAGGAGCTGACGGGGGTCGGCGACCGGCTCCTCTCCCGGATGGCCGTCCACGCCCGTCTGCGGCCCCAGGGGGACCTCCCGCCCGACGACACGCTGGAACGGGCGGGCGCTGCGCTGGCCGGGCAGTTCGACCCCACCTGGGGTGGGTTCGGCGGGGCCCCCAAGTTTCCCCAGGCCATGAGCCTCGAGGCGCTGCTGCGCCTCCCCGGGGCGGCCACCGATGGGCGCCTCGCCGAGGTCGTCACCACCACCCTCGACGCCATGGCGTCCGGCGGCATGGCCGACCACCTGGGCGGCGGCTTCGCCCGGTACTCGGTGGACGAGCGCTGGCTGGTCCCCCACTTCGAGAAGATGCTCTACGACAACGCCCTGCTGGCCCGTACCTACCTGCACGCCTGGCAGGCCTTCGGCCACGATCGCTGGCGCCTGGTGGCCGAGGAGACGATCGGGTACGTGTTGCGCGACCTGCGACTCCCCGGAGGCGGATTCGCCGCCGCCGAGGACGCCGACTCCGAGGGCGTCGAGGGCCGCTTCTACGTCTGGTCCGAGGAGGAGGTGCGGGCTGTCTGCGGCCCGGACGCCGACGCCGCCGTCGCCTGGTACGGCGTCACGCCGGGCGGCAACTTCGAGGGTGCCAACATCCTCGTCCGCCCCGAACGCGGCGACCTGGTGCGGCCCCCCGAGGTCGAGCGGGCCCGGGCCGCCCTGTTCGCCGCACGGGAGAACCGGGTGCGGCCGGGCCTCGACGACAAGGTCCTCACGGAGTGGAACGGGCTCATGCTGGCCACCCTCGGGGCGCCTGCTCGGCTATGCCGCCGACCACGCCGCCATGGTCGACGCCCTCACACGACTCGGCGAGGCCACCGGCGAGGCCCGCTGGACCGACGAGGCCATCCGAAGCGCCGACCTGCTCCTCGAACAGTTCACCGACCACGAGAACGGCGGGTTCTTCACGATCGGCGACGACGCCGAACCACTCGTGACCCGCCCCAAGGACGTACTCGACAACGCCCACCCCAGCGCCAACAGCCTCGCTGCCGTGGCCCTCCTGCGGCTGGCGGCCCTCACCGGCGAGGGACGCTACGCCGAGGCCGCCGAGGGCGTCCTGCGGCTCCTCGGCGGACTGGTCGCCGAGCACCCCACGGCCTTCGGACACCTGCTGGCAGCGATCGACCTGTCGACCTCGGGCATCACCGAGGTCGTGGTCACCGGCGACCGCCCGGACCTCGTCGAGGCCGTGCAGGGCACCCACCGGCCCAACGTGGTGCTGGCGTGGGGCGAGCGGCGACCGGGTCCGCTGTGGGATGGCCGCGACGGCGACCAAGCCTGGGTGTGCCGCGACTTCGCCTGCCGTGCGCCCGTGGGCACCATCGAGGCGCTCCTGGCCGAACTGTCCTGACGGGGGGGACCGAACGCCGGGGTGCCTCCGGTCAGGCCGCCTTCTCGAGGATGTGCACGCCGCAGGCCGATCCGAGGCCGATCACGTGGGCCAGGCCCACCGTCGCCCCCTCGATCTGGCGGTCACCGGCTTCGCCCCGGAGGTGCGTGGCGACCTCGTAGATGTTGGCAACACCGGTGGCCCCGATCGGGTGCCCCTTCGAGATCAGGCCGCCCGACACGTTCACCGGCATCGAGCCGTCCCGGAACGGCGCCCCCGAGTCGACGAAGTCGCCGGCTCCGCCCCGCTCGCAGAGGCCCAGGTTGTCGTAGTGGATCAGCTCGGCCGTGGCGAAGCAGTCGTGGAGCTCCACCAGGTCGAGGTCCTCCGGTCCCACGCCGGCTGCCTCGTAGGCCTGTGCCGCGGCATTGCGGGTGAGAGTGTTGACGTCCGGCTGCACCTGCCCGCTCTCGACGTACGGGTCGCTGGTCAGCACGGAGGCCGAGACCTTGACCGCCCGTCGCTGGACCTCGGTCGGCAT
>LULX01001045.1_pt1 | contig 9982 bp, 10 predicted proteins | sample 729511 | NCBI WGS metagenome assembly LULX01 (sample SAMN03860278, study PRJNA289734) | marine metagenome | biome: seawater column; feature: ocean; material: water; isolation source: Red Sea water column Station 91 - depth 500m | place: Saudi Arabia: Red Sea | collected 2011-10-15 | depth 500 m
ATAAGAGACAGTGATGAACAAGCACAACGAAATTCTGCACAACGAATTGAAAAAGCATATGCTGATCTCAAAGCAGAATTAATTGAACAAGCACGCATTCGCAAGCAACTTGCACTTGAGAAAGCCTTAGAAGAGAAACGTGCCGCTGAAGCAGCGTATGCTGCCCAGCTTCATGCCGATGAAGCAAAGCAATTTGAGCAACAAACTGAAAACTTAGTGGCTTTACGCAATCATATTGATCAAGAAATTGCTCAACAAACTGAACGTTATCAACCAAATCCTGAGCAACCGAGTATCGACTTTGCGCAACCGCAACGTTTGGTTATTGACGATCAACAGATTTTATCTGAGTTGGAAAGTGTACGTGTACGCTTGGAACTGGAAGCAGAAAGCCTCATTGAACAGGCCGTCACTGTTTTCCGCGCCAAATTGCATGCTCTAGCTCAAGATGAAATCGAATATATTCTAAAGAACAGTGAGTTCTCAGATAAAAAGTAATAAAAAGCCCAGTTTCAACTGGGCTTTTTATTCGGGTCTATTATTTTAAAAAACCATTTTCAGCTAAGAAAGCCATGCTGATATTGGATTCTGATTTCTGCTCTGCCGCTTTATCACCCAACAATAAGCGCTCAATATAACGTGCAAGCACATCAACTTCTAAATTCACTTTTGTACCCACTTGCCAAGTACAGATATTGGTACGTTCTGCTGTATGTGGAATCAGATTTAAACTCAAAATATTGCCACGTAAATGATTAATCGTCAGGCTAATACCATCCACAGTCACTGAGCCTTTTTCTGCTAAATATTTAGCTAACTCAACAGGTGCTGTCACTTCAAAATATAATGAACGTGCATCTTCACGAACCAAAGTAATTTCACCCAAACCATCAACATGACCACTGACAATATGTCCGCCAAAACGCGTGGTTGGCAACATTGCCTTTTCCACATTCACAGCTTGGCCCACTTTCCACTGACCTAAAGTGGTTCGATTCAAACTTTCACGAGAAACATCTGCTGCATACCAGTTTGCACCCCATTCAATTACAGTCAAGCAGATCCCATTGGTTGCAATTGAATCACCCAAATGCACATCAGACATGTCTAAATCAGTTTGAATACGCAAGCGTACATCACCGCCCACACTTTGCAGGCTCTCAACCTTACCTAAACTTTCAATAATACCTGTAAACATGAGACTTATAACCTACCTTTATTCAAGTACGTGCTAGCGTGAATCAAATACCTTAAAACAAAGGACTAGAGATAACAAGCCACTCTTCGCTCAAATCTCCCTCTACAAAAAAAGGGCAATCCTTTGATCGCCCTTATAGATTTCATTAAAACCAGCTTATCAAGACTGCATTTCTGAAATTTGCTTTTCAGCATTTGATTTAGTTTCGACTTGATGGTTAACCAAGAAATGACTAAAAAATAATTTATATCCTAATACCCCTAAGCAAGCACCAACAATCGGAGCAATAATCGGAACGATAAAATAAGGAATATCCCGTCCACCCGTCAAAGCAATAGGACCCCATCCTGAAAAATAAGCCACTATTTTCGGGCCAAAGTCACGCGCAGGATTCATTGCAAAGCCTGTCAATGGACCAAATGATGCACCAATAACCGCCACCAACAGACCCACTAACAGCGGAGCTAACGGACCACGCGGCAAACCATTACCATCATCGCCAATCGCCATAATCAACCAAAGCAGCAACATGGTAATAAACATTTCAACCATGAACGCTTGCCCAATAGAAAGCAAATGATGAGGATAGGTTGAAAAAATTCCTGCCAACTCTAGACTTTCAACACTGCCACGAACCATATTATGACTTTGCTCATAATCGATAAATAGATTGCTATATAAGCTATAAACCAGAAGAGCACCTAAAGCCAGCCACTTGGGAAATGATATAGAAAGGCACTTTGCGTTTATCAAAACCTGCAAATAAAGCCAATGCAATCGTCACAGCTGGGTTCAGATGCGCACCAGAAATACCTGCCGAAAGGTAAACGGCCAATGCAACAGCAAGGCCCCACACTAAGCTAATTTCCCACAACCCCAAACTTGCCCCTGCAAGTTTAAGTGCAGCAACCACACCAATACCAAATGATAGAAAAACTGCGGTAGCGAAAAACTCTGCTACACATTGCCCCAATAAGGTGGGTTCCGAGCGACTCATAAAACCTCTCTTGGTCATCGCTGCAAATAGGCAAGACCCTAAATTAAGGACGGCAAATTATATTTATTCTCAATTATGGTCAATATCATTTGGTAATTTTTTGAACGATTAGTAAAATTATTCTCTATGAAAAATAAGATATGATTCTCTTTAAACCAAAACATCAAGGTTATCACAAACTACTGTTTTTAAATTAAAAATTTAAATAGAAGCGAGAATTAAAAGAAAATACCAAAATATTTTCCACACGAATTTTACGCGGAAAAATGAGAGATTTTTATTATAAAAACAGATATTTATCTCATAAACCGATTTAGTTAATCTAATTAACCGATTTGCTAGAAATAGTTGATACAAAAACACCACTTTGATTGCTCGAAGTGGTGTTTTTCAAACTACCAAAGTGCAAGCTGAGTACTATTACCAGAAGTATCAACTCCGCCTAATTCGGCAAAGTGATAAAGCTGCCCCAGTAATTGTCTTAACGGTGGGCCTGACTTCGCATGCGTATCCGTAATCACGATAAATTCCAATACACGTGCACGCTCAGATTGACGTTGCTTACTCACGCGATAACGAGGGACATCTTGGGTCAATAACGTGACTTTGCCACGCTTCAAATTGGCTGTCAGCAAATCCTTCGGCTCAATGTTTCCATCAGTCGAATAACTGGTCAATATATAGCGTGCGTTAATCGTATTTAATAATTTCTCATAAGCATCTTTAGCATGCTTTGATGAATTATATGGGCTTGGACGTTCTTTACGCCACGCACGATCAATACCACTCTTAAAGCCTTTGGTATCTGGAGGAGGTAAATCCACCTGATCCCATAGCGTTAAGGCATTCAATACATGGTAATTACTACTGTAGGCATGTTGATTATACGGCGGATCAAGATAAGCAACATCAACCTCAAAACTGCTCATTTGATTTGCTAAATGCTGTGCATCTACACACCACACTTCTGCGGCAGGACGCTTCGTATCGCCCATTTCACAGAATCGACTTGGCGTTAACCACAATAAAGACTCGATGCGCTCTAAAGCAGTTTGTGTACGCCCGCCCCAGCCTTGGTGAAAACTTTTAAATACGCCACTGGTATTACTAACAAAACTTGCCGAATAAAGTAATGGTGCTAGTAACGCACTCATTTCAACATCGTTAATTGCACCTTGAGCTTGCCACGTTGCGATTTGCTGACGAATCGCATCAATACGCATACCATTACGACGTTTGAAGAACAAGCGGTCACGGGCAGGATCATATACATCGTCATTTCTAGGACATAAGTTGTGCGTGACCCAGCCTTTAACTTCAGGCAAACGATTTAAATAATCAATCGCTTTTTGATAACCACCTAATTCTTTAAACGCTGGCGCATCAACTGAAGCCAAAATAGCATGGTTCAGTGCGTGACTATAAGGCTCCCAATCATTGGCAATCACACGATAACCATTTTGACGGGCCAAACGAGATACCACGCCACTTCCTGCAAAGAAATCCGCAAAAATCGGTGGGTTCTTTTTCTTACTATTCAGTGTTCCAGTGATTTCAAGTGCTTCAAGAATCAAATGTAGCAGACGACGCTTATTACCAAGATAAGGAACTAACTGATGAAAAAGATACTCGTCTGTCGTGCGTGCCGCATGACGACGTTTGTGATAAACCGATGGTTCTGGATTCATATCATCTCTTGGATAGGGAGCAATCTTAGGCGAATATCTTGCCCAAGTTGGGTTACATCGATTAACTCAAAGCGAAGCTGCTCAGCCATTTGGCTAAACTCAGCATTAAACATGGCGCGTGCTGTTTGACCAAGCAAAGTCGGCGCAACATAACTTATCATTTCATCAACTAAACCTTGCTGTAAAAAGGCTGTCGACAATGTTGCACCTGCCTCAACCAACACATCATAAATTTGATATTGTTGAGATAAGGTTTGTAATAACTGATTTAAAGGTTGCAGCGTTAATTGTATCACGCCTAATTCATCTAGTTCTTGGCGAAATGGTGTCATCACCATAACAGTTGCAGGATTCTGTAAAATTTTTGCAGAAAGCGGTAGTTGCCCCTGACGATCTAAGATGATCCGCTTAGGCTGAACGACACGTTCAAGGTCAATATTTTCTAAAGATCGCACATTCAGTTCACAGTCATCAGCGAGAACCGTTTGAATCCCTGTAATCACAGCACCAGAGATCGCACGCCAATGCTGAACATCCTGACGAGCAGCTGTCCCCGTAATCCACTTTGATTCACCTGACGCCATTGCCGTCCTACCATCGAGGCTTGAAGCAATCTTCAAACGGACATAGGGCAGACCCGTCGCCATTGCCTTTAAGAAACCAAAATTCAATGTTTTGGCAATATCTTCACAAATGCCCGTTTCAACCGCTATACCAGCATCCTGTAGAATTTTTACACCTTTACCAGCCACTAAAGGATTTGGATCAGCACATGCAACCACAACTTTTTTGACCTGTGCTTTGACTAAAGCTTCAGCACATGGCGGTGTTCTTCCATAATGTGCACATGGTTCTAACGTTACATAGGCTGTCGCATCTTTAGCATTCTCACCTGCTTGGCGTAATGCAAACACCTCAGCATGAGGTTGCCCTGCTTGAGGATGAAAACCTTCACCAATCAGTTGACCATCTTTAACAATGACACAGCCGACATTTGGATTAGGTTTTGTCGAATATTGTCCAAGTCGAGCGAGTTGTATTGCTCGTTGCATCCAATACTGATCTTGAGACAAGGAATCTTGATTTAACTCAGACATGGGTTCTCTAACTTAAGCTTCGTTTTCGCGTTGTTGCATTTGTTCAATTTGATGACGGAATGCTTCGACATCTTGGAAATCTTGATAGACAGAAGCAAATCGGACATAAGCAACGTGATCCAGTGCAAATAAAGCTTGCATGACGATTTCACCGATCGTTCTGGATTTCACATCTCGCTCACCCAAACGTCGAATTTGTGACTGGATATCACTGAGTACTGTTTCAATCTGCTCTTGTGTAACTGGACGCTTTTGTAATGCATGCATCAATGATCGACGTAGCTTTGCCTCATCAAATGGTTCGTTTTTACCATCAGATTTGATCACACGAGGCATTACCATTTCATAACTTTCAAAGGTCGTGAAACGTTCACCACAAACTGTACATTCACGGCGACGACGAATCTGGCACCCTTCGGCAGCCAGACGAGAGTCAATGACTTTACTATCAGCAGCGTTACAAAAAGGACAATGCATAATTTTGCGATTATTTACTCACTTTGCTTAAGTGTAGCAAAGTTTATGCAAATGCTGAACTAGCTCACCCCATGCATAAAAAAACAGCCCATGAGGGCTGTTTTTTAGATGATCTATAATCGATTATTCGATACGTTCGCCATGTTGGCTAAGGTCAAGACCCATACGTTCATCATCAGCGCTTACACGGATACCCATCACTAAATCAATAACTTTAAGGATAATGAAGGTTACAACACCGCTATATACGATTGTCGCCAATACACCTTCAACTTGAACCCATAATTGACCAGCAAATGTTGGAGCAAGTGCAACTTCAGCAGCTTTGATGATTTCATCGCTATAGAACACACCTGTAAGAACCGCACCAACGATACCACCGACAGCATGTAAACCGAATGCATCCAAAGCGTCATCTGCTTTAAGGAAGCGTTTCAATGCAGTAATACCCCAGAAGCAAACTACACCACCGATTAAACCCATGATTAAAGCACCGCCTACACCGACAAAACCAGCAGCAGGTGTAATCACAACCAAACCAGCAACCGCACCAGAAGCACCACCTAAAACAGATGCTTTACCACGGATTACACGTTCTACGATTAACCAAGAGAATGCAGCAGCGGCAGCAGCAACTTGTGTTACTAAAATCGCCATACTTGCACGAGCACCAGCACCTAACGCACTACCACCGTTAAAGCCGAACCAACCTACCCAGATCAAGCTTGCACCGATAACAGTAAGAGTAAGGTTGTGTGGAGCCATTGATTCACGGCCTAAACCAGTACGTTTACCCAACATGTAAGCTGCAACTAAACCAGCAACACCCGCGTTGATATGTACAACTGTACCACCAGCAAAATCTAATGCACCTGCTTGGAATAACCAACCATCAGCTGCCCATACCCAGTGAGTAATTGGTGCGTATACCAATATCACCCATACTGCGATGAAAACCATGAACGCTGAATATTTCATACGATCTGCAATCGAACCACTGATAATCGCTACAGTAATGATCGCAAATGTCATTTGGAAAATAACAAATAAGCTTTCAGGAATGGTTCCACTCAAGGCATCAAATGCGACCCCATTCAACATTGCCTTGGCAAGGTCGCCAACATATGCGCCTGAACCAGAGAATGCGAGTGAATAACCTACGATTACCCAAATTAAACTAACTAAAATTGCCGCAGAAAGGCTGAACATCATAGTGCTTAGAACGTTTTTCTTACGAACCATACCACCGTAGAAGAGAGCCAAACCAGGAATAGTCATCAACAGAACGAGTGCTGTTGAAACGAGAATCCAAGCTGTATCGCCTGTGTCTACTGTCGCCTCAGCCGCTGGAGCTGCTTCTTCAGGAGCTGGTGCTTCTACTGCAACGACTTCTGTAGTTGCAGCGCCAGTATCAGCAACTGCTACAGTTTGTTCAGTGACTGGAGTTGATGCAGCATCTTCTGCCCAAACAACAGCTGAACCACCTAAGAGTGCGCCAGATAGACTGAGCGCCATAAGCATTTTTTTCATTCGTGTCCCCCAACCTTATTTTGTGAGCTATTTCTCTTAATTTCTAACTCAGCAAACTTTATGCCAATTTAGACAGCATCTGGCCCAGTTTCACCAGTACGAATACGGATAACCTGCTCTAAATTCGTGACAAAGATTTTCCCATCACCAATTTTGCCTGTGCTTGCGACACGAGTAATCGATTCAATGACTGCATCAACCATTTCATCGCTAATTGCAATTTCAATTTTTACTTTCGGTAAGAAATCAACAACATACTCTGCACCACGATACAGTTCAGTATAATATTTAAAGGTTGGGGATTTTTAAATACTTGGCATAAGCTTTCTTTATAACCTATTTAGGCTTCAAGATGTAGACATACAATCGAAAATAAGTTTCATTTGCCAAAGTTTAGCGATATTTCTAAGTTATCTATCGCGCTTGATTCAACAGCGCTAGAGGATTAATACAAGCAGTGATACACTGAGCAGCAAATATACATAACCTATTGAGCTCTTTATGATTGAAACTCTTTTACAAGCAATTTTGCAGCAAGTTGATCAACCAAAAAAAGATTTAGAAAAAAACCTACGTGCCCTTTTAAATGAAAGCATCGAAAAATTAGATCTCGTATCAAAGCAAGAGCTAGAACGTCAAAGAACTGCCCTTAATTCAGCCAATCAACGCTTAAATGAATTACAACAACAAATGAAGTCACTTGAAGAAATGGTGCAGAACAAAAAATAAGCACCAACACAGTGCAAATTAAACCCTAAAGTGACTAAAAATAAAGCACCATGATGGAACAATAATAAAATGTCTTTTGCAAAAATCTATACGCGGGGATTATTGGGGCTGAATGCCCCTCAAATCGAGGTTGAAGTTCATATCAGTTCAGGACTCCCATCTTTAACAATTGTCGGACTTCCAGAAGCAGCAGTCAGAGAAAGTAAAGATCGAGTCCGTTCAGCAATCATCAATAGTGGTTTTCAGTTTCCAACCAAGCGCTTAACAATCAATTTAGCACCCGCAGACTTACCAAAAGATGGCTCTCGACTCGATTTACCTATCGCTCTTGGCATCCTCGTTGCCTCAGGTCAACTACCTGAAAACTGCACGGAAGGATTTGAATTTATTGGTGAACTTGCACTAGATGGGCACCTAAGACCAGTGTCAGGTACTTTAACGATTGCCATGGCATGCCAACAAGCTCAACATCGCCTATTACTACCAATATCAAATGTAGAAGAAGCCAATCAGTTACCAAACTTTGAGGTTTATGCTGCACAACATCTGCAAGATGTTTGTGCACATTTTTTGGGCAATTCCAAGATAGAAGCCGCACCACAAAGAACAGAAACCACTTCTGCTGGCTATCAACTTGATCTTGCCGATGTAAAAGGACAATTGCGTCCTCGTCGAGCGCTAGAAATTGCGGCTGCGGGAGGACATTCACTATTATTTAAAGGGCCTCCAGGCACAGGGAAAACCTTACTCGCATCAAGATTACCCTCAATTTTGCCACCCTTAGCTGCCCATGAAAATTTAGAAGTCGCAAGTATCTATTCGGTTGCAAATGCCCAACATACCTTTGGACAACGTCCATTTCGCGCCCCGCACCACACAGCATCAGCCATCGCATTGGTGGGTGGCGGTTCACAGCCAAAACCGGGTGAAATTACCCTTGCACATTTAGGTGTCTTATTTCTAGATGAGTTACCTGAGTTTGATCGAAAAGTGCTGGAAGTGCTGCGTCAGCCTTTAGAGTCCAAAGAAATTGTGATTTCACGCGCAGCAAGACAAATGACTTTTCCTGCAAATTTCCAGTTCATTGCTGCAATGAACCCTTGCCCTTGTGGTTATGCATTCAACCAAGATAGTCGCTGTCAGTGCTCTCCAGAAAGTATTCAACGTTATCAAAATCGGATTTCAGGCCCTTTGCTAGATCGAATTGATTTACATATTGATGTTCCGCCTTTGCAAGCCACTGAATTACAAGATCGAGCAGAAACTGAAAACTCTGAAACTGTGCGACAACGCGTGATTAAAGCCTATCAACAACAACTACAAAGACAGCAATGTTTAAATCAAGCGTTATCACCAAACTTATTAGAGCAATATGCACTACTTGATGACAACTCAACAAAAATCATGGCAATGGCTCAACAACGTCTGAATCTCTCAGCTCGTGCTTATCATCGGGTTTTACGTGTCGCACGAACCATTGCTGATTTATCTGAGAGTGAAATGATTTCTAGCTCACATTTAACAGAAGCATTGTCCTACCGAGGTCATCAGGCATAAAAAAAGCGACCATATTGGTCGCTTTTCATTATTGTTATTATTAAAAAGCGTAAGCTAATCCTAAAACCACTTTATTTTTTTGTTTGATATCAGAACGATCATAGCCTCCTAAAATATAATCGAGACTCCAGTTAGCACCTGTATCACCTAAAGCATGAGATAGACCTAATGTCGCATGACGGAAAGCAAAACTATGCTCTGTTTTTGCAGTAAACTCATCATCATCGCCATAATAATAGGCACCCAGTTGTGCTTTACCCGTAAAACCAGCAGGCAATGCAGGCGCATAAGTCGCGAGGAAATAAGTATCTCCTTTATTACCAAAAGTAACGTTGTTTAATAAAGTTTGTGCCGTCACACCAAAATCTTTATAACTTAGACCAACAATGGTTTCGTAACCTGTAGATTCCCATCCCGGATAGTAATAATAAATCGTCCCACCCACTTGATAGCCTAGATCTTCGGTGATATTGCCCTTATAACCTGCATAAAAATCACTTTCAAAAGAATCTCTCGCATCGACATCTTTACAGTCAGGATTTAGACAAGCATAAGAATAATCTAGTGTTGAAAACCAATAACCTGCATAAAAACCCTTGTGGCTATAATCCAATCCACCTTGTACAGCTGCACCGCTATTCTCTGGAGAGTTAGTAATACCACGCAAGTTATAGCTCGATATCACACTGATATTTCCAGAAACTGTTCC
>LULX01000386.1_pt1 | contig 9949 bp, 15 predicted proteins | sample 729511 | NCBI WGS metagenome assembly LULX01 (sample SAMN03860278, study PRJNA289734) | marine metagenome | biome: seawater column; feature: ocean; material: water; isolation source: Red Sea water column Station 91 - depth 500m | place: Saudi Arabia: Red Sea | collected 2011-10-15 | depth 500 m
GGCGGTGGAGTCTATCAAAAACCAGGCTGAACGCGCGCGGGCTTAGCCCGGCCAGAGCGGTGGCCATTGGCCGTGGGTCTTCTCGAATTGTTCGATCGGTTCGCTGCGGTAACCACTGGCGTAGCGTTCTTTCACGCTCGGGTGGACCCAGGTGCGGTTATTATCAGGTGGCGGTATCTTGCGCACCAGCTTGCCCAGCAGCTTGTACTTGCCCTTGTATTCGTTGTGTTGGTCGGCTTCTGCGTGGGTTGCGGTGGGCAGGGAACCGTTGAACACCAGGGCCTGTTTTTGGGCTTCCGCCTTCAGCCACAGTAGGGGAATATTGGCCAGGGTGCGACCCTCTTTGTCTGGCCCATAACCGCCGCCGACGTCCGAGTGCACGCCAGCAAACCACACCTGCTCCAGATCCGTGCCATCGCGCGGGTCCCAGAGCGTGGGCTCGAAATCCTCCCGCTGCTCGTCCAGCGAGAGCGCGTGGCGGGCGACGCGAATGTTGCTGCCGATCTTGCGATCGTAGAACAGGTCCTGGTCCTTGATCAGACCGAAGAACGTGAAGGGCAGGCCCAGGGCACCCACTGTATCCCACACACCGACAAAACGGATGGGCGTGCGCTGCTCCAGCGAATACTTCGCCTTCCAGGCCATGGAGTGGTCGCCGTTGGCCTTGTGCTTTTTGGTTTTGTAGAGCTTGAAGGCCTCCTCGATCCGGCTGCCGTGTTCCTTTCGCAGAATACTGCAGTTATTGATCATTCCACAGAGGCTGCGGGCGGTGTAGGCACCGCGGCTGAAGCCGAACAGGAAAATCTCGTCACCCGGCTCGTAGTTGTGCACCAGAAACCGGTAGCCGTCCATCACGTTCTTCTCCAGCCCGTACCCGGTGGCACCAGCCCGGAGTGAATCGTGGTAGGAGCCAATGCCCCAATCGTAAAACACCACCTGCTCCACGCCGTTACCGTCTGTAGGTCGGATGGCGCGGGCAAATTGCAGAACGTTGGTGGGGTAGTCCTCACCCAGGATTTCCTCCGGGCGGTTCCAGGTGCCATCAAAGCAGACAGCAATGCGTTTCATGGGAGTGACCTCCTGTCGTTTTTGTTCCCCGTTGCCCCGCCTGTAAACCAGGGAGCAACTTTGCCCACTCTCCGGCGGATGGAAACGGCCGGTACATCCTGTTTAGTGGGTATAGATGAGTATCTCAGGTATGTGAGTGGGAGGGTAGTGCCACGACCCAGGGTGCCGGAGTTATACGAACGCGTTCGCAAAACTCCGGAGATTGCGTGAGAAATGTCGGTAACTATCTGATAGGGTTAAAAAGTTGGAAAAGGATTGGTGGGGTTATACGCCCACGGTGGGAGCAGGAGTGGCTCGAAAAAGGGCGTATAACTCCGGCGGTAGCCGTGATAGGTGATGTCCAAGATTCTGTTTTATAACAGAAAAACGTTTTTTCTTTGGGCGAAGTTGAATGGAGTTTTACGAACGAGTGATATACGAACGCGTTCGTATAATTTGCTGTTAAAGCGGTGGGTTGAGTGCAAAGGTTTTCTTGCCGTTGCACCGTAGGTTATCGCCAAGGTGCTGTATAAGTAAACAGTATCGTTTTGCGTCTGGAATCGAGTGCAAGAAAACAAATAATGCGGATCGCCGTTGAGCGCTCTCCTTGCTACCCTCAAGAGCCAGAGCAGACGCATAAGTCGCGGCTTGATGCGTCTGCTCTGGCTCTTGAGGGGAAAGCCGATCAATCCTCGATCGTGGTCGCCTTTGTTGAGTGCCTTCTGGTCTTGGTTGCCCCCGCTGACGATTGGCCTGAGAGCTTCCCAGGGGTGTCTTCAGGGTATGGAGTGGCCTGTGACTAAGAGCAATATGACAGTCTTTCTGGACGTTCCGTTTAACAACACGTTGCACGCGACCTGCGCTTCGCTCCGGCACGTGAACATGTTTCGTTATTTGGCAAAGGAGCCCCATTGAAACTCATAGAAGAACTGCCAAAGGTGGAACTGCACTCAACGGGTGAGTTTAGAATGGGAACGCCCGGCTATGGCGTGGTTATTCGCACGGGGTATGGCGTATTCAACTTTCTGAAGGACAAGCCAACTGTCCTAGGCAGTGACAACTACGAAGGAAACATAGAGTTCTCTAATTGTAAGCGCTTCATAATAGTTCGGGGGCCCGACGTTGAATATATCCTAGACGCAGAAAGAATGAAGGTGTCTATATTCCACGTCAATGTAAGAGCAAATCGTCCGGACGAAGGGATAGCGTTTTCCAGGGAGCATTGTGTTTTCGGTAAAGAAATTGAGCATATTCATGGTTTTAAGGGCGTGGTGTTTGTTCAATGTCCTTGGGTAGAGCAAGATAAGGTAGAGACCTTAGTGCAAAAATATTTAGGCCTCCGTGAGAAGCAGTTAAAGGAGGCTATGAATGCCAAATAACAAGGCCATTAAGGTTGTTCCGGGCCGATGGCCCTCCACCGGACGCCCTTGTCAGGGCGCCGCTTATGGCTGGCGTTATGCGGTTCGTAGACAAGGAAATTGAGGAGTTCGGGGATGAGTGAGATACAGGCGGTGATCATTGCCAACCCGAAACCGTTCAGATTGATTCTTCGAGATGAAAGTGACACATGGGAGTGCTCGACTGAGCAGGTAAATCGCTCTACCTACAACTACGTCAAGCTGCACCGAGCAACCCGTTTCATCGACGTTAACTTGAAAGAGCCGTTTACGCTGGGACTGGGGTATGACGGTAGCCTTATACTGCCTCTCATAGAGGATTATGCTGATCCTAATAAGGCTCTTGATGAATTCAACCGTGTGATTGCTGCGTGTTTTATCGGCGGCCTATACATTGAGGCAGTTTCGCCTTCTGATTTGTCATTTGGGCATATAGCAAGTTGTGGCTATTACCGTCATGAGCATCCTTTGGGGGACAACGCCGAACTGCACCGTGCTATCGGTGAGCAGGGGGCTGGAAGCTTCTTCACCATTAAACTCTATAGTCCACCTCAAATAATGGCGGATGATTTTGAATCTGCCTACAAGGTAGGGAATGAGGTATTGGCTTTAGTTCCAACGTTGTCACCTACTCTATTTACCACCGCTTTTACCTACTACCTGACTAGGCAGCTGCGAGAGTCATTGACGCACGCGTGGATTTCAATCGAACAAACGGTCGAGCATCTTTGGCAGGAAAAGATAGTGGAAAATGCCAAAGGTGGTTCCATTCCAAAGCGAAGGAAATTTTTGGAATCACAGCAGTGGAATCTGGCACATCGGGTCGAGTTGCTGTTTAGCCTTGGAGTCGTCGATGACGATTTGTATCGCCATTTAAATTCTGCGAGATCCGAACGAAACGAATTTCAACATACTGGAAAAACGCCTTCGCAAGAAGCGGTAAAGTCAGCACTCATCGCTATCTCCAGGTTGCTGTCTTTAATTGCTGATTTGAAGGGGCACGAGTATGACGAACGGTTGATAACCAGGTACTTGGATGGAGAGAATCGACCCGGCTCGCCCATGGCCACTGTAACCAACTATAAGAATGTTGCTGAAGGCTCAGCTTCTCATTGGCGAAGCTTAATCCCCCTTCCAGGTTTCAACGAATGGGAAGGTGAGATTGAAACATTTGATGATATCCAGCTCGTCAAGATTTGACCGGGCTGTTGAGGAAATCGCATAACCAGTAGCGTCAGTCGGACCGGGTTGTTTCGCTGCGCTACACAAACCGGCCGCTGCGCAAGGCGTTAGCCTCATTGAACTCAAAGTCTGGAGAATTATGGATAAAAAGTACCAAGTATTTGTGAGTTCCACATATGTCGATCTTTTGGAGGAGCGCAAAGAAGTAATCCAGGCTTTGCTTGAACTCGATTGTATCCCAGTAGGAATGGAGCTTTTCCCTGCGTCAGATGACGACCAATGGACATTCATTCAATCTGTCATTGACGATTGCGACTATTACGTACTCATTCTGGGTGGGCGTTACGGTTCATGTTCTGAGTCTGGGATGGGCTATACGGAAATGGAATACCGTTACGCTCTCGAAACCGGAAAGCCAATAATTGCATTTGTCTATAAAGATCCAAGCCAGTTGGCTGTTAGCAAAACTGACCAAGACCAAGAGCTTTCCGAAAAGCTTGGGAAATTTAGAGAGTTGGTCCAGAAGAAGCTCTGCAAGTATTGGGAGACACCAGCTGAGCTTGGGGGAGTGGTAGGTAGGTCACTGGTGCAGCTTAAAAAGCGCTCACCGGCTGTTGGTTGGGTAAAGGCCGATCTGCTTCCAGATGAAGATTCATCTCAAGAGATGCTTCGGCTAAGAAAGGAAATAGAAAGACTCGAAGAAGAATTAGAACAGGCATCGTCGTCTTCAACCATTGACCAAACTAAACTTGCCCAAGGTGATGATCTATTTGAGGTATCCTTTATGGGCGAGGCTGGCGAGTTTTTTGAAAGAGTCTCAGTCCCACTGACTGCAACATATTCATGGAATACGATTTTTGGCGAGTTAGCTCCCTCTTTGATCGATGAAGAAAGCGATATTGGTTTGAAGAACAGGCTTAACGCCTTTTTATTACGAAATCATGAGGATGAAGTTCTAAGGAAGTGCCGAGGGCATCACGAGAGACCCAGCTGTGCAATTGATAGTTCATCATACGAAACAATAGTTGTTCAGCTACGTGCTTTAAACCTCATCGATAAAAGCACCAGAAACAGAAGTGTAAAAGATAAAAAAACCTATTGGTGTCTCACAACCAAGGGTGACCAAGTTATGGTGGGGTTGAGAGCCATTCGTAGAGATGATGGCTAACCAGTGGGTGAAGCCGACCGGTACTACGCTGCGCTCCGTCCCGGCGGCTTACCCAAGGCGTTAAAACTTTAGGGAGAAAGTGGTCCCCCAATGGATTTATCTGTTTCACAGTATGTTGTCATCGCAGGTTTGGTTTGCGATGTAATCGGGTGCGTGCTCGTTGCCTTTGAAGTGATCAACCGTTTTAAGGGTCAGGTAGTTGAGCAAAGCCAGAAGCTGGAAGATTTGGATTTCTCCCGGCCGGTGCTCACGTCGGAGTACCGAAAATGGGAGAGGCGTAAACACATTGTTATGGCGATAGGCCTCTTTTTCTTGGTCGGTGGTTTCACCCTCCAAGGAATCGGTACAGCCATTCAATAATTCAAGGGTATTCTGGGTGCTCAGCGGTTTTAACAATCCGGTCAACCGGACACCAAAAGCGTTCCGCTTTTGGTTCCCTCCGCTGTCGCTCCGGCGCCGGTTACCATAGCGTTATATGGTTTGATGCATGGATCAACTGCAGAAGTCTTTCGACAAAGTTGTGAAAGAGGCTTTTGAAGCTGCTAGTTCAGAGGAAGAATTAGAGGCATTGGCTTCTGAGTTACCCAAGCATCTGGGAGAGCTGCTTGATAGGCTTCCTTACGAGCTCATCGCAAAAATAAAAGAAACTGTAAAGGAAGGTTTAGCTGAACGCCGTGCGTTGCACTCTCAGTTTGTAGAGCGAAATTATTCTCGGTGGCAAGAAGCATTCGATTTACTTGAACTCTTAATTGAAGTGGCTGTTGAGGCCGGCGAATCATTTAACAAACGAATACGGCCACAAGCAGTTGAAGAGGGCGATGTGACCTTTGATACGGTCGTGCGGTTGCATGCAAAGGGGTGCCTTATTGGAAAGGAGATTCTAGCGCTTTTGTTTAACGGTTATGCAGATGGTGCCCATGCTCGCTGGAGAGCGTTACACGAAATATCAGTTACAGCGATGTTTCTCTCACATCATGGTGCCGATGCCACTGAGCGTTATTTGATCCACGAATTCGTTGAGGCTTATAAGGCAGCAGAACAGCTCAATAAATACCAGTCTAGAATTAACGCAAAAGGTTTTTCTCAGCAAGAATTGGATGATTTCAAGAAAGACTACGAAAGAGTCATCGAGAGGTATGGGAGGGGGTTTCGCAATCCATATGGATGGGCAGAACCATTCTTACCGAAAGGAAAACCAACTTTTCTTTCGCTTGAAGAAGCGGTTGGCTTGGATCATTGGCGCCCCTATTACAAATGGGCGAGTCAGAATGTCCATGCAAACATCAAAGCCATCAGAAACTCATTAGGTTTGAGTGAGTGCAGGGAGGATGTTCTCCAAGCCGGGCCAAGCAACTCTGGAATGGTTGATCCCGCCCACTCCACAGCTATTTCAATATCCCAGCTAACGTCAACCCTGCTTTGCACTTCACCGAATTTGGATGACTTGGTTGCCGTGAAAGTAATCATGTCTTTAGCTGATGAGACTGGAGAAGTTTTAGTACGGTGTAGTGGTGGTAAACCCATATAACGAGGGGCTGAAGCCGACCGGTACTGCGCTGCGCTCCTCAACGGCGGCTTAGCCCAAGGCGTTACATGCCATGAAAGTATCTGAGTTGCAGAGTATCTTGCTCGAAGAATTGAAGTTCCTATTGCCTGATTGGAAGTTCATCAAGAGTAAAAGAGAGTTCCAGAGATCAGCGGAAGGCTTCGTCTGGTATCTCCACATAGGTTGCATCAATCACTTGGAAGATTTCGATGCGGTGGCCGACGTTGCCGTAGAGTTCAAAGCGGGTAAGGAGCGACTTTGTATTGTTGGTGCAGAGCTGGGAAATATTGAAGGCAGGGGGCAGCTTCGATTTCCCGTATCGAATAGAGAGGCGGCCAAATCATCGGCGTTCGAACTTTATGAACACTTTAACGAGCGTGGTCTTCCGTTTCTGCGCAAGTATAGCGATCCAGCTGAAGTCGTGGGCACTCTCAGGAATGGTGGCGCAGAAGCCATGTTGATAAGCCCTCTCCTAAAACAACACCAAGACCAAATTAACCGGCTGAGTAGCCACTATGGCATCAGCCTGTAACAAGCCGCGTCACTCTGACGGCCTTGTCTGGCCGCCGGGCGTTGTGCCTAAGGAAGACTATGCCTCGTAGAAAAAAATGGGAGCCGGGGAATGTTGTTGAAGTTGAGCTTGATGACGGTTCATTTTCATATGGTGTAGTTATTGAGGAACCTCTCGTTGCATTTACAGAGGCTACATTTACGGAACGTCCTGAAATAACGACAGAATTATTCGGCAAGGTAGCTTTTCAGCTTTGGGTAATGAATTCAGCGATTGGCAAGAATGGTTGGCCTGTTATCGGAGATGTGCCGCTCAAAGAACTATCAATATCGGAGGCCATGTTTTACCGATACGATATTGTCTCGAAGAAGTTTTATCACTACATGGACTGTACCAACGATATACCCTCCACGAGGAAGGCGTGTGTTGGTCTGGAGTGCGCCGCAGTTTGGCGAAAGGATCATGTTGAAGACAGACTGCAAGCACACAAGGAAGGTGGGGTATGTAAGTGGGAAGAATCAACGAGAGCTGAGAACAAGCCATAACCATTGGGGGAAGTCCACTGGCCTAGTATAGGTTGGGCTAATTCATACCTTTCGGCAGAGTGTGGCTATGGTAGATGTGATTTTGGAGTCAACAATCAAATGTCCAAACTGTGGCCATCAGAAAACGGAAACCATGCCTACCGACTCATGCCAGTATTTTTACGAGTGTGAGTCTTGTCATATATTGCTGAAGCCCAGGCATGGCGACTGTTGTGTCTTTTGTTCATTCGGCACAGTGCCGTGCCCACCAATTCAAAAAGGGTCAGGGTGTTGTGCCCCTGGCCCATAACAAATCGCAACAGTACGCGGCCGATGGCCACCGGACGCCCTTTACATGGCTTCTTCATAGCCACTCCAAGGTCGCCGCTGTTCTTCGGCGTTACGAGCAAAAGGAGAAAGCGTGCATCATCTGGCGGCTAAATGGATTGCGGGATTACTGAGGGATAGGAATATTCCCTTTCTGATCTGTGGCGGGCTCGCAGCAAAGGGATATGGCTCTGAGCGCGATCTGAATGACATCGACCTTTTCGTGCCCGGTGAATGCTTTTGGTCAGTGGTGGAGGCTGGCCAGGAATATGTATCCAAAGCTGCCGCTCACCGCCGGGAGGAAGGCTGGGATCTGGCCTACGTCCAGTTCAAGTATGAAGGTGTCAAAGTGGAGGTGGGCAGCTCTGATGGTCCGCGAATTTTTGATGCAAACAGGCAAACCTGGGTTCCGCTTAGCATAGATTTCTCTCGATATGCGACGGTGTCTTTGTTGGGCCTTGAGCTTCCTCTTATGTTGAAAGACGACTTGGTCCAGTATAAGACCGCGCTCTCACGCCCTGTCGATATCGAGGATGTCTGTGCTATCCGTGAAAGTGAATAAACAGACTATGCACCGGAGACCAGAACCTCTGCTTCGCGCCGGTTTTGTCACCGGTGATAGTGAACCATGGCATAAATCAAGGAGTCAGATTTGAGATCAGGAATCTTCATTGTAGTCAGTGCTTTGCTGGTTGGATGTGCAACCCATGAGCAACCCATTTCTACAGCAACAAGTACAGGCGAAATCGTCGAATCCTCTTTCGACCAAAAGGCTGTTGGAGAGAACTCGCTCATGACGAATCAAGCCTTAAAGTCTTACCGAGAAGGGTATGTTCATGCAACCGAACACAAAGCTTTTGCGCAATCTGATGTGGGTGCCTGGTCCTGGAAATCAAACAGAACCTCAGTCAGGTACGCGATAGAGAACTCTTTGAAAGATTGCCAAAGAAACAACAAAAGACATGAAGCTGAATACCCGTGCAAGATCATTAATGTTGATGGGAAATGGGTCGGAGAGCAGTAGACCCTGTAGCCGCGCATGCTGGCTAGTGTTGAATCAAGGAGACTTTCCGCTGCGGAAAGTCTCCCTAAAACACCTGGGTGCTTATTGGTAGGCCCCCGCACTGTAAATCAGCTCATAGCTGTGGCTGTAGATTTCCAGGATATTGCCAAACGGGTCTTCCATGTAAATCATACGGTAGGGCTTTTCGCCGGGATAGTAGCAGCGCGGTTTCTCCATGCGCTTTTTACCGCCCGCAGCCACAATCCGCTCTGCCAGTTCCTCTACGTTCGGGTCTTGCACACAGAAGTGAAAAACCCCGGTTTTCCAGTACTCGAAATTGTCTTCCGGGTTGGTCTGGTTCTTGAACTGAAAAAGCTCCACTCCGATTCGATCGCCCGTTGATAGGTGAGCGATACGGAAGCTGCCCCAGCCTGCGCCGAATACATCGGTGCACATTTTTCCAATGGCGCTGTCGTCTTCCTCAATCTCCGTTGGTTCCATAATCAGGTGCCAACCCATCACCTCTGTGTAGAACTTTACGGCTTGCTCAAGGTCGGGCACGGATATGCCGATGTGTGAGAAATTTCTTGGGTAAACGTTGTTCATGTCCTGTCCTCCTCTGTTGAGACTGAGAGCAGGTTACATACGTTAGTTAATCATTTAAAATTATCATTTGTTCTCGTAAAGATTATGGAGTGTAATGATAAATACGACCTGGTTGCGCACCTTTTGCACACTGGTGGAAGTTGGTCATTTCACCCGTACGGCTGAACGCCTTCACATGACACAGTCGGGCGTGAGTCAGCATGTGCGTAAACTCGAGGAGCAACTGGGTGCTGAATTGCTGGTGAGGCAGGGCAAGCAGTTTTCTCTATCCGGTGCAGGAGAGAGGCTGTACACCGAGGCGCAGAGCATCCTCTTCGCATTGTCGAATCTTGAGCAGACAGTGGGAGAGGACCCGCCCTGATAATCGACTACCGGTTTGCGCCAAATCCCGATGTGGAAACGGCTATTGCCGGGTCTGCTGTTGATCTTGGATTCATGACGTCGAGACCGACCCTGGCCGACGTAAGCTGCACGCCCGTCGCGCAGGAATCGCTGCTGTTGGTAACGCCGGCCACTGTCCCGGAACCGGATTGGGATATGCTGATGAACCTCGGCTTTATCGACCATCCCGATGGCAGTCATCACGCCAGTTTGCTTCTTGGTGCCAATTACCCCGAGTTTCAGCACAGCAACCTGTT
>LULX01000448.1_pt1 | contig 9937 bp, 5 predicted proteins | sample 729511 | NCBI WGS metagenome assembly LULX01 (sample SAMN03860278, study PRJNA289734) | marine metagenome | biome: seawater column; feature: ocean; material: water; isolation source: Red Sea water column Station 91 - depth 500m | place: Saudi Arabia: Red Sea | collected 2011-10-15 | depth 500 m
CCATTAACTTAAGATCATCAATTGATGAAACATTCACGTCTCTTATCACTGACTGTCCTGCTCCTCTCATGGAGCTTTGCCCAGAATCCCGACTACGTCACTTCGGCGATGAAGGCTCCATCCGCTCCCGTCATGGACGGGGACGTGCTGAATGATCCCGCGTGGGAGGGTGTCCCCGCGGCTGAAACATTTACACAGAAGGCGCCTGACGAAGGTGAGCCGGGGACAGAGCGGACTGTTGTTAAGGTGATCTATTCGGACGATTTTTTCTATCTCTCCGCCGTCTGCTACGACACCGATTCTGACGGCATCATCATTGCCGACACCCGCCGCGACGCGCCTCTGAACAACAGCGACAGTTTCACCTTTTTGCTGGACACATTTAAGGACTACCAGAACGGTTACGTTTTCGGCACCAACCCTGCCGGCATCGAATACGACGCCCAGATCACCGGCGGCGGTGAGCAGAGCTCGGTCATGCGGCGTTTCTCAATCGGCACCGGCGGCGGCTTTAACGTAAACTGGGATGCGGCATGGCAGGTGGAGACGCAGATCGGCGACTTCGGCTGGAGCGCTGAATTTGCCATTCCGTTCAAGACATTGCGGTACAAGGGCGACGGTGAGCAGTCGTGGGGGATCAACTTTCAGCGGGTGGTAGCGAGGAAGCAGGAAGAGACGCACTGGGCGCCGATCCCGAGGCAGTTTACCATGAACCGCCTTATCTCCGCCGGCACGTTGACAGGCATGGTGACGCCGCCGTCCCGAAACCTGAAACTGATGCCCTACGGTCTCGGTCAGCAGAACAAGCACGAGGGAGAGGAATCGTCCTCCACCAGCGCGGGAGATTTCGGGATGGACGCCAAGGTCGGCGTTGGATCGGGACTTACACTTGACCTCACTTACAACACAGACTTTGCCCAGGTTGAAGCTGACGAACAGCAGATCAACCTCGACCGTTTTTCTCTCTTTTTCCCAGAGAAGCGGGCGTTCTTTTTGGAGAATGCCGGCCTCTTTTCCGTGGGCGAGGGGGGTACTTTTTTCGGTCCTGACATAGAGATGTTCTTCAGCCGAAGGATCGGCATTGGCGCCGGCGGAGCGCAGGTGCCCATCTTAGGCGGTGGCCGCCTCACAGGAACACTGTCCGGGCTGAAAGTGGGCGCCCTCACCATGCGCACCGATGCGGTGGAAGGTGTCACCGATGGAAATCACTACTCCGGTTATACCAACCGGAGTTATGCGGTGGATGGCCAGCTGGGTATTGGGGAGCTAAGTCAGGTCGTTCTATTCGGAGCAGTCACCGAAACGCCGGGAATGAAAATGGATAGAGCCTATGCGTATCGACTCCACGCCGGCCGCAATACGCAGCAGGTGTCGACCTCCTTCGGCTATACGGAAGTTGGACCAGATTTCAATCCCGAAATGGGGTTTCTGAAGCGGCAAAACTACCGCAAGTGGACAGGGCGCATCTTCACACGGTTTCGCCCGGACGATCTCTTCGGTCTGCTTGAATACCGCCCTCACGTCGACTATAGCGGTTATTGGAAGTTAGACGGCTTTCATGAATCTGGGAAGTGGCACATTGACACACACTGGGAGTTCCGGTCAGGCTTCGAAATCCACACAGGGACAAATCTCGTAAAAGAGGGAGTTCTTCAAGATTTCGAGATCGCTTCCGGCGTGACCGTCCCCGCCGCCACTTACGATGATCAGGAAATACAGATCATGATTATGACTAATAGGGCAAAAGCTGTAAGCTTTACCTCAAGAATCGTGGTTGGTGGATTTTTCGGTGGAGACAGGATAAACATGACGCCGACACTGAATGTCCGTTACAAGGACAAGTTCACGTCCCAGTTCAGTTCTCAGTATAACAATGTAAGCCTGCCCGGCGGTGATTTTGTGACCAACCTGGTGAAAGCACGATTAACCTATTCATTCTCACCAAGGATTTATATCCAGTCACTTCTGCAATACAACAGTCAGTCCGATGAGTGGTCCATGAACTGGCGGTTCATCTGGCAGCAGTCCGCCGCCACGGGGCTCTACCTCGTCTACAACGAAACACAGGACTATGACGGCATCCCCATCCAGAATCAGACACGATCCATTATCGTAAAATATAGCTACCTTTTTGACGCGCTGAAGTAAACCATTCTGAAGCGCCAAGTTCATTCTTGCTCAGCATGATGTCTTCGTGTAAATTTTCTTAGGATGGAAGCATCGATCGATACTTGTGTTCACTTAGAGCTTTTGTAAAAACTAGGAGATTGCAATGATGAGGCAATTCAGTCAAACTTTGTTATTCTTATCCATGTCCGGACTATTGTACGCCCAGTCCTCCATTCAGGGTACTGTTACTGATGAAAGTGGCGCCCCGCTAGTAGGCGCCAATGTTGTTGTTGAAGGCACCGAGTTGGGTGGTGCAGCAGGTATTGATGGTAGCTTCACCATTGATGTGCCGGCTGGAACAGTCACAGGCCAGACGGTAACAGTTAGCGCATCTTATATCGGGTATCAAAGTTCTTCTACATCCCTCGCTATCCCTTTGAGTGGTAGTGTAACATACAACTTCTCCTTAGCGATAGATGCCATAGGTTTGAGAGCCATTAGTGTAACGGCTCTCGGTTTTCAGGCTAACCGTGACCAGCAAGGTTCCACCAGTGTGCCAGTAGCAGCGACTGACATGAACCGGTCGGGAGAAACACTCATTGCCAATTCTCTGGCGGCCAAAGCATCCAATGTTATGGTCAACGCTGTCAGTGGAGATGCCGGTGCCGGAACATCTATCAGGATCCGCGGTCACAACACCATTTCGGGTGCAAGCCAACCTTTGATCATTGTTGATGGTGTCCCTATAAACAATTCTCAGATTTATGCAGGTCATTCCAGATTTGGTGGCACCTCACAACAATCCCGTATTAATGACCTTAATGTGAATGATATTGAGGCTGTAGAGGTTCTCAAGGGGGCTTCCGCTGCTGCTCTTTGGGGCTCGCGTGCGGCTAATGGTGTGATTGTAATCAGGACAAAAGAAGGCGCTCCTGGCAAGATGCGAATGAATTACACGCGTACGATGTCATTTGATGAAATCCATGAAAGGCTGCCGATGCAGACAGTATGGGGTCAGGGACGTAATGGTAAGGCTGGAACTCAAGCGGAATCCTGGGGTGATTATATACCGGATCGTTCCGGTGGTGCTGATGAGGTAGACACAAGCGGTGATTACTTTGTTTCCGAAGATGGTTCGTTCACTCAGTACAAGATTACTGGGAAGAATTCCAAAGATGTGTATGTGGACTCAAATTTTGATCTTGTCTTCAGAACCGGCACGTATGTTCAGGATGATTTTCAACTCTCAGGCGGTGATGCCACCAAAACGTACCTTTTCAGCTATGGTCGCCTCCGTCAGGATGGAATAATCCGCCAGTCATTTTATGATCGTGATAATATCAGGCTCAATACACAGTTCAAACTGTCTGAATGGATGACCATGAGCTCAAAAGTCGGGTATACATACAGCAGTTCAAACCGCTCTCAGCGAGGCTCAAATGTTGCTGGTCTTCTTTTGGGACTTCTTAGAACGGCCCCTGACTTTGACATTACCCACTATAAAGGAACATTTGTAGATGTGGCTTCTGATGGAAGTAAAACCGAATATACTAATCGACATCGTGCTTATCGGCGCCAGCTTGCTGGACCAAGCACCAACCCTATCTACAATAATCCTATCTGGACAATCAATGAACAGGAGAACCTGACGAACGTAAATCGATTAATATTCTCCAATGAAATGGTTATAACACCCAGAGCAGGCACAGACATCGTCTTTCGTGCTGGTCTGGACGGATTTACTGATAACCGTGAAGGTTTTTTCCCACCCGGTTCTGCTGGCTCAGCCTTTAATCCGGGTGTCTTTGACATAGATAGAATAAGCAATCGTGAAACAAATTATGATGTGATCGCACGTCAGAATATATCTCTCGGTTCTTCAGCCTCAATGTTGGCAACTATTGGTTACAATATTAATGATCGTGTTTACAGCAGGGGTTCTTCAAGAATTACCGGTTTTCTTGTGAATACTGAAAAACACACCACGAATGTGAATACTTCTTCAGATGCATCGTCTGTTTCCAACAGTCGCTTATTCATCCGTTCTGATAGAACATATGGTATTCTTTCAATAGACGCCATGGATCAAATCTTCTTGAATTTATCCGGTGCGCTTGAAAATCATTCCACGATTAAAGAATCATATTTCTATCCCGCCGCTGACTTGGCTTATCAATTTACAGATATGGTGAGCGGCGCACTTCCCATCAGCTTTGGTAAGTTGCGAGTTGGTTATGGTCAGGTGGGTGTGAGGCCTTCCGCCCATCGCTTTGAAACACTTGCCGAGAGCGGATTTTCCTACAGCACTTACAGTGACCCTCTTGATGTAGGGCTATGGGGTGGAGGTTATCGGGTGGATGATGACCGGGGGAACCCTGATCTGAAACCTGAAGTCAAAACTGAGACCGAAGTAGGGGTAGATCTCCGCTTTTTTGATGACAAGTTTGCTCTCAGTGTCACGAGTTATCAGAATGAAATCAATGATATGCTCATCAATGTTTCTCTATCACCATCCTCGGGCTACGACACACAGTATAAGAATGCGGCCAGGATGAAGAATAGTGGCATTGAACTGGATGGATCGTGGAACATGATACGCCAGGCGGATATGGGCCTCAATCTCAACTTTAACTGGGCGACCAACAAAAATGAGGTTCTCGACTTGGCGGGAACAGATGTGATTTACCTGGGCTCAGGTTCTGTCAATTCTGTTGCAAAAGTTGGCTACCCCATTGGTTCTCTCTACGGAACAGGATCGCAGACTGAGGACGGTACCGTGGATGGAAAGCTGATTCTAAACGCAAACGGTTTTCCTCAGATCACTTCTTTGCCTATAGTGCTTGGTGATCCGAACCCTGATTGGCGGGGGACAGTAGGGTTGAACGCCCACTGGAAGAAAATCAGGCTAAATATCCTTTTTGAACATTCCCAGGGTGGCAAGTATTCACCAAGAACACAGTGGGTGTTGCGCCGTTTTGGCACTACCATGGATACTGCTGAACGAACGACACTTACAAAGGACCTGGTAAACTATGACGGTGATATTGTTGCGTCAGGGACAACTGTGCGAGGGAAAGTGCACGATTTCGGTGGTGGAGAAGTACTACTGGATGAAACCTGGTACCGCCACGGTATCGGAGGCGGTTTTGGTGACAACCAGGCCTACAACTTTTCTGTTAAGGACGCGACTTTCTCACGCATAAGAGAACTGTCCCTCTCTTATACGCTGGATTCGCCCTCTTTCAAACAGATGACAAGATTGAACTCCGTGACAGTAACAGCCACCGCCCGCAACCTGTTCGCGTGGTATAAGGAGCTGGTAGGTGTGGATCCTCAAGTTAATGTTGGAGGGATTCAGACTGGTTTCGGTCTGGACTACTTCGCCAATCCCAGTACGAAGTCATACCTGTTCTCAGTAGCGGCAAACTTCTAAAGGAGGGAATGAAGATGATCAACCATACCAAGGAATTAAAAGTAATGAAAAAGGTTTTACTGTTCTCCATTCTCTCCGTCGGTATCGCATTAACTTCGTGTGAGATCCCTGGTGATTTAAATGACAATCCGAATGAGATTACACTTGCTGATGTAGACGCGAGACTATTTCTGAATGGCGCACAGTTGGCAAATACCCTTGCTCAATGCGGTCATTTGAATCGTATAAGTGGAATGTATTCCGGACAGTTGACCGGCTTCACATCATTATATTCGAATATATACGGCTACTCTCTATCTACGGTAGAATCGAATGATGAGTGGAGACTGGTTTACACTGGATTGATTACCAATACCCGACACATCAGAGAGACCGCACCGGATGATAAACTGTTGGTGGGGATATCAAAGGTTATGGAGGCACATGGTGTAGGGACCCTCGCAATTCTCATGGGTGACGTACCTAACTCAGAGATTGGAGGAGAGATTGACGATCCTGCATTTGAGTCACAGGTTTCAGTATTGAAAAGTCTCTCATCCCTGCTAGATGATGGTATTTCTGATTTGAAATCAGCTTCTAGCAAAAGTGAAGCCTACGACGTCTATTTTGAAGGCGATGCTGACAAGTGGGTTGCAGCAGCTTATACGCTCAAGGCGAGGTACGCCCTGATTCAAAAGGATTACAGCGGCGCACTCTCAGCGGCAAACAGCGGCATCTCGTCCTCAGATGGCGATATGCTACATACACCCAGGGGCGACGCCTCCGTAGACGCTGGCGACAAAAATCTTTTCTACACCATTCTGGCTGGCTCTCGAACAGGCGATCTTGGTACGGGAAACAGCTATCTTATGCAACTGCTCAATGATACAACAGACGTATACAGGGGTAATGACAAGACAGATGAGACGGCCCGGTTTGCTTACTATCAGATTGATGAAACGTCAGCTTCGGGCAATTTGGGCGTCATTGAACAGTTTGAGCCACAGCCAATGGTGACTTACTTCGAAAACCAACTGATCAAAGCTGAAGCCGCAGCTCGGACATCAGGCTTTTCTGACGGGCTGTCTCACTTAAATTCATATCGTGAGTGGTTGGCCGGTGGCGGGCGTCTCAACGCGAACTTTGATGCCGCAGCATACAGCTACGAAGCTTATGTTGAGGCTGATTTTGAGAGTGGCGGTATGGAAAATGCTGACGGTGTGTCCAAAGACAAGGCGCTATTACGAGAGATTATGGAAGAGCGTTATATTTCAGGTTTCGGCACTTTTATGCCGTTCAATGACCATCGGCGCCTGCGCGGAGCAGGGGAGACCGACCTGATTCCTCCTTTTCCTCTGAACAATGCGGCGGCATCTCAACATGTTGAACGAATTCCTTATGCTCAGGATGAGTTAAACTCCAATGCCAATGCGCCGGCTGATCCTGGCCTTTATTCAAAAACTGAGGTGAATAAATAACAGGTTAAACGTTCTCAAGGAAATGATAGAATAAACCCCCGCTTGGGCGGGGGTTTATTTATTGTCGGCTGCTGAGATCTAGGGCGAAAAATTCTTTAAAAAATCGGTGAACCGCCAAGGTGAAGTGACCGGCGAATCGAGCCCTGTTCTCACTCGAATCTCTTATCCCTTCTTTGTAAAGCTCAATCTGTACAGCGCTGATGGTGCCGCTATCTCGTGACCCGTGTCGCACCGTGTTGTACCCCCCTCGAAAGTAGCCGTCTTCCCCCGGGTGAGAGATTGTAATACTGGGGACTGTCGGGTAGCCTTGCGAGGATAGATAGTTTCCCAAACTGAAATCACCACGCAAGATGCTGGAGAAATCGCCCGGCGCGAACTCAGCCAAGGCTCTTAGACTACTCTTTTCAACGTAAAGCGGCTCATCCAATACCGAATCCGGTAGCATCAGGTCAACATCATCCAAAAGATAACCCAGCTCAATTCTCGGTCGTCTGCTTTGACCGTGCAGATCTATATAAAGTCCGTGGCCGAATTCCTCCGTCACTTTTTCCTTAGCAACATTGATAAAATTGTGGTACTCCGTCCAGGCAGTTCCGGCATAACCGTTTCCTTGCGCTGCTTCATCGAGATCCCGGTTTGCATCCAGTTTGGATCTATGCAGTAGACATGTAATCAGGTGAACCTGCTTTCCTGTCAATTCATTAAGCGAGTCAGCCAGCACTCTAGACATTTCCAGAGTGAAAGCATCTTTAACTGTTGAGCCCCAAGATCGATCGGGAATCTCTTCAGGTTTTTCACTTCCGCCATGAGGCGCTGCGATAATAAGAGGAAGATTTCCAACCTTGTACTGTATATAGTTGTTTCGCCCGAAGTAGGATTCACCAACGAGATACTCGATTTTTTCTTCTGGTTCATTCGAATCTGTAGTGGCAGGCTCGTCGCAACCTAGAATCAGTATCAGAAGCAAGAAAACGGGCGGTAACCAATATCGTATCTGTTGTTGGCAATTCTTCATTACGACTAACCTAAGCTATCTCAATGCTATTTGAAAGTGCAACAATCTTCCGATACTCCTTGATGCTGTTAGCCTTCGGAAATAAATTGTGCTCATAAAGTTGAGTATTTGCTTTACTATTTCCTACTATTCACGCCACTGATAACCAGTATTAAAGGAATATGTAGACTGTGCGTTGCTACACAATTAATTTCAAACGACTAACGTTTTCGGCTGTTGTACTTCTCTCTAATTGTGGACATGTCCAACAGGTATCCGATTTTTCGTATAAAAATTTGTATCAGAAACAATCGCAATCGAAAGCAGGCGCTGTAGCCACCGCCCATCCTCTTGCCACGCAGGCCGGCGTAGAGATGCTTGAAGCTGGTGGTAACGCTGTGGATGCGGCTGTGTCGGCCGCCTTTACCCTAGCGGTTGTAGAGCCGAGTATGAGTGGGATTGGCGGAAGGACACAGATATTGATTTCATCTTCTTCGGGTGAAGTGTTCGGTATTGATGGCACAACACAGGCACCGCTGCATTATGACTACGAAAATGCACCAAAGAAGCGTTATGGCTATCCAAGTATCGGTGTACCGGGCGTGGTAAGAGGGCTGACCAAAGCTCTGGATGAACACGGATCCCTCCCGCTGCGTAAAGTGATGAAACCTGCGATTTCACTTGCGGAAAACGGTCATGCTCTCATCAGCGGCGAAGCGTTACGCCAAGCATCGGTTTATAAAGAATTGAATGAGTTTGAAGGATCCCGCCGCTACTTTCTGAATGAGGACGGTTCCGCAAAGAAAGCGGGAGACTGGGTGGTACAGACAGACCTTGCCAGGGTGCTGAATGCTATTGCTGAAGATGGACCTGAGGTATTCTATGAAGGGTGGATCGCGGAAAGAATTATTGAAGACAATCAGGCCAACGGAGGTGTGCTTACACGAAAAGCCCTGAAGGACTACCGTGCGGAGAATTCCTACATTGTCCACGGTTCGTACCGAGGGTTCGATTTGGTCGCTCTCTACTTGCCCGCCTTTGGTGCTATCACTATTGAGGTGTTGCACATCATGGAGGCGCTGGGGAAGGACATGACGGATGAAAGAATCTGGGGAGAGGCTCTGCATAATGCCATCGAAGCTGCTTATCTCGACAGAAAGGAACAACATTCCCTTGAGGATGCGGAACGACTTACGTCAAAAGCATGGGCCCGGAAGCGGGCAGATGAGATCAGCAACGGCTCACTATCACCGAGGAGCGGAGGGGAACCTCTCCCCGAAGCGTGGTCGGCACCGATGGGGCATACAACTCATCTCACCGTGGTCGATAGAGATGGGATGGTTGTGGCTCTGACGCAAACTTTAGGCACCACTCTTGGGTCAAAGGTTGCCACGCCAGGGCTCGGTTTTGCCTATGCTCAAACGTTAGGTGGCTATCTAGGTGAGGTGAGAGCGGGAGAACGTGCTTCAAGCCATATCTCTCCTTTGCTCGTCTCGAATAATGGCTCCCCGTTTCTGGCTCTTGGTGCGGCGGGCGGTAGCCGCATACCTTCCTCCATAGTGGCGGTGATCAGCAGGATCATCGATCAGGGTCACGATCTTGCATCGGCTCTCCGGCTACCCCGTGTCTATCCTACGGAAGAAGGGATTGATCTTGAATTCACCGGTGGATTAGGGTGGTCTTTGGCCGATAGCCTCCACTTTGTTGAATTAGGTTACGGCGTCTCTGTGCAGAGAGGGATAGGTCGTTTCGGGCGAATCCATGCGGTGATGAACGATACAGTGACGGGAGAGTGGATTGGCGGTGCAGATCCGGATTGGGAAGGAAGCTCAGCGGCACCCGCACAAAAACGATAAAAGAAAGGACAAAATGAAATACCCAAGATTATGCCTATTAGTTATACATCTTAGCCTCATCGTAGCGCAGCCAAAATCTCCAGAGGAG
>LULX01000478.1_pt1 | contig 9892 bp, 8 predicted proteins | sample 729511 | NCBI WGS metagenome assembly LULX01 (sample SAMN03860278, study PRJNA289734) | marine metagenome | biome: seawater column; feature: ocean; material: water; isolation source: Red Sea water column Station 91 - depth 500m | place: Saudi Arabia: Red Sea | collected 2011-10-15 | depth 500 m
GAACCTCCTCTGCAAACAGCTGACCGTCTGAAGCGTTCCGGAGTGCGGCAGTGCCGGCGGCGGCAACGGTTTCGGCCCCGAGCAGTTTCATCTGCTCTGCAAAATGGTGCAGCGCCGAGAAGCATCGTTCCTTCGCTCCGGGGTGGAGGCGGCCTCCCGGCTGAAGCGCTTGCCCAAGGCGAACAATCCTTATTTCCTCGCTCACCGGTGTCAACATGCCGTTGTCCGTTTCGGCTACAGTCATGATGAGCGAGTTGGTGCCAAGATCAATGGAAGCGATTCTCATGAGGTGTCTTCCGAGAAGAGTGTTTTCATCTGCAATGCATTTTGGGCGGCCTGCCCGTGATGGCAATTATTGAAGAACAGATAAACCTTCGTGACACTCTCCGGCATCGCCTCCACGTCTTCCTTCCACTGAGACAGCTGTTCGGAAGAGTAGAGGTAGTCGTACCGATCGCCTTTTTCGGCATTCCACCACGTCTCTGAATTGCGTCCGTGAAACCGGACATAAGCGGTGTCTGTGGTCGTCGCATTTTGGCGCGGCAACAGGTTCGGGAGGGGAGGCCCATCCACATTCACGTAGCCGATGCGCATCTGCTTGAGAAAATCGTAAATGGCGTCAACGGATGTCCAGCTTGCGTGGCGGAATTCGACAAAGAGGGGCCAGTCCGACGTAAGTTTGCGGAGATGAATGAGATGCTTGCGGGAGGCTTTGCTGTTCTTGAAAGAATAGGGAAACTGTGCCAGGAGACCCTTGAGCCGCCCCGACTGTGCCATAGGTTCAAGTGAAGTGAACAGGCTCTCCATCGATGCCTCAATGTCGGTTCTTTTGTGCGTCACCTGCTTGTGAACTTTCACGATAAACTCGAACCGTTCATCTGTCTTGTTGATCATGCTCTCGAAAACGCTGGCGTGAGGAATTCGGTAGTAAGTGACATTAATCTCCGCGCAGTCGAAATGGGTGGCATAGTGGGGAAGCATTTCGCCGTCCCGCGCTCCTTCGGGATAGAACGGCCCTTTCCAATCCGGGAAGCTGTAGCCGCTGGTCCCTATCCTGATTTCAGGCACTGTTGTTGAGAGATGCTCTGTAACCGGTGATAAGGGCGTTCACCATTCGGTAGCGTATGAAAGGGTTACAGAGTGGAGACGGGAGGAGAGCATTCAGCAGCGCCACCGTTGCACGGGCGATGGGATTAAAGAGCAGCCACCCCAGCAGTTTTTTGAACACCCCACCGGAAACATAGTCTACGCCGAGCTCCTTGTCGAGCTCGGGATAATCGTTAAGGATTATAGGGAGGTTCCTTGCGCCGTAATCGCCGAAGTCGGCAAGCGCTTCCGGATACGGTTTCGGTTTGTGCTGCCGTACAGCGATTTCAGGATCAAAGAAGAGGTTTTCGGGGAAAGATTTCCAGAGGCGGTAGGCGTAATGGAGATCGATGCCGTAGCCAGTTTTTTCCACTGCCGATCGTTTGATGGACGTAGCCGTCAGGATGAAATACCGATAAGGGAGCGGCCTTTCTCCGCCGATGAGTTTGGCACCGCGCCGCCCGTTGAAGAGGTAGCTGTGGTACTTCTCCGCGGGAGGAGATGCGGGGCGGAGATCGGACAGGAGACCGGCGATGTTACCGTCGTTATGGCGTTCAACGTGCTTGGAAACGAAGTCCGGCGGCACTTCAATATCGCAGTCCAGAAAGATCAGAAGCTCTCCCTGCGCGGCCCGAAGACCGCTGTTCCTCGTGGCGGAACGGCCCCGGTTTGTTTCATGATGTATGATCTTGCAGCTGTCAGCCCACGATTCACGGTCGATCATGCTCGACGTGGAATCGGTGGAGGCGTCATTAACAACGATGATTTCTCGCTCCGCCTCAGGATAGTCTTGATCAAGAAGAGGGGGGAGTGTTACGGAGAGGATGTCGGCCGCGTTGAAAGCGGAAACGATGACGGAAACCTTCATCTTACCGATGGGCGCCTACCTCGAGAAAACATTGTGGTAGACGTCGGATGTCATCTTGGCCACCTGCTTCCAGAGAAAATTCCGTTCGATGTGCATTTTCAGTCTGTTGTCCTTGGGGGCGTTCAACGCTTGCTCGATTCCGGTGCGAATCTCCTCCACCGAATAGGGGTCTACATAGTGAGCCATATCTTCAAAGTAATCCTTCGTTCCGCCGTAAGGCGTGATGACAATCTGTGCTCCGGCAAGACCAGCCTCAAGTGCCGCTATCCCCGGAGTTTCATAACGTGCCGGCAGTGCAAACACCTTCGCCGCGGCGTAAGCTGAAGCCAAAAGTTCAGAGTCGTGATCAATCCCCTCAATGATGAAAAGATTCCTGTTCTTTTTCGCTTCGTCGAGACACTGCGTCCCTTCCGGCGTGTCGCTAACCTTTCCGATCACAACCGCAGGATGGTCAATTGAGGCAAGAGCTTCGATGAGAGCAAGCGTATTCTTTCTTTCAACACCGATGTGTCCAACATTGAGAATGAAATCGGTGACGCCGTACTCTTGTTCAAACAGGGAAGGATCGCCGTACAGGAACCGCTCTTCCACGCCGTTCGGAATGAAGTGGAGATTCTCTCTTGGTATCATCACTCCTTGGGCGAGGAGGTTCAGCTCTGAGCTTGTATTGGGTAGAACGGCGGCGGACCAACGACAAATGTCTCTGGTGAAGCCGTAATCTGACCAGAGCCCGGGAGCAATCTTCCGTGCGATCCTGTCAGCTCTGAGCGTCCACCGTATCACCGCCGGAGAACGGCGGGTGAAGAAAATGGGGCTCGTGACGAACGGTTGTCCGACACTCTTCAGGTGTCGAGCAAGGTCATAGACAGCAAAGTTTGCGGCGAAGAGATGGTAGAGATCAGCCTCACTGTGCGTTGGCGAATCGTCCCACGCCTCATGGAGGGCCACGTCATGCCCCAACGCTTCCAGATGCTTCTTCGTTTGAAGTATCTGAGTTCGAGGGCCTCCGTGCTTGACATTTACGGTGTGATAACTGGCGAGGACGATTCTCACAGCTTGTATTTCCAGTAGATGTGGAGAATATCGTTGAGAACCATCTTATAATTCAAGCGGTGTCGCACAGATATGTTGGGCGCCAGAGGCGGTGATTCCTTGGCAGCTGTCCATTCAATTTCGTTGAGCGGCCGTTCCCCGGACTCAAGGCGGCCAGAATAGGCCTGATCGGGCCGTGCCATTTGGAGGTGGATTCCGTTAGGAACGTCATTAACAGACAGATGGAGTCGCTCTTTTTCCAACCTTGCCGACCATTCCGTCGCACACCTTCTTTTCCACCAATCGGCGTAGCGCCCCATGGTTGTTACGGGGATGTTTCGATTTCGCACATTCTCGAAGAGCAAGCTGAGCGCCTCGAGATCGGAGTTGGCCGGATGGTCATAGAAGAAGAGAGGAAGCCTGCTGGTGAGATGATTTTCAATCACAGTTTCATAGTATCCGACCATGTCGTCGGTAGAGTGGCGGGCATTTCGCAGGGCGCCGGTAGAGATGGGGTGGACGGGCACCTGAAGGACCGAACTGAACCGATCGTTGAGTGAAGGAGAGAAGGGGAGATTATCGTAATCAAGGGCAAACTCAGAGGAGTAGCCGAAGCCGTGATGCTCAACAGCATTTGCAAGGGAGGAGTGCCATTCCCCGAATGGTGAAGCGAAGCCGTTCGGACGAATTTCTCCTTTCTTCAAGAGTGACTTGCCCTTCCGCACGTCGTGCTCGTTCTGTGAGTACTTTTTTGAAATGCGGTGCCTGTAGCAGTGAAGCCCGATTTCTTGTCCCTCCAAGGCGCCGAATCGGTCGATCCACGGCTCACAGCTTTTAGTTTCTACGAACCATGTGGCAGAGATTTCGTGCTTCGAGCAAAGATCATAAAGTTTGTTGATATCCTCCTTTGAGGCAAAATCGGTGTCCACTCTGAAATTGAAAAGTGATTCAGCACCATCGGGGAATGGCGAGAGAGAAATGAAAGGGAGGTTTCGATGCCAGAACAGCTGTTGGAGAGAATGCTCGACGAGCTCCCGAATGGTCCGTTTCGATACGCTTGCCACACGCTCAGACGGGAGCCACGGTCCCTGCGATGGGAAATTTCTCCGGACGGATGCCGTTGACAAAAGGGCACCGATGATCCCACCGGGAAGTATGATAGCTTCGCCGTCGCCAACCGATCTCCGCTCGATCAATCGCTTACCGTGCTTCTCCCGCCCCAGTGTCGCGCCGGACGGAATATTCAGCCGTCTCCCGACAAATCCTGGCGATACGGAGTCGCACAGGGGATCATCTGTTGTCTCGATGTAATCGACAAAATGACCACTGCTGTTGCTGTCGAAGATGCCGTCGGCACCGTCGGTCTCCATCAGCAATGCACCCCCGTTTTTCGCGAAGTGCAGGAGGGATTCGGCGATCGCTGTTCCCGGCCTCTCCGAAACGATGATGCAGGCGTAATTCTCCGGACTCCAAGCTGTTCCGGCGGTCAGCTCTTCGAATGGGGGTGCAATCTGCTCAAGTAAAATACGCCACGCCGGAGTGAGGTGCGTAATGCCGACGGTAAGCCTCATCAGAACACCTTCATGACGTAGGCTCTGTCTTCTTGCGTGATGCCGGCCGCAAGATAAAGAATCAAAGGCGTGATAGTGATTGCCAGAATGAAAGAGAGTAGGGGGAAAAGAGAATAAAGCAGTGCTAGAGCCGTCATCACTGCGAGCCCCGAAACTATCGGCAGGAACACAGCCCTTCCCACGGGAAACTCAACAAACGTCTGGATTTCTCTCAGCATCACAAGGAAGGAGACCAACTGAAACATGACGAGCCCGATGGCGGCGAGGTGCGATGAAGGGATCGGCCCCGGCAGTAGCATAATCCCGAAGAAACCCGCCCCGCCCAGCAAGAGAGAGTTAAGGTAGACCTTCTCCCTTCCGGCGCCAATCAGTGTAAATGTACAGACGGAGTTGATCACGGAGCAGACAAAGTATAAGGAAAGAAGTTGAAATATCACCGTCGACTCTACGAAGTCATTTCCAAAGAGAAAAGGGAGGAGATGCCTGCTCGACAAGACTGCAACGATGGCGGCGTAGATGGATGCAACGGCCATCAGTTTCATTGTCCTCGAAAAGTAGACAGAAAGTCCGGAGGGGTCGCTCTTTAGCACAGAAGTGATGGCCGGGAAGAAGAGGGTGTAGAACACCCTGTCCAAAACGAGCATCAGCACAATCACTCGGAAGGCGATGTTGAACAGTCCCCCAGCTTCAGGATCGGTCATGCCGAGGTATACGGCGGGAAACTGCGTAACCCCTTGAGCGATCAATCCTGCCACTCCCAACGGCCATGCCGTCTTGAGGAGTTCGGCTGAAGTTGGTCTGCTAGGCGCCTCTTGCTGATCAGTAGTTTTGAGCTGCCTCCAGAGATAGCTCCCCTGAGCGATGACACCAGCGACCCACCCCGCCGGGACAAGAAGGAGGGATGACTCTTGTCGCACAAAAAGCACCAGCCAGAGAAGATAGACAGAAGCAGCCACTATTCTCCCAGTCGCCAGTACCGTCATCTTCTTCAGCCCTTGAAAGACCCACTCGATCACTAATGAGGAAGGGAACAGAGCCAGAAGATAGATGAGCGTAAGGTTGCGGAGGGAAGTGTTGGTGAAAATGAGAAAGAGGACGGCGCCGCAGACAATGAATACAGCCGACGCCAACGCCGCCCGAGTGATACAGATTTGTCTTACTAGTCCTCTTGATGCGCTGTTTCTCCCGGCGACTTCCCGTGTTCCCAGGATTGGCAATCCTGCCTCGGCGACGATGGTTCCATAAGTCAAGATTCCCATCCCGGCGGCGAGCAGGCCCAACGCCTCCGCACCGACAGTCCTTGCGAGAAACGCCACTGCCACAAATCCAAGGAGGCGGCCGGCAGCATCGGCGCCGACAATTGAAAACAAATTGGTAATGGTGCGGTTCATCCCAACAGCAGTTCTCTGAACCTCTCCTCTCGCTGTTGGATGGAAAACCTGGAAGCGGCCCACTGACGGCACGTCTCTCCGCTGAGGTTCGAATCTCCCTGAAGAACAGTTTGGACAGCAGTTACGGCCGCTCGCACATCCTCCGACGGGACAATGCTGCCGGTGCTTCCCACTGTTTCCGGGAGACCGCCCGTATCGGAGACAACCGGAATGCAGCCGCAGAGCATCGCCTCTGCGGTGGCTATCCCGCACGACTCAATTCTGCTGAGCTGAAGGTAGACAGAGGCTTGCTGATACTCTGGAAGGAGCTGGTCTCGTTCGAGCGGCGCCACTATCTGGACATTCCCCGGGACTGACGCATTCAACTCTGACAGAATCGAGGGTGTCACACCAACAATCCTGAAGCTGAATTCTCTCATCTGTTCCGCTACTTCGAGCACCAAGTCGATCCCCTTAATGGAAATTCGCTGAGTTGTGTCGCAATGCGCAACGGTTAGAACAGCATTTTCTCGATTCTCATCCGGTTTCCAAAACTGGTGATCGAGGCCCGGCGGGCACACCTCCAGATTTGCACTCTCGCACAGCTGTTGCGCGGCTTCCTTTAGATAGTGCGACGTGGGCAACACATTGGTCGCGTTCCTGATGGCGTATCGAACGAAGGGACGTTTCCACGCCGAGAGCATCAGGCCGTAACCGAGGCCGGGATCAGAAATGACGTCTGCACCGCCAATGATGATGACTGATTTCTTTCTGAACAGCCTTGCGAAGAACACCATGACGGCGCTGTAAGACGACGCAAACCACGCGATACCCACTTTCCTAAAGCCCATCGCCAATTTGAGTCTCCCGATTGCTAAGATGCCCCGTGAACGAATCCATTTGACATCGCCGATCCGTTCAAGCAGTCGACGGTCATCTTCTATGAAAGATGTACGGATGGTCGAAAAGAGCAGAATCTTTTGCCTCGTAATACTCATTCAGGGCGATTGGGCGGAAGGTTCGTGGAAGATGGAGGCGATGCTCTTAACATCCCTAATCGAAATTATCTTTAGAACGAAGAGCCCCCCGGCAAAGGAAGCGATGCCCACGAGGCGGCCCATCAGAGTATAGTCCAGAAGCTGGGCGACACCCAAGGCGGCGACCGTGGCGGTTGCCAATCTGAGGAGCCGGAACCAATCGTAAGGGACTGAGAAGAATCGTCTTGAAACGAAATAGGTCAATATTGCCATGGCGCTGTGGCCGGCGAGTGTGGCGTAGGCGGCGCCGGCCATTCCGAATTGCGGGATGAGGGCGAAGTTAACAGCTACATTTATGAGAGCGCTGATTCCGGTGATGCCGGCGATGTAGGTCGTCTTTTCCGCGAAGTAGATCCCGGGAAGGAAATTGAGGTAAGCGCCTTGGAACATGTAGGCCATCAGGATAATGGGGACAATCGACTCGGCTTCCTGAAAGGCCGGCCCGATGAGCCAGACGCCTCCTAACCTCAGTCGAATAATTTCTGGAAGGAGCAGTGTCAGAGCAGTCCATGCGAAGAATGCTACCACCATGAAATTGGTGAATACTTTGGAGAAGAGCGGTTTTGATTCCGGTCTGTCGCCGGCCTTGAGGAAAAACGGCTGCCACGCGTACTGAAATGCCGTGGTGAGGAGAAGCAAGAATATCCCCAGTTTGTATCCCGCGCTGTAGATTCCGACGGTAGCGGCGTCGGTCAGTGAAGCAAGGATGTATCGGTCGATCGATTCCATGGCGATGGTAGCCAGTCCCGCCGGCAAGAATGGGAGACCGAACCTGAGGAGCGGTCCGACAGACGCTTTATCGAAACGGAGGCGAATTGACCTCGCCGTAGCGGCAAGTACTGCAAGAGTTGTGGCGGTAGAGGCGGCAGCAACACTGAGGAAAACTCCGTCAAGTCCCATTTCCTTCATTACCACAAAGTAGATGTTCATCCCCAGCGTGATCATGACATTCATGAATTTGATGGCGACGAAGTGTGTTGCACGGCCCTCGAGCCGGAGGAGCGCAAAAGGGACATGGCTCACTGCATCCAGAAGAAGAATCGCTGCGGCGAGCCGGAAGAGATGTCCGTAACTGTCACTCCCGAGAAGAAGCGATGAGAGAGATGTTGCTGAGAACAGAATGACGATTGACAGAATCGTACTCGTGGCGGCTCCGAGCCAAAGTGCTGTCGGGAAGAGAGAACGTTTCGCTTCGCTTCCGTTGGCATTGGAGTAATAACGCATAAATGCGGCATCCAAGCCGTAGTGGTAGACGATGTTCATAAAGCCAAGAAAAACGTAAAGGAGCGTCGTAAGACCGTATTCCTCCGGGGAGAGGACGTTTGTAAAAAGTGGCAGGAGTAAGAAAGTGACAAGGCGTGTAAGCACATTCCCGGCGCCGTAGACCAAAGTTTGTCTTGTTAACTGTTTTAGGGGTTGCGTCACGATTGAGTTAGAGGGAGCCGTTCTCTCTGTACGGTGGAGTGAATTTGATACGAAGTCCCGTTGAAGGTGGTTCCAAGGAGGTAATATACAGGGAGGAACTCCATCGGGACAACCAACTCCCTTATGGAAATCTGTCCGTTTTCCTATGGGCGAGGAGTAAGAATTGCCTATTTTTTGAGCGCATTTGCGAATGGAAATTGTCCAGTGAGCACTATTTCACGAATTGAAGCGAGGCAAATCCTCGACTCTCGAGGGAATCCTACGGTGGAGGTTGACGTTCATCTTGCTGACGGAAGTGTCGGTCGTGCCGCAGTTCCGTCGGGGGCATCCACCGGAAAACACGAGGCTGTTGAACTGCGTGATGGAGACAGTGCGGTCTATCTCGGGAAGGGGGTCTCTCGGGCGGTGGAGAATGTACAGTCAATGCTTGAGCCGGTCGTCATAGGCCACGACGCACTTGACCAAAGAGACGTTGATGAAAGACTGATCGCGGCCGATGGCACGCCCAACAAAGAGGTGGCAGGCGCGAATGCAATCCTCGGCGTTTCCATGGCAGTCGCCCGTGCGGCGGCGACCCATCAGGGGATTCCGCTGTTTCATTACTTGTCCGAGGGCGGGGCGTCGATGCTTCCTATTCCAATGATGAACATTCTGAACGGCGGGAGCCACGCTGACAACAACGTTGATATTCAGGAGTTCATGGTTTTTCCTGTCGGCGCCGACACATTCAGCGAAGCGCTTCGTATGGGGACTGAAACATTTCATCATCTCAAGGCAGTTCTGAAAGAGCTCAGTCTAAACACCGCGGTGGGTGATGAAGGAGGTTTCGCTCCCGATCTCCGTTCTAACGAAGAGGCGATCGACGTGGTGCTTGAAGCGGTGGATAGGGCAGGCTACAGCGCCGGTTCGGAGATCTTTCTGGCATTGGATGTGGCGGCTTCGGAGTTATACGATTCAGACCGGGATGTCTACTGCCTCAAGTCGGAGAACAGGGAACTGAACAGCGCCGATATGATCGGGCTCTACGGCGAACTGGTAGAGAAGTATCCTATCGTCTCCATCGAAGACGGCCTTTCGGAGGACGATTGGGAGGGGTGGGAACAACTGCAAGGCGCTATCGGAGACCGCGTCCAGATTGTCGGCGACGATCTTACCGTCACCAATCTAGCGAGGCTTCAACAAGCGATCGACCGATCGGCCATGAATGCGATCCTGATTAAACTGAATCAGATCGGCACAGTCACGGAGACGATCGACACAATAACTCTGGCCAAGGAAAACGGCATGGGCGCCATTGTTTCTCACCGGTCCGGGGAAACTGAGGATACCACAATTGCTGATGTCAGTGTTGCCACGGGTGTGGGGCAGATTAAGACAGGTTCAGCCTCAAGGACCGATCGTGTATGCAAGTACAATCAGTTGCTGAGAATTGAAGAGATGCTGGGAAGTAGGGCTCAGTTCCCGGGCATGGAAGTGCTGGGGCATAAAGCGGGAGGGTAGAGA
>LULX01000628.1_pt1 | contig 9840 bp, 7 predicted proteins | sample 729511 | NCBI WGS metagenome assembly LULX01 (sample SAMN03860278, study PRJNA289734) | marine metagenome | biome: seawater column; feature: ocean; material: water; isolation source: Red Sea water column Station 91 - depth 500m | place: Saudi Arabia: Red Sea | collected 2011-10-15 | depth 500 m
CCTCTTTACACCAAATTCGCTACTTTTAATTCCCTGGGTAGGCAGAGGCATTTTTAAGGAAGTGTGAAATCTTCTTGATAAAGTGCTTATAGCAACTTTTCCCAGCTCAGCTTCCATTTTAATTCTAGGTAAATATTCTTCTGGCGGGGAGACCAAGTCTTGGTTAGTAATAGTGATTTTTGATTCTCTATAAGCTTTATTTGAAATAGGGACTTCAAGAATAGACTGTCCATTTTTAACAATAGAAATCGGTTTAATTTCTTCAGAAAGGCTTATTGGAGAGAGGATCTTCCAGTGATCTTTGTCCAACTGGCAAAAATAAATATTTTTTTGATTAATATCAATTTCGTTTATTTCATAGGCATTTATTCTTAAAGTTTGGTTTATGACACCTCCCGGAAAGGGAGAATGTTCAGGGAAATCACATAAAGGATAAGAAATATCAATTGTCGCACATGAAGATAAAACAAAAATACAAATAAAAGACAGCTTATTTTTCATTTACGTCTTTTGATTTAATTTCTGCTTTTATACTTCCCTTACTTAAGATAGCAGAAATGGTTTGTCCTATTTCTACCTGATTTGAAGACGATAAGATTTTTCCATCTGGTTCTGTACTAATGATTGAATAACCTCTTGATAGAACCGACAGTGGGCTTACTGCTTGTAAGGTTGCTACTATTTCTGCCAAAACTGTACTCTTTCTTTCAATTTCTAGTTGAAGAGCTTTTAGCAAATCCTTGGAAGCATTTTGTAAGTACACCTTCGCTTCCTTTACTTTATTCTGTGGCGAATTTTGTTGTAAAGAAAGATCTTTTAAATTAAGTCCATTCTTTTTAAAAGAAATTTCTTGGTTGATATTTTGGATAAGCGCAGTTTCTAAGTAGTCCAGCTTTTGACTAATTTCTCTTAATTTATCCCCTGGATGTCTTATTCTTTTAATTAGATTAGTAATTTGAGTTCTCTGGACATCAATTTGAGAAATTACACTTCTCGAAATATAGTTTTGGTACCCCTCTAAAGTTTCTATTAATTCACTGTACGGTTGGCTAATAATTTCTGCAGCTATTGAAGGGGTAGGAGCTCTCAAATCTGAAACGAAATCGGAAATTGTAAAATCCGTTTCATGACCAACAGCGCTAATTATCGGAGTAGGGCAATTTACAATCGAGCGAGCCACGTCTTCATTATTAAAAGCCCAAAGGTCTTCTATTGATCCTCCACCTCTAGCTAAAATTACCACATCTACTTTCTTTAATTTACCTACCTTATTTAAAGCATCACAGATTAATGGCGCTGCCTTTTCACCTTGGACTAGAGTTGGTACAACCGTTAAATCTAAAAAAGGTGACCTTCTATCTAATACATTAATAATGTCTTGAATAACTGCTCCATCTGGAGAAGTTATAACAGCAATATTTTTGGGGTAGGCAGGCAGTTGGCGTTTTATCGAGTCATCAAAAAGTCCTTCTAGTTGTAATTTCTTTTTAAGCTCTTCAAAAGCTTTTAATAAAGCGCCTTCACCTGCTAATTCAATGTGCTCTACAATAATCTGGTATTGACCCCGTCCTTCAAAAATACTTAAGGTACCGTTTAAAACTAGATGATCACCATCTTTTGGTTCAAAAGTAATATGGTGATTCTTGTTAGTAAACATGGCACATCTAATTTCAGAAGATTCATCTTTCAAAGAAAAGTACCAGTGACCTGAAGCTGCCGAAAAGAAGTTTGAGACTTCTCCTTGTATCCAGACGAAAGGAAAATTTTCTTCAAGAATAGACTTGGCCCTTTTATTTATCTCAGACACTGAGATAATTTCTTGAGTGTTATCCAATTGGTTTTCAACCATAATGGAAGTATAACTGACTAAGCTTTAGAGATATTAATGGAAAATTCAAAATCTGTTTACACAGGATTGATAGCTTTGTTTATTGGCGCAGCTCTATTAGGATCTTCAGCAATCTTTGTAAGAATCAGTGAAACTAGTCCTTCATTAACGGCCTTCTACCGAGCTTTTTTAGCTTTGCCTTTCTTATACATCTGGGTATTAAATTCCAAAACTCAATATCCTTTAAGACATTATCTGAGTAAAGAAAACCTTCTGACCTTAGGGCTGGCTGGAATATTTTTTGGGACTGACATGGCAGTTTGGAATTGGGCAATAAGTTTCACTTCGGTAGCCCACGCGACACTGATGGCCAATACTGCACCTATTTTTGTAACCCTTATTAGCTTTTTCTTTTTGCGTGAAAAAATTCGATCAGCTTTCTTTGGGGCTCTAGCACTGTCTTTCATGGGTGTGAGTTTGGTAATTCTTTCTGGCAGTGGTTCAGACTCATTTAAGTTATTGGGTGATGGCTTAGGTTTGGTGGCTGCTATTTTTTACGCAGCTTACATACTAGTCATTAAAAAACTAACAGATTTCTTACCGCCAGCTCATACGCTCTTTTTTGTAACTTTATCTACTGCTATTTTCTTGTTCCCAGTTGGTCTAATTGAATCAGAGTCACTCTTTCCAAGTTCTTATCAAGGGTGGCTGGTTCTTTTAGCCTATGCGTTTGTTCAGCCCACCTTTCTTCACTTACATTGCTTATACAGCCGGTTGCAGCTGCTATCTATGGATGGTTGCTTTTATCAGAAGCGCTCAACCTATGGCAAGCATTAGGCGGTTTTATAGTTTTACTAGGTATCTACTTAGCCACCAAGGAACAAAGCTAGTCCCACTTGGGTTCTCTTTTTTCTAGAAAGGCATTTATGCCTTCTTTAGCATCGTCACTTTGTATACATGCTGCTATTTGCTCTTGTAAAAAGGGAAGTGCTTCATCAAAACTCATTGAATCTTGTGTGTTGTATGCAGATAAACCCATTTGCATGGTTGTAGGAGCTAAATTTGCTAATTGAGAAGCTAGCTTTTCAACTGTAGAGTCCAACTCAGAAGATTTAACTGATTGGTTTATTAGCCCCCACTCTTCAGCTTTTTCTGCATCGATGGCTTCCCCTCGCATACAAAAGTCTAATCCTGCTCTTTTAGGCATCACCCTAAATAAACCCGCCATAACCATAAAAGGCCATATTCCTCTTTTAATCTCGGGAGCCGAAAACTTTGCCTCTTCAACTGCCACAGCATGAGTTGAATTAGTTACCATTAATAGAGCTCCGGCCAAAACAGACCCTTGAATTTTTGCTATTACCGGTTTATGTAAATGCCTAAGAGAAAGGCTTATATCTGTCTTTCCTTCCAATCTGGGAACAGCAGACTCAGGCGGTTTCTCCTTACCAGACATATTTCTTAAATCAGCACCGGCACAGAAAATATCTCCTTCAGCTGCTAATACCACAACACGAATTGATCTTTCTTGTTTAGCGTAGGCCAGGGCATAATTAATTTCATTGGTCATCACTGAATTTAAGGCGTTTTTCCTTTCAGGTCGATTTAAAGTTATGGTAAGAACATTCCCATCAATGTTAATTTTTGTGGCTTCAAAAATCAGCCCTTCAAGTGATAGTTTTTCGGTATTCATAATCTATCCTCCTATTGCTTCTAACAGATAATCAGGAGCATCTATTTCTTTAGCACGTATATACTCACCCAATGACTTAGCTTGACCATCAAGCCTAGTTGAAGAAGAAACACCATCTTGCAATATGTCATGGATATAAAAATTTAATGAGAGTATGTTTGGAAGTTCGTGTCTCTCTACCTCATATTGAGATACATCTGGTAAAAGCTCTTTTAACCTTTCCACAGTAAGAAAATCGTATAAAAATGCATAAGATTCTGGGGTTTTAGCCCAGACTCCCAGATTAGCACATCCCCCTTTGTCCCCAGATCGGGTACCAAACAGACGACCAAAGTTAATTTTCTTCGTATTCTTTATTTCAGGTAATTTATTTTCGTAAGGTTCTTTTTGGTAATAAATCTCTTCCAGGTCCATTTGGCTAGTTGGGACAACATCAACGGTTTCTCCTTCAAAATGAACTTTTTCAGTGATGTATTTACTATCAACGAGAGCAGGCCAATACTCAATATAGTGACCGCTTGGTACCGAACCACCCCTTCCAGTCCAACCTGGAAGATTAGCCAGCCCCAATTCAACTATTTTGGCACTGAAGAGTCTGCCAACGAGATCTGGATTTTGGGACATCACACTAATTCTTAGAGAAGCTTGAGCTTGTTCATTGGACTCAGGATTCTCTTTATCGGTTCGATGAAGCTGTATATCAACTTTATCAAACTGTTCTTTTCCCCCTACATTCTCAAAAATGGAATCGGTTACTAATTTAGCTTTCTCTTCTATATCCAAACCAGTTAGTAGGATTTCAGTTCCGTTTCTAAAACCACCTGCCAAGTTTATGCATACTTTGTGAGTCTTTGGAGCACTGCTTCCCCGGCATCCTGATACATGAACTCTATTTTCAGCTTCCTGGGTAATCTTTAAGGTATCAAAGTGAGACACCACATCAGGGTTCATATAGGCAGGACTACCAATTTCGTAGAGTAATTGAGCAGTCACAGTGCCGACAGAAACCAGTCCACCAGTACCTGGGTGTTTTGTTATGGTAAAACTACCATCTTCAAATATCTCGGCAATTGGGTAACCCATTTTTGAAAAGGAGGGGACTTCTTGAAAAAAAGAATAATTTCCTCCAGTAGCTTGGGCTCCGCATTCAATGATATGACCTGCTGCCAAAGCGCCGGCTAAAGCATCGTAATTGTCTCTAGACCAATTGTATTTCCAAGCTGCGGGTCCAATAACAACTGCAGCATCGGTTACTCTAGGGCATACGACAACATCTGCCCCTTTATCCAAGGCTTCTTTGATCCCCCAAGCTCCGAAGTAGGCATTGGCAGTAACAGGTTTTTTTTCATAACCCACCAAAGGAATATCCTTCTCCATATTCTTAAGTAATTCACCTTCTTCATTTAATTCATCAAGTCGTGGAATCAAGTCGTCTCCATCTATATAGGCAACTTTTAGATTTAATCCTAGTTCTTCAACTATTTCTTCTACTTTTGCAGCCATTGAGACTGGGTTTAGCCCTCCGGCATTGGTAACAATTTTAATCCCTCTTTCTTGGCAAGCCGAAGCCACTTCTTTAAATTGCTTTAAGAAGGTTCCGACGTATCCATGATCTTCTCCACGTTGCATTCTCTGGTTATAAAGTATGGTCATGGTTAGCTCTGCTAGATAATCACCGGTGAGAACATCTATAGGTCCGCCCTCCACCATATCCTTTGCTGCTGATAGACGATCTCCATAGAAACCACTGCAATTACCTATTAAGATTTTATCTTCAGAACTACTCATAGATTTTTCTCCAAACTACTTTGAATCCACTATCATTAAAAGAGCCCCATTATCTAATTGTTGTTCTTTTTTGATGTATATCTTCTTAACCTTACCTGCTTCTGGGGCATTAACTTGATGTTCCATTTTCATTGTCTCAAGAATAACTACCGGATCACCTTTAGAAACCTTGTCACCCACTTTGACTTTAAGATCGACAACCTTACCTGGCATTGGTGCAATTAACCCTCCTATCACTTCTTCTGAACCTGGCAGAACAAATCTAGGAACGGCTTCTAAAGATACATTTCCCCAAGGCATTTTTACAATTACCTGATCATCTGATTTTGTTACTTTCGAAGAAATTCTATGACCATCAATTTCTAAGCTGATTGATTTATCATTCCACTGAAAAATTTTTACTAGGGAGTCTTCATTTAAATCAAAATTTCCGTCTCTTCTGGATCTATAGGTGATAGGGATTTCTGTTTCTCCGCACATAAAACTCATTTTTTGTTTTGGTAACCTACTGTTTCTCCAACCTGAGGGTAGATCTCCTAACAATTCTGCTTCGTTTCTGTTCTTGCCTTGTATCCACATGGCAGCAATAGAAGCGACCTTTCTTAATTCATCATCACTAGGCTCATAAGACCTAGGAGGTTTAACTTTTTCGATAAAGTTAGTGGTAGTTAAACCATTTAAGAAAGCTTCCGAGCGTAAAGTTGAAACTAAAAAATCTCGGTTCGTAACAACTCCTCCAATATGCAAGGCTTCTAAAGCCATGGATAGTTTATTGGCTGCTTCTAATCTATTTTCTCCGTAACAAATTACTTTAGCGATCATTGGATCAAACTCGGTACCTATAACTGAACCTTCTTCTACTCCAGAATCCCATCTAGCTTCTACTTCTGAATTAGGCTCATAGGCAATCAATGTTCCTGTTGCGGGAAGAAAATCATTGCTTGGGTCTTCGGCGTAAAGCCTTGCTTCAATTGCCGAACCATACCAATCAATATCTTCTTGGTAATAACCAAGATTTTCACCCCGAGCTATCCGAAGCTGTTCATGAACTATGTCGATACCTGTGGTGGCTTCTGTCACAGGGTGTTCTACTTGAAGCCTGGTATTAACCTCCAAGAACCAAAATTCACCGGTTTTGTCATCAACTAAAAATTCAACAGTTCCTGCAGATTCGTATTTCAATTTTTTAGCTAGTTTTAAAGCAGCTTCTCCCATTGCATCACGCATTTCTGGGTCAACACGCGGGGAAGGGGATTCCTCAATTATTTTTTGATGCCTTCTTTGTATAGAGCATTCTCTTTCCCCTAAGTGGACTACATTTCCATGTGAGTCCCCTAAAATTTGAATTTCTATGTGTCGAGAGACAGGAACATATCTTTCAATGAATATCCGGTCATCTCCAAAACCAGTCTTTGCTTCCCTTTGAGCAGATTTAATAGATTCCTTCAAGTCTTTAGCAGAGTTAACTATCCGCATGCCTTTTCCTCCGCCTCCTGCAGCTGCTTTAATCAAAAGAGGGTAGCCGATATCTTTTGCTTTTTTAGGATCAGTCGTCATGGGAAGGGTTGGGACGCCTGCTTTTTCAGCTAAGTCCTTTGCCTTAAGCTTATCTCCCATGGAAGTAATAACTCTGGATGAAGGGCCTACCCAAAGCAATCCTGCCTTTAAAACATCTCTAGAAAACTTAGCGTTTTCTGATAAAAACCCATATCCAGGATGGATCGCTTCAGCACCTGTGTCTAGTGCAGCCTGAATTATTTCTTTTGAATTAAGGTAGGAATCAGAAAGCCTGATGGCTTCATCGGCCATCTTAACAAACGGGGAGTCGGCATCAGCATCTACGTAAACTGCCACACAACTTATACCCATATCATGAGCGCTTCGAATGACTCTGCAAGCAATCTCACCACGATTTGCAATCAGTAACTTATGATAATTCTGAAAATTCATAGTCTATAAACTCCATATCCTGGGGCGCCTTCAACTTCCTTGCCATTGACTACGGAAAGACACATGCCAAGAACCATTCTGGTATCTCTGGGGTCAATAATACCGTCATCGCTAATAGCTCCGGTTGCCCTTAGAGCCAGAGATCCTTCTTCCTGCATTGCTTCTGCCATGGCAACAATCTGAGCGTCTTCCTTTTCATTAAATTTTTCTCCTTTTCTGGCTGCTTGACCTCTTCTTACGATAGACATAACTCCAGCAATTTGTTTAGGTCCCATAACAGCAATTTTTGCTGAGGGCCAAAGGAAAGTGAAACGGTTGTTATAAGCTCTACCGGACATCGCATAGGTTCCTGCTCCAATAGACGCTCCAACTATAACTGTAATATGTGGCACATTAGAATTAGAGACCGAATTAAGAAATTGGGCTCCTTTCTTAATTTGTCCTGCTCTTTCATAGTCCTTTCCAACTATAAAGCCGGTTACATTTTGTAAGAAAAGTATAGGGATATCTATTTGGTTACAAAGCTGAACAAAATGTGCTCCTTTTTGGGCCGAATCCGGATAGATAATGCCACCGTTATTTCCCAATATACCTATTTGATAACCATGAATTGAAGCGAATCCACAAACAATATTAGGTCCGAATAGGGGCTTAAATTCCTCAAACCTTGATCCGTCCGTAATTCGAGTAACAACTTCTCTAATATCAAAAGGTTTTTTTAAGTCCGGATCAACTAAACCCAATAAATCTTCCGGGTCATTGATTGGTTCTTCAGGTTTCAGTAAAGGCTTGTTTCCTCTTTTTCTCCAATTTAAATGGGAAATGACTTCTCTTCCTATTCTGATTGCATCCATTTCATCCTCAGCCAGATAGTCTGCCAGACCGGATGTTTCGGCATGCATCTGCGCACCTCCAAGTGTTTCGTCATCAGATTCTTCACCCGTCGCCATTTTTACCAACGGAGGGCCGCCGAGAAATACTTTTGACTGTTTCTTTATAAAAATATTGTAATCAGACATGCCGGGCTGATAAGCACCACCTGCAGTTGAAGACCCAAAGACTAAAGAAATTGTAGGTATTCTTAGCTTTGACAATTCTGTTATTTCGTAAAAAGTTCTCCCTGATTCAGCAAAGTGGCCTCCACCAGTTGGAGGAGGGGTACTACCCCGTCTGCCTTTGCCTCCCATCCTGAGATCCCCTCCTGCTGATTCAACAAATTGAACATACGGCAATCTATTATCTCTGGCTATTTCCATTGCCCGAGTCCATTTTTTACTGGAATAAGCATGCATAGCTCCAGCCAACACCGTTGGATCGTTGGCGAAAACCACGACTTCGGTACCGGCAACAATGCCAATTCCTGCGACGGCACCTCCTCCTACTGGGTAAGCGGAATCATAAGCAGCTAGGGCGCTTATTTCTAAAAATGGGGTATCGGGATCGAGGAAATTTGAAATTCTATCTCTGACTGCCATCTTGCCTCTGGCAGCGAGTCTTTCATGGTGGTGCATACCACCACCCAATTCCACATAATCTAACAACTCCTCTATTTTTTCTAACTTTTCCATCATAGCAGTCTTATTTTCTGCAAAAGTTTCAGTGGAGGTATCTAATTTACTTTTTATTTGCGGGGCTAAAAGCGGATTACTCATATCTATTAATATTTTTTTGTTAAAGGTTCTTCTTATAGAGAATATAATTTTCTATTAATCTAGTCACTAGATAAAGTGATTAATTAAAGATTACTAGACAGTTTAAAGAGAAACAAAATTGGTACAAGCAACAAGACTTCACTTTGGAGCTGTAATGAAAGAGCTCGACGAAGGCATAAAGGATGAAGAGCTTTGGCATCAAGCTGAACAATTAGCGGGTGGAGTTAAGTCTTTAATTCTTGTTAAATACCTACAATTAAGAGCGGAATCAATTGCCAAACTATAAACTTTTTGGTGAAATATTTTTATAAAGGGAAGTTAGTTATATGTCGTTACGAAAAATGGATGTGCTTGTAGTAGGAGCGGGGTTTTCAGGTCTTTACCTTCTCCATAAATTAAGATCTTCAGGATTTTCAGTCGCTGTAGTTGAAAAAGCAGATCAATTGGGCGGAACTTGGCATTGGAATAGGTATCCAGGTGCAAGATGTGATATTCCTTCTCTTCAATATTCCTATCAGTTTGATGAAGAGCTCCAACAAGACTGGAATTGGAGTGAGAAATATTCAGCTCAGCCTGAGATTCTTGAATACTTAAATCATGTAGCGGATAGGTTTGATTTAAGAAGGAACATTGAATTTAACACCGAAGTTATTTCTGCCACTTTTAATGAAGAAAGGTCTTTATGGGAAATCAAAACCTCGAAGGGAGATGTTGAAGCTAAATTTTGTGTCATGGCAACAGGCTGTCTTTCGGCGCCTAATACCCCTGATTTTGAAGGCTTAAATAGTTATAAAGGGCAGTTGCTGCACACTGGAAAGTGGCCTCAAACGCCTGTGGACTTTACGGATGAAACTGTGGCTATTATAGGAACGGGTTCCTCATCAATTCAAGCAATTCCTGTTATAGCTGAACAGGCCAAACATTTATAT
>LULX01000372.1_pt1 | contig 9805 bp, 10 predicted proteins | sample 729511 | NCBI WGS metagenome assembly LULX01 (sample SAMN03860278, study PRJNA289734) | marine metagenome | biome: seawater column; feature: ocean; material: water; isolation source: Red Sea water column Station 91 - depth 500m | place: Saudi Arabia: Red Sea | collected 2011-10-15 | depth 500 m
TATTATCCAACAATTCGTCGATTGAGTACAAACTGATCAGTTAATAGTTAAAATCTTTCAGCGGCGGGATAGAATTTACTGGAAGAACAAAAGATAACATCACAATTTGCGAGACTTCTTCTATAGTAACTGGAATAACAACGTAATAAGCTGCAGGTAACTGACTGCATCCCAACAGAATGCAAAGAATCAAGGCACGCGATCAAGGACTTACACAATGAGGAAACTGCTGTACGCTCTGGCAGCAACTACGCTGCTTATAACCTCCTGGGCCCATGCTGCACCGGAGCTGCGGTCCGATCATCCCGAGCGTTACACCGTTGTGAAGGGTGACACCCTCTGGGACATCTCGGCCCGTTTTCTGAATAATCCCTGGTACTGGCCGGAAATATGGCATGTGAACCCGCAGGTCGCCAACCCTCACCTTATTTATCCTGGTGATCGCCTTGCCCTGGTTTACATCGACGGCAAACCCCGAATTACCAAGGTGGCCAGCAGTGATGTGGTGAAGCTGTCGCCGAAGGTTCGGTCCGAGCCCATCGACACGCCGATCCCGGCTATCCCGCTGGATGCCATTGGCAGCTTCCTCACCGACACCCGTATTGTCAGCCCGGAAGAAATCAATGGCGCCCCTTACGTTCTGGAAGGGGAAGATGGCCGGATTATTACCGGTGCCGGCGACAAACTCTATGCCCGTGGCGAGAAGCCTGCGGACAAAGTGGGTATCTTCCGCCGCAGCAAGGAGTTCCGCGACCCGGAAACTGGCGAATTCCTTGGTCTGGAGGCCCGGAGTATTGCCCGTGGTGACGTGGCCCGGGAAAACGGCGACGTGCTGACCGTAAACCTGACCAGCTCCAGCGAAGAAGTTCGCATTGGTGACCGGCTGATGGTGAGCGAAGACCGTCGTCTGACCACCAGCTTTGTGCCCAGCGCTCCTGACCAGGATGTGGAAGGACAGATGATCTCCGTCGACGGCGGTGTGAGCCAGATCGGTCAGTTCGATGTGGTGGCCATCAACCGAGGTACCCGCGAAGGGCTGGAAGCGGGCAACGTGATGGCCGTGCTGAAAAGCGGCAATCTGGTTCGCGATCCGGTAACCGGAGAAACCATCGAACTGCCCTCCGAGCGTGCCGGGTTACTGATGGTGTTCCAGGCCTACGAAAAAATGAGCTACGGGCTGGTACTTCAGGCCACCCGTGCTTTGACAGTGGGTGACAAGGTTACCAACCCCTGATTGACTGATTACCGACAGATGCAACGGCCGGACCAGGAAGGTCCGGCCTCGTTTTTTCCAAGGACGATGCCGTGTTTTCCTCTGCCACAGCCCAATGGCTGTTTCTGACCTGCCTGCCAGACGTTGGCCGTGCCCGTCGGCGTGAACTGCTGACAGAATTTCCTGACCTGCCCGGACTCCTTTCAATGAATGCCGCCACCTTGCGGGCCATGGGCATGACTGCAGACGCCACGGCGGCAATCCAGGCCTGGCAAAAGCAGGATGATGCCCATCCGGCGGTACGTGAGGTCCGGGCGATCAGGGACAATTGCTGCAAGCATGGCATCGGGATTCTGACCTGGCCGGATCCCGACTACCCGGAGCAGCTTCGGCATATTCACGATGCGCCCCTGGTGTTGTATACCCTCGGTGATACGGGGCTTATGGCCCGGGACCAGATCGGCATAATCGGCAGCCGGAAGGCCACGCCGGCCGGCCTGGACCATGCCCGACGGTTTGCTGCGGAACTCAGTTCCCGGGAGTTACTGGTGACCAGTGGTCTGGCGCTTGGTGTTGATGGTGCTGCCCACGCCGGTGCGCTCGATGCCGGGTTTCCGACCATCGCGGTGGTTGGTCGCGGCCTCGACCGCATCTACCCCCATCAGCATCGACGGCTTGGTGAGCGGGTCATTCAGCATGGTCTGATGATTTCTGAGTATCCCCCCGGTACGCCGGCACGAGCCGCCCACTTTCCCCAGCGCAACCGTATTATCAGCGGCCTGAGCCGGGGCGTGCTGGTGGTGGAGGCGGGTCTGCGCAGTGGCTCCCTGATTACTGCGCGAATGGCGTTGGAACAGGGGCGTGAAGTTTTCGCTATTCCCGGGTCGGTGCACAGTCCGGTTGCCCGGGGCTGTCATCACTTGATCAAACAGGGTGCTCGACTGGTTGAGACGGTGGACGACATTCTCGAAGAGTTGGGTGCCTGGTGGTCTCCGCCGCTTAAGGCCAGCCCTGACTCGGCGCCAGAGCCAAAGCCGCAGGGTAAAGGACTCCTGGCCGGATTGGACAGCCGGGAAATCGCGGTGTTTGAGGCTTTAGGGTATGATCCACAATCAACCGATGCACTGAGTTCAGCGACCGGTCTCCCTGCCGACCAGCTCATGCAGTCCCTGTTGCTTCTCGAGTTGCAGGGGCTCATCAGTTCGGCTCCGGGGGGCTATCAGAAAGTCGCGTGAAACCGGTGTGAACATCTACCCTGATCAACCCTGACAGAGGCGCATGCCCGATTCCCATCCCCTTTCTGACTGGCAACTGCATTGTGCCCGCCGCACGATTTTCAGTGGCGGTGTTATCGCCTATCCCACCGAGGCTGTCTGGGGCCTGGGTTGTGATCCCTGGGATCAGGAGGCGGTGGAGCGGATTCTGGAGCTGAAGCAGCGCCCGGTTGAGAAAGGCGTGATTCTGGTGGCTTCGTCTGTCGACCAGATCCGCTTCCTTCTGGAGCCCCTGTCTCAGGCGCTTCAAGACGAGGCAGAGCGCTACTGGCCGGGACCTGTGACCTGCCTCCTGCCCGATGTCGAGCGGCAGATCCCGGAATGGGTGCGCGGGAAGCACACCTCCATCGCGGTGCGGGTCAGCGAGCACCCCGTGGTGGGCGCCCTGTGTAAGGCGGCGGGAATGCCCCTGGTTTCCACCTCCTGCAACCCGGCAGGGCGCCAGCCGGCCCGGCATATCTGGCAAGTCCGGCGCTATTTCGGCGATCAGCTTGACTGGATCGTGCCCGGCGCATTGGGCGGTAATCGCAAACCCAGCCGTATTATTGATATTGTCAGCGGTCAGCAACTTCGTTAGGAGCGTTTATGCCACAGCAACCCGATAGCCAGGCGGTAAAGCAGTATCTGCTGGGATTGCAGGAGTCGATCTGTAGCCGGCTGGAGGCCCTCGATGAGGGCGCATCTTTCATTCGGGATGCCTGGGACCGACCGGAGGGTGGCGGTGGTATAAGCCGTGTTATTACAGAGGGTCGCGTGTTCGAGAAAGGCGGTGTCAATTTTTCCCACGTGATGGGTGACACCATGCCGGCCTCCGCCACCGCCCACCGCCCGCATCTGGCCGGTGCTCCCTGGCAGGCCATGGGGGTGTCGTTGGTTATCCACCCCAACAACCCTTTTGTGCCGACGTCCCACGCCAACGTCCGGTTTTTCATCGCCACACCGAAGGGCAGTGAGCCAGTGTACTGGTTTGGTGGTGGCTACGACCTCACGCCTTACTACGGTTTCGAAAAAGACTGTGTGCACTGGCACCAGACAGCCCGTGACGCCTGCGAGCCGTTTGGAGAGGGCATCTACAAGCGCTTCAAGGATTGGTGCGATGATTACTTTTATCTGAAACACCGGGATGAACCCCGCGGCGTTGGTGGTCTGTTTTTTGACGACCACAACACAGGCGACTTCGAGCAGGATTTCGGCCTGATGAAAGCGGTAGGTGACAGCTACATTGAAGCCTACGAGCCCATAGTCCGGCGCCGCATGGACCATCCATACGGTGACCGCGAGCGGGACTTCCAGCTCTATCGTCGAGGACGGTACGTGGAGTTCAATCTCGTCTATGACCGCGGTACGCTGTTTGGCCTGCAATCCGGCGGTCGGACGGAATCCATCCTGATGTCCCTGCCGCCCCTGGTGCGCTGGGATTACAACCGGACCGCAGAGCCTGGCTCGGAGGAAGCCCGGCTAACCGACTATTTCCTGACCGGCCGGGACTGGCTGGAGGCGCAGCATGACTAACGATCTATACGCGGTGGTTGGCAACCCCATCAGCCACAGCAAATCACCCAGGATTCACAGCCTGTTTGCCAGCGAGACCGGTGAGCCGGTTGAGTACACGGCGATACAGGCGCCGCGGGATGATTTCGCCGGCACCGTAAAACAGTTCTTCGAGCGGGGGGGGAAGGGCCTCAATGTGACCGTGCCTTTCAAGGAAGAAGCCTGGAAGCTGGCGGACCGTCGTACCGAGCGTGCCGAGAATGCCGGGGCCGCCAATACCCTGTACCTGGATGGTGATGGCGTGCTTGTCGCTGACAATACCGACGGGTGCGGTATTGTCCGTGACTTGCTCATAAACCACGGTGTCACCCTGAACGCAGCGCGGATCCTGGTGCTGGGTGCCGGAGGCGCCGTTCGGGGTGTTCTGGGTCCGATCCTGGCAGAGCGTCCTGGCGCTATTACCATCGCCAACCGAACCGTAGCCAAGGCTGAGGCCCTGGTTGAACTGTTTACACCCGTGGCTGGCGAGACCAGGCTTTCTGCCTGCGGATTCGAACAGCCCTCTGAGCCGTTTGATTTGATCATCAACGGTACCAGCGCCAGCCTCCAGGGCGATTTGCCCCCGCTGTCACCGAAGGTGATTGCAGAGAAAACCGTGATCTACGACATGATGTATTCTCTGCAGACCACCACCTTTAACCGGTGGGCACTTGAACAGGGCGCACAGATCGTTCACGACGGGCTTGGTATGCTGGTGGAGCAGGCAGCGGAATCGTTCCGGATCTGGCGCGGGGTGAGCCCTGCCACCGGCCCCGTCATCGATGAATTGCGTAACGACTGAGCCGTTGTGCCCGTGATGGGCTATGCTCATGGTCAACTTCCGTAGGGATTTTCGATGGATATTCTTACCCTTGTCGGGCTTGTCGCCGGTGTTCTTATTGTCATTCTGGCGATGCTGGCCAATGCTTCCTTCCTGACGTTCCTGAATCTTCCGGGGCTGGCCATCGTGTTGGGTGGCACCTTTGCGGTTACCCTGATCAAATTCCGCATGGCATCGGTGATGAGCGCTTTCCGGCTGGCCATGTCTGCTGCCTTTACCGACCGTATGGCGCGGCCAACGGAACTGATCCGGGAAGTGGGCTCGCTGGCCATGGTGGTGCGTAAAGAAGGCATTCTGGGCCTGGAGAACCACCAGACTGACAACGCGTTCCTTCAGAAAGCGATCAATCTGTGTGTCGACGGTCACCCGCCGGAACTGGTGGAAGAGGCGCTGGCCCAGGAAACTCAACAGACTGCCGAGCGGTACGAAGTGGCCGAGCGGGTGTTCCGTGGTATCGGTGAATCCGCCCCGGCCATTGGCATGCTGGGCACCCTGGTGGGCCTGGTACAGATGCTTAATACCCTGGATGACCCATCCTCCATTGGTCCGGCCATGGCGATCGCCCTGCTCACTACCCTATACGGTGCGTTTATTGCCCAGCTGATTGCCCTGCCCCTGGCCGACAAGCTGCAACTGAAAGCCGAGGATGAGTCCCGGAACCAGATGCTTATCATCACGTCCATCAAGAACATCATGCGCGGCGAGAATCCCCGGGTGATGACCGAACTGCTGTCCTCGTTTGTCCACCCGGAACAGCGCACCGGCCTGGCGCCGGAGCGAGAGGCCTGAGGGTTTGGAACTGGTCCAGAAGAGAAACCGGAAGCGTTTGCAGAACCAGACGCCGGGCTGGATCGTTACCTTCGCCGATCTGGCCACCCTGCTGCTGACCTTTTTCATCCTGCTGCTGTCGTTTGCCGAAATGGACGTTGAGAAGTACCGCGCCATGGCGAATTCCATGGCGGTGGCCTTTGGCTCCAGCAACGTCCTGGCCGAGGATATCGGCGGCTCCCCACTGACCATGATCGAATCGGATACCGTCTCCCTGCCCGAGCCCACCGAGTCCCAGACCCGGGAGCCCGAATTCATCGATGAGCGGGCCGAGGGGGCCGCGCCCACGCAGATTCCCGGTGGTGTGATTGATCTGGCCAGCCGGATGATCCGGGAGCTGGAATCGGAGGTGGCCTCCGAAGCGTTGAGTGTCAATTACGACCAGAACCAGGTGGTGATCCGCTTTTCCGAGGAGGCCACTTTTCGATCCGGTGATGCCGCCATCAAACCGGAAATGATCCCGATCATCGAACGGGTGGTGAACGTGCTGTCGGCGTGTACCGGCGATGTGTTGGTGTCCGGTTACACCGATGACCGGCCGATTTCCAGCGACCGCTACCGCTCCAACTGGGATCTTTCCGCGGCCCGTGCCGTGTCGGTAGTGCATGAGCTGGTGATGAACCGTCAGGTACCGGCTGAGCGGGTGGTTGCGGCCGGACGTGCCGAGACCAACCCGCTTGCGCCGAATGATACTCCGGAGAACCGGGCCCTGAACCGCAGGGTAGAAATTGCCATTCGAAATCCGGAATGCAGCGATGAGGTTCCCACTGGCGACCTGCCTGTCGAAATCATGCCCTGAGTCTTATAGCCGGTGCGTAGCTTCTCATGAGCAATCCATATAACTGTCCTGCTTTCAGGGCTTTATACTGTGCGCCCGATAACTGACTGGCACAGCAAAGCGAGAGAGCAACCATGAGTGGACCGGACAAGCCGAAAGTAATTGGCGAAGAATGGAGCGACGAGCGGGTGAGGAGTTTTCTGGATATCCGCCCCTGGGATGCTAACGAGAATGCTGATTACCATGCCCTGTTGAAAGCCTACCAGGCCATGCGGGCGGAAGACTTTGAGCGCTTTATCGGGTTTTTTGTTGCCGAGAATCGGGATCTGAACGCCCCTGGTCCGGACGGAGAGACCATTCTGGACCTGATCTCCCGGCATCGGCGCAGTGTGGATTACGCCAGTGCCCTGGAAAAGGCCGGCGCCAGAACAACGACCGCAGCCGGAAACTGAACCCGGTGCGGCCGTCTGTCGCTGACTGAGATTTCCGGCGTTTACTGCACGTCGACCTCGATGGCCTTGGGTTCTTTGGGCTCGGCCTTCTGGAGCGTCAGGGTCAGCATGCCGTCCTTGAAGTTCGCCTTCACGCTGTTTTCATCAACGTTTTCCGGCAGCGTGAAGCGACGCAGGAAGCTACCGTAGAAACGCTCAATCCGGTGATGCTTCTTGTCCTTGGTTTCATCTTCACTCTTGCGCTCACCCTGAATGCTCAGAACGCCCTCGTGCACTGTCACCTTCACGTCTTCCTTGGACATGCCCGGCAGCTCGGCCTCAATGGTGAAGGCTTCCGGAGTCTCCTTGATGTCCACGGCCGGAGCCCAGTCGCTGCGGCTGAACAGGTCCTTGCCTTCGCGCTCGCCGCCTGAGCGGGTCAGGCCGAACATGCGGTTATAGCGGTTCATCAGGTCTTCGAACTCATTGACCGGATTCCAGCGGGTAAGATTGCTCATAAGGCAGCCCTCCTTTTTTAAACGAAACGAATCTGAATAGTTGAGCATCAGCTTCGATCGCGGAACTGCTCCATGCCGGTGGCGCCAGCCGGATGGTTATCCGTGAACCTCTGCTATTTCCGAATGTAGGTGCATAGCGGATGTTTTCAAGGGTGAGGTTGATGGAATTTTGATCAGGGTCAAATCGGGTTCAGGGTTGACCGAAATGACGGTGCAGAAAGGGTCGGAAACGGCTCATTGTGGCTCCGGGTGTTTCCGGATCGGGCCGGATACCGGGTCGAAATCCCGGCAGTTCACCGGACAAAAACGGTTCCACCAGTTTCGGGTCTGCACTGACGACATGAACAATGACATCGCGGCTGGCGTCCTCACCCGTGATCAGGGGGGCTGGCTGATGGTCACCCAGGATGATCATCAGCGCGTTCTGGCTCAGATAGTGGGCGGCAAAGCCTCCGGCAACCTCCAGGGCATAGGCAATGGCCTGTCCGTAATGCTGGCGGACCCGGTCCGGGTCGCGCCATAGCGAAACCGGTGCCTCGCCAGCGCCTTTCCAGCGCTGGAACACCTCTCCGTTGCCAATGCTTTGCCAGTCATCAAGCACCGGCAGGATTGGAACCCAGGGCGCGTGGCTGCTGATCAGGGCAAGTTCAGCGAACAAAGGACCCTGATGGCTGTCGCGAATGGCCTGAAACCGGTGCCAGGTATATTGATCGGGCATGGTTACCCAGTTGAACGGTGGCCCCTGGTAATCCAGATCGTCGTGATCGTAGATCCGGTCGTAGCGAAACAGTCGTCCCTCGGGCCAGGCCTGGGTGATCGCCGGCATCACGGCCAGGGTTTTGTGTCCGGTACTTCGGAAGTCATCGATCAGGGTGGCGTAGCCGCTGCTGAGCAGGGTTTCGTAGGCGAGCTGGTTGTGAATCCACTGGCCACTGAGAACGGAAAGGTGGCCGAGCCAGGACTGGCCACCCTGGATTGGCGACTGCAGTCGGCCTGTGGCGACCGTGAGCCCCGCAGCGTCGAGCGACTGGCCCATCGCTTCGAGGCCCGGGCCGACCAGGGAGCGGTAGCGTTCGTCCGTAACAGTCGAGACGCCATAGGACTCAATAAACCCCAGAATCACATCCGTTTGCGCCAGTTTCGCCAGCGGTGAGGGTTGGCTCTGTCGACCGGGCCCGGCGTTCAGCTCTTTGGCAAAGTTCCGGGTGGTCTTGTGCGTGTGAGTGATCAGGGAGGCCTGATTGGCAACGAAGGCCAGCGCCGGGCTGCCTATCCATGGGGTTACCGCCCCGGCCAGGAACAGGCCGGACACCAGCCAGAGCGGTTTGCCGAGGCGAGCCGGAGAATGCTGTGCCAGCCGTTCCAGTCCGTACCGAAACAGGCGACCCACCCCGGCAAGTAAGGCTGCCAGAATGATGAGGGCCAGCACCGCCAAACCGGCACCCAGGTTGGTATCCAGGAGGTTCCAGGCCGCGTCCAGCAGACCCAACTCCAGATAGAGGTTAAGACCACGGCCCAGACTTTCCCGCACCAGGGCATCCGCCAGGACAAGAAGAACCAGTAGTCCATAAAGAACAGCCAGTATCTGGCCGACGCGATACTTTTGCTCTGGCTTCCTGAGTCCGCAAATGAGGGCCCAGACGATCAGGGCCTCCAGAGAAAACCAGGGCGTGTCGCCGGGCAAAGCCAAGGAAGGCAACAGGAATAATCCGTTCAGAAGCAGCAGCCAGACCAGTATCACGAAGCTGCCTCTGCCCATGTCAGGGCTGCTGGCTGGCGGGGCAAGGACACCGGTGCCGGAGGCCTTTGCTCAAGAGACCGGGCCATGCGGACCAGCACCTCCCGCCAGGGTGATTCGTGCGAGGCATGCCAGGCTCGGCAATGCAGCGCTTTCAGGGCTTCCGGATGGTTGCAGATCAGACTGAGTTCGCGGTGACTAAGGGCCTGTTTGCCTTCAACGGCGCAGCGATCAACCAGGCGCGCCAGCGCCCGTGCCTTTTTACCGGTGGCTGGCAGTGCGTCGTAGTCTGTAACCCCTGCAAAGACAGGCGACAGAACCACCTGTTCAAACCAGCTCAAACGACCCGGATCATGGCTGAGTGGGCCGGTGGTCTCGGCCAGCTCAATCACTCGGGTGGTTTGCTCATCCTCTGGCACTTGCAGCCAGGTGCCCAAGCCTGGGGTTCGACCAAGCCAGCAGGCCAGGCCCGGTGCCAACAACACCGGTGCCATGACCGGCAGGGCCCAGGGCGTCAGCGTTGGCGCATGCCAGTAAATGAGGGTCAGGCCTGCCGCCGCCGAGGCGAGGAGCAGGCCATAGTGCCGGAGGCTCAGCCCCGGAGTGAGCCCGCCGGACCTGTTTTGCCCCTGCCAGCCCACTTTGAGATTCAGT
>LULX01000495.1_pt1 | contig 9784 bp, 7 predicted proteins | sample 729511 | NCBI WGS metagenome assembly LULX01 (sample SAMN03860278, study PRJNA289734) | marine metagenome | biome: seawater column; feature: ocean; material: water; isolation source: Red Sea water column Station 91 - depth 500m | place: Saudi Arabia: Red Sea | collected 2011-10-15 | depth 500 m
CTAATCCGACGATCACCCTGGTTGTGGGCAGCGATAACCGGACGGCGACATATATGTCACACGATAATGCTACGCTGGTATTCAGGTACACGATCCAGGCACAAGAGACTGACTCCTTCGGGATCAGCATCCCGGAAAATGCCCTTGACAATCATAGCAGCACGATCAGGGATGTGGCCCTTAACTATGCCATTCTCACACACAGCGCGGACACGGACAACGATGACTACATTGTGGACACCACACCTCCGACTGTAAGCAGCGTGGCGATAACCAGTGTACCAACGGGTAGAGTACAGTATAATTTTTTGAATGCTAATGACGTGGCAGAGATGAAAGTCACCTTCAGCGAGTCGCCCATTTCGGCGGTCATCGTTGACAACCCAAGCGCTGCGACTCTCACCCTGAAGGTGGGCAACGAAGATAACCGGACGGCGATATATAATCGAGGCAGCGGTACTGTTGTTTCATCAGCAGGCGGCGATAATGCTTCGCTGTATTTCCGGTACACGATCCAGGCGACCAATACATCAGGAGAGAATGACGATGATGGCATCAGCATCGTGGCTAATGCCCTTAACTCTGATAGCATCGAGATCAGGGATGCTGCCGGTAACATTGCAGAAAATCTCGATAACAGCGTGGTGCCAGACAACTCTAACTACAAGGTGGATACCATTCCACCTGCGGTGGACAACTTCACTATGTCTGATATAAAAATCAAGAAATATGAGACCGCGGCAGTAACGCTGGAATTCTCAGAGCCGATTTGTGCTGTCTCCGGAACTAATAAGTGTGCGACTGTATTCACCGCTGCGGCCATCTCGCACCCCAGTGGGAATCTCCCTACAATGAGCTCCAGCCAGGCCGAAGACAACAAAACCAGCTGGACTGGGACCTTCACGCCGACCGACAATCATCAAGACGATATCAACAGGCTTGTGCTGAACACTAGTTACACCGACCTCGCTGGTAATAATGGCCCTGATAATCGAACTGCAATCTATGATGTTGACACCAAGGCTCCTTCTGCCACCTTCTTTATCTCTGATACAACTCTCAGACTCACTGATAACGCGACGGTAGCTCTGGTTTTCTCAGAGGAGATTGTTGGTTTCTCCAGTGATGACGACATCACGATTCCCGACCTGGATCAAGGACCTGGACAGGGTCGTGTATCTGGGACGCTCTCGACAATGATCAGCAGTGACAACAAAACCTGGACCGGAACCTTCATGCCGACCTTTCCCGATACCGAAGATTGGTCCAACCGCTTGGAGCTGAGCGATAATTATACCGACATCGACAATAATACTGGCACTGCGGCGACAAGTCCGAACTACATGATTGATGATATCTATCCTCATACTAAAATTGCGCCCACCTTAACTCTCGACAGTTCATTGATCTTGTACGACCAAACCGCGACGCTAACGCTGGTTTTCCCGGAGCCGATTACTACCAACTACATGTCTGACAATACCACTTCTGCGAATTCCTTTGATGGTAGGGGAACTCTCTCCAGTGTTAGCAGTCCTGGCGACATCGATCTTGACAATGCCACCGGGACGCTCGCGACAATGGAGCCCCTCGATGACGACAACAAAACCACCTGGACCGGAACCTTCACGCCGACCACCGATATGGAAGTTGATAACAACACGATTACGCTGGGCACTAGTTGGACCGACCAGGTCGGTAATCCGATGACGGGGGCTTCGGTAACAACTTCGAACTTTGAGGTTGAGACCCTACGTCCTGTAGCAGACAACTTAACTTTCTCTGTTACGCAGGGCACCACTTATAATGGTACCCCTGGGCTCAAAATCGGGGACAACGCAACGCTAACGGTGGTATTCTCGGAGCCGGTTGTTGCCTTCTCCAGTGCTAACATCACGCCGCATCCCCATGTGATTCTTGATAATATGACCAGCAGCGACAACATCACCTGGACCGGAACCTTCACTCCGGAGAACAATGTACAATTGACTACTAACCTGAGTCTTACACTGAACACTAGTTACACCGATATCGTCGGTAATTCTGCTTACAATGAGGTGAACTCTTCGAATTATGTGGTTGATACAAGAGCACCATCAGTATCATCCTTGCAATTTACTGTTGGAACCACCCCCCCGTTAAACTCACCTTTTACCGACAGATGTTTACCAGTTACTGGTAACATCATTGTGACATTCGATGGTGTAATGGATCTCAATTATATCCAAACTAACACATCCGACACAATCTGTACGTCATCAGCAGCAGGATCTTTACTGGTGTCTTCTGACAACTTTACGGAAACCGTTCCCGCAAGTAGTTGTGTTAGAATGTCTTCAGTACCATCTGCTTCTAATGATGACAAGACATTTACACTAGATCCATATGGCAATCTCTCATATGACACTACTTACAAAGTTAGAGTGACAACTGGAGTAAAAGATGTTTTAGGGAACAATATGAGTAGTCAGTATGATTATTCAAATGGGTTTAAAACTTCCTCCTACCCCTCCTCCTCCCCAATTTCAGGAGTATTCGTGGGAGTCGGTCAATATGGAAAGGAAGTTAGATCTATTGACAATGGTACATCTTGGGATAATGAGACTTGTCAAATTTTAACTGATCTCGATGGAGTCGCCTTCGGAAACAATACCTTTGTGGCAGTTGGACAAAGTGGAAAGATCGTTAGATCTACTGACAATGGGACATCTTTTAGTACTGTGACTCCTGTAGATAATACTAATCTCGATGGAGTCGCCTTCGGAAACAATACCTTTGTGGCAGTAGGTGATTCAGGAAAAATAGTGAGATCAATGGACAATGGATCAACTTTTAGTGCTGTGACTCCTGTAGTTAATACTAATCTCGATGGAGTCGCCTTCGGGAACAATAACTTTGTGGGAGTTGGACTAAGTGGAAAGATCCTGAGATCTACTGACAATGGTTCATCTTGGAATAATTCGACTTCTCCAATTACATCTAGTCTCTTTGGAGTCAGCTTCGGGAACAATAACTTTGTGGGAGTTGGTCAAAATGGAAAGATCGTTAGATCAACTGACAATGGTACGACTTGGGATAATTCGACTTCTGGAATTTCAACCGCTCTCTATGGAGCCACCTTCGGGAACAATACATTCGTGGCAGTAGGTTCTTATGGAAAGATCGTTAGATCTACTGACAATGGTTCATCTTGGGATAATTCGACTTCTGGAATTTTAAGCACTCTCAACGGAGTCACCTTCGGGAACAATACATTCGTGGCAGTTGGAGACAGTGGAAAGATCCTGAGATCTACTGACAATGGTTCATCTTGGGATAATTCGACTTCAACAATTACAACTCATCTCAAGGGAGTCACCTTCAGTGAATAACTCCTAAAACCGACCACATCATCTCATGTGACTGACCCCCACTAATCTTCACAGTCAGACATCCTCCAAGTAAAATCCCCCTCTAAACAATAAAGTCTTGACATACATGAAATTAGGTTGTAATGCTTCAGTTGGAATTGGAAAAAACTATGCTTCGAGATAGTCACTTTTTGTACAATTATGCAGCAATTTTATTTTTTCCTTTTTTCATTCTCCTCTCCCTTGCTTCTTCCAGCTTCCTGTCCCTTTGCTGGAAAATCTTTTTTTCTCTTCTCTTTGGCCCAATGCCTGATTAACCCTGCTTTTGCTAAAACACGGTAAACACTGCTGGGACTGACTGCTACAATATTCTGATCAATCATCATGTAAGTACAACGTCGATACCCCTCTAGAGGGTTTTTCAGCCAAAAATCCACAATGGCTTTCCTTTCCCACTCTTCAAGCCAATGATCGCGGGGGACAGTGCCATTGTGCTGATTTACTTTTCCATAGCGTCTTTTCCAATGGTAGTATTTGCTTGAAGTTATGCCAATCCAATCGGCCAGATAAAGAGCCTTTATCTCTGTCTTTTTAGACCATAATGCGATGAAATCAATAATCTCATCTCTGATATCGGGCTCAGTCCATTGACCATTCAGACTTCCCCAAAGTTTTTTTTAAGCTTCAGGTGCTCCTCCATAAGTTCGGAGAGTACTTCGTTTTTTGTTTGAAGTTTTTGCTCCAGGGTCAATATTTTCTCTTCCTGAGAGCGATTATTGTGTTTTCTTTCACCATCAAATGATCGTGCTCCATTCTCAAAAAACTGCTTCTGCCAGCGATAAAACACTGTCGGTTGCAGCTTGTATTTCTCGCAAAGATCTGAAATCGGAACTCTCTCCAAAAGATGTTTCCTTATGATGTTTACTTTTTCATCAGATGTATAGTACGTTCTCTTTTTACGCATTTTATTCTCCTGTTTGAGTTATCAAATTAAGACTATCTCAATACATGGAAAATTCCAATTCACGCTGAACCAACACAAAAATCCCTGTCAAAAAGTAAAGAAAAATACTCTCTAAATGTGTAATTGCAGGATTTAGGTATATATCATTATTTGGTGAATTTGTAAAGCAGCAGGGTGGGTTTTTTGAGATTTTGTCGCATTTGTAATACTATTTGAGGTGAGTACGAAATCATTGCACTATAGCATGATCTAGCCTATTATGTCATAAATTGTAAATTGAATTGACAATACATGTAATAAAAACTATATTACCAATGCAACTTTTCTAACTGAAAATACTGAAATATTGCGGAGCTTCAATGTGATTATCAGAATATTACAGAAATCGTTGCTGGAATTGGCAGGTTATTATCCTGTGGTTTTGCTTAATGGACCGCGACAATCCGGAAAAACAACTCTTTGTCAGGCGACTTTTCCGGATCTGCCCTATGTTACATTTGAACCGCTGGATCAGCGTGAGGATGCCAAGGAAGACCCTCGTGGTTTTTTGGAAGAATATAATGAAGGTGCGATTATCGATGAGGTGCAGTATGTACCGCAACTATTGAATTATTTACAAGAAGCAGTTGACCGCAAACCCACACCGGGGCGTTTCATTTTAACGGGTTCTCAAAATTTTGCATTGCTGGCTGGCGTCTCACAATCATTGGCCGGACGCTGTGGTATTTTGACCCTTCTTCCTCCGGAGTACTCGGAACTGCAACTGTTCCCGAAACCGCCAACTGATCTGTTGGATACTTTATGGCAAGGCAGTTTTCCACGAATCCATGACCGAAATATTCCCGCAAATCGCTGGCTCAATGATTACATCACGACTTATGTGGAGCGAGATGTCCGACAAGTTACTCAAATCAAGGATTTACACATTTTCAGTAATTTTACTAAATTATGTGCCGGAAGGACTGCGCAGGAAGTCAATTTATCCGCAGTTGGAGCAGACACGGGAATTCGGCACAACACGGTCCGGAGCTGGCTTTCGGTGCTGGAAGCGAGTTTTCTGATTTTGCAGCTTCCCGCCTGGCACAATAATTTGCGCAAACAGATTGTGAAAGCACCTAAACTTCATCTCACTGACAGCGGGCTCATCTGTGCTTTGTTGGGTATTCAAACTCCGGAGCAGCTACGTCATCACCCTTTGCGCGGAGCTATTTTTGAAAGTTGGGTTGTGACGGAACTGTACAAACAGCACCTGAATCAAGGCCTCATTCCGAAATTTTTCCACTATCGTGAAGCGCGCGGTTTAGAAGTGGATTTAATAATCGAAGAAGCCAACGATTTGCTGGCCATTGAAATAAAATCCGGAGCTACTGTGGTTCCGGATTTTTTTCAAAAAGTCCATAAATTTCACAGTACTTTCAGTAGTGAACAGCGCAAAATTATTTCTTCCGTGGTTTACGGTGGTGAAAAAACACGTCAGCGCAATCAAGTTAAGGCGCTGCCGTGGAATAAAATCAATGGCCTGTCTTCCGGACTCCCGCTTGCGAGGAAATGATAAATAGGGTGTATTTTTAATTTTAGCCTGAGTATTATCAACTCGCCCGGAATGACAGATAAGGGAGGGTTTTTTGATTTTTTGCTATATTTGGGATACTATTTGGAGTGAGGACGAAATCGTTGCTCTGCCGCTTGGTTTGTCATAAATTGTAAAACAGATTGACAATATGTGCAGACAAGCCGTTTTACGAATGCGGGTCACTCACAAAAAATGAACAACCTGTTCACTGCCGATTCAAAAATACACTAGATTTCTCGCTTCGCTCGAAATGACACGGTTTTAGGACGTTTACGACGGTATCAATCTTATTATGAAAATATTATGACTAATTCCGATTCTCCAGCACTGCCGATAAAATCGGACGGATCAATCAGCAAAATCTGGTTTGCTGATGATTCACGGAGTATCGAGCTGCCGTACTTTGACACCAGGGTTCAGGCAGGATTTCCTTCTCCCGCGGAGGATCATCTGGAACAGAGGCTGGATCTGAACACGCTGGTGATTGAAAATCCAAGCGCCACCTTTTTCGTGCGCGTGGCCGGGGAATCGATGCGGGATATCGGCATTACTGACGGGGACATCCTTGTTGTGGACCGCAGCATCGAGAGCTGGGAAAACCGCATTGTGGTGGCCGTGATTGATTCTGAATTTACCATCAAGCGTTTTACCACGCGGAATGAAACGGTGGTGCTGGAAGCCGAAAATCCGGACTATCCGCCAATTAAGGTTACTGAGGAAATGGATTTTTCTGTCTGGGGTGTGGTGCGTTGGACCTTGAAAAAACTATGATTGCCCTGATTGACTGCAACAATTTTTACGCCTCCTGCGAGCAGGTATTCCAGCCGGAACTGAGGGGAAAGCCGCTGGTTGTGCTTTCCAACAATGACGGCAATGTGATTGCCCGTTCCGCTGAAGCAAAGGAGCTGGGCATCGGGATGGGGGTATTGTCCGGAAGCATCCGCCAATTTGTCCGCAGCCACGGACTGCAGGTACGCTCCTCGAACTACGCGCTTTACGGCGACATGAGCAGCCGTGTGATGGAGACACTGGAACAGCTTTTACCCAATGTGGAACGCTACAGCATCGATGAGGCTTTTGCCGATGTTTCCGGTTTGTCTCGCCCGCGGCTGGTGGAGCTCTGTCAGCTTGTGCGGTGCAGGGTGCTGCGTCACACAGGGATGCAAGTTTCCATAGGAGCGGCGTCCACAAAGACCCTGGCCAAAGTCGCCAACAGGCTGGCAAAACGCCGTCCGGAATTAGCCGGAGTCTGCATCGGAACTGAACCCGAAAGTTTCGGCAGGGCGCTGGAGCAAATGGAGACAGGAGATGTCTGGGGCATCGGCAGGAAGATCAGCAGAAAATTAACTGAGCTGGGCATAAGCAACGCCAGGCAGCTGCGGGACACCGATCCGGAGTGGATTAAAAAACGTTTTTCCGTGGTGCTGATGCGCACGGTTCTGGAGCTGCGCGGCGAAAGTTGTATGGAACTGGAACAGCCTGGAGAATCAAGGAAGTCACTGATGTGCGGACGCTCATTCGGCACGCCGCTGAAGGAACTGGAAGATATCCGGACGCCGCTGACTTATTTTGTGCAAAATGCCGCGGGGAGGCTCTGGAAGTACAAGCAGGCGACTTCAGCCATTACCGTCTATTTGTCAACAAACCGTTTCCGCAAAAACATTGCCCAGCGCAGTGTTTCCGCCTCTGTTGAAATGGAAGCGACTGATAATATGCTTCACCTGAATGCTGCCGCTCAGCGCGCCCTGGAGAAGGCTTTTGAGTCCGGATTTGAATACCACAGGGTCGGTGTGCTTCTGCATGATCTTGTGCCGGTAAAAAATATTCCGGAATCACTGTTTGATACCGAACACAAATACAGCAGATCTCCGGAACTGATGTGGGCCATAAAAAACATCAATGCCAGGTTTGGACGCTACTGCGTGACTGCCGCCTCTGCTTCCGGAAGTTCGTCCTGGAGGGCGCGCAGTAAGGCCCGTAGTCCCGCTTTCACAACATGTTGGAATGAACTGCCGGTGGTGCGTGCCTGAAAAATACGCTTCTCCCACTCACTTCATGCACCCGTAGCTCAGCCGGATAGAGCGACGGATTCCGGTTCCGTAGGCCGCGGGTTCGACTCCTGCCGGGTGCACCATGATATCAGTGACTTACAGGAAAACGTTAAGTTAAAAAACACTGCGACACACTGCAACAAAGCAAAAAAAGGGGGTAAACCAAGCAAACACTGCGACATTACTGCGACAAAATTTTATCAAAACTCTTCAAAAATTCTTCTGCGTCTTTCGAGATCTGTGCACGCTCCTCTTTGATCCTTTTTATCGTCTCAGTTTTTTTTAATTCAGGCTTTAAGATTTCCTTGAGCTCACGAACTTCCTTGGTCAGTTCATTAATTGCTTCAATCAATTCATTTTCCATCTTCAACTGGTGAATTGTTACCAGTACGTCCTGCATTTCAAGAAGTGGCTTACCAAGCTATCCTGATGCCTATTTCAAAAATATTCTTTTGAACATAAGCTATCCTGATGCCTATTTCAAAAATATTCTTTTGAACATTAGTTATTTCTGAAGAGTTTGAGTAAGTAATTTGACCACCCAATGTTTTTGCTTCCAGTATAAAACCAATACTTTCTATGGTTTGACTTACTCTGTCTTCCTTTTCTGTTTGTTGCTTTCTTTTTTCTCTAGCTTTTTTCAATCTCTTTATTAACTTTTTTAGATCTTGTTCTGCAGATTTTGTAGGATTTTTTTTAAAGTCTGAATGTAATTTTTCATAGATTTTTTCCAATCTCTTTTCCTGACTGCTTTTTTCCTGATTAAATACTGGTTCAGAAGATTGACTTAATTTATGGTATAACTCAAAGCCAATGCCAGAAAGTGATTTTTCCCAGGATGTGCTACTATTGGAAGAATTTTCAGATTCGCTTAAGAGCTTTATCTTTACATTACTATTATCTGCCTTTACAGCAGTGCAAACTAAAAAGAATACGATTATTGATAATGTCATTTTTTTCATTTTCTTTTCTCCAGTTTGGGTTGATTATTTCAGGACCGGAAAAAATAAGGGGTAGCCAAGGCAAACATTGCGGCATTACTTCGGCAACATTCAACGATATAAGGAACAAATATGATAACACTCAATGATGTGAAAGCAGCAGCGAAAGTAATTTCATCATATGTACGGCGGACGCCCTTATGGAAAAGTGAGACACTGAGCAAACGGTTGGGGACGAATGTCTATCTGAAGATGGAACTGTTCCAGAAAACGGGGTCGTTCAAGCCACGGGGGGCATTTAATCAGATGCTGGCAAGAGGAAAGGATGCCCTGGAAAAAGGTGCAGTGGCCATCAGTGCCGGGAATTTCGCGCAGGGAGTTGCTTATGCCGGTCGTATGTTGGGTGTCGATATAATAGTTTGTATGGCAGAGAATACACCAAAAAACTATGTAGAGGCAACTCGGGGGTACTCTGCAACCATCGACTTTTCACCCGATATTCAGACTGCATTTAATAGATACAATGATTTGGCTGAGCAGGGCCGCACAGCATTACATCCATTTGATAATCTTCATCAGATGGCCGGAGCCGGTACAGTCGCGCAGGAAATATTCGAAGACCTTCCGGAAATCACTGACCTTGTTATCAGCATCGGCGGCGGCGGACTGATAAGCGGAAACACAGTTGCTATCAAGGGCTTGAAACCGCATGTTCGTGTCTGGGGTGTGGAAACAGAAGGGCCTGCCACAATGAAATCAGCAATGGATGCAGGGAAAGTCGTCAACATCACGCCAACCTCGATGTCCAAGACACTTGGCGCACCATTTGTTGCTCAGGATGCGCTGACTATCGCTCAGGAGCATCTGGAAGAACTGCTCATTGTAAGTGACAAGCAGGCCATTGA
>LULX01000375.1_pt1 | contig 9774 bp, 10 predicted proteins | sample 729511 | NCBI WGS metagenome assembly LULX01 (sample SAMN03860278, study PRJNA289734) | marine metagenome | biome: seawater column; feature: ocean; material: water; isolation source: Red Sea water column Station 91 - depth 500m | place: Saudi Arabia: Red Sea | collected 2011-10-15 | depth 500 m
TGACAACCCGGTGGTGATCGGCGACCCGGCACGCCTGCGTCAGATACTTGCCGGATTGGCCGACAACGCTATCAAGTTTACCGGCGATGGTTTCATCAATATCCAGGCGGGATTCTTTGCCCTGGAAGACAACTGCATTATCCTGAATTGCTCAATCAGCGATTCCGGTTCCGGGATTCCGGTGGAACGCCTTCAGGACATTTTTAACTCCTTCGAACAGTTAGACCATGGCAACAGCCGGGGATTCGGTGGCACCGGCCTGGGATTGTCCCTTGTTCAACGGCTGGTGGAACTCATGGGTGGCCACATTCAGGTCGAAACCGATCTGGGCAAAGGCTCTTCATTCCGCTTTGAACTGCCCTTCGAGTTGGCCAATCCGACCAACCAATCAGAGCCCTCCGGCCCGCCGCCCAGAGAAGCCATCAACAGCACCAGCCATGCCCTGGTAGTGGAAGACAACCCCGTGAACCAGCGCGTTGCCACGGCCATGCTCAAGCGGCTGGGCTTCCAGACGGATTCCGCCAATAACGGTAAGGAAGCACTTGAGAAGGTCACTACCAATCACACGGGTTACGACATTATTCTGATGGATTGCCAGATGCCGGTGATGGATGGTTATGAGGCAACCCGGTTTATCCGGGAATGGGAACAGAGTAACGGCCAAATCGGCACGCCGATCATCGCCTTGACGGCCGATGTACTCCCCGGCACCGAGAAGAGCTGTCTCGACTGTGGAATGAATGACTATCTGGCCAAACCGGTCCGCAAGGAAATGTTGCGGGAAGTGCTGAGCCGCTGGATTCAGCTCTAGAAGAATGCCGGCGCCGTCATCCCGGGCGCCGGCGCAGGATCAGGCGACGGGTTCCCGCATGGTGACAAACTCTTCCGCAGAGGTGGGGTGGATGCCCAGGGTAGAATCGAACTGGGCCTTGGTGGCTCCAGCCTTGATGGCTACTGCCAGGCCCTGCGTAATTTCGCCAGCGTCCGGGCCAACCATATGGGCACCGAGTACCCTGTCGGTCTCATCATCCACCACCAGTTTCATCAGGCTTCGCTCATCCCGTCCACTGAGGGTGTATTTCATCGGGCGGAACTCGGAGCGATAAATCCTGAGACGATGCCCCGCTTCCCGGGCCTCTTCCTCGGTCAGCCCCACGGTGCCGATGTTGGGCTGACAGAACACGGCGGTTGGAATTGCGGAATAGTCCATGTCGCCTTTGCCATCCCCGAACAAACGCCGGGATAGCACCATGCCCTGGGCCAGAGCCACCGGCGTAAGCTGTGGGGTTCCGATTACATCACCCAGCGCGGTAATAGAAGGCACCGCGGTCTGGAAATGATCATCCACCACAACATGGCCTGACGCGCTGAGCTGGACACCAAGATCGGTCAGGCCAAGCCCGTCGACGAGTGCCCGGCGTCCGGTCGCCGCCATCACCAGCCCGGTTTCCAGGGTTTCACCATTGTTCAGTTGGACCCGGTAATGGGCATTCTCGGCTTCGACCGATTCAATGGTCACGCCAAAACGCAGGTTCACGCCTTTCTTGCGCATTTCCTGTTCAGTGAACCGGCGGATGTCACCATCAAACCCACGCAGGAACAGATCGCCGCGATACAACAGCGTGGTCTCAACACCCAGTCCTGCCAGGATGCCGGCAAACTCCACGGCAATATAGCCGCCGCCCCACACCACGGCCTGCTTGGGCAGCTGTGGCAGGTAGAACATCTCGTTGGAGGTGAGGATGCATTCCTTGCCAGGCACGTCCGGAATGACCGGCCAGCTACCCGTGGCAATAGTGATGTGTCTGGCCCGGTAAGACGTATCGCCGACCACCACTGTGTTGGCGTCTGACAGAGACGCGGTCCCTTCGATGATGGTTACGCCCGCATTCTCCAACAACCGGCCATAAATGCCGTTCAGACGCTCGATCTCGGCGTTCTTGTTCGCCACCAGCTTTGGCCAGTCGAAACTGACATCATCGAGAGGGACCTGCCAGCCATAGCCGGCGGCGTCTTCCAGCTCATCATGAACATGAGCGCCGTACACAAACAGCTTCTTGGGCACGCAGCCCACGTTCACACAGGTTCCGCCAAGGTACCGGGATTCAACCACGGCCACTTTTGCGCCCCTCTGGGCAGACATACGAGCCAGACGAACGCCGCCAGAGCCGGCTCCGATAACGATCAGATCAAAATCCTGCTGGTCAGACACAGCTTCTCCCGTTAAACGTTAAAAAAGTCAGGTTTGGCCAGGCGCGGCCGTTTTACTTTCCGGATGCACTTCCCTGAACAGCACGTGATCCTCGAAATCGCCGAGCTGTATCTTGCCAAGACTCCGGAAACCCTCGGACTCATAGAAAGGCAGATAGCGATTGTTGCCGGTATCAAGCACCAGGCCGCTGCCCCTTGGGTTCTCTGCACACAGCCTTTCAACAGTTTTGAGCAACAGCCGGCCATAGCCGCGATTCTGATATTTGGGATTTACGCCCATCATTGGCAATTGGTGCGCCAAAGGCTGTGGCAACATGTCCCGGATTTTCTGGTGGTAATCCAGGTATCGCCGCGTGGATGCAAAGCCGGTGGTCAGCACCATACGGATCCGCCAGCTGAGCTGGTCAGCCAGGTTCATCCTGAGCTCCGGGTCGCCGATAAACGCCACGGCAACCAGCGTGTCGTCTACCATCACACCGATGGCCTCCTGATCAAGCTCAAAATACAGGTCGATCAGTTCCCGTATGGTTGCCCGGACCCGTTGATCGTAACCGGGGCGCCGATGATCAAAAAGGTACTGGAACGTCGGCTCGTCTCGATAGGCGTGAAACAGAATGGATCTGGCTTCATTGACCGCTGTTTCGTCCAGGCGAACAATGGCTGGCTCGGATTTGTTCTTGTTGTCGCTGCCGTTAATCATCGCTTCCCTCTCCTGCATCAGTTCCGGACGGAAGGCCCGGAATCTGGTTTTCAGAATCAGATGGCCAGGGTTAAACGAACGGACACCCGGCCCGGTTCACTAGCCCGGTCCATGGCCGCCTGGTCGATCACAACACCATGGCTGCCATTCAGCCGCTCCAGCCACGCCGCCACCTCTGCAAAAGGTGCGTTCTCGAGCCAGACGCGGATTGCGTCTTCCCCGCTGGGTTCAAACCGCTGGAGCGACAAACCCGCCTCACCGGCGGAACGGGTCACCAGGGCCATCAGGGCACGGCCATCGGCAGGCTTGTCTGCCGAGGCCGACGTGCTGGTGCCTCCGGCATTACCCAAACGCTGGATCGTCTGTTCATTTGCCTGCATCCAGGCCAACAGCTCGCCGGCATTGTTCCGGGCAGATTCCGCTTGATCATGGAATACGGTCGCCGGGCGCCAGACGGCGAAATACAGAATGCCAAGAAAAACAGCGATGGCGAGCACGACCAGAGCCTGCTGGTCGCGGCGGGGCAATTGATCATACTGTGCAATGAGTTTGCCGACTGCCGGCTGATCCTTGATTCGTGAAAGCATAGCCTTAACCTCCTGAAACCGTCAGGCGGCCGCGGGCGCCGCTCGCTTCGTTCACAACCGAGCCAATCTGCGCTTCCAGGCCCTGGTTCGCGAGGCCGTTTCGCAGGGCGCTCAGGCGATCGTAGCTGTCTGCTCTCACATCCACGATAAGCTCACCCCTTGAGCGGCTGTAGTTCACCGAATTGAAGTTCACCCCCTGACTACCGGGGAGGCGGGCATATTGCTGGCCGGTATATCTCATCAGGGTGATAAAGTCCACTTCCGGTCCACTGGAGCCGGCCACCCGCAACTGACCTTCGATCACACGCCGGACATTACCTGCGTGAGTACGCCGGTCATTGGGGAAAGCATCACGATAGATTGCCATGGCCTCATTTTGTAGCTCTTCCGCCTGATTCTGATAGTACAACCCCATGCCCAGGTTCAACGCCACCTGAACGCCGAACCAGACTGCCGCCACCGCAATCAACGGTTTCCAGGGTTTCAGCGGGCTGGCCTTGCCTGATTTGGACGAAAACACGCCCTGACACAGATTCACCGGCTCGCAGAGATGATGGTGATGGGCGTAGGCGAGCAGTTCCAGCGGCATAAGCTCCAGGGTTTCCCGACGAACCGCAAGACGCCCCGAGCCAGCCAACTCGGTAAGTGCAGATTGCTGGACTTCAAACTCTTCGTCGGTGCCGTACACGGTGACCGGGATCTCCGCCACCACTTCTTCGGCGGATGGCGCCGCGAGGGTGTGGGCAAACATACCAAGATTGGCAGACTGCATGCTCAACCACTCGCCCCGCTCGCTGACCATCATGGCCGTTTCGCCGTCCAGACAGACAGACCAGCCGCCTTCGGTGCGGGGAAGCAACGAGGCGTCCGGGAAAATGGCATCCAGGCGGAGATGGTCCCAACCGCTGAATAACTGCACCCATTGCCCCATACGCTCGCGGTCTATGGCAGCGACCCGGTAACCATGCTCGGTATGGGAGCCCAACGCCAGGTGCACGGAATCTATATCCTGGGCAATCTGCTCCTCAACGGCGTAGGGTAAGGCCTGATTGATAAACCGACTTTGCTTTGCGGGAATGTCAGCCAGGCAGTAAATCGCTTCCTCACCGGGAATCAGGCCGATCAACAGAACGTTATCCAGGGCATTCTGCCCCAGGGTATGCTCGATGGCATCACGGCTGTCGCCGGCACCCCGGGCCTGGGCATCGCCGCTGGCGTCGTGCAGCACCCAGTTGAACATCTGGGCGTCGGGATCCTGGTCAGCGTCCGCCAACGGCGGTATCGGGCGGACGTAGAGGCGATAAGACATGATTATCCTTCTGAAATGGTAAAGGGCTCTTTGGTAATTCGGTTCTTCTGCCCGGTATCCCTGTGAACCGTCTGGACTTCCCCTTCCGGAGTACGGAACACGGTACTGACCATATTCACGACACGGTTATCGTAGGTAATCCGCGAGGCAACTTCAAAAAACCGTGTCTGCAACCCCAGGCCGACCGATTTGAGCCCGAGACCCGCGAACTCCGGTAATGCCATAAAGTCCTGAAGGTTCTCGAACCGTTCCTCTTCCCGCTTCTCAAGAATAGACGCAGCCTGGGCGTCCGTCAGCTCTTCATGCAGTGAGCGGATCACCATGGCAGTGGCGGTGTTCACATTTATCCCCGCCCCGTTTACCGGCAGTGCCGTCACGTGGGGCCGCAGGGCGCGATAAATCTCTTCGGTCATGCCCTCGATCAGGCGTAACTCAGTCACCGTTGTGAAAGGCTGATTCGCCGCGCGGTATCCCTGCTCCGCCATCAGGTACTGGCCATCCTCGGCGCCATAGGCAGTCACTGTCTGGTCATTGGGATCTATCCAGTCCACCAGCGAGTCCACGGAAACAGCGGTAATCCCCAATGCAGCGAACAACTGAACAAAGCGATCCCTGACGGTGGGGTCCACCTGACCATTGGCACCGACCAGATCATTCAGGTTCAGTCGGCCACCCAGGTCGTCAATCTGAACTTCGGCCACGCCGTTATCATCCAGTGGCAACACGGCTGCATTGGCAGCCCAGAATTCGTCCAGGCTGTCGACCATCAGGTTTTCTTCCTTGTCCTCGTCGTAATCCCTGCGCAGGATCTGGCGGGCAAAGGCTTCTGCACCCAGCGCAATACTCTGGCCCTGCTGCTGTGCCAGGTAGTGACCTGCCTTGAACACCCGGAGGCTTTGTTGCTGGGTCATGCCTGACGCCAACATGACCACAAGGGCCATGGCCAGCAGCACCATAATCAGGGCAACGCCGCGCTGACGGTTTGGTAAAGCCGGGATCTGCACCATATTGGCCTAGCCTCCCTGCCCCGTTGCGCCGGTGGTTTCACCGGGTTGTTGCGTGGTGCCCTCTTCTTCGGTGCTTTCTTCCTCCGCTTCACTGGCAGCCTGGTTGGCCTGGTTCAGCGCACCCTGGGCGACCGCCGGATCAAAATCCGGCAGGGCAAAGGTCCGTACGAGCGTGCCAAAACGCTCGTGCTCCAGGGTCACTTCCATACCCAGTGGCAACGGAACATCCGGGCGGCTGCCCGGGGTCAATCCGGCCATGACTTCATCGGTGGGCCACTGCGGCTGCCAGCTTCGGTTGGAATCCAGAAACCGCACTTCCAGGCGTTTTACGCCCTCCAGAAGCAGCACATCGCGGCTGTCATCTTCCTGCCCCTGGTCCACCATAGGCCAGTACCGGCGCCGTAATTCGCTGCCGGTGTATTCCCAGCCAACACGCTGCAAGCCACTGCGGCGAATTCCAAGGGGGTTACGCCAGCCCTGACGGGTCAACACCAGCGAAAAATCATCATCACGACTCGACAGTGCCGGCTGGAAATCTCCGTAAATATCCCTGGCCGGCCGGTTTACCACCTGCATGATATCCCGCTCAAGCAACAGCATGGCCCGCTGCAGGCCGTCGAACTGTTCAGCCAGCTCATTCACCCGATCTCGGGAGTTGACCACCCCATTGATAACCTGCCACACGCCCAGCCCAATGACGGCGGTTATGGTGACCGCGATCAACACCTCCAGCAGGGTGAAGCCGTGTTGCAGCGGTTGGGAGGTCTTTGCTGGGGCGATCATCACTGTGCCCCCACAAAAGCAGACAGGGTATGGACCGGAACCGGAGCCGCGCCTTCCTCACGGTACAGGGCAACCGTGACCTCCACACGCCGCATCTTGGCCTCGGCAGTGGCGAGAATTGCCGTGGTCACTCGCCAACGATAGGGCCCGAAATCCGTGTCCTTGGAATTTTCGGAGATGCCGGGGATAGTTTCCTGCAGGCGGATTTCATTGATCCGGTTATCCGCCAACCAGCTGGCAAGGGTTTTATCCCGCACCCGCTCGTAGCTGGAAATGTACTGGCTCCCCACTTCGGCTGCTGCAGTTGCAATCAGACCAAAGACAAGCAGCGCGATGAGAACTTCAATCAGCGTGAACCCGCTTTGCGTTTTCACCCGCTGCTCCCCTCATCGCCCGGCTTGCGCCACTCCATGGGCGATACACCATCAGAGGCGAGGACGTGTATGTTGTCAGACCCGCTGCCGATGGTGAATTCAAGCTCGAACGGTGTTGTCTCGCCACTGGAAAAGAACACCACGTCCGGGAGCAAGGTGTCTTCAGAGGACGCCAGCCTCGGTGCATCGCTCTCGATAAACTCGGTAACCGTTAGCCATTCGGGAAGGCTACGGGCCCGGAACATGCGCTCGCCAGAGGCTTTCCAGTCCCCCGTCTGATCCTGGAAGGCTACGAACTGGTAGCCGTCATCCTCAAGCCTCAAGCCCAGTTCAAGGTTGTTGAGCACGGCCTGCTCAGACGCCGTCTGCATGAGCAGATAAAGCTCCCTGACTTCGTTCTCCAGTTCCCGCTGCTGAGAGCTCCCCCCCATGGTAAACACGGCGAGGGATGCCAGAAGCCCCACAACCACCAGGACCACCAGTATCTCAATCAGGGTGAAACCGGTCTGTCGGGAGCTGACCTGCACAGTTATTTAGCCTTCGGTATCCCAGACACTGATATCGGCGGCATCGCCGTCGCCGCCTTCCTGGCCGTCAGAGCCATAGGAATACAGATCATAGGGGCCTTCAGTACCCGGGCTCACGTACTGGTATTCAGATCCCCAGGGATCTTCCGGCACGCTCTTGAGGTAACCATCCGCGTTCCAGTTCTTCGGTTCCGGGCTGCCGCTGGGCTTGGAAACCAGCGCTTCGAGACCCTGCTGGGTAGACGGGTAATGACTGTTGTCCAGGCGATACAGGTCCAGCGCATTGGCAATGTTGCTCAACTGGGTTTCCGCCACGGTTACTTTTGCCTGATCACTACGGCCCATAATGTTTGGCGCCACGATGGCCACCAGCAGGCCGAGGATCACCATCACCACCATGATTTCGATAAGGGTGAAGCCGCGGCTGTGGTTGTGTGTGTTGAGTTTCTTGATGGTCATTGTCTCACTCGTCGTTGGCATTGATTGCTTTCAGTTCGGATTCGTCTACTGACAATCCGGCATGGGTGTCATCCCACGAGATTACTCATATTCAGTATCGGTAACATGATCGCCAGCACGATGATCAGCACCACTACGCCCATTACGAGCAGCATCATGGGCTCAAACAGCCCTACGATCGCGGCTATCTTGGACTGCAGGGTGTTTTCCTGCATTCGTGCGGTCCGCTCCAGCATGCTATCCAGTTCACCACTGGCCTCTCCGCTGGCGATCATGTGCAGCATCATCGGCGGGAAATACCCGGTCTGATCCAGGGAACGGTGCAACGAGCCGCCTTCACTCACTTTCCTGGCCGCGTCCCTCAATTCCTGCCTGAGAAAATCGTTGGAGAGCACCTCACCGGCAATGCGCATCGCTTCTACCAGCGGCACACCACTGGTAGTCAGAATACTCAAGGTGCTGGCATACCGGGCGGTGTTTACCCCGCGAACCATCCCGGAGAACAGGGGCAGATGTAGCAGACGCTTGTGAAACCGCAGCCGGAACCCGGGTTTGGTCAGGAAAAAACGGAACACCATCAGCGCCGCAACCAGCAGTATAAACAGGTAGACACCGTAATCCGCCAGAAATTCCGACACTGCCAGCATCGCCATGGTCAGCGTTGGCAACTCCTGCCCCTGCTTGAGAAACACATCAATGATATCCGGCACTACATAGGTGAGGAGGAACACCACGATGGCTATGGCAACAATACTCAGAATGATGGGATAGATTGCCGCCAGCTGAATCTTCTGGCGTGCCTCCTGACGGCTTTCCGTGTAATCCGCCAGCCGGTTGAGCACCAGGTCCAGATGGCCGGCGTGCTCGCCTGCGGCAACGGTGGACCGATAAAGCCGCGGAAACGCGCGCGGGAACTCCCCGAGGCTGTCCGCCAGGGTGTAACCTTCCATGACCTTGGCCCTGATAGCGATCAGCATGCTGCGAATTCTTGGCTTCGGGGACTGCTGCGCCGCGGCAGAAAGCGCCTGCTCGATGGGAATACCCGATTGAATCAGCGTTGCCAGCTGGCGGGTGACCAGGGCCAGGTCGGCAGCCGCCAGGGAACCCCGGCTGCTCAGGGGATTGCTTCGGGCCTGCTTTTCTGCTGCCGGCTCAACCCCCAGTGGCGTCAGGCCGCGCTCCCGCAACTGCTGGCGAACGGCTCTCGGGGCATCCGCCTCGACCACACCATGTTTCTGCTTGCCGCGGGCATCAAGCGCCTTATATTCGTATGCAGGCATGGCTTACTGACCCCGGTGTGTAACGCGGAGCACTTCTTCCACCGTTGTCACACCATCCAGTATCTTCTGCACGCCGTCTGCGTGAATACTCGGGCCATGCTGGCGCGCCACCTTTTCAAGGTCCAGTTCACCAGCCCGCTTGTGAATCAGAGCGCTGATTTCCTCGGAGATCTCCACTACCTCATAGATACCGATACGGCCGCGGTAACCCAGTTGGTTGCAGTGGCTGCAACCCGTTGCCCGGTAAATGGTGGGCGGATTGGCGGGGTCCTGCTGCAGGAACTCGCAATGCTCTTCGGTTGGTGTGTAGGGCTCCCGGCATTCGTGGCACAGAACCCGGACCAGCCGCTGGGCAACAATGCCGACCAGGCTTGATGAAATCAAGAAGGGCTCAATCCCCATGTCCATAAGCCGGGTAATGGCGCCAACGGCTGTATTGGTGTGCAATGTGGAAAGAACCAGATGGCCGGTCAGACTCGCCTGAACCGCGATCTCGGCCGTCTCCAGGTCCCGGATCTCACCAATCATCACCACGTC
>LULX01001116.1_pt1 | contig 9769 bp, 27 predicted proteins | sample 729511 | NCBI WGS metagenome assembly LULX01 (sample SAMN03860278, study PRJNA289734) | marine metagenome | biome: seawater column; feature: ocean; material: water; isolation source: Red Sea water column Station 91 - depth 500m | place: Saudi Arabia: Red Sea | collected 2011-10-15 | depth 500 m
TTTATCAAACAGCAACTGATTGGTCTAGTCATCCAGTTACAAAAGGTGCATTACATAATGTATCTAGAAAACGAGAAAAAGAAGTAGCTGAGATGATGATTTCAAGTGAATGGAGGGCTTTAGCAGCATGACAGATGGACAAGAAATAAATATGTTAAAGTTAGAAGTTGCAGCTCTTAAGCAACAATTACATACTGAAAGAGAAAGTCTAAAGAAAGAAGCTGACGAACTCATGATGAAAAAGATAGAGCATTATGAGAAAGAAATAGCTTTAGTTAGAGAAGATGCTCAGATAGAAAGATTACGTTTAGAAAAAATTAATAATGAGCATCAAAAACTAAATGGTGAACTTCAAGTAAGACTATCTAAGTATGAAGATAAAGCAGCACACTATAGAAGAAAGGCTGTATTATGAAGATTAATAAAGCTAAAGAAATAGAGAAAGCACAGAATGAACTCGATGATTGTATTGAGAGTCTATCTGTGTTAGATAATGCAGTAAGTTGTGGTTTTCTATTTGATAAACATAACTTTGCAATCCAAGAATGGATTAAAGAGTATAAGAAACGAATAGAAGAACTACGTGAATTTATAGAAAATGCGAGGACAAATGGATAATTTAGAAAGAGCACTAAGAATGGAAGTTGCGACTAAGCAATTAGAGATCGATAAACTAAAACGCATAATCAGAGAAAAGGATGATATAATAAATGCCAATAGTAACAGACAGCGAAGTAGCTCGCCTAGAGAAAAGGCAAAGAGGACTTCAAAGAGTAGCATCAGCGATAAATGATCTAACTATTTACGGAATATATCCTACAAATTTTCCGAAATTAGTTGGTGCTTTAGAACACAGTAAGGATCATATCAAAGCTGAGATTCAAGCTACAAAAAAAAGAATTATAGAACTCGGTGGAAATACAATTGAAGAAGTATTTACTTCAACTAATAAAGTAGTTGTAACTAATCCACTTGATATACCAGATCACGATGAGTGAACAGAATTCTATTTAGGTTATGCAGCCTCATAAGTTGGTACCAAGCCTAAAATAGATAGAGCCAGGTGGGAGACTGCCTGGTTCGCTAATGCAAAGTATGTTTAGGTTTAGCCCACATGAAAGTCTCGTGGTCATTCTCTTCAAATTTTCTTAAAATATCCATAGGCACATTCTCGCCTTCTTCTTCAAAAACCAATTGTAAATAAGTACTATATACCACAGCTAAAGCCATAGCATCGGCTGCACGTATAGACATTCCAGGATTTTGAGCCTGGATAAAGTCTCCAATCTTATTGGGATCAATACTCTTCAGAAATTCTTCTGAATATTGTTTACGTTTTCCTGGAAATTTAAATATTACTGCCATATAAAGTCACCTCTGGCGAGGATATATACATCTATAATTTGAGTTGCACTAAGAAGTCAACGTGCTTCTTGAGTTTAGGTACAAGATTATTATAAATCTTATGCCATAGAATAGTATCATCTACAAAGAAAGCTAAAGACTTCTTTTGATCTAGATGATGTTGATATAGTGTGCATGCAATCTCTTCAGCATCTATATCTAGATCTTTCCAAAACTGTTTCTCACCTTTACCACAGGTATGCAGCTGATGATGATGAGTAGAACAGATAGGAACTGCCCATTGATCACCAGTTTTTTGACCAAATCCTCTAGGCATAGCAAATGTAAGATGATGTGCCTGGCAAGGATTCGTTAAACAAAGTAAGCAGTTTTGTTCAGAGATCCACTTAAGATACTTTCGGTCTTTTAACCTTTGTACCTTGTCCCCTGATAGTATTTCTAACTTTTTCGTACCCATAATAAATAGATAAAGCTCTTAATCCTTCGTGTACAAGTTCAGAGGCTTTACGTTCTGATACATTTAACTGATTTGCTATCTCAATGATACCAAAATTTTGCCAGCAAAAAAGTTTCATAATACTTGTTGATTTAGATCCAATTTCATCACTAACTCTAACAAGCTCAAAGATAGCTCCAAGTTTAGCAACGATGATATCGGGTTTAGCACCATCAATTCTAACATCTTGCATAGATGAACTAGAACCTAGTGTTGCTATTTCACACATACGTCTATATCGAGATCCAGACTCATATTCGTTCATGGTAATAAGATTACGATGGAACATATATGAAAGACGAGATTCTCTGATATTAAACCAAAGAGTTTTCTTATCTACGAGTTTAGTAGAAACTTCAGGCTTTTCTATTTGACGCATGTTTAAGTTTGTAAGCAGTCATAGCATTTTTAACATAAAGGTTAAAGCCGCTATTAGACTCATAAAATTTAATAAGACGAAATACTCGATTCATATGCTTACAGCTATGATGACGAGCAATAAGGCTCTTACACCCGTACTTGTGCGTAGGGCGTAATAGCCAACATAATAAAATAGATAGATTATACACAGTATATTCTCTTCTATCTTTACATCTCTTTTTACCTTTTATGGTATTAAGAGATATGTTATAAGCATTACATAAATACTTTTGAATATTAATAATCATGGAAAGGAATAAATTATGTTGAAAGTTATAGAACATCATTCAGCTTCTGCTGGAAATACGTTTATTGATTGTCCGCAAATGTGGATCATAGAAAAAATATACGGATTCGAAACGGAAGAGAATGCAAGAATGAAGATGGGACATTCTGCTGAGGAAGCAGCTCATCATGCATTAGTAAATCAAATCACTGATGAAAATGATATAATAAATAAAGCTAAACATCAATACATGGACATACATGGTGGTAATGATACTGATGATGAATGTGGATGGTCTCAAAAAATAGCAAATACATTTGTTAAAGAATTAAAACAGTATGGTAAATTAATTCATTATCAAAGGGAATATAATGGTCCTTATAAGGATCTAGTTTTGCCAGTAGTTGCAAAGACAGACTTTGAGTTCAATGATTATATCGTTGATACTAAAGCGACTGCTAAAGTTTGGAGATATGCTCCGACTGCAGCAGATAGAAAACAAGGGAGAAAGGGAAAAATTAATCATAACTATCACCCTAAACCCGATCATTTAAGGCAGCAGTTCTTATATCGTGAGTTATTCAATAAAGAATGCTTACTGTTATATGCATCTGCTTGGGATAATCATACTTCTGATCTAGGAGATCAAGTAGGACATCTTGAACTATTAATACAAGCCTTTAAATCGATAGAACATATCTTAGGAATTGCAAAAACAAAGGAAGACGTTGTTCGAATGTTTCCTTTGAAATTCGACAACTGGAGATGGAGATATTCACCAGGTGCTGAATCATTTGCAAGAAAGATATGGCATAATGCCTGGAAATGAGGTATAGATGCAAAGAATAGGTAGTATAGTGAAACAATTAAATAGGAGAAATATGAATCTAGAAACGTTTGAATGCTCACATAAAATAGCATATCCATCTAGAGATGGTGGAGGTAAATATAGTATTTACGTTACCAAAGAAGATGGTACTGATATGACTATTTATGGTGAAGCAATAGGTGCTGAAGGTTGGGCAAAAGGTTCAAAGCTAAGAATAACAGCAGAGCCTATGCGTCAAAGCAAAACTGGTAAGTTTTATCAGACAGCTAAATCAGTAGAATTAATTGATGGTGCAGCTGTAGTAGTACCAACTGTTAAACCAACAGCAGTAAAAGATGTAAGTAGTCAATGGAAAGAAAAGTATAGATTGACGATGAGTAATTTGTTAGCATCAGCTATTCAATCAGGCAAAGAAGTAAACTTTGAACAGATTGATGGATATGTAAGAAAAATACTAGATGCTAAATATGACGGAGACGAAGCTCCGTTTTAACCGAATAGCCATATCATCCTTTCGATGTGGCTCCCTGACTGGGCGGGAGTATCAACATAGGACAAACAGTATACTATTATCATAGCTCCCGTCTGGTTTAATCAATAGGAATCATAATGGAATTAATAGCAATAATACTTCATCTATTAAATGGTGAAGTTGCAAAAATACCTGTAGGATTAACACTTAACAAAGTGACTTGCGAAAATGCTTTTTATAAGGTAATTGATAAGAATGAGAATCAGAACGCATTTCACTACAAAGGAGTTGAAATTCTTGGATATTATTGTAAGAATAACAAAGGAGACTGGATACCATGATAAGCGAAGAACGTGTAGAAAAATCTTTAAGATACTTAGCAGAGACAGACGAGAAACATGCAGAGGTTACAGCCAACGTCAAATACCTAGAACGTCAACTCAAGAGAAGCAAAGCCTTATTCATAACAGCTGATACAACACTGAAGTCTATTTCAGCCAAAGAACAGCTTTACTATGCATCAGAAGAGTATAACAAAGCGACACGTGAGTTATATGATGCTGAAGTCAAGTCGACCACCCTAGAGAATAAAAGAGATAAAGAAGGATTGGTCATTGATATCTTTCGAACTTTAGAAGCAAGTCGAAGGCAGCATAATATTTAATGTATAAACCTCTACCTGATTCATTAACTATTAAAACTTCTAAGGTTAATGGATTGGGTTTGTTTGCTAAAGAATCAATACCTCAAGCTACCAATTTAGGTATGACTCATATAAAAATAGGAAATCGTATATTAAGAACACCATTAGGTGGATTTATTAATCATGCTAATGATCCCAATTGTGTAAAGGTAGAATTACTAATGACTAATCATGATGATCCTGATCTAAAATTTGATTATAAAAAATGGAACTTAGTTACTATTAAAGATATTCAACAAGGAGAGGAATTAACATTGAAGTATACATTTTATGATCTATAGGTTTAAGGTATGGGTATGGTTACCTATGACAACTGAAATACATTTAACTGCAATAGATGATGAAGATGCTGTAAAAACATTTAATAAAATAGATTTAAAAAAGGGATTTGATTGGAGAGATGATGGTATGAGAAAATCCAGAGTAACTTATGAAGTAATTAATGTTCAGAACACAGATAAAGGCATCAATTATAAAGGAGAGTCAGGAGAGAAGTCCTGAGTTTGTTTTGTGGCAAGCGGTAATTGCTCAAGCTATAACAGATGCTAAATATAATGGTCTTAGGAAACCTTACTTGGAATGTAAACGCTTGGCAATTGCTTGGTTTTCTAGTTACTCAAAAGACTTTAAAGAAGTCTGTCAGTATGCAGATATAGATCCAGATTATAATGAATGGAAAAAAAACAATGACCGATAAGGATATGTTTAAAGGTGTTACGTATGATTCGTTGGAGAAACAAGTAGACGGATCTCACTATAAAGGAATGAAAATCCAACCTGCTCAGTTTATAAATGAAAACAAATTACTCTTCGCAGAAGGTTGTGCTATTAAATATATTTGTCGACACCAAAAAAAAGGTAAAGAGAAAGATATAGATAAAGCAATTCACTATTTAGAGATGATTAAAGAAAGAGATTATAGTTAAAAAATAACATCGATTACTAAGTAAAGAGTTATAAATACAAACATTAACATCATTTGAACATCGTAGGGATGATTAATCATTATTTAGTATAACCTGATGAATCATACTTATCTTTAACTATTTTAACAACTCTGTATCTTCCAGTACCTTCGTCTTTCTCAATAATAGCATCTACCTCACCACACTGCATACGTACATTTTCTGGATTAACACTTCGTTCAACTGTTCTTTTTGCTTTCAAACAAGAACTCATCTTTTGATCCTGAATATAAGTATGCTCAATAATTCCACCTTGGTAAAACATACATAAAACTATTATACCACTAGTGATTGTTCCCATTTGCAAAGCTCCTTTGTTTATCTTTTAATTTTTCTACATCAGATTGAAGTTTATTAACAGCTTTACTTAAAGCGGTTATATTAACTTCATTGTGTAACATACCATCAACTCTTTCTTGTAGTTTATCTACTTGTTTATATAATTCCTCAATAAGCATGAACTGCTCAGAATCTGCGGGCAACGAGCCTAACAAGCCTCTTGGCCACTTGATTCTGAACTCGGTATTCATAACCAAGTCTTTATCCATTATCTCTAATTGAGTTGAGTGCTGATTTAATTTTTCTTGTATACCAAAAAAAGCCCATGTTCCAATTGCAACAAGCGTAATCAAACTGACTACTGTTTTCATAGGCATTTGTACTTTTGCTTCGTCTGAAATTTTTAATGCCATTAATCGTCATCGTCTTCCTTCGGTCTCACCTTGCCGAAAATAATTTTATAATTTAGTTTGACACTATCTTCCATCTTATCACCTTTAGCAAAAGGTTTAGCGGTAACACCGACAGAGTGTCTAGTGTTTTCACAGCCTAATAAAACAAACATTGGGAGTATACTAAGTAAAATCCCATATTTGCGTAATGATTTTAAAAATGATTCGAAAGTATCGAAATACATTTCCTTTCTCCTTATGTATTGATTCTATTCTTGTGTCTTCTTCTTTTTCTTTTTGAGATTCTTTTTCTGAATTTGCTTCAGCTTTTTTTTTATAAAGTTGGTATTTTTTTTAATTTGTTTAGAGAGAACATTTTGTCCTTGTTGGAGTTTAAAGACTTGTTCTTTCATACTCCAGGTTTCTTTTAAGTTCCAGCCAACTAAAGCTATAAGGGCTGCAAGAGCAAGCCCAACTATCTTATCTTTTAAGTCCATGTTAGTTGCAGTTATTCTTATCTAGATCTATTGGCTTATCTTTATAGAACCATACATAAGATGAAATTTTAGTTCCATCTTGAGTATAGGTACACTTCTTGCCTACCGAGCAGGCACTTAAAGCAAAGAGTAAAGCTAATACTAAATATAATTTATTCATTAGTTTTCCTTTTCATTACATTCGCAGTTTTCACAATCACATTCAACTATCATTTTATGTTCATCTGGTGGTGCCATACAATGACAGATATGCCCACATTTATTGCAAGTTTTCATTAGGTGTCCTTTCTAAACATTGGTAAAGAAGCTCCTGAATTGTGATAACATTTTAGACAGGATCTTTTTTTGGTTGCGAAAACTACAAAAGCGTCTGAGCTTAATAGTTCTTTTCCACACCATTGGCATGGTCCTACTATAAACTCTTTATTTGGTTTTTTCCACGTCTTTTTTTGCATCGATTTCTTCTGTAGCTTTATCTAAATCATCGGTTGTATATTCTAGTTTTTGTAAAGCTCGTTTAAGTGCAGCATCTTTAGATTTACCTGCATCTTCGAGTTCAGAAATCTGTGCTCTCAGGCTACGTACCTGTTCTTTATATTCTTGGATTATTTCCTGGTACTCTGTTTTTAACATACATTACTTAGGTCTCTTCATAATGCTAGCACCCTTTAATCCATAGATAGCGGATACTACGCCTATGAAAATTGCTTGATACCAATAAGGTAGGTTTTTAAAATATTCAAAAAAGAGGTCTATCCGTTCACGAATCGCAGGATCGTCAGAGAAAACAGAATAAGCCAATAGCAAAATAGGCATGGATACAAGAATAAGAACGAATTCATCTTTCCAACCCTTGTCGTTACTTTCAATAATTTTGCTTTTATATTCAATATCGCCTCTTGCCATCTTCTCAGCGTGTGTACGCTGGGCATCAGACATTAACATCTTTGTTTGTTGTTTATTTTTATATATATGAGTACCAACTTTAAACGCCATACTCAATATATTTAATACAGGAAACGCCATTATAGTTTGCTCCTTACATATTTTAGTAGTTCAGGAAACTTAGTTTTCCAAATCCCTTTATCTTGAACGTGGGTAAATTCAGCTTTGCCTGTTGCTTTTAATGCAGCAAGAGCTGTAGGATTCTGTTCAAAGGATCTTCTCATAAGACTCCTCATTAAATTTATATTCCAATTATCTTTAGTATAAGTACCTGGAGCTGTAAATTTTGATCCTTCTTTCCAAGGTTTCTTATAAATACCCTCATTAATTGTTTTGTTTTTTAAAGTTTGATAACCATGTTCTACAGATACAAAGTTTAATTTTCTACCTTTAACATTTAGAGAGAAAGGTCTTTTAGCTAGATTGCTTAAGTTAGCGTATTGTTTAGCTCCATAGAAAACATTAATTTTCATATTAACCTACGTAAAATAAATCCCTTTCAGGATCAAATTTTTTGGGTTTACTTTTCCATGCTTTAACTAAAGTATCTCTAGTTCCTCTGCTTTTTCTATCCCAAAAAGCAACAACTCTATCAGAAGAATTTACTATATCAGTATTTCTTGTCATAGCAGCTGTTCTAAAACCTGCAGTATTAATTAATCTTTGATCTGGTTTATATACTTTTGTACGAATACCATGAGCTTGTGCCCATTCTATTCCATATGTATCTGCACCTTTAGCTCCACCAGAAATAACTAAAGATGGTTTTCCATGTTTAGCAACATAAGCATCTAATTGATCAAATGCGAATTGTTTAGGATTTTTTATATTTTTATTCCACACTTGACCAGCTTTACTAGTCCATACTCTACTGCCTACAATACCCAATTTGTAACTCATTTTTTATATTCACCAGTCTTCTTATTAATAGTGTAAACTTTACCAGTCTTTTTACTAATCCATGGAACATAAGTTCTTTTGTTCCATCGTTTGTTCCAAGCCCAGCAAGACATTTTTCCACCATAAGTTTCTAAGAAGCCGAGGAATTTGTTGGAAATCCATCCCATGCTTTATACATCCCTTCAACTAAAAGTTCATCATTAAATGGTTGTACACCATTTTCCATTTTAATTATAGATTTGACCAATGGTAAATAATGCTCCATGCTATTATCTAGTTTATCCATCGGGTTAAAGCCTGTTTTATCGCAAACAAACTTTATATAAGCGTCTGTGTCATTTTCACTGGGAGGTGCCCATCTTGCGATGATATCCTCTGTTGTCTGCTTTTTATGGTGAAAACGATAGACTAAGAGTATACGCATTAATGCACGTATCCCCCATACCGATTCTTTAAATACACAAAAGACTGGATCAGATTGTTCATCTGCCAGCCCATCCCAAGCAGTACCTAATTTGATATTGCCAGGATTCTTGTTTCTAATTCCTCTCGGTAATTTTTCTATTCCATCTGCCATTTTTTTTTAAAACCATTGGTATTAACTTCGGTAATCCGTTAAGGATCACCGCTGTTCCTATGACTGGTCTTGTTTTTTGAAGTTTATTATATTCAAAGGCAAGACTCTTCATGTCTATTAAGCAGCCTGTTTGACAAGCCCAAAGTAATTCATTGGGATTGCTCCAGTATTGAATGTTGTACGATGTATGATAATGTCCTTGACACGTACACATCCCGTATTGCTGGGCTACTTTTAGTACATCTTTATATTTACCATGGCAGAAATAGATCTTCTGTTTATTGGATGCTTTAATAATAAGATCCTCATGCCATGTCCAACCTGGACCCACACCTAACATTTCATTATAAGTTTTGAATAGTTCGTGTGGTATTCCGTGTCGTGTTGCTTTCCTAAATACTAGACTTCCATGATTTGAATCCAACAAATACATTTTAGGAAACATTGAATGTAATTCTTGGAAGAAAACTTTAGCTTCTGTTAATTCATCTGAAGGAGAACGTAAACCTGGATGGTGATCGTGGAACGAAATACTGTGCCAGTCTAATTCGTCTCCCATATTCACAATACAGTCGGGTTTATATTCTTTCTTAAGAGCAGCTAGAAAGTCAAGTGTATCAGGGTGGTGGTAAGGTGCATGTTGATCACTTATACAAAGTATTGATTTTCGAAGCATATTACTTCTTCTACACGTATTTCGTGT
>LULX01000379.1_pt1 | contig 9732 bp, 9 predicted proteins | sample 729511 | NCBI WGS metagenome assembly LULX01 (sample SAMN03860278, study PRJNA289734) | marine metagenome | biome: seawater column; feature: ocean; material: water; isolation source: Red Sea water column Station 91 - depth 500m | place: Saudi Arabia: Red Sea | collected 2011-10-15 | depth 500 m
ACATTAACCGGTCGCCTGTCCTGGGAGCAGTTGTTTCCCTCGCAGTAGTGCGAACCTAAGACAATAATTTTCATACCGGTTCAAACAACCCATGCTTCAGATTCCTAATAGATCCCGGGGCTTCAGCCTGATTGAACTACTGATTGCGGTCGCCATCATCGGCATACTCGCAGCAATTGCGATCCCGATGTATTCAGACTATGTCACCCGCTCCCGGCGGGCCGACGGGCAAGCAACTCTGATGCAGGTTGCCCAGGAACTGGAGCGCTGCTACACCCAGTTTTCCAAGTACAACGACAACAGCTGCAGCGTGGTCAATGGCGGTGTGGTCAGTGAAACCTCTGACCAAGGGTTCTACGTGGTCACCGCCAACAAACTTGACGAATCGGCCTTCACATTAACCGCAACCCCACAGAACGAACAAGCCGATGACACCGACTGCAAAAAACTAATACTGACTCACCTCGGCGAAGAAAGTGCGACTGGAGATGATCCAGAGAGCTGTTGGTGAGCCATCTCCTGGGGTGCTTTCAACGTAACGTAGAACTGACACTATGACAGTCACTTCAGATCCATCGTTTCTGCGCCCCCTCATCAACCATAGGGTCTATCCGATCGATCTTCTGAATGACCCCCGCCCGACCCGAAGCATCGGTTCGTACGTTACCGACAACTGACGCCTGTGCTGTTATGCCAAACTTTCTCGGTCCCTTCAGCCTTAAATGCATACTCCTGGTTGCTGCTGATCGTGTTGTTGGCAGAAAAACCCGGTATGATCGGCCGTGCACACCGTGCCCGTGAACTGTACGGGCGGGTTACTGAAGTACACCTTGCGCTTGAGAGTAAAACGGTGTTTGCTGACAACCATCTAGACAGAATAGTTACCACACCTACGTAACCAACGCCACGGGACACACGCCATGATCAAAGGCCTTCATCACAATGCTTATCGCTGCCGGGATTCCGAAGAAACCCGCTGTTTCTACGAGGATTTTCTGGGCCTGCCCCTGGTTCATTCTCTGGAAATCGGTACCACCATGACTGGCCGTGGTACTCAGGTACTGCATACGTTCTACCAGATGGGAGACGGGTCGTTTCTCGCCTTTTTTGATGACCCGCAGACACCGTTCGAGTTTAAAGACCAGCGCGACTTTGATCTGCATATTGCGCTTGAGATCGAGCACGACCGGCTGCAGGAGATGATGGATAAAGGCATCGCAAACGGAATCGAGACGCGGGGGATTTCCGATCACGGATTTATCGACTCGATCTATTTTCGGGATCCCAATGGCTACGTCATTGAACTGACCGCAAAACGACCAGATCATGACCACGACATGGGCTCAGGCGAAGACGCGCACGCGATTCTTGATCGCTGGAGTGCCCAAAAAACTCAGTGACCGCTTGTTCGCACTCCGCTACCAGTATCTTTTTAATCGGCGAAACCCGTAAAAGACGATGGAATACGTTGAATGTCCTGAATAACGTCGGCCGGCAGTCCACCACGTAACTCCGATGACGCACTGTCGTAAACAGCATCTGAAATACCGCCAAAACGCCCTCTAATCGCCTCGGCAATCTCGTCGTGACGTCCCACAGCGGTAAACAAATGCACAACGTCATCAGTCACTTCTTGGGCCATCTGATCCCACTGGTTGTTTCTAGACATCTGGTTCAACTTCAAGCCCAACTCTTCCAGTCCATGCGCTTGGAGAACGGGCCAGTACGCTCGGGTCGAACCGTAAAATCCTATCCGTATACGCACCCACTCAAACATCTTGGCCACCGCCTCGTCATCTGCGCCCGTGGCGATGAAACCGCCCCCTGAAATCTCGAAATTGTTTCGCTGACGGCCCACACTTGCCAGGGCGTTGTCAAGAGTCGGTATCACAGTGTCTTCCAGATACCGTCGGGTACAAAAGGGATGGAGGCGTACACCGTCATAGGCCTGCCCAGCCGCTTTCATCATCGCAGGGCCGACTGCCGCCACCGTAATCGGCGGCGCCGGACTATCCATTGGTTCTGGCGTGAAATTTGGTGTCATCAGGGTAAAACGGTAATGCTGTCCTTCGAAGTCCAGTGGTTCTCCTGTTTTCCAGGTCGCCCAGATGGCGCGTAGCGCATGCGCATATTCGCGCAGTCGAGGCGCGGGTGGGGACCACGGAACACTGAAGCGACGCTCGTTATGACCCTTGACCTGACTGCCAAGGCCCAGTACAAAACGACCCCCCGACGCCGCTTGCAGGTCCCAGCCAATATTGGCGACAACCATGGGACTGCGCGAAAAAGCAATGGCGATGCCAGTCGACAGTTCCAGTTTCTGCGTGTTAACCGCAGCAATAGCCAAAGGCAAAAAGGGATCATGACGGTTTTCCAGCGTACTGACGCCGTCATATCCGTTCGCCTCGATCTCCCGTACCGTTTTAGGAATCCGGTGGAGATCGTGCTGCGGAATTGTAGTCATCACCCGCATAGTCGGTTAGCTAATCAAAAATACGTTGGTCATCAGAGGGTAGATCGTACACGAACATCTGGAATTTTCATTGTACGATCAGAAAGCAGGCAAACAAGTATTCAATACCCCAGTTTCGGCCGCACTCTATTGATGAGCGGGCGGCCTTCTAGATACCTACCCAGGTTCCTAAACAGCAGGTCCAGCGTCAGGTCTGTATAGTTCGCATCGTCGTCCGATGAGACATGTGGCGTAATGATGAGATTCGGGGTATGCCAGAGTTTCGAATCCGGCGGCAGTGGTTCCGGCGTTGTCACATCCAGGATAGCCCCGCCAAGAATGCCGCGATCGAGTGCAGACACCAGTGCAACGTGATCAAGCACACCGCCACGGGCCAGATTGATCAGTCCTGCGCCGGGTCGCAGTGCAGCGAATTGTTTTTCCCCGATCAAGTTCTCTGTTTCAGGGGTGAGCGGCATGTTGAGGATGACAAAATCAGCATCGTCCAATGCAGCGTCAATCTCTTCGGGCGTGTACATCGTATGGACGTACCGAGATGGTCGTCCAGTTCTCCGAACACCGCGTACCCGCAGGCCCATGGACTTCGCAACCTGTGCTGAGGCCTCACCCATTTTCCCTACACCGACAACGCTAACGGTTTTCCCTTTAATGGGCGTACTGTAAACAGGCTTCCAGTCATGACGATACTGATCGCTCGCAAACTTTGGGACGTGGTTATTCAACATCTGCAACCCCATGCCCACATACTCCCGGGTTTTTTCAAGATGAATGCCAGAATTACGGGTAACTGTCATTCCAGGCGGTAACCAATCAAACGGCGCGAGGTGTTCCACGCCTGCTCCGATAACATGAATCCATTTCAGCCGGGGCGCCCGCTGCTGAAGGCCGTCAGTTGGCAGATCCCAGGTCATCATGACTTCTGCCCGCTCCATCGATCGATCAAAATTGTCCAGGTCCCAGTCGAGGCATACATCGATTCTGGAAGAAACTTCAGGATGGCGTTGGCGGGCACGTGCCAACCGATCGGCAGTGGTCCTGAAGACCAATTCTCCGGCACGATTGTTTTTTATGTGGACGGCTACTTTTTCTTTGATGGGTCTAGATGTCATCGGCCTTATCTAGTTTGGCAAACGAGGTTTTTCTACAGCTGTTTCAGTCCGATCCTGCTGATGATAACCCTGTATTTGTGTTCTGTGACGCCGTCTTCAGTGTGGCGCGGGCAGCCAAGGCGACTGCCCCTTCACCTTGGCGTCTGACCATAACGGGATTCAAGTCGAGTTCCAGTAACATGTCACGAAGATCGTCGCCGAGCGGGGATTGAGGATCGTCGCACCCGACAGTCGGGGTGCGCGACTGCCTGTCATCGCCCTTTGAAATCGGGCGTGCGTTTGTCGGCGAACGCGGACAGACCTTCTTGAAGATCCTCGCTGTTGTATGTCCGTTCGGTCATCTGTCGGGTGTAGGCCGCCATCTCACTGGGCCCGCGCGGCAAGGTACTGTTGACGAACTGCTTGAGCGTCTGCATTACCAGGGGAGCGTTCGCAGCAAGTTTGCCGGCAAATTCCATTGCCGTTTCCATCAGTTGCTCGCGCGGAACCACGCGGTTGACCAGACCCACCTCGTAGGCCCGCTGTGCACTCATCTGGTCGCCGACCAGAATCAGTTCCATGGCGATCTTGTGCGGTATCCGGGCAGCGAGTGAGGTGATGAGTCCGCCGGTAAAACCGATCTTTGCTTCCGGATAGCTGAACCAGGCGTCCTCGGCCATCACGGCAAGGTCGCAGAACTGAACGAGCACCAACGCGCCGCCGATACACAGCCCGTTGACAGCAGCCACAATCGGTTTGTCGACCGTGATTCCCACACCCGGGATAAAGGGGTACATCTCAGTTGAGTCGTCGAGGTCCGCGCCGGCCGAAAAAGCACGTTCGCCTGCCCCCGTGATGATGCCGGCGCCATCGTCACTGTCGTTGAGTCGCTGGAGAGCACTGCGCAGCGCCTCTCCGACAGCGGGACTGATCGCGTTCATTTTTTCGGGACGGTTGATCGTGATGATCGCGACCCTGTTGCGGGATTCGTAGCTGACAGTATTGTGGGTCAAAGCACTGTCCTCCTGGCATAAAACGGTGAACAAGTGTTAAGCATAGGGCCTTTTGCGGGACGACTTCAATCAATAGTCTGCCCGAGGTGCGAACGATCTCCAGTACTGAACGCGTTAGGTCCGCGCAGACAGTGTCTCATCGGGGTAATAGCTCACAAGCAACCGGTTCAGCATCGTGCTTTCCCGCTCCCCCTTTCAAAGCCTGCTCAACTTACCTCGTAGACATGAACTCGATGGGAAATCTCGGGCTCTCCGTACGGCATACCTTTAAAACTTTCCGTCACAAAGGTCTCGCGCCAGACGCCTGCCGCCGTCAGTCGCGACAGTGCTTCTGGGTAGGCAGGCTCCTGAGTAGGATCATCACGCAAACTGAAAACAATCGGTGCACCCGGCATCGCTACCCTAATCAGTTCATCAAAACTATGAGCCGGTGCATGCTTGGGCGTGATCGTTCCACTGGATAACACAGCAGCAAACGTATCGTCACTGAAATCCAGTTGTTCCCCGAGTGTCATCTGATGCAGTTCTGCATAAATCCCTTTAGCACGAGCAATGTCGAGCATCCCTTCGGACAGATCGATACCCGTCATCGGTCCATAGCCCAGCATGGCAAGTGCTTCGCTCTGGATACCGCCTCCGCACCCGGCATCGAGAATCGGTGCCGTACCCGACGCAACGAATCGTGTGAAAACAGCAGCAATCATCGCGGGTATCCGGTAGCCCATGGCACATAAGTCGGACTCATAATCCCTGGCCCACCGGTCATAGGCCGCTTGCTGTTCTTCCAGGCTATTTACCTGGTAGGACTGAGACACATTCGTTTCGGACATGGACTTTTCCTTTTTAATTGATAGAGCATATTTCAAGACCGCACACGCCTATTATCGGGGTCGCACGGTTTCTCGGCCAGAACCCGGCTGGTAATCATTTAGCCCAGTAGCGAAACACCCAAGGGCTTACTGGATCTTGTCACGGGGTTATCTATTTGTTGTGGATTAAACGGCTAAGTAACCGGTCCAGCTGGTTAGCAAATGCAGTTCGGTCGGGCTGACTGATCGACGATGGACCCCCCGTGTGTATACCGCTGCTTCGCAGCGAATCGAAGAAATCCCGCATATTCAAGCGTTGTCGAATGTTTTCTTTGTCATAGAGTTCGCCCCGGGGATTCAGGGCCATGCATCCTTGACCGATCAGTTCAGCGGCTAGAGGAATGTCTGCTGTGACTACTAAGTCACCCGGGGTTGATTTCGCCACGATGTGGTGGTCTGCGACGTCATATCCGGATGGCACCTGAACGCTATGGATATAGGGTGATCGTGGTACTTGTAGCGGCTGGTTGGCCACCAAGATGACCATGACAGGTACCCGGTCAGCAGCCCGGTAGAGAATCTCCTTGATCACCTTCGGGCAGGCATCGGCGTCCACCCAGATCTTGCACTCCGGTGTTTGGCTTTGCGCTGTGATCATTCGAAGGGTCGAACACAAAATGCTTATTTCAGGGCGCGGCGCGGGAAATAGAGTGACACAACATCGACCGGCGCGTTAACCATCTCGCCGGTTACAAGATCACCACAAACGCTACAAAGTAAGTGGGCATCGTCTGCCGCTTGAAGATCTGTTTTACAATTTTCGGCAATAAGAGCTGCTTTGATTGGTGGCCAGGGGTGCAATTGAACCACCGACACGGGGATTTTCAGCAAACTGCTCCACCACTTTAGTCTTTTTTTTCAGTGCTTTCCAGCTATGCGTGAAAAACTGCGTGAAATAGAGCCCTTACGCACGCTGTAATTGTACTAATTGCTGTTGTTGCTTACTCAATCTTTCCCTTGTTTTACGTATCTGTTCCCTCTTCTTCCTTTCCTTTGCTAACTTGTCGTACTTGTCTGCTGTATTTTGAAACGCTGTACTTGCTGTTATCTCTGCTACTTTCATCATTTACTCGCTAATGATATTTAGCAACTTTTCCCTCTCGATTCTGTTTCATCGTTATCCAGGGCCTGGCACTTAGGTGATCGGTTGACGACTAGAAAATACACGTTGCGTCCGACTGCACCTCCAGATTCGGGTATTCACCGTTGCATAAGCTGCGCTCGACACCGTTTTCAGAAGAGGCTAACCGCCACATCCATGACTGTGCAACCGGGCGGCGGGTATCAAACTGTCACGGTAGCTACCGCCATAGTTTTGTGCGACTGATTTAGACGTGGTTACGCAGCATGAGTTCTCGCGGATGAGGATCGAGGAAGTACTGTCCTTGTAAGTAATCAATGTCATAAAGTCGTGCGAAGTGCCGAATTAACGTTAACGGCACAACTAGCGGGACCAGACCCTTTCGATAGTCGTGGATCAGGTCTGCAAGTTCGGCTCGCTCCCCAAACGTGAGCTGTTTCTTGAAATAGCCGGCGCAATGCTGCAACACATTAGTATTGCGTCCGGGTGATGCGACCTTGCCCAGTGCGGTCATAAAATCCCTGATGTAGCCATTGCGAAATTCGGATCGGGGCAGACCTTTTACTGTAGCCACCCGTTGTCCGAGGTCACGGTAGATTTTTGTAGAATGTGCCATTAGCTGTAATTTATGTGCGGTGTGGAAAGCTACAACCTGCGGGGGTGTCCAACGCCCGGTAAAGAGCCTGTTTAGGCGTTGGAAAGCAAAAATACGTTCTATAAAATTTTCTCGTAGACGGGCATCGTGAAGTCTACCTTCTTCCTCGATAGGTAAATCTGGTAGAGCCTGCAGGAGTATTGCTGCAAATACGCCGATCCCATTGCGATCGGGCATTCCCTTCTCATTGCGAACCTTGACACGCGCCATTCCACAACTGGGTGAATCTTTTTTCAGTACATAGCCGGATAAATCAAGTTCACGGAGTTCACGTACCCGCCGGCGGGAGAATACTTCCATTGTCCTGGTATGGTCGAGGCCTGATTTTGTTTCTATCAGCACCACGGAATCAGCATTTTTGGTGAGATGCATGGTAGGCCGTGGTAGGCCAAGTCCGGACTCCACTTCAGGACAAACCGGAACCCAGTCCACAAATGGGCCAAGCTCATCTGTCAGAAAGCGGTCTCGCTTATGTCCACGGTCATATCGCACTTTCTGCCCGAGCAGACACGACGATACTCCGATTCGAAGCGAAACTGTTGGCGATGATTCAGACACCTTGTTGTGCATCCAAGTTCTGTTCCCGGGCTTTACGATACTCCATGAGTGCTACGCGACGTTGGCTCGCGTGATCAACTATAGGAGTCGGATAGTCTGACGCCAGTTGCGCTGCAGATGTGGGAGAATGAAGCTGTGACGCAGGTACATCTCTAAGTTCGGCAACCCAGTGACGAATATAGTCACCTTCTGGATCCCAACGTTCGGACTGTTTCCAAGGATTAAAGATCCGAAAGTATGGTTGAGCATCTGTTCCAGTCGAGGCAGCCCATTGCCAACCCCCATTATTACTGGCCGGGTCGCCATCAACAAGATGTTCGAAGAAAAATCGCTCACCGAGTTTCCAGTCAATCAGCAAATCTTTTGTAAGGAAGCTCGCGACGATCATTCTGGCTCGGTTATGCATCCAGCCGGTGCTAAGAAGTTGTCGGATTCCTGCGTCAACAATTGGAAAACCTGTGCGCCCCGTACACCATGCGGAAAAATCCTTCGGATTGTTTCGCCAGTTAAGGTAATCATATTCCTGGCGGTAATTACCGTGAAGAACGCGAGGGTTTTCTTCAAGAATTGCATTATAGAACTCGCGCCAGACGAGTTCGTCTAGCCAGCGCTGTACGCCGGACTTATAAGATGGATCTGAATGAGAGGCTTCCAGAGCTTGTTTAAAACATTCACGGACAGAGAGTGTGCCAAAACGCAAATGCATTGATAAGCGTGACGTGCCGTCAAGGTCTGGTCGATCTCGATTCTGGTGATAGTGAGCAACAGGCTTATTGAGAAACTGATTGAGACGATTATTCGCAGCCCTGTATCCGCCCTTAAATGTAGGTTTCTCTAAATTCTTTTTCAGCTTAATAAATAATCTTGGCGTGGAAACGGTTCCAAAGTCAGCTATTGAGCGCGGTCGTTTTGATGCTGTGAAATCACCATGGTCGCTTTGGGAGTACTTTTTCCACCAGGCGTTCCGATAAGGCGTATACACAGAGTAAGCAGACCCTTTTGATGATCTGATATCGGTCGCGGAGAAAATTACATGATCTCGTCTTTTGAGCACTTGATGCCCTGCTTTTTCCACAGAACGGATTACTGACTGGTCTCTGGATCTTGCAAATGGTGTTGTGCCTTCATTAAAGGAAAGTACTGATATGGACAATTCATGCATAACTTGGGGTATCTGTGTCTCGGCAGGACCTTCCACAATGACTAGTCTGCTTCCAACCTCCGCTATATCACTAGCGAGATCATCCAGACATCCAAACAGGAAGCTGAGTCTCTTTCGCGAAACTGACGGTTTGTTCACCAGTCTAGGTTCCAGGACGAACAGCCCGCACCACTCGTCTACAGCCTGAAATAGATCACCAAGTGCTCGATTATCTTGCAGCCGTAGATCGTTTCTAAACCAGTGTAGCCCTCTCATTTCGTCACTATCGTCGAAGCGATCTAGTTTTCAAAATTAAAGATAGCAGAATCTGCTGTGAATGCATTTTTCAAGTGGAGAAAAACCAATTTTCCACGACTTTTTCTGTCTCGAACTTTGATAGGTCATTCAATCACCACAAATAAACGCCGCGCCGACACGTCACCCCGCCCGACGTCGGTCCCGCTATTGGCACCTGGACCGAGCCAATCCTACCCACTGGCTTTGTCTGAATCGTTTTTTCCATTCGAGGTCGTTAGCCCTCAAATTGATATCAAATATTACTGTCTTGTTCAACGATACGTGATGGAGTCACTCACTATATGACCTTCCTTGCATAGCGCAGTGGCAAAGTTGCCAACAATAGCGACAGTAGGAAATGAAACGAGTGGATGTGGCGAACCAAAAAACCATCACAGGAAGGAGTATGAAAGAGACTCCAAATACCATCCTACCCGATTCAGGTCAAAATTAATACGGGTAACCCACTAAGGTAATGCTCAGCTGTACCCATCTTAGGACCATACTGGACCGGAAAAATAAGGCTCAACAGCCCATATTATGACCAGTATTACTAC
>LULX01000693.1_pt1 | contig 9726 bp, 10 predicted proteins | sample 729511 | NCBI WGS metagenome assembly LULX01 (sample SAMN03860278, study PRJNA289734) | marine metagenome | biome: seawater column; feature: ocean; material: water; isolation source: Red Sea water column Station 91 - depth 500m | place: Saudi Arabia: Red Sea | collected 2011-10-15 | depth 500 m
CACTCCCGTTCAGGTCATGCCCGGTGGACGGGGCGTCCGGCGAGGTCGAGGGCCGCCTCCATGACCGACTCCCCGAGCGTCGGGTGGGCGTGGATGGTGCCGGCGAGGTCCTCGATCGTCGCCGCAGACTCCACGGCGAGCGCCGCCTCCCCGGCCAGTTCGGCCACGTGGGCGCCCACCGCGTGGATCCCGACGACCGTCCCGGTCTCGTCGGCGAGCACCTCCACGAAGCCGTCGGCGTCCCCGAGCGTCCGGGCCCGGCCCGAGGCGGCGAAAGGGAAGCGCCCGGAAGTCGTCGTGATTCCGGCGCCGGCCGCCGCCTCCCGGTCCAGTCCGACCGAGACCACCTGGGGGTCGCCGAAGACGATCATCGGAATGCAGGTGGGGTCGAAGCCGGCGGGACGGTCGCAGGCGGCCTCGGCGGCCACCTCGGCCTCGGCGGTGGCCTTGTGGGCGAGGGCCGGGCCGTCCGTGAGGTCGCCGATGGCGAAGACGCGGTCGGTCGCCCGTCGTTGGGCGTCGACGGCGACGAGGCCCCGCTCGTCGACCGTGGCGCCGGTGTTTGCGATGCCGACCGTGTCGCTGTTGGGACGACGACCGACGACCACCCCGATCCGGTCCGCAGGCAGGACCACCTCCCCGTCGGGTCCCGCCACCGTGAGGCCCTCCTCGGAGGCTCCGAGCGCCCGGTGTCCGCAGCAGAGTCCGACACCGAGCCGCCGCAGGCCGCGCTCGACGGCCGTCCCGATGCGCCGCCCGAAGCCGGGCAGCACCCGATCCTCGACCTCGACGATGGTGACCCGGCTCCCCAACTTGGCGTAGGCACAGGCCAACTCGACGCCGACGTAGCCGCCACCCACCAGGACGAGTTCGTCGGGAAGGTCCTCGCCGAAGAGGAGCTCGGTGGAGCCGACGACGCGATTGCCGTCCAGGGGCAGGTCGGGCAGTTCGATGGGCCGTGAGCCGGTGGCGACGATGGCGTGGCGGAACTCGAGGTGCTCGAGCCGGTCGCCTGCCTCGACGGCAACCCGGTCCGGACGGTTGAACACCGCCGTCCCGGTCATGGTTCGAACCCCGGCCCGGTCGAGCAGGCCGGCCACGCCGGAGGTGAGGTCGGCCACGACGTCGTCGAGGTGTGACTTGACCCGGGCCATGTCGACCTCGGTGGAGGACCGGACCCCCCAGGGGGCGACCCGTCCCGGGGCGGCGACAGCGTCGGCGACCTCGATCAGGGCCTTGGACGGGATGCAGCCGACGTTGAGGCAGGTGCCGCCGAGGGCGTCCCGCTCGACCAGAGTCACCTCACGGCCCAGCCGGGCGGCGTGCAGGGCGGCGGCGTAACCGCCGGGGCCACCGCCGACCACCAGCAGGTCGGCCGGTGTGGCGAACTCGCCCACCACCATGGTTCAGGCGTCCCGCTGATGGAGGGGCACCGGCAGGTCGCGGGTGTCCATCATGGGTTCACGAGCAACCGCAGGGGTTCGGCCAGGTCCTCGACGATCGAGCGCTTGAAGGCCTCGAGCAGGTCGCCGTCCACGATCCGGTGGTCGGCGCCGAAGGCGTAGGGGAGGAGCGGGCGGACTTCGACCGAGCCGTCGACGGCAACCGGCCGATCGGCGATGCGCCCCATCCCGAGGATCGCCGCCTGGCCGGGCGGGATGATCGGTGTGGCCCAGCGGCCGCCCAGCGACCCGTAGTTGGTGATGGTGAACGTGCCGCCCGTGAGGTCGGCGGTGCCGAGGTCGCCCGTCCGGGCTCTGGCGGCGAGGCCCTCGATCGCCGTGGTGGCCGAGAACACGTCGAGGCCGTCGGCGTCGTGCAGGACGGGAACCACGAGCCCGCCGTCGGTGGCGACGGCGAGGCCGATGTTCACCCGCTCGTGCACCAGCATCTCGTCGCCTTCCGCGGACCCTTCGACACAGGCGTTCACCTGGGGGAAGGCCCGCAGGGCGCGTGCGGCAGCCACGACGGCGACGGCGAGCGGCGTCACCGGACGCCCCATGCCCTCCATCCGGGTCCGAAGGTCCAGGAGCAGGCTGGCGTCGAGTTCGTCGAGCGAGTGGATGTGGGGGATCTCGCTCCACGACTGCGCCATGTTGCGGGCGATCACGCCGCGCACCCCCCGCAGGGGATGACGTCCCGCGGGGAGTTGGCCGAGTTGGGGGGCGTCGCCGCGGGGCGCCGTCGTCGAAGGTGCGGCAGGTACAGCCGTGGCACCGGTGGGTGAGGTCGCCGAAGCCCGGGCTGCGTCGAGATCGGCGTCCAGAATCCGGCCACCGGGTCCCGTGCCGGTGATGCCGGCCAGGTCGTTGCCCAGTTCGCGCGCCCGTCGCCTGGTCGCCGGCGACGCCTTCGGACGGGAGGCGCGACTCGCGGGATGGGATTCGGCGGAAGCCTCGGTGGGTTCCGCTGGCATCGACTCGGGGGGCGCTGTCGCCTCCGAGCGGGGTGGGTCCGCGTCGCCCGCCGACCCGTCGTCGATCTCGATGAGCAGGTCGCCGACCCGGAGCCGGTCGCCCTCGTCGCCGCCGAGCGCCACCACAACCCCCGCCGTGGGCGAGGGCAGTTCGGAGCTGGCCTTGTCGGTCAGGACCTCGACCAGCGCCTGGTCCCGTGCGACCGTGTCGCCGACCGCAACCAGCCACTCGACGATCTCGGCCTCCTCGAGCCCCTCGCCGATGTCGGGGAGGTGGAAGTGGTAGCTCATCTGGCGGTTGGCGGATCGTCGGCGGTTCTGGTCACGGGTCTGGCAGGCCGGTGCGTGTGGGCTCAGGCGACCTCGAGGACACGGCGCACAGCAGCGGCGATGCGGTCCTCGTCGGGGATGTAGCGCTCCTCGAGCATGCCCACGGGGTAGGGGACGTCATAGCCCGAGACGCGCACCACCGGGGCCTCCAGCGACCAGAAGGCCTCCTCGACGACGGTGGCCACGACCTCGCCGCCGAACCCGCCGGATGCTGCGTAGGTCGAGTACCCGAACCGACAGGCCCTCCTCGGCGAGGCGGTCCGATACCCGGCAGGCCAGCTCGACCTGGTAACTCCAGGCGATCACGACGACGTCGTCACCGGGACGGGCGGTGCGTGCCGACCCCAGAGGAACGAGGTGGTCGCCGTCGGGGACCTCCCCCCGGATCCCCCGGTAGCCACGCAGGGGCTCGAGGACCACGACCGGGTCCGGGTCACGGATGGCCGCCGCCAGGAGGCCCTTGGCGTCGGCCGCGGTGGCCGGGGCGACCACCTTGAGGCCGGGCAGGTTGCCGAGTTGGCCCTCGAGGGAGTCGGAGTGCAGTTCGGGGGTCCGGACGCCGCCCCCGAACGGGGCACGGAACGTGATCTGCGGCTCGAAGCGGCTCCGGGTCCGGTAGCGCAGGCGGGCGACCTGCCCGGCGATCTGGTGCATCGCCTGGTAGGCGAATCCCAGGAACTGGATCTCGGCCACCGGGACGAGTCCCGCCATTGCCAGGCCCACGGCGCTGCCGGCGATGACGCCCTCCGAAATGGGGGTGTCGATGACGCGCTCCTCGCCGAACTTCTCGAAGAGCCCCTCCGTTGCCCGGAACACGCCGCCGTTGCGGGCAACGTCCTGGCCCAGCACCACGATCCGGTCATCGCGGGCCATCTCGGCGTGGAGTGCCTCGTTGATGGCATCGAGCATGTTGAGCTCGGTCATCCGCCCGCGCCCCCGGTGTCGGCCAGCAGCCGCTCCCGCTGGCGGGCCATGCGCTGGGTGTCCTCGGCGAGGCAGTGGTCGAGCATGGCGTCGTCGGAGAGTGGCGTGGCGCAGGCCCGCTCGAAGGCATCGTCGAAGATGTCGAGGGCCTCGGCCTCCACCTCGGCGTTCACGGCATCGTCCCAGAGGCCCAATGCCACGAGTTCCTCCCGGAGACGGTCCACGGGGTCGTCCCGCCGGGCCGCCTCGAGGTCCTCGGGGGGCACGTACCGGGTCGGATCGTCGGCGGTGGTATGGGCGCCCAGGCGGTAGAGGGTGGCCTCGATCAGCGTGGGGCCGCTGCCGGCGCGTGCGCGGTCCCGGGCGGTGTCGACGGCGTCGTAGACGGCCCCGGCGTCGTTGCCGTCGACACGGACGCCGGGGAAGCCGAATGCCGCCGCCTTGGCGGCGAAGGACTCGGCGGCCGTTTGGAGGTGGGTAGGCGTCGAGATGGCCCACTGGTTGTTGAGGCAGAGGAAGATGACCGGGACGCCGAGCACTCCCGCGAAATTGCCCGCCTCGTAGAAGTCGCCCTCAGACGAGGAGCCGTCGCCGAAGAACACCAGGACGACCCCGGGGTCGTGCTGGAGGGTCAGACCCTTGGCCAGTCCCACAGCGTGGGGCAGCTGGGTGGCCAGGGAGATCTGATTGGGGAGCACCCGCAGTGGCGCCGGCAGGTGGCCGCCGGCCGGGTGGCCGATGTTGTAGAGCAGGAAGCGGTCGAGGACCTCGGGTCCATAGCGGCGCAGCGCCAGCGGCTCGCGGTACTGGGGGATGACCCAGTCGTGGTCGGGGTCGAGGGCGTGGACGGCGCCGACGATCGCGGCCTCGTGACCGTCGATCGGGGCGAGCGTTCCCACGCGGCCCTGCCGCTGCAGGTTCCAGAGCCTCTGGGCCTGGATGCGTGCCGTGACCATGTCGACGAGCATCCCGCGGCGCTGCTCGTCGGTCGGTCGGGCCATGGGTCCTCCAGGTTCGCGGAAGCCTCTTCCGGTGGACGCGACCCTACTCCCGGACCCCCGACGGCCGTGTCGGATGTCACCAGATCCGGAGCCGCACGAACCGAACCGGGCAGGGGCCGATCGGTAGTCTGGGCGTCACACGGGTTCGAGAGCCCCCCTTTCGAACCCTGAGACTCCGGCTGAGATCCCCCCTGATCGAACGGCCGAGAGCGAGAGAACACCCCGCCCACCCCCCCGGGCGGGGTGTTCCGATTTTCGGCAGGGATCGCCCGGCGCCCGGCGGGAACTGGCGTGTCGAGGTTCCCTATGGTGTGGCCGTAGGCCGGGACCCCGGCGTTTCGAGGACAGAGTGGGAGGGCAGCCAGCCGATGGGCAGTTCACGTCGCGATCTGATCCGGATGACCGACGAGGAGGTCGAGGCCTTCATCGAGGCCAAGCAGAGCCTCCAGGTGGGGACCCTCCAGTCCGACGGCTCGGTCCACCTGTCGACGCTCTGGTACGGGATCGTCGACGGTCGGATCGCGTTCGAGACCTACACGCGCTCCCAGAAGATCCTCAACCTGCAGCGTGACGACCGCATCACGGTGCTGCTCGAGGACGGCACCACCTACGACACCCTCCGGGGCGTGATGATCCGGGGACGCGCCGAGTTGAGCACTGAATCGGAGGACGTCGTCCGGGTGGCCGAGTCGGTGATCCGGCGCAACCAACCGGAGATCCCCGAGGAGCACGTCGGGGCGGCGGCGGTCCAACTGGCCGCCAAGCGCACGGCGGTGACGATCGTCCCGGAGAAGGTGGCCTCCTGGGACCACAACAAGCTCGGTGGCACGTACTGAACGGGTAACCGCCCACCTCTCCGTCCCTCGGCACCGCGAGCCGGCGCTGTCTCCTAGCATGACCGCCGTGGACGAGCTCTTCGCGGTGCAGGACGAGGACACCGCGGCCGAGCAGATCCGGCATCGCCTGGCCAACCTGCCGGAGAAGGCGGCACTCGAGGCAGCACGCGGCGCCCGCGGGGCCACCGAGTCGCAACTCGAGACGACGAGGTTGGAGCGGCTCGAACTGGATCGACGCCAGAAGCGCGCCGAGGCCGACGTCGATGCCGTGGTCGCCCGGGTGGACGAGCTGAACAACCGCCTCTACGGGAGCGGCATCACCTCCCCGAAGGAGGCACGTGAGGTCCAAGAGGAGGTCGACCGCCTCCGACCCCGTCAGGACGAACTGGAGGAACGCCTCCTCGAGGTGCTCGAGGAGATCGAGCCCCTGGATGTCCTGTTGGGGGAGCTGTCCGAACGGGCGGGCACCGAGGACGGCGCCATCGGCGCCGCGGAGGCGGCGGTGGCGGTCGCCGAGGCTGCGCTCGAGGCAGAACTGGCGGAGGTGCAGGAGCGGCGCGAGTCGGCTGCCGCTGCCGTCCCGGACGACCTGCTGGCCAGGTACGAGCGGCTACGCGGCGCGTTCGGGAGCAGCACGGTGGCGGGCTTCGACGGGAACGACTGCACCAGGTGCCCCTACTCCATGCCCGCCGTCGAACGGGACCGCATCAAGCACCTGGCCGAGGGGACCCTCGCCGACTGTTCGGAGTGCGGCCGCCTTGTCGTGGGCTGACGCTGGTGCGATGGACGCTTTCACCTGAGCGATGTTCCTCTGGTTCGCGGCGATGTCGCTGGTGCTGGTGGCGCTCGTGTTCGACAGCCCCGCCCTCGACTACCGACTCGTCGTCCTGGGTGCGGTCCTGCCGGTCCTCGAGGGGCCCGCGGGCGGGCCGTGGGTGCTCCACACCCTGTCGTTCGCCGTGGCCGTCCTGTTCGGCGTGATGCTGGTGGCACGCGGCCGACGTCTGGCGCAGCGCCGTTGGTTGGGGTTGCCGATCGGCCTGTTCGCCCACCTGGTCCTCGACGGAACCTGGGCCGACCGGGAGGTCTTCTGGTGGCCGTTCGCCGGAGCATCCGCCCTGGGTCGGGGACCGCTTCCCGAGTTCGGCCGGTGGCCGGCGGGACTCCTCCTCGAGGGCCTCGGTGCGCTGGCCGCGCTCTGGGCGTGGCGCCGCTTCGGCCTTGCCGACCCGAGCCGCCGCAGGGCCTTCCTCCGCGAGGGGCGCCTGACGGCGATCAGCGCCTGATGTCGCGCCGACCCTCGCTCCGAGTGCGCGGCCAGGGTTCCACGCCGGGTCTGGGCTGATGCTCTACGTGCTGCGCCACGGCCGGACCGAGTCCAACGCCTCGGGACTCCTCCTCGGCCGAAGTGACCCGCCCCTCGACGACCTCGGGGTTCGTCAGGCGGCAGCAGCCGCCGGCGCGCTCCCGGTTCCCGACCGGGTCGTGACGAGCCCCCTCCGGCGCGCCCGTCAAACGGCCGGAGCCTTCGGCGTGGATGTGGAGGTCGACGAACGCTGGATCGAGCTCGACTACGGCGCGTTCGACGGAACGCCGGTGGCCGAGGTCCCACGTGAGACCTGGGCGGCCTGGCAGGCCGACCTCGACTGGGCGCCGCCGGGCGGGGAGAGCCACCGGCAACTGGGGGCACGTGTTCGGGCCGCCTGCGAGGAGCTGCTCGACGAGGCAACGATCCGCGATGTCGTGGTCGTCACCCACGTCTCACCGGTGAAGGCGGCAATGGCCTGGGCCCTCGGCGTCGGCGACGAGGTGGCCTGGCGCTGCTTCGTCGGCACCGCGGCCATCATGTCGATCGGCGCCGGCCGGTCCGGTCCGTCGCTCCACGGCTTCAACGACACCAGCCACCTGGCCGGTCTGGGTTGATCCCCGGGTCGGGGATGCCTACTCGTGGGCGTCCAGACCGCCCGAGCCGGGTGGCTGGAAGCCCGGTGGCCACGACGTGGTTTCGTCGTGGCGGGCTCCGTCGAGGCGCACCGCCTCGAGTTGGGCTTCGCTGAAGTCGGCGCCGACCAGGTCGGCTGAGGAGAGGTCGGCGCCGATGAGCGCAGCGCCACGGAAGACCGCGCCGGACAGGTTGGCCGATCGCAGGACGGCACCGTTGAGGATGGCGCCCCGGAAGTCGGCCCCCATGGCAAAGCAGCCGGTCAGGTCGGCCTCCTGCGCGAGGCACCGCGAGAACGTCGTGCCGGCGAGCGTCGCGCCGCCGAGCAGTGCCCCGGTGAGGTCGGCACCGGTCAACCAGGCGCCGCCCAGGTCGGCGGACCGCAGGTCGGCGCTGACCAGGCGGGCGCTGGTCAACCAGCAGCGACTCATCGTGGCGCCGCCCAGCCGAGCCTCGGTGAGGTCGGCGTGCCAGAGGTTGGCCAGGCGCAGGTCGGCGTCGGCGAGGATGGTACGGCGGCAGATGGCGTGGCGCAGCGAGGCGCCTACCATCCGGGCGTCGGAGAGGTCGGAGCCGCTCAGGACGGCGCCGCCCAGCCAGGCGCCGCCCAGGTCGGCGGCCCGCAGGTCGGCGTCGGTGAGGTTCGCCCCCGCGAGGTCGGCCCCCGCCCCGATCTCGTAGCCCTTGATCTCCATCGCACGGAGCCTAGGCTCCGCTCGCGGTTCCCGCCGCTAGCGTCGCTCGATGGCCGTCCTGCTCGCTGCCCTCTCGTCGGTGGCATTCGGCAGTGGCGATCTGGTCGGCGGCATCGCCATTCGGCGGTCGGGTCGACCCGATGCGGCTGTCGCCACCGCCAGCATCTCGTCGGTGGTGGCTGCCGTAATCTGCGGCCTCGCCCTGCTGGTCGCCCCGCCGGACCGGCTCACCGGGAACGACGTGGCCTGGGCGGCGGCGGCCGGACTGATCATGACCGTCACCCGGCCACTGCTCTACCTCGGCATGGCGCGGGGGCCCGTCACCGTCTTCGCTCCCGGGTATGGCCTGGCGGCGATCACCTTGCCGGCCGTGGTCGGCCCGATGGTCGGCCAGGGGCTGGTGGGCTGGGAGGTGTTCGGCGTGCTCGTGGCGCTTCCCGCCGTCGCGCTGCTCTCCGGCGAGGGTCGCCTGCTGCGGCCCGCCGAGGTGGTGCGCAGCCACGTCCTGGGCCTGGCGTTGCTGGTTGGCACCAGCATCGGCCTGTCGGGGCTCTTCTACTCGTTCATCGACGAGGCGGCGGGACTCGCTCCGGCCGCCATCGCCATGACCGTCGGCGCTGTGCTGCTGCCGGCCTACGCCGCCGCACGTCCTGCGCCCACGCCGTACCGCAGCGTGGGCGTGCCCGCCGTGGCCCTGGGCTGGACCACCGCGGTGGCGTTCATGTTGAGCACGGCCGCGTACCAGCGGGGCGTCGCCGCCGTGGTCACCGCCCTGATCTGCCTGGCGCCCGGGGTGTCGATCCTGTTGGCGTGGCGCTTCCTCGGGGAGCGGGTCGCCCGGCTCCAACTCGTGGGCGGGCTGCTGGGCGTGGTCGTGGTCGTCTGCTTCGCGTTGGCAGCCTGAGCGGGCCGGCCACCCGAGAGGCCCGGGGTCGGAAGACCGGGGCCGCATCAGGGCTCGGATGAGTGACGGTGAGCCGGCCTGTAGGCGGGGTTCTGTCCACCGGTCCCTTGCGGGGTTCCGGATGGGTGGCCATCCATCTGTGCGGCCCACCTGGGAGTGTCGACGGGCGGGACGCCCTCTCCACGCTTGGCCTTGCTCCGGATGGGGTTTGCCGAGCCGCCCGGGTCGCCCCGGACGCTGGTGCGCTCTTACCGCACCGTTTCACCCTCACCTGTGCGCCCGACACGGAGGTCGGGGCCATCGGCGGTCTGTTCTCTGTGGCACTTTCCTGCGGGTCGCCCCGACTGGCTGCGAGCCAGCATCCTTCCCTGCGGAGCCCCGACCTTCCTCAGCGCCACCCCGTGGGGGCGGTGCCGCGGCCACCCGGCCGGCTCACCGTCCCGACCAGTCTGGCGCGAGAATTTCCCTTGCGTCGCACCAGTTCTGCCACTAGCAACACTCCGGACATGGAAGCACTCGTTCAGACCCCGATTCTGACCTCCCTGGCCGTCCGCCCGGAGCCCGTCGATGGCGACCAGGTTGTTGAGCCGTGGTACCTACGGGGGGCCTGCAGAGGCCTCGACTCGGCGATTTTCTACCCCGATCCTGTGGAGGAGTTCGCCATCGAGCACGCGCTTT